>Ga0172369_10000845_pt1 | contig 45264 bp, 32 predicted proteins | sample LakKiv25m_FD_114539 | JGI IMG/M metagenome (GOLD analysis project Ga0172369, IMG submission 114539) | Freshwater microbial communities from Kabuno Bay, South-Kivu, Congo - kab_022012_11.25m | ecosystem: Environmental > Aquatic > Freshwater > Lake | place: Democratic Republic of the Congo...
GTGGAACGTCGCGCCGCGGATCACGGCGCCCAGGCAGAGCACGGCGTCATAGTTGCCACAGCGAGCCAAAGTGCGGGCAATCGGCGGAATCTCAAAGGCGCCCGGCACCCGCACGACATCGATGTCCGTCGGCGCCACGCCGCTGCGCGTCAACGCGTCGGTCGCGCCGTCGAGCAATCTCTCTGTGATGAAGGCGTTGAAGCGCGCCACGACGATGCCGATGCGCATGCCCGTGCCTTGGAGTCCGCCACTGAAGGTCGCCATGCTCGTCCGTCCTTGGGTCTGGCCTGAAAACAACCCATTAATTCGATAGTTTGAGACTGCTGAGTTCACCCTGGTAGCTCTGCAGGCCGGGCCCGCCGTCGATGCAGCAATGACCGTCTTTGTCGATGAACGGCGATGCCGCAGCATTGCCGCGAAACTTGATCAGCGTCGTGCCGCCGCCGAGATCTACTGCGTCGATCTTGGCTTCACCGATGACCGCCATGTCCTTGTACAGCGAGTTGGGTGAACCTTCGAGGTAGAAGAAGAAGTAATCGCCCACGGCTTTGCCGCGCATCACGCCCTTGAGCCAGAAGTTGGTGTTTGTCGCGGTGTTTTGCGCCGCGCACTCGAAGTACGGGCCGACGAAGGTGACATCGCACTCGAACTTGGCTGCGCCTGCCTCGAGATCGCCGGTGGGCACCTGATTGCCGGCCTGCTGCTTGGCCGCGACCACTCCGTCGGGGTCACAGGTGTCAAAATCCTTCCAGCACACGGGGGGATCAACTTTGACGAACACCGACAGCGCGGCCGCTGAGGGCGGCTTTTGCCAGAAGGCCGCTGCCTTGCCGGGAACGGTCCACGTCGCCGCCGTGTCCTTGTCCAGCGGTGTCAGCCACTTGCCCGCTGTCCCAGACGTCGCGGCAGCAAGTGCCGCGGCCAGCGTCTTGCCCGCCCCGAGCGCCGTTACGAATTTCGCTGCAGACGCAATAGCTTGTGCGTGGGTCAGCTTGCCCTGGAACCCGATCACCGGGCGATACGGCGCCAGATGCATGTTGGCGACCAGCGTGGCCTTGTCGGCTAAAGACTCTGCTGTCAGCGTATTCGAGCCGGCCAACAAGATGAATCCGGGACCACCGAGCGGCGGTGTCGCGAGCAAATCCGCAAGCGTATTGCGATGGTACAGTTCATCACCAAACACGCCGCGCGACACCGTGATGCCCACTGGGCGGTACGGCTTGTCCGTGAACTTCTCCTGAACGCCAGCGCCCAGCCACACGACAGCATCGAGCGGCGTCAGCGACGGGAGCACGAGATCGATGTCGCGCCGGCGCGCGAAGTCGATGACCTGCACGCTGTCATAAAGACCTGTCTTTTCAGCCGCTTGACGAATCGGCGTCACATCGACGCCGACCTGCGGGCCGTATGCGTTGAAGAGGACGAAACGGCGTTGCTGGTATGATCCGAGGCCGGTCTGGAACTTGGCCAGCACCGGGTTGACGACATGGCCACTGTCCAACGGCGCGAGGATGGTCGGATCCTTATCAATACTATGGAATTTCAGAAACTTGAGCAGCACGGGCGCGCCCGCGGCAACCTTGTCCACCGGCGCGCCGGAGGCGTCGACGAGCGCGACGCCCGTGTCCGTGTGCGTCGCTTTGCCGCGCGTGCATACGCCAGCTTTGGTGCAGACGCGAAATGCGGCGCTGACATCTCTTCTCGAGTCCATGGGGTTGGCCGCGAATTCGGCCCAGACCAGGCGATCGCCAGCGCTGTCCTCGATGAACCCGGCGGCCTGCATGGGCAGCCCGATGTCGCTGACGATCTTGGCCAAAGTGGGATCTGCGCTCGTCTCTGCGCCCCAGGCGGCCGCGTCGAGCGGTTCCTGCTTGGCGCGTGAGGCGAGGTGGACGGCAGAGCCAGGCGAGGCACCGTCCGAGCCGCAAGCAAGCTGGAACAGCCCGCTAACACTGAGCAAAATCGCACTCGATACCAGCCGAGCCATGCCAGCCGTCGCGGGGTGATCAACAGGGAGGCAAGAGCGCATGGGCTTCCTTTCCGGGCGCGCCGGCACGGGGCGGCGGCAGTGTACGCTGGCCAGCCAGAGGCGGCAACGGCCTTGTCGAGCTGTTCTGCAAGCGAAGGCGGGGCTTGGCGGGCACGGTTTGTGGCGTCGGGTTCGGCACGGCGATAGACCGGATCCGGCGTTCGCGCGTCCCTGCTTGCGGATGGTGGCACGAGCCCCAGCCAAACTACCGCGGAACGAATTGACAGTATCGGCATTCGTCGAATACTGTCGCCGCGATGCGCTGCGCCACCGGCTGGCCGCGCGCGACGAGTGAGGGGAACCATGAGCACCAGCAACCGAAACGTCCGGCTCGGCATCGTCTACCGGAGCAACATCATCCAGGAAGAGGTGCTCGATCGGCGCATCGACGTGTCGGTCGGCCTCCGCATCGGCTCGACCGTCCAGGTGTCGCCCAAAGAACATCCGGATTTTCCTGACAACCTCGAAGTGCTGATTCTCGACAACAACCAGTACTATCTGGTGGTACCCGCGGACCCGAGCGCACGCATCGGCCTGCGCGGCGCGGCAGCGAGCGAGACACGGATGGTGCGCGGCAAGCGCTGCATTCCCGTGGAAGGCGTGGCGGGTGGATCGCTGGTCGTGGGCGATGTCTCGATCATGTTCCAGTTCGTGCGCGGCGATACGACTCCGACCGTGACCCGCGATCGCACTGTGCTGCGCATCGGTCTGGTGTACGACGAGCGGCTCATTTCCGACCGCATCTTCCCGGACGTCCGCAGTGTGTCGATCGGCACGGCCAAGAGCCATTCCGTGGTGTTGCCCGAAGAGGATTATCAGGGACCGCCGATCTGCTTTGTGAACAACAAAGATGGCTCGGTGACGATGCGCGCGCCGGCCAACATGAAGGTGCGCGTCGCGGTCGACGGTAGCCCGATGGAGCTCAAGGAACTGCAGCAGAAGGGCAAGGCGCGCCAGGAAGGCAACGATGTCGTGTGCCACCTCGGCCTGGGCACGCGCGGTCGCGCCACGATGGGCGCCCATACCGTGTTGTTCCAGGTGGTCAAGCAGAGCATCACCGTGCCGATCGCGCCGCCCAAGAGCGCGCTGCGGCGCCTGACCGGGCCGTTCATGAACGATCCGGTGTGGAGCATCTCGTTCCTGGTGGCCTTCCTGCTCATCGGCTCGATCGTCGGTCAGGCCGCGCTGTTCCAGAAGACCACAGGCAAGTACCAGACCAAGGTCAAGGCGGACGAAGATCTGGCCCACAGCACCTACGAAGTCCTGGTCGAGCAGAAGGAAGAAGAAAAGCCGGAACCCGAGAAGGAGACGGTCGACATCAAGAGCGAAGAAGCCAAGAAGGCCGAAGAGAAGGAAGTCGTCAAGGACACGAAGAAAGCGCCCGACAAGGTTGCTGACAAGGCACCGGCCGAGAAGCCGCAATCCACGGGCAAGACGGTCGACCCGGAAGAGGTCAAGCGCAATGCGCGCGAGGCGATCCAGAAGAACACGATCGCTGGCGCTTTTGGCGGTGCAGGCGGCGCGACCAAGTTGTTCGGCGAGGCTGGCGAGGGCGAGGAAGGCACCGTGACGGCCAAGACGTTCGGTGGCGAGGCGGCGGGCCAGGGCGATGGCGAAGGCGGCCCCGGCAAGGGCTTGAAGCTCGAGGGTGGCGGCAAGGGCGGCGGCACGATGGAGAAGGTCGCCGCCGGCAAACCGAAGGGCTTTGGCGAGCGCAAGACCGACGACACCAAGGTGGCCGAAAAGGAACCTGAGAAGAAGATCACGGTATCGTTGTCAGCGGGCGAGATGGGCGGCTCGGGCGAGGCCAAGGCAGACGTCGGCAAAGTCATTTCGCGCAAGAACTCGGCAGTGCAGCGCTGCTATGAGGCGGCACTGCGTGACAACCCGGATGAAGGTGGCAAGGTCAAGGTCAGCTTCACCGTGGGCACGGCGGGCACGGTGACGGATGTCAGCGTGTCGGGCGCTTCGGGTGCCTTCTCCGACTGCATCAAGAACAAGTTCATGGGCATTCGCGGCCTGCCCATCCTCGCGGCGCCGCAGTCGTTCAACCAGGCCTACGTGTTCTCGAAGAACTGACGAATCGGCGGCCGGACCCGGCGCAATGCGACAAGTTGTGTGTGCGCCCGGCGCACGCGCCGTGCCCTGGACACCCCGGGGCCCGAGAGCAAAGCGCTTTGGCAGTGGTCAACGGCCCCGAGCGGCCGGCAGCGCTTGGCCGAGCGGGGTTTGACAGTGCGGATTCCCGACCGTTAGCATTCGCGTTCCGCGGCCGCTGCCGCACCTCACGACTGCGCTGCCCTGGTGGGCGGCGCGACCGGCGCCGCCCGGAGCAAACGCGGCGACAGCTTCAACGTCGTTGCTGCACAGTGCATTGTTGAGTTCGTGTGCGTGCGTCGCGGTGCCAAGGCGCGTGGACGTCTACAGGGAGCGAACAGGATGGCCCTCGACACCAGCCGGGTGTTGCGAATCGGCGTCGTCTGGCGCGGTCAGGTAGTGGCCGAACGTGTGCTGCAAAAGCGCACCGACGTCACGATCGGCACGCGTCCCGACGCGACCGTAGCGGTCAATCCGCTGGTGTATTCGGGCTTTCCGGCGTCGATCTCGCTCGCTGTCCTGCAGGGCGGGGCCTACCACATCGTCGTGCCACCCGACCCCAGTCACACCGTGCAATTGCGCGGCGGTCCAGCTGGCGCCCAAGGTGCCGTGCGCGAGTCCGTGGTGACGGTCAAGGGTCAGCGGCTGATGCCGATCGAGACCTACACGGGCGGCTCGCTCACGATGGGCGAGATCATCCTGATGTTCCAGTTCGTACGCGGCGACTCCGTGCCGACCATCACGCGCGAAGAGACGGTGCTGCGCATTGGCCTCGTGCACGACGATCGCCTGCTGTCGGATCAGGTGTTTCACGGCAGCGAACCCGTGGTCATCGGCTCGGACAGGCGGCATACGATCGCGGTGCCCGATGCCGACTACAAGGGTCCGCCGGCGACATTCACGCCGCACAACGGCGGCACGACCTACCGGGTGCGGGTGGCCAAAGAGAGCAACGTCCGTCTCGCCCTCGACGGTCAACCGCTCGACGCGGCGGAGGCGATCAAGAGGAAAATTGCAACTGAAGTCAATGGCTTCTATGAGTTCGATCTGCCCGTCAAGTCGCGCGGGCGCGCGGCGCTGGGTCCGTACACCCTGCTGTTCCAGGTGTTGCGCCAGTCGATCACGGTGCCGACAGTGCCGCGCAAGAGCCTGATCGCGCAGTTCGCCGGGCCGCTGGTGGCCGACTCGGTTTGGACGGTTTCGCTGCTGATCGCGCTGGTGCTGGTGGGCTCGATTGTCGGCCAGGCCATCCTGTTCCAGAGCACGACCGGGAAGTTCCTCGGCAAGGAGCATTCCGAGGAAGAGAACGTCAACACGACGTATGAAGTCCTGGTCGAGGAAAAGGAAGAGCCGAAGAAGGAAGAAGAGAAGCCCGCAGTTGAAATCATGAGCGAGCAGGCCAAGAAGGCGGAAGAAAAGGAACTCAAAGAGGAAAAGAAGAAGGCTCCCGAAAAGCCGCAATCGGTCGGCAAGACGATGGACCCGGAAGAGATCCGGCGCAACGCACGCGAGGCGATCAAGAAGAATACGATTGCCGGCGCATTTGGCGGCGCGAGCACCAAGCTGTTCGGTCAGGCCGAGGAAGGCGAGGAAGGCACAGTGGTTGCCAAGACCTTCGGCGGTGACGGCGGCGCCGAGAAGGGCGACGGCGGCCCGGGCGGCGGCTTGAAGCTTGCGGGCGGCGGCGGTGGCGGCGGCACGATGGAGAAGGTCAGCGCCGGCAAGACCAAAGGCTTTGGCGATCGCGAGTCCGAAGCGACCAAGGTCAAGGCGGACAAGGAAGAGAAGAAGGTCAACATCTCGCTGTCGGCCGGCGAAATGGGTGGCACAGGCGAAGCAAAGACCGACGTCGCAAAGGTGATTTCGCGCAAGAATTCCGCGGTGCAGCGCTGCTACGAGGCGGCTCTGCGCGACAACCCGGAAGAGGGCGGCAAGGTCAAGGTCAGTTTCACGGTCGGCACGGCCGGCACCGTGACGGATGTGAGCGTGTCGGGTGCGTCTGGCGGCTTTGCGGAGTGCATCAAGAACAAGTTCATGGGTATTCGCGGCCTGCCTTTGCTGCCGGCGCCACAGTCGTTCAACCAATCCTACGTATTTACAAAGGGTTAACGCCTTGCTGGTGCTCGGCCTGACCGGCGGCATCGCTAGCGGCAAGTCGATTGTCGCTGCCGAGTTCGTGCGGCGCGGCGCGCGGTTGATCGACGCCGACCGCATCGCGCGCGCACTTGTGGCGATCGGCACGCCGGGCCTTGCCGAGGTTCTCGCGCGATTCGGCAGTGAAATGCGTTTGCCGGATGGCAACTTGGACCGCGTGCGGCTGGGCGCGCTGGTATTCGCCGACGCCGCGGCGCGTGCCAGTCTGAATGGCCTCCTGCACCCCCGCATCCGTGAGCGCATTGGGCAGGATCTGAGCGAAGCGAGCGCTCAAGGCGTGTCGCTGTGCGTGATCGACGCCGCATTGCTGTTCGAATTGGGCTTGGATGCTGCCTGCGACGCCGTCGTCGCCGTGGACTGCGACGAGGATCAGCAACTGCGGCGGCTGATGGCGCGCAACGGTCTGACGCGACAGGCGGCGCAGCAGCGCATCGCCGCGCAGTGGACGGCAGAGGCGCGCAGGGCTCGGGCCGGCTTGACCCTTGACAACCGCGGGTCGCTGGCAGAGCTTGACCGCGAAATCGACCGTGTGTGGCGCGAAATGGCGCGCCGCTTCGCGGGGCTCGGCGTGACAGCAGTCGAGGGCGGAACACCATGACGACGCCAAAGAGCGAGACGCGCGGCCGAACCGTGCTGGTGACCGGCTTTCCCGTGGACGTGGCACGCCGCCAGGCCCAGGAGCTGGCGCGCACGGGTGATCACGTGTTGCTGTTGGCACGTGGCAAGTTCGCCAGTGAGGCCGAAGCATTTGCATCGGGACTGCGCGGTGGCGCTGCAGGTGGCAACGCGGAAGTGTTGCAGGGCGACATTCTCGAGCTGGATCTGGGCCTGAGCGGCACGCAACTCCGGCGCCTGCATACAGAAGTCGAGGAAATTTATCATGTTGCCGCCATCAGCTACCTGGGCATCCAGGTGCCGCGCATGCGCATGGTGAACGTAGAGGGTCTGCGCGAGACGCTCGAAGTCGCGCTCGGCATGCGCAAGCTGAGGCGCATTTGCGTATGGTCCACGGCTTTCGTGGCAGGCGATCGGAAAGGCACCGTGTATGAAGAGGAATTGCTTGTGGGTCAGCACTTCCGCAATGCCTACGAAGAGACCAAGGCGGAAGCCGAGAAGCTCGCGCGGGCGGCGATGAAGAAGCTGCCGATTACGATCGTGCGGCCGTCGATCATTGTGGGCGACAGCCAGACAGGTGAAGTGAGCCGCATGGACGGCCCCTACCTCCTGATCAATGCCATCGTTCACGGGTCGAGCACCAAGGCCGTGCCGCTGCCGGGCCCGGGGCGCTATCCGTTGCACGTGATTCCGATCGATTATGCCGTGCGAGCCGCCCTGTACCTGACGCGCCATCCAGAGGCGGAGGGCGGCACGTTCCACCTCGTCGATGACCAGCCGCTGACCGCGCACGCGCTGTTCGATGCCGTGGCGGACGCGGCGCACAGGCCGCGGCCTTCGACGTTCCTGCCGGGCAGCCTGCTGCGTGCGGCGACCAAGCTGCCGGTGGTGCGCGGCCGCGTGCGCAGCGAACGTAACTTTCTGGAATGGTTCGATACAGATGTGCGTTTCGATGACCGCCGTGCCCGGACGCTGCTGGCAGCCGGCGGCATCAGTTGCCCGCCTTTGCCTTCCTACGTCGACGTGCTGGTGCGCTACGTGCGCGAGGCGAGCTGAGCCTTCTGAACCGTGACCCCGTGGTTGATTCGCGGCCAGCAAGCTGGTAGCGTTTCGCCATTCGTCGCCCCTTTGGCGTCGCTTGGTTTCCAACGGCAGCGCGCATTTGGACAGCGGTTTTTGCCGTTCGCCAGGGTGCATGGACATGAGCCGAGACCCCAACCACTTGGACGCCCAGACGCGCATCACCTCGGTGCGCGAGATGCAGGCCATGGGCCAGACGCGCGACGCGTACCTCGTGCAACTGCGAGGCCCCGATCTCGGGCGGCGGCTGCTGCTGTCTGACCGCGTCGTCACCATCGGCCGCGATCCGGAAAGCACCGTCGTCTTGAAAAGCGACAGCGTCTCGCGCTGCCATGCCCGCATCGAGCCCTTTGAAGGCGGCCACCGCGTCGTCGACAACATGAGCACCAACGGAACCTACCGCAATCAGGTGCAAGTTTCTGGCGGCCAACCGCTGGTCAGCGGCGACTATGTCCAGGTCGGCGACGCGATCTTCAAGTACCTCTCGGGCGACAACATCGAGATGGCGTACCACGAAGAGATCTATCGGCTCACGATCGAAGACAGCCTGACGCAGATCGCCAACAAGCGCGCCTTGACTGATTTTCTCGACAAGGAGTTCGCACGCGCCCGCCGCTACCAGCGCGATGTCGCCGTGGTCATGATCGATCTCGACCACTTCAAGCGCGTCAACGACACCTATGGCCACTTGATGGGCGATTTCGTCCTGCGTGACATGGCCAAGCTGATCGGCTCGCGCATCCGCCGCGAAGAGCTGTTTGCCCGCTACGGCGGCGAGGAATTCTGCGTCGTGCTGCCGGAGATGGAAGCACCGGCAGGCGTGAAGTTTGCTGAAGCGATCCGGGTGCTTGTCGAGGAACATGTGTTCTCTTTCGAAGGCAACATCGTGCGCATGACCGCCAGTTTTGGCGTCGCCGGCATGACGGTCGCGATGACGCGTCCCGAAGATCTGCTGCTGGCCGCAGACGAGAACCTATACCGCGCCAAGAACGAGGGTCGCAACCGCGTGATCGGCTAGGGCAAACCTGGAGTGCGGATGTCCGGGCAACGCCAGAAGACGCCGCGCTTTCTGAACATGCGGCGCACGCTCTTCTGGCTGATGCCGCTGGTGATGGTGGCGTGCGGCGGCAAAGGCTGCGTCGGCTGCAGCGTGCAGCAGGTCGCCAAGGAAGTGCCGCCGATCCTGGTGCTGCCGGCCACCGCGCAACTGCGCGTGACACAGCACGGCTTCGATATCATCGCCAAACATATCAAAACGTTGATGAAGACAGTGCTGGGCACGAATGCCGACGGCGTGGCGGTGCTCGACGTCGCCAAGCTCCTCGGCACGCCCGCGCTGTCGGTGAGCGGCGGCCTCGGATTGTTCAAGGGCAAGGCGTCCATTCGCGATCTGGTGCTGACCCTCGATCTGGCGGCGCTGTCGGTGGAACTCGTCGACGGTTCTTCGCCCGCCCGCATTCGCGTCGCGTTTGATCACGCGCGAATCGGCGTACAAAGTGGCATTGTTGCAGGGGAAGCCGATTTCGCAGGGATCAGTTCGGATGCCGCCTGCCACTTGAAAAATGGCGTGAATGTCGGTCAGGGCGACGCGCACCTTGCGACATTGACTGCAAATCTCGATCTGGTGTTGGGCGTCGATGGCGCGGGCAACCTGCAAGCGTCGATCAAGATTGATAAAGCTGTGCTCGAGGACATCGGATTCGGCCTCGGCAAGGACTGCAGCTTGAAGGAGTGCACCGACGAGGCCCTGCTCGAAGATCCTTGTTTGGAATGTGATATCTGCAACGCCGGCAAACTGGCAAGCGACGCCGTGGCCGCCGTCAAGTCGTTGCTCGAACCGATCCTCGGCGACATCCTCAAAGGCGTGGGCAATGCCCTACTGAAAGCGGTATTGGCGCAAGCGTTCAACGGCAAGCCCCTCGATGTCGAGGTGCCGATCGACGTCGCGCCGCTGCTGGGTCAGGCCAGTCCGGCACTGGCGGCGCTGCTGGGGCCCTCGGGGCCGCTCTACGTGCGGGGCAAGCCTGCCGTCAGCGCTTTTGCGGTGGTGAACAAGGGCCTGGACGTGCGCATGGACGGCGCGCTGTTCGCCCATGCCGACGGATGCGTGCCGGAGGCCGGTATCGATGCAACGCCCGTGTTCGGCGCGCTCGGGCAAGGGCCTGCCCCGCAGATTCCGCAGCAGATGAACGACGTTGCGAGCGACGGCACCACCAAGCCGCGCACCGTTGACCTCGCCGTCGTGCTGGGTCGCAACGTCATCGAGGAAGCGCTGTGGTCGATCCTGCGCTCCGGGCTGGCCTGCGTCGGCATCGACTCGGAGCCGCTCTATGACCTCAGCGCCGGCAAACTGCGCGTCTCTACAGGGGCTTTGGACATGCTGCTGCCGGGTGTGCGCCAACTCGCGTCGGTGGACGCACCGCTGCGCATCGCGACGCAACCTTCCGCCCGGCCGGAGGACGCGCCGCGCGTGACCCTGGGCCAGGATGCGCAAGGCAAGGCGCAGTTGAGCGCGGATATTCGCGATTTCGGCATCCAAGTCGAGATCCTGACGCGCGGGCGTTGGCTGACCGTGCTGGAATTGCGTGCGGACGTGAGAGCGCAACTCGCGCTGCAGGTGGTGGGCGGCAAACTGGCGCTGCAGGTGACGGGTGCGCAAATTCCCAAGTTGGAGGTGATGAACGATTCGCTTGTGCAACATGCCGATATTACCGGTGTAGCACCAGCGGTGGCGCAAGTCGCCGTCTCGCTGTTGTTGGCCAAGCCGCTGGCGTTGGATCTCGACCTGGATGCCCTGCTGACCCAAGCGCTCGCCCTGCCACTGAGCGTCGAGGTGGTGGGAATCGAAGTCGGCGGCAACGCAAACGATTGGCTGATGCTCGGCATGACACTCACAGACAAGCCAGCAGGTGCACCATGACTCGCCGCATCTTGCCAATTATCGCGGTTATTCTAGCTGCTTGCGACGCGCCGCCAGCGCCGCCAGCGACGTGCAGGCAGACCTCTGAGTGTGCCCCCGGCTACCACTGCTCGCCGGCCCGACTGTGCAAGGGCGACGTGCCCTGCGAGGCGGATGGGGATTGTTGCCTTGGCGAACGCTGCGAGGCCCTGCGCTGCCGGCCGCGCGAGTTGTGCACCGCCGCGTCGGCCTGCGTCGACCCGGCAACCATGTGCGCCGCGGGCCTGTGCGTGCCCAAAACCTGCAGCGCCACGGCACCTTGCCCACAAGGGGGCGGCGCCTGCCTGTGGGGCCGCTGCGAGCGCGCGACGCCCTGCCAAGGCCATTGCCCGAGCGGCAGCGCGTGCGCGATCGCTGTCGGCCGCTGCGTGCCGATCCACACCGCACCGCAGACCTGCCCGGCGGGCCGATTGCTGGTCCTGGCCAATGACGTAGACCGTCTCAGCGAGGGCTGCGCGGCCTTGCCAGAACAGGTGACGTGCGCCGACCTGCCGCCGCTGCCCGAAGGTCAGTATGGCGTGCCGAATGTCTTGCTCCGCGATGCCAAAGGACTCGTCGTCATTGCGTACGACCGTACCTACGGCGATGTCGTGCTGGCGCGCCACGCAGCCACGCCGCCGTTTGCCCGCTTGGAACTGCGCGCGCTGACAGGCGTGCCGACGGACGGCGTGGTGTCGGGCGACCCGGGCGGGCCGCGTGGCGGAATCGCGGATCCAGGTCCGGATCGCGGGGTTGCGCTGGACGCTGCCGTAGATGCCACTGGGCGCGTGCACGTGGCCTATCGCGACAAGACCTCTGAGGAACTGCGCTACCTGATCGTCGGGACCGACGGCAAGATCCAGGACGGCAGCATCGCCAAAGGCGCCGGCCTCGGCACGGCCGTCGCGCTGACGCTAAAACAGCAGGGAATACCTATTGTTGCAGCTTTCGCGCCAGCCCACGCCGAAGGCGCCGACACGCCGTCGCGCTTGCGCCTCTTCTCTGCGCTCAAGGCGGCGCCAGCGGTTGCGGCCGACTGGGCGGGTGCCGTTGTGGACACGGAGACGGTGCCCGCTGCTGCCGTTGCCTGCGCCAACGCCTGCGCGAACGGCAAGGTCTGCGCCGCGACTGCTGCCGGCGGCGGCGAAGCCTGCGTCGCACCTGCGGCGGGTTGCACGGGCTGCCTGCCCACCCAGGTCTGCAACGGCAGCCAATGCTTGGACTTGCATCCACCGCCGCCGCACTTTGACAGTGTGCCCGCAGGGCGCGGCGCGTGGCTCGATGTCGCCATCAGCCAAGGCGGGGAAATCCTGTTGGCAGCGTACAGCGCGAGCCAGGGCGATCTCGCGCTCTACCGCGGCCCGTCGACGGCGAGCATGCAGCGCAAGATCCTGGATCGCAGCCTGATTCCCGGGGGCAGCAGCGACTTCGGTCGCTTCGCCGCGCTCGTCGAAGGCGACGCTGGTCGCATGTGGGTCGCCTGCGAAGACACGCAGCGCGGTCGCCTCTTGCTCGTGCGCGAGACCGAGACCAGCAGCGCCGTGGAGGTGCTCGACAATGGCCTGCGCAGCGACGGTCGCCACCGCGTAGGCGCGGACGTGCGCCTCGTACGCCACAATTCCGGCGGCCTGCTGATCGCATACCAGGACACGCGGCGGGCAGAATTGGTGGTGGCGCGCCTGTCGGCACCGGGGGCGACGGCAGAACGAACAGTGCTATCCTCTGGCGGCGCGGCAGGGTTTTCGCCAAGCCTGGTCGCCCTGGGTGGCAAGGCGTGGGTGGTGGCAGCGGCCACATTGCGCATCGAACCGGATGGCTCGCTGCGTGACGAAGTCGAACTGGACGACCTCGTGTGGAGCGGAAACTGACGTCCAACATCTCGAAGCAGGGCAGGACATGACCCACGATCCCTTTGACATGCCGGGGGAGACCGCTGCCGACGCTGCCCAAGAGGCGACAGAGCCGGGCTTTCGAGAAGAGCCTGACGCGGCGGAGGAGGCTGCCTTCGAGGCGCGGCAGACCGATACCGAGCGGGCCTTGAATCTGCCGTCCGCTGGCCCGGGGCTCGACTTGAGCGCCGCGCTGGCCGAGGCCCTCGTGGCCATCGACGCGAAGACCGAAGGCCCTCCGCAACCACCGGCCATGGCCCCGGGGTCGGCGTCGGCGCCGGACGCCGCGCCGGTCATTCGCGGCGCGATTCCGCGCGGGTCAAACGTACGCAATACTGCGGACTTATACGCGATTCAACGGACAGCCGATGCGCTGCAGATTGCCCTCGATCGCGCGCTGGACGATGCCGCGCAGGCGCGCGCGGATCTGAGTGCGGCCAGGCGGCGTTTTCTCAAGTTGTCCGACGACCACGAGGCATTGCGGTCTGGCACCGTGCGCAACGAAGGCGAGGTGCGGGCTGCAGGAATGCGCCGGGCGCTGGAGGCGATCCTGCCTGCACTCGACGCACTGGAGGCCATGGTCGATCACCTGAGCAAGCGCGAGACCTTGTCGGCGACGGGTCAGGAAGGTATTGAGATGCTTCGGCTTGAGTGGCAGCGCACGCTGGCGTCGCTGGGCGTTCAGCCGTTCGAGGCCGAGGGTGCAACCTTCGATCCGGCGGTGCACGAAGCGATCGCCAGTCAGCTCGATCCGGAGGGGCCGCCCGGTCGGGTCCTGCGCCAGTTGTCGCGCGGCTATTGGCTCGGTGGCAAGCTGTTGCGCTCGGCGCGTGTCGTGGTCTCGAAGTTGCCGCCCGCAGCCGATGGCGAAGGCGCATCCGAGTAGCGCTTGAACGTCAACGAACCGTCAGCGTAGGCGTTCCGCGACACGGCGGCTCAACTCGATCAGTGCGTCGGCATTGCAGAACTTCGTCGAACAGGTCACAGCAGCGACGAGGGGGCGGCGCGGATCGGCAAAGACAAGCGTGACCACGCTGCCGAAAAACGAGCGAAATCCTTGCTCGGTCACCTTGTTGGTCGGCGCGACGTTGCTGTAGGTGTTGCGCATCGTGTTGAAGCGGGTGCGGCTTTCGGCGAGGCCCGGGTCGCGCCAGACTTGGACGCCGACGCCGAACTCAGCGCCCTTTTCCGGCTGATAATAGAGCGTGTTGTAACCCGCAGCCGCAGCCACGCCGGCCAGATCGGATCGGTGCAGCTTGACCTTGGCGCCCAGCACGCGTTCGAGATCGGCCTGGGAGATGTAACCACTGATGTCAAGGGCTGCCTCGCCGGATTCGCCTCGTGGCGGAGGTGGCGCGGGCACTTCGGCTGGCGGCTCGGGCGCTGGTTCTGGCGCGCGCGCCGCCTCGGCCACCGCTGGAGCCGCGTGAACAGGCTGCGGAGCCGCAACAGGCGGTGGCGGTTGCGCGGCAGCGGCAGCGTCGGCAGCGGCCAGCCCGGGCAGCGGTCGCGCCCCCGGCATCGGTTGGCGTCCCGCCGCGCCTGGCACCGCTGCGGGCGCGGCTGCGGGAGCCACTGGCGGCCGGATCGGCGCGGGCGGGGCCGGCGGCGTCGGCGCAGCGGGTGTCTTGGCGACCGGCGCGGCTGGCGCGCCACGCGCAGGTGCGCTGGCGGCATCAGGCGATGGCGTTTTCTTGTGGACGATCGGCGGCTTGCGGCCGGCGGGCTCTACAGCCTCCACCCCGGCCTTGGTTGCCGGTTTCTTCTTGGAGCACGCTGGCGTCCCCAGCAGCGCCAAGAGAACGACCGCCCCTACGCGATGGGCCGACCACGATGCACTCTGGATGCCGCCTGCCATGTTGCTCCCCGAAGAAGGCGGCGGCACTATCGTTCCTGCCGCACCGAGCTGTCAACGCAACCTTGCCGCACCGTATTTCCTGGGGTGCGCGTTTCCCCCGTCGGCGGTCTGCTTGACCGTGCGTCGGACGGGTCGCACAATACCACGCTTTGACGAGCATGCGGAGCCACGGCAGCACACCGACGGCCAGCCGAGTGCAGGAGGCTACATGAACACGGGCTTTTTCGGCTCGAAGGCTAGGCTGCTTGCCCGCATGGCGTTGGCCACTGCGTGCATCAGCGCTGCGACCTCGATGTCCGGCATGGTGGGCTGCGGCTCGTCCAAAGAGCAGACCAAGACCGCGGAGGCCGATCCTGCCTCCGGGTCCGTGACCAACGAGGCGGTGCAGACCGAATCGGACGGGAGCGGCGCCATCGAGCGCATCGATGTCAACGCCGACGGCAAGCCGGACGTGTTCAAGTACTACCGCGTGGTCGACGCACCGGCAGCGACGGCCAGTCCCGAGGCGGATCCAAAAAAGAACGTCAAGAGTGTCAAGAAGGTCCTGATCCGCAAAGAGTTGGATGTCAACTTCGACCAGCGCATCGACATCGTGCAGTTCTACGAAGGCGAGGCTGGCAAGGAAGCGCTCGTGCGCGAAGAGATGGACCTGGACTTCGATGGCCGCGTCGACTCCGTGCGCCATTACAAGGACGGCAACGTGACGCTTGTGGAGCTCGACCTGGGATTCGATGGTCGCACGGACACATGGAGCTACTACCAGTTGACCACGGGCGACGACGGCAAGCAGATCAACCGCCTCGTCGAGCGCAGGCGCGACGCCAACGGTGACGGCAAAATCGACGTGTGGGAGTACTACACCAAGGGCGCGCTGCTCAAGGTCGGTACGGACACGAACGGCGACGGTCAGCCCGATCAGTACACCCGGGTCGACGACAAGAAGTAAACCAAGCCTTCTCATGGTGTTGCGACGGGTCGACTTCGGCCGCAAACTTGGCAACCCCATGATTGGCTAGCGCGCGGTGCGCGCCGCTTGCAGGGCCTGCTTCACCTGCGCGGCGTCCTGAGCGCCAGTCAATTCACGAACAATCACGCCGGACTTGGACAGGACAACCGTGTGGGGGATGCCAGCGACGTGGTACGCGTCGTGGACCGCCCCGTTGGCATCGATCACCGTGGGCAGCGTCAGTTGGTGTGCCGCCAGGAAACTGCGAACTTCGGACGGCTCCGCTGCGGTCACGGTCAGCACGGCAAATTCAGCATCCGGCACGCGGCTTTGGCGCACGAGGGCCTGCCAGGTCGGCAACTCCGCGACACACGGCTCGCACGACGGCGCCCAGAAATGCAGCAGCAAGGGCAACCCCCGACTCTGCGCCGGTCGGGATCGGGCGGGCGACGCGCCCGCGTCGATGCGGGGCAAGTCGAAGTCCGGCGCGAGCGTGCCTTCGAGGCCCGTGGCTATGGGCGCTCCACTGCGCAAACCGGCAATCGCGCTCAGGATTGCCAGCACCGCGCCGATGCCCGCGATCCACGCGGCGGTCCTGGGGCCATTGCGACTGGGGGGCTGCGCCTGCGCCATCTAGGGCCAAGGCTCGGACGGTGGCGGGCGCGGTGCTGGGCGCGGTGTCCTGTCGTCGTGTCCAGGCGCAATGCCTCCGCTGTCGCGGCGCTCACCCGGCCGGGCATCGCGCTGCAATTGCGACACGGCGTCTTCCAGGCGTTTGATGCGTTCTTCAGCCGGCATGTGCTTGCCCAATCCGTCGGCGGCGCGGCGCATCGCCTGCGCGGCATGGCCGTGCGTTTCCCGGGCCGCAGCGGCCAGCAGCGGCGCGCGCGACGCGGTATCACCCAGCTGAGCCAGCGCCGCAGCCGCGCTGGTGCGCAACCGCAGACCGGACTCCTGCAGCAGCCCTTCCAGTGTCAGGCGAATCCCTTCGCGAGACGCCTCGTTGCGCACACCATAGGCGGCAAGTCCGAGTGCGGCGCCCTCGCGCAGGCTCTTGTCGCGACCTGCCGCGACGTTCTTGCGCAATAGCTCGAAATCACGTGGATCCGCTAGCTGTCCGAGCCAAGCCAGCGCCGCAACCTCGACCACATGGTTGTGGGAAGCAAGCGACGCCGCTTCGAGCAACACGGGCCGCGCCCGCTGGCGATCGATCGACATCAGGGCCCGCAGAACGGCCACCTGCACAGCGTAGCTGCGATCCTTGCGCAGCGTGCGCTCGAGATCCGCCCAACTCTCCATGTCATGCAGTTCACCCAGCGCCGCCGCCGCCGCCGCGCGCACCAGCGGTTCAGCGTCGCCCTGCAACGCCCTGCGCAGGCCGGCGCGCGTCACCTGGCGCTGGCCACGGCCCAGCCAGGTCGCGGCTTCCGCCCGCACGTGGCGTGCCGGATCCTCGGCAAGTGCCCGCAGCAACGCATCGCTCGATGCCTGAAGTTGTTGATCGCGGGCAATGTCGCGGACGGCACGCAACCGCAGGTCAGCGCTCGAGCTGTGGTCGCGCATTGCGGTCAGCACGCCAACATCTGCGTGCACGGTCCATTGCGCCAGCAGCGCCGAATCCGGATCGATCTCGATGAGCGCTGGAAGCGTCTCGCAGGGCAGCGTCCACTCGCCGCGCGCCGCATCCAGGCGAAACGTCGCGTGCAATGCCGGTTCTTCGAGCTTGGGGCGCACCGATAGCGCGATGGCCAGGTCGAACAGCGGCTCTTGCGCCGACACGCGCTGCTTTTGCTCGAACGCGATGCGCAACATTTTGTCTTCATGTCGGATACGCGCCGTCAGCTGGGGATGGCCCGGCTGGGTCAGCCAGCGGCGAAAGAACCCGCGCAGGCTGCGGCCCGACACGGCTTCCAGTGCCTGCCGAAGGTCGGCCGTTTCGACACTGCCTGGCGCGTGCTGTTCCAGGTAGCGCTGAATGCCCTTGAAGAACAGCGGGTCTCCGAGCGATCGCCGCAGCATGTGCAGCACCCACGCACCTTTCTGATAGGCATGGCGGTCGAACAGATCATCCTCATTTGCAAAGCGTTGCGTCACGAGCGGCCGCTGGTATTCGCTGGCTTCTGCCAGGTATGACGTGCGCGCGTCGCTCAGTTCCTCGTCGAGACGCGCGGCCCCGAAGCGGTGTTCTTCGAACAACATCTGGAAATAGGTTGCGAATCCCTCGTTCAACCAGACGTCGGACCAACTGCGGCAAGTGACCCAATCGCCAAACCACTGGTGCGCCAGTTCGTGCGCGAGCAGGCCGTCGGCCGAGGCGTCCAGCTCCGCGCGCGCGTCGGGAATCGCGCGCAGCGCCAAGGTCGTCAGGCCCGCGTTCTCCATGCCGCCGTAGGGAAATTCATCCACGATCACCTGGCCATAGCGTGCAAAGGGCAAAGGCACGCCGAGACGTTTCTCGTAGAAGTCGACCATATCGGGAAGACGGGCAAAGGCGCGCGCTACGTCGTCGCGCTGCCCGGCAAAGGCGTAGCTCGTCAGCGCAACCCCCGCGTGCGGATGCACGATTTCGACGAATGGCCCGATGGCCACGTTCAGCAAGTAGATCGGCTCGGGGCGCGCCATCTCGAAGGTGGTGGAGGCCAGCGACCCGACAACCTTGCGCCCCACCTCGCGGCCGTTCGAGAGCGCGCGCAGGCCTGCGGGCGCCGTCAACGTTACGGTCCAGGTCTGCCGCATGTCCGGATCATCCAAACATGGCAACCAGTAGCGTGCCTCGCTCGTCTCGCCATGGCTGAACACGTGCAAGGGCCGGCGCGGCGCATCGGCGTCGGGACGCACGAAGTAGAGGCCACGCCGCGGCGTCGCACGGTAGCGGAGCTTCAAGATCCAGGTCGAAGCCGCTTCGCGCTCAAGAAGAGAAAATCGCAACCGATCTCCGTCTTTGCGCCATGCAGCCGGCGTCGCCTTGGCAGCCTGCAGCCACGCCGCGTCCTCGATCGTCAAGTCCTCGGCGCGCAGGACGAGTTCGGCGGCCGGGTGTTTCACGACGCCCTTCCAGATCGCCGTGCCGCGAACCGTTCCCGCCTCCGGATCAATCGCCACATCCAAGTCGAGATGCTGGCTCTCGATGGTGCGATCGGCCGGCTCCTGCAGCGGCAGGGTTTCGTCCAGCCAGGCCGAAGCTGGCGGGTTTCGGGCCAGAACCGTCGTGGGCGCCGTCGACAGCGCCACCACAGCCAAGCCAAGGACCAGCGAACGCCAACGCCTCATCGAGCCTCCCGGGAATCGACCACCAAGCATAGTCGCTGGTTCGCCGGACGCAATGCTTTGCCTGCGCGCTTGCACCCCGCGCCGCCTCGGCTATCCTTTCTGCCTCGGAGGTCCAGGTTGTCGGGTCAGGCGCGCATTCTCGTGGTCGGCACCGATGATGAGGCGCTGCAGGCAATTGCCGCGGTGGTTCAACCTCTTGGCCACCTGCTGCTGCACGTCGCCAGCATCGAGGAGTTGGGCGCGCGTCTGGCGGACCTGCGGCCCGAACTTCTTATTTTTGATGGTGATTCTGCCATCAGCCGCGACACTGGCAAGCTAGGCGATACGCTGTCCGCGGTGCGCAACCTTGCCGCGCGGCCACAAATTCTGCTGATGGCACGCGTGGATGACTCGTTGCGCGAGCAGATGTGGCAGACCACCCACGCCGACGACCTGATCGACAAGCCGTTTGAGAGCTTGGACTTGCACGTGCGCATCCGCGCGTTGATTCGCGTGCATCGGTTGACAGCACAGGCCCTGCGCGATCGCGACATCCTCAATGCACTGTTCGAACTCTCGACGTTCTCGAAGGCGTACGCGTCGACGGATGAAGTCCTGGTGGCGCTGGCGGGCCGTGTGTCGGAGTGGACCGGTCTGGCCCATGTCGTGGTCACGCTCGGCCCTGCCAGCCAGCCACGCATTGCCGCAGAAACACACAGGAAGAATGGTGGGAGCGGCCAATCGCTGACCGACCGCCGCCACGCGGAGCTGCTGGGACGCGGCGAGATGCTGCTGCTGGGCGAGGCGGACGGTGTGCTGGCCGGCGAAAGCCCGTCGACACTGCCCTATGTCGGCGTGCCACTGCGCAGTCAGAACGGGGAAGTGCTAGGCGTCCTGCACGCTTGGGGCCAGGGCGAAGTGCCCAGCGGCGCGAACCTGCGCGTGCTGCGCGTGGCCGCGGAGCGGGTGTCCACCGAGATCCAATTGCACGCTTCGAACCGGCGGTTGGAGGAGATGGTCGAGGCGCGCACGGCGGATCTGACGACGGCGTTGGAGCGCCTGCGTACCGTCAATGCGCAACTGCTCGAGGGTAGCCGGGACACGGTGATGCGTCTGGCACGCGCCGCAGAGTACCGCGACGGTGACACGGGCGAGCACGTCGATCGCATGTCGAGCTACGCCCAGGTGATCGCACGGCAGATCGGCATGACGGCAGAGGATCAGGCGCTGATCAAGCTCGCCGCACCGATGCACGACGTCGGCAAGATCGGGATTCGCGATTCCGTCCTCTTGAAGCAAGGTCGCTTGACGCCTGAAGAATACGAGCAAATGAAAGAGCACCCGCTGATCGGCGCGCGCATCCTCGCCGGTTCACGGGCCAAGCTGCTGCAAATGGCCGAGCAGATTGCCGTGTCGCACCACGAACGCTGGGACGGCACGGGCTATCCGCGCGGCCTGAAAGGTGATGACATCCCGCTTGTTGGCCGCGTCGTGGCGCTGGCTGATGTATTCGACGCGCTGACGACGCCGCGTGTCTACAAGGATGCGTGGAGCGTCGATGATGCGGTGACACACATCCAGAAGGAACGCGGGCTTCACTTCGACCCGCGCGTCGTCGCAGGGTTCGAACAATGCCTGGACCGCCTGCTGGAAGTGCGCGCAGCGTACCTTTACGAAAATGGCTCGCACCACGGATGAAGCGGATTGTCTTTGCGGTTTGCCTGGTCCTGCTTGTCGCTTGCCGGCGCGAACCAGCTCCGGCTCCGGTGCCGCCGGCGGATGCTGTCGCGCCGGGCCCGGGCAGCCCGCCCGAGCGCCGCGCGCCGCGCCCGGCGGTCATCGGCGGCTGCGCGCTGGCCTGCTCGACGCCTGAAGCCGCAGTCAGCTATTTCTTCACGCAACTTCAGCACCAGGATCCGGTGACGGCACTGCGACCGTCGTTCGAGTGGTCCTTGCTCGTGGTGGACGGCGACGCGCTCGGATCGCGCTGGGCCGACTTGTGGGCCGATCCGCACCAACATGCGGCGCGCGATCAGCAGATCGATCAGTGGTTGCTCGATTGGACGGCGTGGCTGCAGCGCATCGACGATCCGGCAGGTCTGGGCCATGCCCGCTCGACGGGTATTCGCCTGCAACATCCCAATGGCGTGAAGGATCGCGTGCTCGTCTCATTCCGCCACCCGCATTTGCACAACGACCGCACCGATCCGATCTGGCAGATGGAGTGGACTTTGCGCGGCGATGAGTGGCTCGTGAGCCGCATCGAGCACAGACCGAGCGGGAATCCGGGCAGATGACTCTCGGAGATACCAGGTGGTTTGCGAATCTGTCAGATCAGCGAGTAGCGCCGCTCTTCGAAGACATAAGGACCGGGTCGCAGTTCGATCACGGTGCCGAGGGGCACGGCCATGCGCAGGCATTGCTCCGGCTCCTTGTCCATGAAGTACGCATACAACGCCCGCAAGACGGCTTGGTGCGCCACGACCAGCACTGGGGATCGCTGCCGCTCCAACTCGATGATCACCGGCTCCAAGCGGATGATCACATCCTGGTAGCTCTCGCCGCGCGGGTAGCGATAGTGCAGCTTGTCCGCGCTGCGCGCCGCGTACTCCTCTGGCATGTGCTCGGCAATTTCGGCATAGGTCATGCCATCGCACACGCCTGCGTCGATCTCGTCCAACGCACGCCACTGCAGCGAAGGCACATGCAGACGCGCTGTGGTCTGGATCGTGCGGCGCAGCGTGCTGGTCCACACCACCGGCGGCTGGTCCGCGCGGCTGCGCACGAACGCTGCCAACGCTTGCGCGTACCGCTCGCCATCGGCCGTCAAACCGGTGTCGCCGCCGATGCGGCCGACCACATTGAACTCACTTTCGCCATGCCGCGTCAGCCAGATGGGACGGCGGACGAGATGAAGATTCATGAGGTAGAACACTAGCTTGCCGGGCAGATAGCCTTGAATGCGGTGCATGACGATGACGCGGCCGACGTCGATGAGCCGGATGTAACTGCACGCTTCTTCCTGGATCGGCTCGTAGACACGGACGTAGTGCGCGATGCGCGCGCGGAAATCCGCCACCGCTTCGTCCGGATCCATGTCAACGTAGTCGGGCGACCCGAGCTTGGTCTCGCGGATGTTGGCCTCGATGATGGCCGGATCCTCGCACACGGACTCGATGAACACGACCTGCAGTCCCGCCCCCGTGCAGCGCTCGAAGACGTGGCGCCGGCGTTCGCGCGTGGTGTTCGTGGCGTCATAGATCGCGACACCGCCACCATCCTGCATCCAGTCGATCAAGTCGTTCAGGGCCGCGGTGGCCATCTCTTCGCGGGCGCGCGCGCCAGAGGTGTTGTTGGGGTCGAAGAAGTCATGGCGGTGGTGACGGCCAAGGCGCTGGCGCCGGTAGTCGCCGATGTTGAAGGAACGCGCGCGGTACCCGAGCCATGTCAGGAAGCGGCGGATCTTGCGACCGATATACGTCTTGCCACGCGCAGGCAAACCGACCATCACGATGACCAGCCGCACTGCATCGGGGCTGAGGGGTCCAGTTGACTCCATGCATCATCCTCGGGCGCCGCCTTCGGCACTGCACGAGAATGGCAAACGTCAGCAGGAAACGGAAGCAGCGACGGGACGCTTGCCAGATGGCTCCGATCGGTGCACAAGCGCGATCGGATCCGCTGTCTGTGGGGAGGCGCGCCGTGAACCTCGAACAACTGCCGACTCTGTACCGCGATCACGTCGAAGATCTGCAACGCCGTTATGAGCCTGTGCTGGCCGAGCTTGGTCTGGACGCGGTGGTGCTGCACTCCGGATCGCTCAAGAAACGGTCGGAGTTCGACGATCAGGACTGGCCGCTGCGCCCGACACCGCATTTCCAGCACTGGCTACCCTTGCGCGAGCCGGATTGCGCACTGGTGGTCGTGCCCGGCCAGAAGCCCAAACTGTTGTGGCGCAAGACGCAGAGCTACTGGGAACGGCCGGCGCAACCGGAACATCGCTTTTTCGATGCGTGCTTTGACATCGAGGAACTGCCACAGATCAGCGATGTGCGACCTCACGTGCCGCCGGGGCGCGTCGGTTTTGTCGGTGACGAGCCCTCGCTCGGGGTGCGGTGGGGTCTGGGACAGGATCGCTACAACTACGCCCATCTGATCGGCAGGCTGGATCGCTTGCGCGTGCACAAGACGGCCTACGAGGTGCTGTGCCTGGCCGAAGCGAACCGTATCGCGGCGTTGGGGCACCGGGCTGTGCTGCAGGCGTTTCGAAACGGCGACCTGACGGAACTGACGCTGCACCTGCACTACCTGGAAGCGACGCAGCAGGATGACGCCGAGACGCCGTACAAGAATATCGTGGCGCTCGGACGTAACGCTTCGATATTGCACCATATTCACTACGGCAAGCGCGCGGCGCCGGCGACCGTGCAGTCCCTGCTCGTGGACGCGGGTGCGACCTTTCAGGGCTATGCCTCGGATATCACGCGGACCTGGCTGCGCGGCGCAGGCCCGACCGCCTCCGCTTTCGCACACCTGATCGCCAGCGTCGAGGCGATGCAGCAACGGCTGTGCGCAGCTGCGCGCGTCAGTCTGGCCTACGAGGAGCTGCACGAAGAGGCGCACCGCCAAGTGCTCGACATCCTGTACGAAGTCGGCATCGTGCGCCAATCGCTGGACCCCGAGGCGGCGCGCACCGTGACCCGGGCGTTCTTCCCGCACGGCCTCGGGCACTCCCTCGGGCTGCAATGCCATGACGTCGGCTGCGCATTGGTCAAACCGCGCTTGGACAATCCCTACTTGCGCAACACGTCGATCATCGAGCCGGGCCAGGTGTTGACCATCGAGCCCGGCATCTACTTCGTTGACTTTCTGATGGAGCAACTGCGCCAAGGTCCGCTCGGCGCCCGTATCGACTGGTCGCTGGTCGCGGCGCTCGCGGAACTGGGCGGCGTGCGCATCGAAGACGACCTGCACATCACGGATCAGCCGGCGGGGCCCGAGAACCTGACGCGGCAGTGGCTGCCCGTTGGGGTGGAAACGAAATCATTACAGCCTGTTGGCTAGACTCTACGCGGCTGCCTTGATCGCCGGCAGCACCGTGCCCGCAAGGCCCAGCGTCTGGCCCGCCAAAGCATCGGCCTGCGCCTCCAACTCCTCCAGCGCGGTATTGGCGTCACGGTTGGCCACGCGCAAGTCGCGGATGAGGGCACGCATCTCCGTCAACAGGTTCTCTTGGATGTGCAGACAGTTCGCGTCGACAGCCGCCAGTTGTGCCGCCGTTGCCGGTGCCCGCGGCTGCCCGCCACCCTTGACGACGAGGCTGTCACGCCATTTCAAGAGCGCATCGATGTTGGCCGATGTCAGCACGGGTACGCCCTGCAGCACTTCGCGATCGAGCTCGGCGGCCGTCAGCAATCCGCGCACCAGAAGCGCACGCTTGCGCTCCGCGGAGAGCCCCGGCACACGGGCCGATTCCACTTCATGTTGGCGAAGATAGCCATACATCTGCGGCGGCGGCGGCGGGCAGCGCAGGCGCGCGATCTCGCGCAGGCGATACCGGCCGAGTCCCTCGAATTGCTCTTTCATTTGCTCGAAGTGCCCGCGTTGGCGACGATCATGCTCGCGAAAACGGTACGCTTCGCCACGCCACTCGTCTTCGACCGAGCGCAACGTCTGCGCGCAATCTTTGAGGCGCTGCAGTTTCGCGTTCTGCGGCCGCAACATGCGCCGGTGCAGGATCAAGCCGGCGGCCCAGAGCGCGCCGCCACACAGCATGAGACCGCCGCCGATTTCCGCGTCGGCGGCCAGCATCGCGGCGCCGCTCAGCGCCAGCATGCCGCCAGCAACGCGCACGTACCAGGACCGCACGTCCGGCGCCGCCTCGAAGGCCGCCAACCGCTGCGCGAGGTCGAGCGCCTTGAGCACCTCGACCGATTGAGTATAACTATTTGGATCTGTTGGCTGTTCCACGGCGACAAGGGAACCCTGCAGCGCAGCCATCTCGTCGAGGCGCGGCCGCCAGACCGACACGTGGGCGTCCGCAGGCGGTAAATCAAAGTAGGCGTAATGCAACGCCGATTCGATGTCGCACCACGGGCAGGCGAGCGCGTCGCGCAAGAACACGTGGAGGGAGTCATTCGGGCAGTCCTGCAACGAATCCTCGAACGCTTTCAAGTGCGTGTACCAGGTTTCGGCACTTGGCCGCTCGGCCGGCTCCGGCGGCGGTGGCGCGAACGTCGCAGCGAAGTCGGACTCGACTTCCTGAGAGACGGCTTCGAGGGGTACGAGATGCCGCAATCGGGCCGTCAGATCGGCGTAATCGTACTTGTAATCGCGAATCGCCGCGGCCAGTTCGCCCGACGCACCACCAGAAAAGGGGTGACGGCCCATGAAGAGCAGCTTGAAGACGATCACCGCGAGACCGAAGCGATCGTGATCGACCGTGCGGGCGATGCCTCGAAAATCCGCGCCCTGCAATTCCGGCGGCGTGTAGTCGGGCACGCCCACGCCGGTGCGAAACAGTTGGTCGCCGCTGACGATCTGGAAGGAGTCGCAGTCGACGAGTTGCACGGTGGCATCGCGGCCGATGAGCAGGTTGCGCTCGTTGACGTCGCCAACGATGACACCAACGCGGTGCAAGGAAGCAAACATGCGCGCGCAGTTGGTCGCGGCGCGCACCAAGAAGTCCCATCGCGCGTGGGGAAACGTCGTCTTGCGCTGTTCCGGGTTGTAGACGTCATGGACCGGGTGACATTGATCGATATGCGGCATCAGGAAACCGCGGCAGGCACCGTTCTGGTCGCGCAGCATTTCTTGAGGCCAGGCACACCAATCGGCAAGTGCTGGGTTTTCCTCCCACATTTCCACCATGCACGCCAGCTTGGCGACACGGTCGGCGTCCGCGATGCGGCTGTAGATCTTGGCAGCGCGATCGGGCCGCTCGACCAGTTGGTACACGATCCCCTCACCACCGCGACCGATTTCGGGGCCGAGCGTGACGGGCTGCTGGTGCGCATCGAAGAGTTGCATCGTGCGCGCCCCTACCCGCGATCGCGGATCGCCAGCACCAGGCTGACGTCATCGTCGGTGCGCTGCTGGACAGCGGCAGAACCCAGGAACCGCTGCAGCGGCTCGGCGAGATCACGGTGCGGCGTGTGGGCACGGTGCATCTCTGAGAAAAGCCCTGCAAAAAAGGGTGGGTGCGGCGCGCGCGCCGCGTAGTCGAGCGCCAGGACCTGCAGGCCGTCACTCATCAGCGCCACTTCATCGATGACGCCGGCAAGGCTGCAGTGCAGCGCCAGCGGTTGGTCAGTGGCAAAGTCAGTCGTGTTGGCATACTCGCCGCGCGCCGGCCAAAACACGTGTTTATACGCATCCTTGTCGCGAACGACCATCACGCCGTCACCCACCTGGCCAAAGGCCGAGCCAGCGGGACCCAGCACGGCGAGCAGCAGCGTCGTCGCCAGTTCGCGCGGGGGCACGCCCATGCGCGTCGCCTCGGTGCGCAGCGCATCCGCGACCCGGCAAAACGCGCGGTTGATTGCGTGCTTGCTGAGCAGCGGCGCTGGCGTCTCGCGCAAAGCCGGCCTGCGGGGGTGGAGCACACGTGTCTCGATTTCCGCCTGGAGCGTGTGACAGGCGAGGTGAGCGCCGCGGCCACCGTGCTGCGCGCTTCCGGCGCCGTCGGCGAGAACCGCGAGCAGGACCTCCTCGCCGCCGACAGACAGTACCTTGACGACACAGTGATCTTCGCAGCTTGCGTCGGCGGCCTTGCGCGATCCGGCGACAGCAGCAGACACCGTCTTCCATCGGCCAAAACGCGGTGCCGCTGCCCGCAGGGGCATCACAGCTGGGGTCGCAAGCTGTCGACCTTGCTGCGTCAGGGTGATCCTCATCGGCCCGAGATCAAACCTTGGCCCAACCCTCGGGGACGGTCGGGTTGCTCAGAGGCAAATCGTCACTCAAGGCGGAGTGCGAAACGGAGCGCAACGAGCTGGAAAGCCACTGGAACATCTCATGGAACATCAAGCCCTTGAGCATCAGCGGCGCCCGCACCGCGATCTGCTTCAGGATGTCCATGTTGGCCTCTCCCACGCCAACTGCAAAAAAAGCCAGTGCCTTTGCCGCTTCCGCATCGCGAACGGCGCGGGCAGCGGCGTGCCAGGAATCGCTGGGCTCGCCGTCCGTCAACAGGAAGACCCAAGGACGGTAGTAGGCGATGCCATTGCCCCGGTAGATGGCCTTTCGTGTGGTGACGGCATCCAGCGCCGTCAACACGGCCGCGCCCAAAGGCGTCAATCCATCGGCGTGCAAAGTCGGCGGATCGAAAGAATCAACGGTCACGAAGTCGTTCGGCATTCGCACACTGCCACCAAAGGTGACGACAGCCAATTCGACACGCTTGCGCGCGAGGTGGTCGGTGGCCAGTTCGTCCTTCAACTGAGCGATGCCGGTCTGCAATTCCGAAATGCGTGCCCCAGACATCGACGCCGAGGTGTCGAGCACGAGGACGCAGGGGCAGCGCGGCTCGGGATTGGCGGCAAACTCTATGGCCCCAAAAGGAATCTGCTCAGACATCCTGCTCCTGGCTGCGCCAGCCGTTGGGGCGTGCCGCACGAGACTTGGCGGCGACATGGCAAGAGCGCCGGCCGCCAGAGCGTATTCGCGGTACCAGATGCGGTCAAACAACCGGTACATCGGCGGTCTCGGTGCGCTGCGCAATCGCCGTTGTCGCCGCAACAAAGGCGACCGTTCGCCGCGGCGCTGGACGCGTGCGTGGGCCTCGCTGGCCGGATTGTTGTCAGGCAACGCCTTTCGCGCTAGAAGCCAGGGCTTGCGGCAGCAATCGCCATGGAGCCCCGAATGATTCCGATCGGAAAATCGTTGGTAGACCTCGGCCGCGTTTCACCTTGGCGGGCGGCACCTTGGTTGTGTCTGATGCTCGCTGCTTGCGGCGGCGGGCAGACGGCTCTGTCTTCGTGGCTCGGGAGTTCGCAGGACACGAGCTATGCCAGCCACTGCACGCAGCGCACCGCCGATCAGCAGCGAGACCTGTCGTCTGGCGCCTACAACCCCGCGGTTTTGTTTACCCATGACTGGCCGGCCGCGGCCCGCACCGGTGCCGAATTGCTCATGCCGGAAGCGCGCCTGGTCGGCTCGCTGGAACAGGGCGACGTGCGCCGGATGCTGGTCATCGCGCGCGGCGGTCTGGGCAAGACGCGGCTGGCCGAGTCGATCGAGGCGCAAGCCTGCGGCACACTGCCGGTGTTCACAGTCGACCTCAAGCAAGTGGCTGCGGCAAAAGGTTCGGACAATGCAGTGTTGTCCGCCATCGCCAAGAACCTCGGCCTGGAGGGCAAGGCCCAGGCGCGCGCGTCGTTCGAAGACAAGCTGTCCAGCCAGCGCTGGTTGCTTTTCCTGGACGCGATCGAGGAAGTCGATCTGACGGATCGGCCGGCCGTGATGGCGCAGGTGCAGGATCTGGGCAAGCGCTATCCGGGCGCGCAAGTGGTCCTGCTGGCCAGACCGCCCGTGCTGGATGACGACTACGGTTTTGCAGACATCGATGCCCGGCTGGAAATTCCGCCGCTGGAATGCGCGGTCTCTGATGCGTTCGTGGCGCGTTCGCACAAGGCCGATGACGATCGGCGGTTGTTTCAGCGTTTCCTGCACACGTATGGCCTGGACGAGAAAGGGCGTTTTGGTTTGCAGTGCAGTTATCCGTACTTGTCAACGTACCGCGACATCCAGACGCTTTCGGACTTCGAAGCGAAGTCGCGTTCGGGCGATCCTGCTTTCGGCACCAGCCGTGCGGCCGTCTACGAGGCGCTGATCGCGGCGCGCCTCAAGAAGGAATTCGCACAGTTGGGCTGGACGGTGGCCGAGGGCCTCGACATGATCGATCGCCTCGTGCGCGCCCAAACGGTGGCCGGCGGTCAGCGCAACCTCGTGTTTGATCTCGCGATTTGCCAGAAGGCCATCGACGCGCGCTGGGGCGAGAAAACTGTCGATGCAGGGGTGGGCGGCAACGACGAGAGCCGACGCCGTCAAGTCTGCGAAAAAACATTCCAATCAGCGCTGTTCACGCAGACGGAAGGCAAGCAGTCCTGGGCTTTCAGCGATCGCGCCACCAGCGAACTGATGCTGGCGCGCTGGCTCAGTGGCGAGATTGCGCGCGGTGCGGCAGGAGATTGCTCGGCGACAGCCCGCAACGGCGAGTTGCTGGCGGCTCCTGGCGTGACGCAGTTCTTTGCCGGCCAGCCCTCAGGCCAACACTGCGTCGCCCATCTCGCCGCCGCATTGTGCGGTCGCCAGGTGCCGCCGTCGGTGATCGCCGACAACGTCGATCGCGGCCTGCCTTCGGGTGCCCCGCGCGCCCAGGCACTCAAGGATGCGCGCGCCATGGTATCGAGCCTGCAACCAAAGGCATGCGTGCTGACTGTGCTGGACAGCCTGGACAAGATGACACTGCTCAATGCGCAGTAGCAGCGCGATTCCGATGGCAGGCAGCCACTTCGCCGTTGCTGGCTGGCGCCCGGCCGCCCGCTGCCTACACTGCACACGCAACCCTTGACGCGCAGGCCCAAACCGAGGAATCCGCATGAGCCCGTCCACGGCAACCGTGAACCGCGTCGGCTACTTCGCCCGCTTTGGCATCGACGAGGGCGCGATCCGCGCCACACTGGCCACAGCGCTTGGGCGCGGCGCCGCTTTTGCCGACCTCTACTTCCAGCACCGGGTCTCGCATAGCCTTGGCCTGGAAGACGGCGCCGTGAACCGCGCGTCCACTGGTGTCGAACTGGGCGTCGGCGTGCGTGTCGTGCAAGGTGACCAGACCGGCTATGGCTACACCGAAGATCTGTCCTTGACCTCGTTGCTGCGAACGGCGCAGACGGCGGCCACAGTCGCCCTTGGTGTCAGCCATCATGCCGCGCCGATCGCGTTGCACGTCGCTGGAGATCTGCCGCAGCGCTACCGCGTCGGCTTGCCCTGGCCGAATGTCGGCGTGAGCGACAAGCTGCCGCTGCTGACGGATGTAAACGCCAGAGTCTTTGCGGCCGATTCGAGAGTCTGCAAGGTGTCCGTGCATTTTGCCGACGAAACGAGCGTGATTCTCATCGCTGACAGCACGGGACGGCTCATCGAAGACACGCAACCGATGACGCTGTTGGTGCTGACGTGCGTGGCAGAGCACGGCGGCCGGCGCGAATCCAACCACATGAGCATTGCCGGGCGCAGTGATTTCAGCTTCTACACCCCTGAGCGCGTCGCCCGGCTGGTGCAGGACACCGTGCACAAGACCATGATTTTGTTTGAATCGTCACAGCCGCCAGCCGGCCAGATGCCTGTGGTGCTCGCAGCGGGGTCGTCGGGCATCCTGCTCCATGAGGCGATCGGCCACGGCTTGGAGGCAGACTTCAATCGCAAGAACGTGTCGATCTACTCAGATCGCATCGGCAAATCGATCGCAAAGCCATTCGTGAACATCGTCGACGACGCGACCCCGCTGCACGCGCGCGGCGCCATCAATGTCGACGACGAGGGCAACGCCGCGGGTTGCACGCACCTTGTGCACGAGGGTGTACTGGAGACCTACTTGCATGACGCCATCTCAGCTCGACATTACGGCGTAGAACCGACCGGCAACGGACGTCGCGAAAGCTACTGCCATGCGCCGATGCCGCGCATGCGCACGACATACATGCTGCCGGGGCCACACGCGCGCGACGAAATCCTGGCGTCGGTGAAAAAGGGCATTTACTGCGAGAACTTCGCCAACGGTCAGGTGCAGATCGGTGCGGGCGATTTCACGTTCTACGTCAAGAATGGTTGGCTGATCGAAGATGGGCGGCTGACGCGACCGATCAAGGACGTCAACCTCATCGGCAATGGTCCCAAGGTGTTGGAAGAAATCGACATGGTCGCTGACGACCTCGCCATCGACGAAGGCGGCTGGACCTGCGGCAAAGACGGCCAATCCGTGCCCGTCTCTCAAGGCATGCCGACCGTGCGGGTCGGCTCGATGACCGTCGGAGGACGCGGATGAGCAAGCTGCGACAGACAGCCGAGCGGGCAGTGCAGCTCGCGCAGGCGGCAGGGGCCGGGGCGGCGACGGCGAACGCATTTGAATCGCGAGAAGTATCCGTGACTTGGCGCGATGGCAAGCTGGACAAGGTCGCCGATGCCACGGCGGTCGGCGTGGCCGTCGAGTTGTACGTCGACGGACGCTATGCCTCTGTGTCCACTAGCGATCTCCGCCACGAGGCGCTGGTGGCCTTTGTCACCGAAGCGGTATCGATGACCCGGGCGATTGCCGCGGATCCATTTCGCGCCCTGCCCGACCCGTTGCTGTACGCAGGGCAATCGGCTGCAGATCTCGCGATCGACGATGCCACCTATGAATCGGTCACCGCTACACATCGCCTTGAGATCGCAAAAGAACTTGAGGACGCTGCGCGCGGCGTGCCCGGCGCGGAGCGCATTCTTTCGGTCACGACGAGTTGCTCCGACAGTCGCATCGCGAGCCACCGGGTTCACTCCGATGGTTTCTCGGGCGAGAAATGCGGCACATCGTTCTGGTTGGCCGCAGAGGTCAGCGTCCTGGACGCGGACGGCAGGCGGCCTGAAGACTCGGCCTACGCCGGTTCGCGCCGGCGCAGCGCGCTGCCGGATGCCGCCGCAGTCGGGCGCGAGGCCACGCAGCGCACACTGTCCCGACTCGGCGCCAGCAAGGGTCCGTCCGCCGTGCTGCCCATGGTGCTGGATCACCGCGTCGGCGGACGGCTGCTTGGCCACCTTCTCGCTCCCTTGCACGGCGCCCCGTTGCAGCAACAGCGTTCGTTTCTGCAGGGCCGTCTCGGCCAGCAAATCGGCAGTCCGCTTCTGGACTTCGCCGACGATCCACTGGTGCCGGGCGGCTTTGGCTCGCGCCACTTTGACGGCGAGGGTATGGCGGCGCGCCGCTTTCCTTTGCTCGAACAAGGCGTTCTGCGCAACCCGTACCTCGACAGCTACTACGCCCGCAAGTTGGGTCTGCCGCCGACCACGGCGCGCATGTCCAACCTCGCATGGAGTCTAGGGAATCACGGCCGTGACGCTCTCATCGCCTCGTTGGCGCGCGGCGTGCTGGTGACCGGCCTGCTGGGCGGCAACTCCAACGCGACGACGGGCGACTTTTCCCTGGGCGTCCAAGGCTTTGCCATCGAAGGCGGCCGCATCGGCGCGCCGCTCGCGGAAATGAACATCGCGGGCAATCATCTGACATTCTGGCAACATCTCGCAGCGGTCGGCAGCGACCCGTATCCGTACTCGGCGATGCGCACGCCGACGCTGCTTTTTGACGATGTTCAGTTCGCCGGCACCTGAGGCGCCCGATGGCCCTGCACGTCGCTCAGATCCTGCGTCAATCCGCGCTGCGCTGGCCGCGCCGTACCGCCGTGGTCGATTGCGGTTCGAGCGGGACGCCTCAACAGATGTGGACGTACGCTGAGTTGGACGAGGCGGCCCGGAAAGTGGCAGCCGCTCTCGTCGCGGCCGGCCTGAAACCTGGCGACCGTGTTGCACTTTTTGCTGAGAACGGCGCCAACTTCATCGCGGGATGGTTCGGCATCGTCAACGCCGGCTTGTCCGTGGTTCCTGTGCCGTTGGCCTCCGCCGTCCCCGAAATCGTGCACCGGCTGCAACATGCCGATTGCGCGGCACTGCTGACGGACACCGCGCGCAAACCGCTGTCGGATCGAGCGATCGAACAGACGCCGCGCGTCCGTTACCTTGGACTCGAAGCTGCCGTGACGGGGCGCCAGCAAGCGCTGCCGGCGCCGATCGATCCGCCGCCAGACGCTCCGGCACTGCTCCTGTACACTTCCGGAACGACGGGGCTGGCCCGCGGCGCAGCGCTCTCGCACGCGTCACTGCTGCTGCACACGACGTCCTGCAATCTGCACCACCTGCGCCTGACACGCCGCGACCGGGTTCTGGGCGCGCTGCCCATGACGCACTCTTTTGGTTTGCGGCAAGGCATTTTTGCGCCGTTTCTCGTCGGCGCGACCTGCTATGCCATGGCGCGCTTCGATGCCGCAGCCAGTCTGGCGCTCATGCGCGCCGCTTGCCTGACCTGGGTGCCCGCGGTGCCGACGATGTTCGCTGCCTGGGCCAACCTGCCTGCCTGCGAGCGCCCCACCAAGCTGCGCTGGTGCCTGTCGGCCGGCGCGCCGCTGCCCGACGACGTGTGCTTGCGCGCCGAAGAGCGCCTGGGCGCGCCGATCCGTCAGGGATTCGGCATGACCGAAGCCACCTTCTGTACGATGAACGCGCCGCCCGCAGCGCGCGCGCTCGGCAGTGTTGGCCGGCCGACTTGGGGCATCGAAGTCCGCATCGTCGATGCTGCCGGCAGGGACGTCGCGGCGCGCACCGACGGCGAAGTCTGCTTTCGCGGCCACAATGTCATGACCGGCTACTGGCGCGACGAACGCGCCACCCAAGAAGCCATTCCAGACGGCTGGTTGCGCAGCGGCGACATCGGTCATCTCGACGTAGACGGCAACCTGTGGGTCACGGATCGCAAGAAGGACCTGATCCTGGTCGGCGGCCACAACGTCTACCCTTCCGAAGTGGAAGCGGCACTTTGCAGCCATCCGGGTGTCGCGGAAGTCGCCGTTGTCGGCCGGCCGGATCCGCTCTATGGCGAAGCGGTAGTCGCCGTGATCGTGCGACGCGATGGACTTGAGCCCGATGCTGCGGCGATCAGGGCTTGGGCCGCGGAGCGTGTGGCGCGTTTCAAAGTACCGCGCGACGTCGTGTTCCTGCAGGCGATGCCGATGGGCGCTTCGGGCAAAGTGCAGAAACGTGCACTGCGCGATAGCCTGGTCAGTGCGGCTCCAGCATCCGCCCTGGCACCGGCAACCCCGCCTTGCGCAAGTTGATCTCGGCGCGATTCAACTCCTGCCGCCGCGTCAGTTCCTCTTTGTCGACACCGGTGTCGCCGCGGTAGAGCGATGGCGGGAAGATGCGTTTGGCCTCCCACAGTGCGTCGCGCCAGTCGATCCACGCCGCCAGATCGCAAGCCGTGAACTCGACATCCATCACATGGGTCAGCGTTTCGCCCTTGTCGCAGTGCTCGCGCACAAGACCGATCGGCAATTCGATGGCCGCGCCTGGCGCGCGCGCAAAGGCCAGCCTCTCGCCCACCCGACCGATGAGAAAGGGATGCGTGCGCCGAGCGCCAAACAGGCTCATGCCGCCCAGCGAATTCGGTGGATCGGTCACGCCCAGGATATGCAAGATCGTGGGCGCCAGGTCACGCGTGCCAGCCAGCGTGGTCACGTGCGCCGGCAAGTCATGTGTCGGATCATGTAGCAAAAACGGGATCTTGTCCGACATATGCCGAGCCTCTGGATCGACGTAGACCTCTTCGGGCACGAGATCGGCGAAGGCGGCGTGGTCGGCGGTCAGCAGCCACAGCGTGTTGTCCTTGCGCCGCGGGGCCAGCATGAAACGTCCGAGATCTCCCAGCGCCCGATCCGAGCAGTGGTAGCCAGCGAGCAGCTTGCGCGCGCGCTCGGAGTGCGGCACATCCTCAACCGTTGGCGGCAACTGGCATTCTGGGCCCGCCATGCCCGGTTCGTGGGCATCAAGGGTCAACATCACCAGCAAAAAGGGCCGACCGTCGTGCTCGCGCAGCTTCTCCAGCCGCGCGATCTGCTCCTGGACGACCGTGACCAACTCAGTGTCGTGCACCCCCCATGGCCCTTGCGGCACATCATGAAAGCGCTCACCAAAGTCCTCGCGGCCGATCATCTCGTCGAATCCATGCGTTCTCAGGAAGTACTCTTTGGATGTGACGGTCTTGCTGGCTGCCTGCACGAAAAGGGTCCGGTAACCACGATCGCGCAGGAGATCGGCCAGACAGGTATAGGCGGCACGACCGTCGACAGACGTTCCCGGACGCAGATCAGAGGGATGCGCCGACGGATGCAGGGAGCACAGGGCCGTCACGAGTGCGGCAATGGTCGGCGAACTCGTGTTGTAGAAAGAATCGACGGAAGTCAGCTGCGGCACCAGCGCACTGACCTCGGGCATCAGACCGCGGTAGTGCCCGGATAGGCTGTGTACGAACAGGGAGTTGGTCGACTCCATGAACGTCACGACGACATTGGGCTGGGCCGCGGCGTGCGTGCGGCGAGGATAGGGAAACGGAGTCTGGTCCAGGTGTTCGTGCAGCAGCGGCCACGCAGAATCGCGGGACGTGCCGGCGGGCACGAGGCCCAGGCGTTGGAAGCGCTGCCAGCGGTCTTCGGTCAGCTCGGGAATGACGACGTTCTTGGGCGGATCGCGTGTGAAGCTGCGCCACTGCAGCACGAAGTTGACCTCCGGGATGAGGCGGACCTGCTGCGGGTAGGCGGGGAATTTCACACCGTCGCGTACCGCCCACGAGGCGGGCAAGAGCGCGATCATCAAAGCCAATACCAGCCAACGCGCCTGCCCGGGCTGCTGCCATGTCGGTGCCAGACGTTGGCTGTCCCGCCACAGCGCTGTGCCGAGTGCGGCGGCCGTGGCCAGCCACGCGGCAATGGCAAAGACCAGACGCGGATCGCGGAAACTGCCAGCAAATCCTTGATCCAAATAGGCAAATGCGTCCGCGGTCCAGTGTGCGCGCACCATGAAGCAATGGGCGAAGTCGAACCACCGAACGAGCATCGCGGCGAGCACGAGAAGGCTGAGAAGGAACCACCCGGCCCGGCTCACGATGCGCAATCGGACGGCTCCGAGACCCCGCGCCAGCGCGAACACCGCGAGAACGAGGAAGGTATCCCAGGCCAAAGCCTTGACGATTTCGCGCAGCGCCGGCATCTCGGGCAGCCACGCCCGCCGCACGCCCCAGGCGGCCATGCGCATGCCGAGCACAACGCCAATTCCCAGTAAAAGCCAACGCGTGGGCGCGAGCGCCTGGCGCAGCAGCCGGAGGGGAGAGGGCGGGGATGGAGAAGGCGACGCGGAGCAAGCGGACAAAGCCATGGCGGCCATAGTGTACGAACGACATGGAGGCGCGCCAGCCCCCGAGCCGCAAAACGCCACAGGTCCTGCGTTGTCTGCGGGGTCGGCATGTGGCACGGTAGCGGGTCAAGCGGAGGCGCACGTGTCCGGTCCCAGCTTCGTCGCCATTGATTTCGAGACCTCACACACGCTGCCCGACAGCGCGTGCTCTGTGGGCTTGGTACGCGTTCACGATGGCGTCATCGTCGAGCGGCGCGTCGAATTGATCCGGCCGCCGAGGCGGGCGTTCATGTTCACGCAAATTCACGGCCTGACGTGGGATCACGTTGCGGGCGCCAAGCCGTTTGCCGAGGTCTGGCCGGACCTCGCGCCGATGCTGGAGGGCGCATCATTCCTGGCGGCGCACAACTCCGGCTTCGATCGCCGCGTGTTGCGCGCCTGCTGCGACGCGGCGGGCCTGGCCATGCCCCGGCAACCGTTTCAATGCACGGTGCAATTGGCGCGGCGCACCTGGCGGCTGCACTCGAACAACCTCGCCGCCGTCTGCGCGCATCTGCAGATTCCGCTGCGACACCACGAGGCGGGATCCGACGCCGAGGCCTGCGCGCGCATCGTGCTCGCGGCGCACGAAGTCGCATTGCAGCGAGCGAGTAGCGCCGGCTGACCCGCGTGCATGCGGGGAGCACGTCTACTTCTGTTGCCGCCTGATCGATGCCGTCACCCGCGACATCGACACGCCGTGGCGTCACGCCAGCACGCGCTGATAGACCGCCAGCAGATCCGGCCCGATGTGCGAGATCTGCGCGGCTTGCCCTGGATCGATGCGACCTTGCTCGATCGCCGTCGCCAATACGCGCGCCAGATCCGCGGCATCGCGGTTGGCAAAGCGCCGGCACAGCGGCGGACGCGCCACCACATCGGAAGCGACGACCGGAGTACCCATCATCAGGCTCTCGTGCACCGACAGCGCGTCGCCATCCGTGTTCGTCGCCCGCACGCTGGCCGCCGCCATGCCCAATACCGGCAGCAGCGAGGGCAGTTCGCGCACGAAACGCACGCTGCGCGCGAGATCCAGCTGGGCCAGCTGTTGCTCCAGCGCGATCATGCGCGCGGCGTCCTGCACGTCGGTGATGGAGAACACCAGGCCGATATCCGCCCACCGCTTGCGCAATTGCGCCACTGCCTGCAGTACGAGGTCGATGCCGTACTTGTCTTGCCCGCGAAAACTGGCGACCGCGCCATTGCCCGCGATGAGCGGCTGATGCGACGTTGCGAATTCCAGCATGTCGGCAGGAAGTTGCGATGGATCGCGCTCGCTGGCTCCGGGCGGCAGGAAGGCGCCGAGTGGGGAGACTCGCTCTGCCGGCATTCCCACCTCGTCGCGAACCCGCTGCAAGAGCAATGGATTGTCAGCCAGGATGTGATCGTAGCTGCGCAATGCGGCATAGACCGCCGGACGCACGGGCGCCGGGATGGTCGCGAAGAACGACTCGCCGTGGATGGTCGCCACTGCGCGAGTGCGCGGGAGGTTTCTCTGCCGGCGCAGGCGGTTGTACGCCGCCAGCACCAGGGGCACCCGCCAACGGTAGACGTGCTGGTGCACCAGATCCGGCTGTTCCCGCCACAGGGCCAACAGCAACGGCGCAAAACCATTCCGGCACACGAACAGATCTGGATCGCGCTGGGCCGGCTGCGACAGCCAGAACGACGGCAAGTGCATCAAGCGCGCGTGCCAGCCTTGCGAGCGCAGCCAGGCCAGCAGGCGGACACAATGCGTGGCAATGCCGCCGTAGGGCAGCGGCGCTTCGCCGATGAGCAGGATGTGCGGTGGCTGTCGCATGGCGCGCAGGATACGGCGGTTGCCGCGCGGCGTCGATCGAACGCGAACTTGCGTGGGGCGGGGATGTGCGCGATCCTCGCCGCGGCCGAACCGGCGGCCGAAAACGTCCGACAGTTGCTCCCTTGCAGGATGCCGATGCGCCCGAGAACCGTCCGCGCCGTGCTGCTGGTCGCATTGGCCTATGTCCTGACGATGACGGGGCAATTCTGGCTGGGTTACCGGCACATCTACACAGCCAGGCCCCAAGCCGCTGAGCAACTGCACCGCGCCATCTTGGACAACCGACCTCCCGCGGGCAAGACATGGAACGATCTTGGCGCCAACGGAACGAACCTGCGCCGTGTGAGCATCGAACTCGCAGAAAGCGTGCGCAACGCCACAGGAATGCCTCTCTCGGCCACCTACTTCGCGCTGGACACCATCTTCGTCTTTGGCACCGTGATGCTGCTCGGCATCTACCTCAGCCGCTGGCTTGCGCCGCCCTGGGTGGCTCTGGGTCTGCTGTACTACGGCATGGTGGCGCCGCTGACCTACCTGTTCTACTACAGTCACCCATGGGATCGCCTATCACAACTCACTTGGTTGACAGCTCTTTTCTTCCTGCGCGATCGTCGCGCGCTGCCTTTTGCCGGGGTTCTCGCTTTCGGCATGGGCGTGAAGTACGACATCCTGGCCCTGCCGCTGCTCTGGGCAGCCTGGACCTGGCAGCGCGAGCAGCGCGGCCGCTGGCTGCTGCAGGCGTTGGCCATGTTCGGTTTGGCGTTCGGGATCTTCGAGGCGCTGCAGTGGCGCTATCCAGGTGGTTTCCCGGGGCTGGGTCCTGGTCCCGGCGACATCGCGGCGCTGTTGCTGCGGCGGACTTTGGACGAGTTGCGGGAACGCTCCTTCGCCTTTCCGCCGTTGCTCATGTTCGCGCTGCCCATCGGCCTGGCCGTGGCCGGCTGGCAACATCTCTCTCGCCACGAGCGGCTGTCGTTGCTTTTTGGCTGTGCGCTTTTTGGCCCATTTGCCCTGAGCAGCAACCTGCGCGAGGTGCGCGCGCAGGTGCCGATCCTGTTTCTCGTGCTGCCCGCCGCGCTGACCACCCTGCAGCGTCTCTTGTCCGGCGCGCCCGCGCAGGAGCCGCATCTGTGAGCGCACCTCCGCCCGCCCCGGGCCAACTCTCGCAACAGGTCGGCGCTGTGGTCTTTGGCCGCGTCGCGGTCTCGATCCTCGAATCTCTGAAGACTTTCCTGCTGGTACGCATGATGGGCAAAGCCGAGTTCGGCACCCTCAGCCTCGCACTGGCCTGGTATGCCACGGCTCAAGGCCTTGGACTGCTTGCAATTCCCGACTCGCTGCTGATCTTCCTGCCGCGCCTCACGGGTCCCAAGCAAAAAGGGCTGATGCGCCAATCGCTTCTGATTCTGGGCGCGGTCGGCGTGGCGGCGGGACTGTTGATCGCGGGTCTCGCGCTGCTGCTGCGCCCGGACGGCCACGCGGATCTCCAGGTGCCGTTGTTGATTGTCGCTGGCGTTGTCGCGCTCGACCTGCCAGGCAACCTGCTCGCCAGCTTCCTGCTCGGCACCCGACGCCACCAGCTCTCTTCGCAACTTGCCATCGGTCTGGCTCTCGTCGGCAACCTCGCCGTGCTGATTCCCGCGGCAGTCGGCGCATCTCCACCTGTGATCCTGGCAAGTTTCGGCATCTCTTGCATCCTGCGGCTCGCGGTGACCGTCGGACTGTTGGCGCGTCTGTATGACCGGGTGCCCGCTGAACCCTTCGATGGCGGCGTACGCGCGCAACTGGCTTTCGCAATCCCGCTTTCTCTCAACGGCGTCGCCGGCCTGGTCAACCGCTACACTTCGACCTGGCTCGCCGGTTTCCTGCTTTCTGCAGCGGTCTTCGCGGATTTTGCGGTCGGCGCCCAGGAATTGCCGTTCGTCTCGATGTTGGCCTACGGCGTCGCAATCGCGCTCTTGCCCCAACTGTCCGCTCTGGCCGGCGCGCCTGGAAATCGCAGTGAAAATGCGCGCAAGGCCCTGGCGCTCTGGCATGTCGGCATCGAAAAGGTGGCCTTGGTCATGCTGCCGATCTTCGCATTCGCGATGATCGCCGCTGACGACCTGCTGGGTCTGTTCTACGGCGAGCGCTACCGTTCCGCCGCGCTGCCGTTTCGCCTGACTGCGCTGATGCTGCCACTGCGGGTCACCAGCTACGGCACGATGCTCATGGCCCTCGACAGGCCGCGCGCCATTCTGCGCGCTCAACTATTCGGCATCGTTGTCAATCTTGTCGGCACCGTCGGCCTTCTGGCCTGGGTGCACGCGCGCCCGGATGTCAGCGCGGCCGTGCGTGTTGCGTGGACGGCGGGGCTGTGGACTGCGGCGACGTGGATCGCCACCGCTTGGAACGTGAACGATATCGCAGCGGCAGCACAAGTGCCTTATTCACAAGCTTTTCCGTGGCGCGGCTGGCTGGCGCGCCTGCTCTGTGCGGCGCTCGCTTGCCTGCCGGCCGTTGGGGTACAGGCGCTCTGGCCAGCCGGCGGCGTCGCGTGGCAGGGGCTGGGGCTTGGCTTGCGGCTTGTGGCGTTCCTGGCATCCTACCTTGCGATCGTGCTGCGCGCCGGGCTGGTGTCGCCCGCCGATCGCGCGGCACTCGGACCCTGGTTGCGACTCGAGCCGCTCTGGCGCAAGTCCGCGTGAATGCCTGAACTCGCAGCCTGCGACGCGACCACGATCGGCCCAGCCATGCCCCGCCTTCTGCTCATCAGCTACTTCTTTCCGCCCCACGGCGGCGCTGGCGTGCAGCGCGCCCTCAAGTTCTGCACCGCCGCGACATCGCAGGACTGGCAGGTCACCGTCCTGGCCCATGCCCCGCACAGCGGCGATCTGCAAGATCCGACCATGCTTGCAGAAATTCCGACGGACGTGTCTGTCGTGCGCACCAGCAGCCTGCCACTGCACGAACTGGGCCCCTGGGTACGCAAAGCCGTGGCGCCGGATGCCTACCTCGGATGGTATCCGCAAGCCTTGCGTGCGGCCCGCCTTGCTGTGCGAGCGCAGCCGTGCGACGCGATCGTGTCGACGAGCATGCCCTACACGGCGCACCTCGTTGCACAGACCCTGAAGCGAGATCTGGGGTTGCCCTGGTTGGCCGACCTGCGCGACCCATGGACCGACAACCGCTTCATGGCGCACTACCACGGCCATGGGCTGATGGATCGCTGGCGTCAGTGGATCGACGCGCGTCTGGAGCAGGCCGTCTACGCGCAAGCCGACGCGATCACCGTCACGGCCGAGCCGTTGCGGCGCCTGCTGATGGACAAGCACGGCATCCAGCCAGAACGCGTGCATCTCGTGCGAAATGGCTATGATGAAGCCGACTTTCGCGGCATCTTGCCGCAACCTGTTGCGCGCGCTGCGGTCGATCCAAGCGAACGTGCCGGCCACGACCTGCGCATCCTGTTTGCCGGCAGCATCTATGAGGGCTACACCATCGAGCCGTTCTTCGCGGCTTGGCAACGGCTGCTGCAGCGCCGACCGGATCTGCGCATCCAACTGACCGTGCATACGCAGAATACTCCATTGTTGCATAGCCTTCTGCAACAGTACCCGCTGCCGGCGGCGCGCACGCAAGAGGGCGGTCGCATCGCCCACAAGGCGGTGGTGCAGCGCTACGGCGAGGCGGATCTGCTGGTGCTGTCTTGCTTGGACGACTTGTCGATCCCTGGAAAATTGTTTGAGTACATTCGCTGCGGCACGCCCGTGCTGGCGTTCACGGTGGCGGACGCCGAGGCGAACACCCTGCTGCGCCAGACCGCGAGTGGCTTTGCTGTGCAACACGACGATGTCGAAGCGGGCGCCCGGCAACTGGAAAGGCTCTACGACGCATGGCTGACAGGCCAGCCACTGACCCACCCGGATGCGCAGGCGGTGGCGAAACTAGAGCGGCGTGTCGCATTTGGCGGTATGTTCTGCGTCTTGGATCGCCTGGTGGCATCGCGCGCGCCTGCATAGGGCGGCCGGTCCAGCCGCCGTCAGCGCTGCGGGTTCAGCAACCACGCCGGCCAGATGCGGTCGCTGTCATAGAGGGCGGCCATCCAGCGCGCCGTCAGGGCCATGTCGTCCGACAACGCGTGAGACGTCGGCGTCAGCGGCAACGGCTTGTCTTCGTGTGGATCCTTGAGGCGATCGAACAGCCGCGCCGCGCTGGGACCGGGCGTGCCATCGGGCGCGAACTTGCGCTTGTCCAGCAGCACGCGCTCCGCCCCGCGTTCGATGCCCCACTCGACCTGGCCCACGGTGATCGCCTCACCCTGGCCACCGGCCACCAATGAACGCCCCATCCACGCACCCGTGTCATCGATTCCCAACAAATCCAAAATGGTTGGCGCGATGTCGATGTGACTCGCCGGCTCCGAACTCAGTTTGCCGCGCCACGGCGCCAGCTCGGGATGGCCGCCCCACAGCACAATCGGCACGCCCACGGCCTCGACGTGCGAGGTTTCGTACGCGCGCAGGGGACCGTGCTCGCCCAACGGAAATGCATGATCTCCAGTCACAATCACGATCGTGTGCTGCATCCACGGCTCTTGCGCCATCCGCTTGAGCAGCGCCGTCATCGCCGCGTCCGTGTAGCCCATCGTGTCGCGGATGCGGTCACGCCAGTCGTCCGTGCCCGTGGTCTTGACGCCCGCAATGCGCTCGAAGGGGAAATGATTGGTCCGCGTCATCACCGTGGCGAAAAATGGCTTCGTGCCCGCATGTTTCGGCAGTTCGCCCGCCATCCATTCGCCGACGTGGGCGAGCATCGGCACGTCCTCCTCGCGGCTGCGATCGTAGTCGATGTCATCGTACCAGCGCCGCAGCCAGGCACTCTGGTTGTCCCATGCGGGGTCGGCCGCAGAAAAAAATCGCGTGTAATAGCCGTGTTGACGCAGCAGCTCGGGCAGGCTTTGCAGGCCGATGCGCGAAAACGAAGTCGCGACCACCACATCTGGATGCGGCAGAAGTCCGGTGTGGATGGCCATGAAGGCGTAGATGGTCGGGGTGCCGTTGGCGACGGCGCGCGTGTGGCCAAGTCCATCCGCCGCCAGCGCATCCAGCCCCGGCGTGCTGGCGTCGCGGCCAGGAAAGATGTGGCCGACGTTGACGGCGCGGTGCGTCTCCAAGATGAGCAGCAGGACGTTCCAAGGCTGTGCATCCAAACCGGAACAGTCCTCGTCGACGCCGTTGCCGGGCACATCCGCCGCACCGAGATGGACGTCGGCGCGCCGGTCGTCGCAGTCCTGCGCCAGCGGGGCACCGTCGTGATCGTCATCCGCCTGACAATTCAGAGTCTTTGGCAGCAGCGCCGCGGACAGCTTAACCGCCGCTACCGCCTGACACAGCCGCTGTGGCGTCGCGTGCAGCAGCGGCAGATCGGGAAACGCAAACAACTCCGCGCTATTCGGGTGGCCACGCAGCCAGCGCTCCGCGTGACGCTGCCGGGCCAGGTCCGTCCGCTGCGGCGTCAATGCGGCGCGCTCGGCAGCGTGCAGCGCCGACAGGGCGATCTGCAGCGGCGGCGCCAGACGCCACTCACGCGCCTCGCCGGGCCACAGCACGCGAACCAGCAGCCAGCCGGCCAAACAGAAAGCAAGCATCGAAGCCAAGTTGCGCGGACGACCCGTGGGCTGCGGACGATGCCACGCGCGGCGCAGCCACCGCCACTCCAGCCACGGCACCAGAAACAGCAGCAAAAGCCCAAGCATGGGCCCACCCGCATCCTTGACCAGCATGCGCGGCACTTCGGCCAAGCCTGCAGGATTGACGTACGTGCGCAGCTCTGCAGGACTGAGGTGCGTGCCGGTAAAGCGCATGAGTTCGCTGTCGACAATGCCCAGCACCGCCGCTGCCAGCAGCAACACGCAGAGCACGACCGACGCAAGCCGCTGACTCGCCATTACAATACGCGGCGCCGCGCGCCAGAATGCCAAGACGATCAGCAGCGGCGGCACGGTCAGCCACAGCGCCTGCAAAGCATCGAGCGACACGGCGTGGAACAGGTACCAGTCGAGCTTGCCGACCATCGGCCGACCGTAGGGATCGGGACGCCCCAAGGCCATGGCGCGCAGGCAAAAAGCGACGCCGAGATGGATCCAGAGCAGCAGGCTCAAGCGATCGAGCAAGCGCAGCAAAGTCCAGGTCGTCGGCTTGCACTGCGGTTCCGGCATTAGCGCGCCTCTGCCGCACGCTGCAGTTCGAGGAGCCACGGCGCGCACAGGCGACCGAGCATGGTCGTGCCACCGGTGCGCGCAAACCAGGCGGCGTCCAGAGACCCGCCGACACGGCGCGCCAAGACGGAATCGTAGAGGTGCACGGCAAATGTGCTTGAATCCAAGATATTGTCGAGATCTGCGCGCGGATCGTCTTGGACGTAGGCAGTGCATACTTCGGGGCCGAGCGGATAGAACGCGCGCGGTTCGTGCACCTCGAACGTCGCGCTGGAATGGTTGCCGGTCACGGACTCTAGCAGACGTGGCCCGAGTTCATAGAGTTGCACGGCGCGGGCCTGGGGCAGCGCGGCCGCGGCGCGCAACAGCAGTTCCAGACCTGCGTTGCGCGGCGGCGCGCCGAGGACTGCGTTGTTGCACGCGAGGTCATAGTGGCGTTCGATCAACGCGAACGCACGATCCGGGCGCGGTAGACGCGTGCAGATTTCGCGCGCGCCGAGCAACAGGCCCGCGCGCGCCCAGCGCAGCGCGGAGCGGCTGTGGACAACGGCAGCCGGCAGACACACGCGCTCCAAGCCGACAAAGGCCTTCTTGCCACACAGCGGTTGCAGACAACGCAGCACGATCGCGTCAGTGTCGAGGTAAATGCCGCCTTCTGCCCACAGAATGCACAGGCGCAACACGTCGGCGCGCGCAGCAGGGCCGGGCAGACTCGGCATCAGACGTTCCAGGCGGCGTTCGACGGCAACATCCAGATTCAGGTGGAAGACTTGCGAGGGGTGGATGAAGGCCAGCTCGAAACCCGAGCGGCTACACAGATCGCGCACGAGCGGATCGGCGGCCAGGGGCGCGTCGGTGTGGTGCAGGCGCACAACGTCCAGGCCGCCGCGATCCAGGGCGGCGCGCATGGCGAGCCAAGCCAGGTCCGGCAAACGGCTTCCAGACCAGACGAAGTGGGCGATGGGAGGGACGTGGGCGGAATCGGGCACTCGGGCCACCTGGCGTCGGCAACGCGCAAGCTGGCGAGTGTGCGACAGCTCCATCGCCGCGGCAACCTTGGACGTACGGCGCAGGCCAGTTAGACTCCGCTGCCGCGGCCGTGAATGCCGCGCCTGGCGTAGGCGTCTTGAACACAACGGCGCATGCCGCAACGAGGTTGTCATGTCTCGCGTCTCCGCCCTTCACACCGCGTGCGTCGTGCTGATCTTGTCGCTCTGCGCGGGGTTGGTGCCGCGCGCAGCGCAGGCCGGCGTTCCATCGGCGCCGATGTATTGGGCCAAAGGCTCGGTGGCGACCCATGATCAGGCCGTGGAGCACCTGACCATTCGCGCGCGAAATCCGGCAGGCCAGGACACGTTCATCCGCATCCAGGCCGCCA
>Ga0172369_10000848_pt1 | contig 45194 bp, 36 predicted proteins | sample LakKiv25m_FD_114539 | JGI IMG/M metagenome (GOLD analysis project Ga0172369, IMG submission 114539) | Freshwater microbial communities from Kabuno Bay, South-Kivu, Congo - kab_022012_11.25m | ecosystem: Environmental > Aquatic > Freshwater > Lake | place: Democratic Republic of the Congo...
CCGGAAACTTTGTTCAAACAAAAAAGATGGTTCTCTTAAAATAAAACCGGAGATGAACTTCCATCTGATTTCGTTTCCCATTCCGGTGTAACTATCAAATAAAAAGAGCCAAGAATTATAGTCTTGGCTCTTTTGCTTTTTGTTCATTGCTATTGAGAGAGAATTCCCGAGTTCTAACAATTAGTGTGATAAAACCGGAAAAGTAAAGACTAATTCCATGAAAATAATAACTCACAGACTTGTGAGCTTTGTGAAGAACCTTTGTACACTTCGTGTAACCCAAGAGAATCCTGTCACGAACCTGTCTGCCTCTGGCAGAGAAGCACGAAGATTTTTTTTAACGAAGGGGCACGAAGAAAAATTCGCTTCGTGTACCTTCGTGTAGCTTCGTGTATGAAGGAATGCTGTCACGAAGAAGCACAAAGATTTTTTTTAGAAGCGATAGAAAGTTAATTGCTAAGTTCTGACAATTAGTGCGGTAAAACCAGATCAGCAAAAAACCGACTCCCTTTAAAACGATAACTTACAGACTCGTTTTTTTCGCTTTTCCATGAGCGTCAGAAGTCGGGAGAATTGATCTTTTGAATTGCAGGGCTTAAAGATTTTTCTCATTTATTTTTTTATCTTGTACAAAAGAAATTCAAGTTATTTTACGCTCAAAAAAAAATCGGATGATAAAGAGTGAAGATATTTGACCGACACACCTTTTTGCTTGGCAAGAGAACCAGCCGCAGGAATGCAATTTTAATCTCCCGGCTTGTGCTTGTTCTGCTCCTCTTAATTATCGGGAATTCCATTCTCTTCAATTATTTAATGGGACTTGAAAACCGGAGCTACAGTAAAATAACGGCTCTTTACTGGACTATTACAAACATGTCAACGCTTGGTTTAGGCGATATCACCTTCCAATCCGATCTCGGAAAACTCCTTAACATTTTTGTAAACATTTCCGGGTTAACCTTCATTCTGGTGCTTGTTCCCTACACCTTTGTAAAACTGTTTCAATCAACCGAACGGATACACCGGGAACTACCGCGCACAATAAAAGATCATGTAATTTTAACAAACTATGATCACGTGTCGCAAGCGCTGATCCGGAAGCTGAAACAATTCAACGTTCCGTATGTGTTGCTTGTCCCCGATATAAAAGAAGCCTCCGAGCTTACAGATAAAGGCTTAAACGTGGTTTCGGGTGAATTGGATGATCTGGAGACGTATAAAAAAGTTCAGGTCAATCATTCTGCGGGCATTGTATTAACGGGAAATCATTTTATTAACACGTCAACCACATACGCAGTACGCCGCGCTTCGCCGGAAACTCAAGTGGTCTCCACCGCCGATTCCGATAGCGGAGAAGAGGTGCTCATTTCTTCCGGTGCAACTATTGTAATTAAACTTAGCGAGATGATGGGAAAATCTTTGGCAAGGCGAATAACAGCTGGCGACGCGCTTGCGCATGATATTGAATTTTTCGACAAACTTAAAATTGCCGAAGCCACCGTTAAAGGAACTCCCCTTGCAAATAAAACGCTAAGAGAATCGAAGATACGTGAACTCGCCGGTGTTTCGGTGGTCGGAATTTGGAACGACGGAAAATTTTCGCTTGCAAAAGCGGACACGAAAGTTTTCGAACGCTCGGTGCTGGTTCTTGCCGGTTCGCCCGAACAAATTGATATGTACAACGAGATGTTTTGTATTTACAATGTTTCAAGCGGTCCGGTGCTTGTAGTTGGCGGTGGTAAAGTTGGCAGAGCGTTGGGCAAAACACTTGAGGAAAGAGATATCGAATATAAATTAATTGAAAAAAATAAAAAGCTCGCTGATTCCGAAAAATATATCATTGGCGACGCTTCGGATAAAGAACTTTTACTCCGTTCCGGGTTAATGACTTCACCGGCTGTGGCTATAACCACCGAAGACGACAACATGAATATTTTTCTTACCACGCTGATACGAAAATTCAGACCGGACATTCAAATTATCAGCCGCGGAAAATTAGATAGAACTGTTGAGTTATTGTATAGAGCGGGATGCGATTTTGTAATGTCGTACGCCTCAATGGGCGCCAATAGTATTTTCAATCTTCTTAAAAAAGGGAACATCTTGATGATTGCGGAAGGCGTTGATGTTTTTAGGGTAGAAGTGCCGGATAAACTTGCCGGAAAAACTATCCGCGAATCATCGGTAAGAGAAAAGAGCGGCTGCAGCATTGTTGCGCTTGTTTCGGATGATGCAATTAACATTAATCCTCATCCCTCAATAGTAATACAAAAAGGAGCGTCGATAATTCTCATCGGTAATTTTGAAGCCGAGACGAAATTTTTTAAGCAGTTTGTAGAGAAAACATAAAGGCGTTCTATTTCCGAAATGATCAAATACCCTTTTGTTTTACTTATAACATCTTGTTAATTGCTGAAAAATTTCCGGTAATTAATTTGTAGAAATATATTCCCCTTGCCAAATTACCACCATCGAATATTACGGAGTGTTTCCCGAAGATAGTGTTTCTTCTACAATTGTCCTTACTTCTCTTCCTATGATGTCAAATATCTTTATTTGAACATGTTGCGCGGACGAAAGGTTAAATGTAATCATCGTTGGTGGGTTAAAAGGGTTTGGACTGTTTTGTTCTAAAGAAACTGAGGTTAATTCATGATTCTCATGGCTTGGCGATGAGACAGCCGGAAATACGAAGATGGCATTCGAATATTTAAATAGATTTCAGTCCACGGACGCAAATAAATCTCCTCTATTGTTGAATTCAATTGTTCTGTATTCACCCGCATATGGGATGGAAATTGCACTTGAACCCCATGTTTTACCGACGTCAGTTATAGCTTGAAAATTGCTGGCGATAACACGACTCAAATCATATAAAGCTAAAGTACCGGGACTTGATACCTTAGCCGATGAAATGAAGGCATTCTTTCCGCGCAGCCGTAAGGTTGCAAAATCTGTACAACCGCCCCAATAACCGCTAAAAGTGAATTATCCCGGGGTAAAGGAATCCCGCTCCGGGATATATTTTTACTCTCTGAGGATATAGTTTTAGCCTCATAGGGTATAATTTTAGCCTCAGAGGGTATAATTTCCATCTTTTAGGTGAAAATTATAGCCGGAGAGAAGAAAACTTTCAACCCGGAGAAGAAAACTTTCAGCCCGGAGAAGGAACTTTTCTTCATTTTAATGGAAATTATGGTGTAGCAGGGTAAAGATTTAGTCAAAACGGAGAAAGTTTTCATCCCGGAGAGGAAACCTTCCACCTCAAAGAGGAAACTTTCCATCTCGCGGGTTAATTTCATCAATAAGAAGAAAAACTTTGGAGGATTTTTAGAAGATTTAATCTGCATTGGAGGAGAAGTCGGCAAATTTGCAATAGAACTAAATTGAATAACCTCCGGTGTTTTGAAAATGCCGGAGGTTTTTTATTTGAAATTAGAAAAAAGTATGCCTCCCCTCTGAACAACTAGTTTATTAAATATAGCCGTTATACGGGATATAATTATCGATAAACGATAAAATTATCTTGACAAACGGAATTCAATTCTCTATTTTTCACTCAACAAAAATATTTTTTTTACCGCAACAATAAATTGGAGTTGAAAATGAAATCGTTAAAAGAAAATTCAATTGTTAAATGGGTGTATGCTTATGTTGATCTGCTTTTGAAGGCGCTACCGATTCTCTTTTTGTTTATGTTTTTCCCATTGTTTCTTACATGGAGAATTGATACAAAACGGTTTGACATTTTCAATCTATTTAGTGCAACAACAAATAAAGTATCTAATTCTTTAACATGGGCAATTACGGTGATTGCATTTAACATCGTCTTTTTCATTTTTCTTTATCTCATTTTAAAGCGATTGGTTGTTTTTATTAAAAATATTTTTGATGAAAAACCGTTTGAAGAAGAAAACGGAAAAAATCTAAAATTTGTCGGGATAATGGTGATTCTAATTGCGGTACTATCTCACATCGCAACAATTCTTTCCGTTGTGGGAGAGAAATTTTCTTTTGGGATCGAAGGATTAGTTATACTAATGGGCTTTCTCTCTATTGCGATCAATCCTTATCTTTTTGTTGGAATGTTTTTACTGGTAATTGGAGAAGTAATTCTTCATGGTGTTAGAATGAAACAAGAAATTGATTTAACTGTTTGAGGTATCAACATGAAAAACAAAAATGGATCCAAAAATTTACTAAAAGTATTGCTTGATCTTTTGTGGTATGGAAGTCTCTTCGCCTCAATTATTTTAGTTTTGATGACAATAGCATTCAATCTTTCTGCTTTCGGTTTAGTAAATTTAAAAACACCGGTCATTTCTTTTGAGATGAATCATAATGCATATAGGTTTAACTCTCAATATGTTGAAGCTAAAAGAACTGATTCAATTATAGATGATTTTGTTGATAGCAAGTTAGCAAGCGAATTGTATTTAACCGCTTCCGGTGAAATAGAAGCGATTGAACAATTATACGGAATTGATTATGACAAATTGAGATCACTACCGCTTGGCTCTCAACGGCTTGAAGGGGTTGGTTACCGTAACTACACGAATTTGATGCCGGTGAGATATTTTTCACTCAAAGAGATTCCGCAATTTGCAATCGGACTTTCATTTCTTTCTTTTACTGTTACAGCATTCTTACTTATTATCATGTTTAGTGTAAAAGCGTTATTTAAAAGTTCAGTGAATGGAAATTCTTTCTCACAAGAGAATGCTAATCGACTAAAATATATCGGCATTTACTTTTTACTTGGAGAAATTGTTCGAATACTTATTTCTTATTGGATCAACAATTCCGTAGCAAGAACCGAATGGTTTAATACCGTTCGTCAATCTTATAATCCATCTTTTCGCGATATTAATTTTGCGCTACTTTTTGCGGGAATAATTTTTCTAATTCTCTCCAAAGTATTCCAACTTGGCGCTGTAATAAAAGAAGAAAACGACTTAATAGTGTAAGGAACTGAAATGATAAGAATAAATCTTGATGTGATGATGGCGAAAAGGAAAATTTCTCTTACCGAACTTGCCGAAAAAGTCGGATTAACGATGTCCAATCTTTCTGTACTAAAAACTGAAAAAGCGCGTGCAATACGTTTTTCAACACTCGATTCTATCTGCAAAGCATTAAACTGCCAGCCGGGAGATATTTTAGAGTATTTGCCGGATAAAAATGAGAATTGAGCAAATCATCATATACAACTTCGAGTTGAGCAATTAACAACTCGAAGATTTCTTAATGATTCGTCGCGGCGAATTAGTGTGCTAAGTGGTAAAGGTCTATTTACCACTGAGACACAAAGGGCACAAAGAAGCACTAAGAATAAGATTCAACAAGAAAAATTTTTTAGTTGTTTTTATATGTCTTAAATTTACTCACTAACTTTATAGATTTTATGGAAACAACTTCTCAATCCGGCAGACTTTTCATCAATCAAGAGAAAAAAAAGAGATGAAAATGTACTGCTGTTTCAACCTAAAGCGAAAAACTTTAATCCTTTCTTCATTCATTCTTCCCATAAAATCTGTCCTAAACAAAAATAATTTTTATCACCCAAATCAATTTAATTGAGGTAAGTATGTCAGAGTATCTTCAAAGGTTATTAGCGGATGTAAAAGCCAAAAATCCCGCAGAGCCTGAGTATCTTCAAGCGGTTCATGAAGTAGCCGAATCACTTGAAATTGTGTTGGAAAAACATCCCGAATACAAACACGCAAAAATTTTAGAACGCATGGTTGAGCCTGAACGATCTATTACGTTCCGCGTTCCATGGATGGATGATCAGGGAGAAATTCATATAAACCGCGGTTACCGCATTGAGTTTAACAGCACCATTGGTCCTTACAAAGGCGGTTTGCGTTTTCACCCATCGGTTACCATGAGCATCTTAAAATTCCTCGGCTTTGAGCAAACATTCAAAAACAGTTTAACTACGCTGCCTATGGGCGGCGGTAAAGGCGGTTCCGATTTCGATCCCAAAGGCAAAAGCGATAACGAAGTAATGCGTTTCTGCCAAAGTTTTATGACGGAATTATTTAGACACATCGGTCCAAACACAGATGTGCCTGCAGGCGATATTGGCGTTGGCGGAAGAGAAATCGGTTTTCTTTTCGGGCAATATAAAAGATTAAAAAATGAATTTACCGGCGTGCTAACCGGAAAAGGTATCAACTGGGGTGGCTCTCTTATTCGTCCTGAAGCTACCGGCTTTGGCGGCGTTTATTTTGTAAATGAAATGTTAAAAACCATCAACGAAAGTATTGAAGGAAAAACTTTTGCGGTTTCAGGATTCGGAAACGTTGCCTGGGGCGCAATAACAAAGATCAATCAACTTGGTGGAAAAGTTCTTACCATTTCGGGTCCGGATGGATTTATTTATGATAAGGCAGGAATTTCCGGTGAGAAGATTGATTATCTTTTAGAAATGCGGGCAAGCGCAAAAGATACGGTAAAAGATTATTCAGATAAATTCGGCGCAGAATTTCACGCCGGCAAGCGTCCGTGGAGCGTTAAAGTTGATGTTGCCATGCCTTGCGCTACGCAAAATGAACTTGATGCGGATAATGCAAAAGAATTAATTAAGAACGGCGTTAAGTGTGTTTGCGAAGTTGCAAATATGCCTACAACGTTGGAAGGGTATCATACGTTTAGAGAAGCGGGAATCCTTTTTGCGCCGGGCAAAGCCGCAAATGCCGGCGGAGTTGCAACGTCGGGATTGGAAATGTCGCAGAATAGTATGCGGCTTCCATGGTCGGCTGAAGAAGTTGATAAACGCTTACACGAAATTATGGTACGAATTCATAATACCTGTATTGAAACATCAGACCGCTTTGGAACTCCCGGCAATTATGTGAACGGCGCAAACATCGCCGGATTCCTAAAAGTCGCCGACGCTATGATGGATCAAGGACTTGTGTAAATTAGGAATGTCGAATTAGGAATTAGGAATGAAAAAGCGAGAAGTAATTCTCGCTTTTTTTATGTTTTAGATAAAAGAAACAGAGGTTTGCTCTTCATGCAAAATGAAATGGTCTTTATTATAGCCGATATTAGCGGTTACACAAAATACATGCTTGATAATGAAACAGCGTTAGCTCATTCGCAAGGAATAATAAGTGAACTTCTGAATGCAGTTATTAAACAAGCAAGAATTCCAATAAGAATTGCAAAGTTTGAAGGGGATGCAGTTTTTCTTTTTGCCGAAAAACGATCAGAAAAAAGCTGGGACAAAAATGGAATCGCTATCGGAGAAAGACTTCATGATTTTATTAATGCCTTTGATGAAAAACTTCAAAAACTGTTGTCGGAGAATACGTGCACTTGCGGCGGCTGCAAAAATATGTCTCTATTGCGCTTGAAGATTATTGCACATAAAGGCGTTGCCCTCAAGTATAAGATTGGTAAGTTTGCTGAACTTTCAGGAAAAGACGTGATCATAGTTCATCGATTATTGAAGAATTCTATTCAATCCAACAAGTACATTCTTGTTACCGAACCGACCCAAGATTTTTTGCAGGTGAGAGGAGAGTTCACAAAAGCGTTTGAGAACTTTGATGATATTGGAGAAATTCCGGTGCTTTTTCAAACGCTTCAACATCAAATTGAATTTGTAGCTCCGGAACGGAAACAATGGAGAGGAGCCCTTATGCAAAAAAAATGGGCTTTCAATTATTTCATTAAATCTAATTTCAAAAAGAACTAAACCCACATAAAACATCACTTACGATTGAAACAAGAAAACGGGAATTCCTTCCCGCTTTTTTGTTTTTTGGAATTTGTTTTTTGTCTTTTGTTTTTTGGAATTTGTTCCTTGGTGCTTCTCTATAAGCTAAGCATATCTTTAAATTTTACCGATTGTCTTCTTGAGACTTCAACTTTTTGACCGCCTTTTAATTTAACCAGCAATCCGCCGTTAAGCCACGGTTCAATATTTTCAATCCATTTTAGATTAACAATATGTTTTCTGTTTACGCGGAAGAAGGTTCGCGGATCAAGTCGCTCGTCAAGTGAATTTAGCGTACGCAAAATCAGTGGTTTGAAATCATTAAAAAAGAGGCGGGCATAATTTCCTTCAGATTCAAACAAACGAATCTCGGATAATTTTACAAACCAGCATCTATCGCCGTCTTTAACAAAAACCTGATCATCCGCAGTGAGAAATTGTTTTTCGGTGGTAACAAATTTATCGGCTTTTGTTTTAACCGAGACCCGTTTGATGGCTTCTTCAAGCCGGTGCGGTTCAATTGGTTTCAGGAGATAATCAAGCGCGTTAAATTCGAACGCTTTTAAAGCGTATTCATCGTACGCGGTAGTAAAAATAACTTCCGGCGCGCTTTCCAATTCTTCCAATAATTCAAATCCTGTTTTACCGGGCATTTGAATATCGAGAAAAATCAAATCGGGATTAAGCTGTGTAATTTTTTCAGCGGCGTCTTTCGCGTTTACCGCCTCGGCGATAATTTCAATTTCTTTAAATGGTGTAAGCAAGCGGCGTAATTCTGTGCGCGCTAAGCGTTCGTCGTCAATAATAATTGCTTTCATAGTTTGCTGCCTCCGGCAGGTAAAATAATTTTAACTTTTACATGTGAATTAATATTAGCTATTGAAAATTTCGCTTCGTCTCCGTAAAGTAAATGAAGCCGTTGTTTTGTATTCGAGATGCCGTATCCTTTTGATTGCAGGAGTGCGTGGTCTTCAACAAAACCCGAATTGTCAATTTCAATTAAGAGAAAATTGTTTTCCTTTTTTGCGGTAACGTTTACAAATCCGCCTTCGGGAAGTTTTGAGAGTCCGTGTTTAATACCGTTTTCCACAAGCGTTTGAATCATCATTGGTGGGATTTCAATATTTCTCACTTCCGGCGGATACTCAATCCGGTATTTAATTCGTTCTTCAAAACGGACTTGTTCAAGTCCGAGATAATCTTCAACGGTTTTAATTTCTTCTTCAAACGGAACCGTTTCCGTTCTTTCAATTTTTAAAGAGTAGCGGAAAATATTTGAAAGCTGATTGATTGCCGTTTTCGCTCTTGCGGGATTTTCTTCAATTAATGCACGGATACTATTTAACGCGTTAAACATAAAATGAGGATTGAGCTGCGACTTTAACGTTTTCAATTCAAAATCTTTTACCGCGGCTTCCCAAACCCAGCGTTCAATTTCAGACTTCTTATAATTTTCGAAATAGTGTACAAGAAAATAAATAATCGACCAGAGGAAAATTAATATCCCCGTGTTAAATAAGATGGCAAAGAATCCGGCTATCTTAAACTGTTCGCGATTTATAATTCCTGCGCCGTAATTTATGGTAATTACTACCACAACAATAATAAAGGCGATCAAAAACGTTGAAAATAGTACACTATAAAAAAGTTCTTTGGGAGATTTTTCAATCCATCTCCGTTTTTTTATTATCGAGCGAAGAACGTGTGTTGCGGCAATTCCCACCAATGCAAAATAAGGGAAGGTGATCGCGCGTTTCCAATGGAAGCCGTCGAAGCTTATATAAATCAAAAAATTGAAAAAGAAAAATCCGAACCAGCCGCCGAATTGGCAGATCCAATAAATCTTGTTTCTATTTTTTAAAAGATTATTAAACATACGCCGGCTTACGGTATGGTTTATAGATTACGGACGACGGACTATTTATAAGCATCACTAAAAATTTTGTTGAAAAAGAATTATAAACGTTCGGTAAAAAGTTCAGCCAAAAATTAGGGTAATAGATTTCAAGCAGCCGATGTTTATACATTGGCGGCAATATAATTTGATAAGCGGGGATTGCAGCCAAAGTGCGCTTTGCCCGGAAAAAATCTCTTCCCGTTCTATTAAGTTAAATCTTTAAAAGTTATATTTGAAAGAGAATCAAAAAAACACTTTATGAAAGTATTGTATGGCTGAATCCGAACAAGATCAATCAAAAAATAAATCTGCTAAAATTAACGGGCGGCAGGGGAATTTTAGAAAACCTAAATCCTTTATGAAAAAACCGACGAGAATTGTACCGTCAAAAGTATCAATCGTTATTCCCCTTTTTAATGAAGAAGAGTCGCTGCGTCCTCTTTCAAGTGAAATCACTACCGTCTGCACGGAAAAGCATATTGAATTTGAAGTGATTTTTATTGATGACGGTAGCACGGATAATTCGCTGAAAATAATTAGAGAAATTTGCAGAACGGATATGCGTTTCAAGTTTGTCAGTTTTCAAAAAAATTACGGAAAAGCAGCAGCGCTGCAAGTCGGATTTGCAAAAGTCTCCGGCGGGTATGTAATAACAATGGACGCCGATTTGCAGGATGATCCGAGAGAAATTCCGAATCTCTTAAAAAAATTAAATGAAGGATTTGACCTTGTTTCAGGCTGGAAAAAAGTAAGACATGATCCGTTTATTAAAAGACATTCCTCAAGTTTTTCAATTTTGTTACGCGCGTTATGAGCGGTATAAAACTGCATGATTTCAACTGCGGATTAAAAGCCTACCGCAGAGCAGTCGTCCGTCAAATGAAAGTGTACGGCGAACTGCACAGATACATGCCGGTGCTGGCACATTGGCAAGGATTTTCGGTAACGGAAATTCCTGTGCAACATCATCCGCGGCGGTACGGCAAAACAAAATTTGGAATTTCCAGATTCTTTAAAGGATTCATTGATCTTGTTACCGTTACATTTGTTACCCGGTATATTAAACGCCCGATGCATCTCTTCGGATTCCTCGGAGCGTTTTCATTTTTTGTCGGATTTCTTGTAAACGGTTATCTTACATTCGAATGGATTTACGGGAAACCGTTGAGCAATCGCCCGATGTTGTTCCTCGGTATGCTTTTGATTATTGTGGGCGTGCAATTCTTTTCCGTCGGGCTGCTCGGCGAGATGATGGTGCACAATATGCAAAGCGATAAAGAATACACGGTGAAGCAGCGTAACGTTTAACCATGCTATTCAAACCACTATCAGAATAAAACTCTCATGCACTACGATCCTGTAAAAGACGTCTTTGCCGTGGCAATCAAACGCTTTCCGTTTACCCGGAAAGTTTTTTATAAAACATTGGATTTGATGTTTCTCCGTTCGTGGTACGTACGCCGCGAATTAAAAAATCTTAGAAAACTTTTTGGTGAAAAAGAAATTTCAATCTTTGATGCGGGAACCGGGTACGGGCAGTATTCATATTTTATGAAGAAAAATCTTCTGCCCAATTCAATTTATGCCGTTGATGTTAAAGAAAACTGGATAGCCGATTGCCGTGAATTTTTCGCCCAAAATAATTTCACAAACATTTCGTTTGCCGTTGAAGACTTGACGGAAATTCAACACGAAAACAAATTTGATCTTATTGTTTGTGTTGATGTAATGGAACATATTCAAGATGATGTAAAAGTGTTTACGAATTTTTTTCGCGCTCTTAAACCGGGCGGATTCATGTTGATGAACACGCCTTCAATTTTCGGAGGCAGCGATGTGCACGATGAGGAAGATGAAAGTTTTATCGGCGAACACGCGCGGCAAGGCTATTCATTTGAGGATTTAAAATTAAAATTAGAGCCGATTGGCTTTTCCGTTCATCTCTCAAGATACACGTATGGCTTTTGGGGCGATAAAGCATGGCGGCTCGGAATAAAAATTCCAATGCAATTGCTGAATTATTCAAAATTGTTTTTTATCCTTCTTCCGTTTTATTACTTGCTCACATTCCCATTCACTTTGCTGATGATGTACGGAGACTTTCACGCGTCCAATTCCGTCGGCTCCGGTATCTTATTTATTGCAAAAAAATAATTTAAACTGTAGGTGCTTTAATGGCTAAATCCAAAAGAATAGTTAAGAAAGAAAAAGAAGAAAACGGTCTGCTGGCAACGTTTCAATTAGAAAATGTTTTACCCGAAAAATATCATTTGCCTGCGGTACTTATAATTGTGCTGGGACTCTTTTTAATCTTCTTGTATCCTCTTTACTTCGGCGGTAAAACGTTTCAATCCGGGGATATTTTTGCTTCGCTGAGTATGAAATCTTATGTGGAAAAAGCAAGAGACGGTTTCACATTGTGGAATCCGTACATTTTTCTTGGGATGCCCGCTTACGCGCTTGGAACTTCGGCAACGTGGTTTAATTTTATTTATATGGTGTTTACCTCTATCAGAAATTTTTTCACCGGATTGTTTGCCGTTCAATATACGATGTGGAGTTTTTATTTAATCGTGCTTGCTTCTACTTCGTATATGCTGATGAAATATCTAACAAAGAACACGCTGGTTAGTCTTTTCACGGCTATCGCAACTTCTTTTAGTACGGGAATTATCGTTTTTCTTTACATCGGTCACGTTACGAAACTTACCTCGCTCTGTTTTGTTCCATTAATTTTTCTGATGCTGTTAAGGTTTCAAGAGAAAATTAAGCTGCTTGATTTTTTTGTACTCACGATAGCATTTCAACTTTTCATTCAAGGATTCCACGTTCAGATCATTTATTACACACTGCTTGCAATTGGATTTTATTATTTGGTTTTCTTTTATCATGCATTTAAAACAAAAGATTCTGAATTACGAAAAAATTTGTTCAAGTCTCTTTTAGTTGCCGGAACCGCCGGACTTATTGCGGTTGCAATTCAATCAGACAGCTTAACGCAGATGTACGAATATACTCCCTACTCAACCCGCGGAACAAAAAGTCTGGTTGAGCAGGCTGCCGGAAACACAGAGCAATCTGTTTCAGAGTATTACGATTACCATACGAACTGGTCATTTTCTCCGGGAGAGGTAATGACGTTTATAATTCCCTCTTATTTTGGATTTGGTAATTCGGTTTACAAAGGTCCGCTTACTGATAATCAGTCAACAGAAGTAAATACCTATTTCGGTCAAATGCCTTTTGTTGATGTTGCGATGTACATGGGCGTGCTCATTTTGTTCTTAGCGTTGTATGCAGCATTTACGCGGTGGAAAGAGCCTCTGGTAAAATTTCTTTCCATCCTTTCGCTTTTTTCTCTGTTGGTTTCGTTCGGAAAAAATTTCTCCGTTGTCTTTGATATTCTTTTCAATTATTTGCCGTTCTTTGATAAATTCAGAATCCCGTCGATGATTCTTGTTCTAATCCAGATAAGTTTTCCTATCTTGGCGGGATTAGGAGTGATGAAAATTCTTTCGCTAAGAGAAAATTCGAACAAGAGCAGCGAACAGTTTCTTAAATATTTTACTTACGCCGTTTCGATAATTTTTGTCTTAACTCTGGTGTTAAATAAAGTGATTGGTGAATGGTTTGTGGGCAGAGTAAACGATTATGCAGCCGGGCTTGAAGCTTCACGTGCGCAGATGGCGCAGCAATATCGCGCCCTGGCGGAATATACATCGGAAATGTTTACCGGCGATTTGCTGGTTGCATTTGCATTACTAACGGTTTCGTTTTGGGCGGTGCAGCTTTACTTGAATAAAAAATTCAGTAAAGATGTTTTGGCAATTCTTTTTATTGCTGTAGTGTTGATTGATCTTTGGAGAATTGATGCACGAGGTGAGAAGTATGTTGATAATCCCGGGTTAAAAAACGAATATAAAACTCCCGAGTATGTAAAAATTATTAAGGCTCAAAACGATAAAGACCCGTTCCGTATTTTCAACATGAAGCAGGATGGTTCGATGGGTTCGTACAATCAAAATTCGAATTACAATGCCTATTTCCTGCTGGAAGATTTTTACGGATATTCAGGTGTAAAACCACGCGGCTACCAAGATCTTATGGATGTTGTAGGACCTGTTAATCAAACCTTGTGGCGAATGACGAATGTGAAATATATTATTATGGATCAGCAAGGAAATTATCCCGGATTAACTTTTATAGGCGGCAGCGGAAAAGAATTTGTTTATCGCAACGACGATGCCCTGCCGCGATTCTTTTTTGCAAATAAGGTTGAAGTAAAACCAGCGCTCGATGTTCTCAAAGCCGTGAAGGCAGATCAATTTGATCCGAAAGAAATTGCTTACGTGCATGATGAAAAAGTGGAGATACAATCGCCGGATTCCACCGCTTCAATCACCGTTGTAAAATATCAAGATGAAAGTATTGAATTAAAGGCAACGGCTTCAGGTGCTAACTTCATGGTCTTCAGCGCTACATATATGCCGAAAGGCTGGCATGCTTTTGTAGATAAAGAAGAAACAAAAGTTTACCGCGTAGATCATGCGTTGATGGGAATAGTGATTCCAAAGGGGATGCATCAAGTAGTTTTCCGTTATGAGCCAAAGAGTTTTGTTGTTTCTAAATATTTGGCGCTCTCATTAAGTTCGGTGGTCATGCTTGGGTTCGTCATCACATTGGTGATGGAATTAATGCGCAAAAGAAAAAAAGGGAAATCATAAAGGATATTTAAAAGCATGAAAAAAAAGTTTTGCACGTAAATCTTTTAGTTAAATACATTGAAAGAGTAATGAAACTAGAGGCATCAACAAAAAGAAGTTGCGTGAATACGCTTAAGTGAGTAAAGCGAAAAAGTTATAATTTTAACAAGAAATATTTTAACAATATGAATGTTCACATTTTTAATGGAGAAGGATTATACAAAAAAAATTTTTTAGAGTTCATGGATTCCCATTTTGATCTGCAGCAAAACTTGATACTTTTAAGAAATCCAAAGAATTACGACAAAAGTTTATACAAACAGAGCGACAATATTATTGTTGTTCAAGGCAGTGTGAAGTATTTTACAATTATTTTAAAAAAACTTAACCAGGCTAGTAAAATTTACATTCATTTTTTGCCGCCATCCATTTCGCTACTTTTTTGGTTTATATTTCAAAATCTCCTAAAAAAAACGATTTGGATTTTGTGGGGAGGTGATCTTTATTATCACGTTGATAGAGAAAAAAATCTAACTTCAAATATGTTTGAATTTCTAAGAAAAAAAATTATAAAGAAAATACCTCTTATTGCTTGTTTTATTAAAGGAGATTATGAACTCGCCAAAATATTTTATAAATCAAATGCTCAATATTGTTACGTTGTGTATCCGCTTCCTGTAAAATTTGATGAACTTGGGGGAACGAATCTTTCTTTAAACAATGATTATCGAACTATTTTACTTGGTAACTCTGCAAGTCCACAAAATAATCATATAGAAATCTTGAAAATTTTATCAAAATTTAAAAATGAAAAAATAAAAATAATTTGTCCACTTTCTTATGCTAACGAAAGTACGTATGCAGAAGAAGTGATTGAATATGGTATAAAAGTTTTTGGAGATAAATTTCAACCACTAACCCAAATTATAGATCCCGATGTGTATAAGACAATACTTGCAAAATGCGATGTTGCGATCATGAATCATAATAGACAACAAGGTTTAGGAAATGTGCTTGCGCTATTATATCTCGGGAAAAAAGTATTTCTCCGAAGTGATACGACTCCGTTTAGCTATTTCACATCACTTGGAATTAATATTTCCGATACAAAAGAAGTTAATGATTTAGATTTTAAATCATTGTTTTCTAGTGATGAGACAACCGCTATAAAAAATAAAAATATATTAGCAAAAGAATTCTCTTTAAGTCGTTATATTAAAATTTGGGATGAGCTATTAAATATTAGATTAAAAAATTCATGATTGCCGTAACAAAAACATATCTACCAGATGTTAAAAAATATAAATCCTATGTTGATAGGATATTTAAATCGGGATGGATTACAAATAATGGGGAACTTGTACAAGAATTGAAATATCGACTTGAAAATTATCTTAGCGTAAAAAATCTTCTCTTGGTTGCCAACGGTACATTAGCTCTCCAAGTTGCAAGTAAGTTGCTAAAACTTAAAGGAGAAGTAATAACAACTCCATTTTCTTTTGTGGCAACTACCAGTAGTCTTGTATGGGAAGGACTTAAGCCTAGATATAGTGATATTGATAGTAATACTTTTAATTTAGATCCAAATGGAATAATTGAAAGGATTTCCAAAAGTACATCTGCGATTCTTCCTGTACATGTATTTGGAAACGCTTGTGAGATACAGAAGTTTGAAGAAATAGCTAAAACGTATAATTTAAAATTAATATTCGATGCGGCGCATGCATTTGGCGTAAAATATAATGATAAAAGCATCTGCAGTTATGGAGACATTTCCGTATTAAGTTTTCATGGGACGAAAATTTTTCATACAATTGAAGGCGGTGCGTTAATTATTAATGATGATGAGTTATATAACCAAGCGAAATTATTGATCAATTTTGGAATACCTGGGCCAGAGAGAGTTACAGATTTAGGTATAAACTGTAAGATGAATGAATTTCAAGCGGCAATGGGATTGTGTGTTTTAGATGATATCGATCTGATATTTTCAAAAAGGAAACGAATTTACAATACGTATGTAAATGCCTTTTCAAAAAATAAAAATATGATTCTTCAAAAGCATAATGAAAATTCAACGATGAACTATTCTTATTTCCCTATCGTTTTTAAAAATGAAGAAATAGTCCTTCGAATTATTTCAGCGCTAATGAAAGATAACATTACACCTAGAAGATATTTTTATCCTTCTTTAAATTTACTCCCTTATCTTAAAGAAAACCAAACAATGCCGATTTCGGAAAATATCTCCAAATCAATTCTTTGTCTCCCCATTTTTGAAAATCTTCCCGAGAATATTCAAGCAAAAATCATTTCTATCATTGAGAATATTTTAGGTAACTAAAACAGGAATAATTATGGAAGTATCATTTTATAATCAAGATGAAATCAAGCAAATTGGATTTAAAACTTACGGAGAAAATGTTTTGATTAGTCGAAAATCAAGCATCTATGAACCCGGAAAAATTTCATTGGGTAGTAACTTAAGGATTGATGACTTTTGTATACTTTCAGGAGAAATAAAAATTGGTTCATATGTACATATTTCTGCTTATACTGCTTTATATGCGAAATTTGGGATTATTGTTGAAGATTTTGTGACAATTTCGGGAAGAAATCTTATTTATAGTCAAACAGATGATTATAGTGGAACTTTCATGACAAATCCCACTTTACCAAAACATCTTATCAATGTAACCGGTGGAAGAGTAATTATAAAAAAGTTTGCGATTATTGCTGCCGGTTGTGTTGTTTTCCCGGGAATTACTATACACGAAGGAGCTGCTACAGGAACAATGAGTTTAGTTAATAAAGATCTCGAACCATGGAAAATATATGCCGGCATCCCTGCCAAGTTTATCAAAAATAGAAAAAAAGATCTACTCAAGCTTAGTCAGACGATAATTTAACCACTTATGAAAATGATTTTACAGAAATAGAATTTAAATAAATTACAATGAGCGAGAGAGAAAATCTCGCAAAAATGAAACCAAGTAAGACACATTTGAAAAAATTTCCAATTATCTCAGTGAAAAATATTTAAAATAAACACGGACAATTTTCAAACCATCTTCAACCTTGAAATCAATTTCATAATTTTTGTGTTCAAGCGATTCATCTGCGCACGCAAAAAGAACGGCGACGTCGCACATTTTCGAGACCGCGACGGCTTTTCGTTTAACAAAAATTCCCAAAACACTACTTGTTCTATTCGGGAACCAGCTCGCCAGAAATAATATTTTGTACTTTAACGGTTTTATGATTTTATCCTTCTATAAATTGATCTTATAAATTAACTTGAAGATATGTTGATGATTCCGCTTCTCAAAAATCTACTCATATAATGGGCAGTAAATTACGTAAAAAAATCTTCAACATAAGATTGATAGAGAAGGTGCCTCAGAATCTTTCGAGAAACGTCGTCAAGTAAATGCACAGACTCCGTGCTTAAAATGAACGCAGCGATGTATCGCTGTAGAAATTGAATGATCCTGCTATCCGGTGTGTTTAAAAGATAGCGAAATATATTACATTTGTAAGTAAAATTTGAAATTCTTGTTAATGGGGAAAACCCAACTATTTGCAAACAATTTAGTATGAGATAATTTTAGAATGAAAAAAGCGTTAATCATCGGCATATCTGGGCAAGACGGAACTTATCTTGCGAAACATCTTTTAAAAAATGGATATGAAGTTCATGGAACTTCACGCGATGCCGACCTTTCAAGTTTTTCCGGATTAAAAAAACTTGCCATCTACGAGAAAGTTAGCTTACATTCAATGTCGCTCATAGATTTTAGAAGTGTTATGCAAACTATTTTGCAAGTGCAGCCCGATGAAATCTATAATTTGGCGGGGCAAACATCGGTTGGACTTTCATTTTTGCAGCCGGTTGAAACGTTGGAAAGTATAAGTATCGGTTCGCTAAATATTTTGGAAGTGTTGAGGTTTCATAAACTTCCCACCAAGTTTTACAATGCTTGTTCAAGTGAATGTTTTGGCGATACGAACGGAAAAGCTGCAAATGAGGAAACGCCGTTCAGACCGCGCAGTCCGTACGCCGTAGCAAAAGCTGCCGCGTTTTGGCAGGTAGCTAATTACCGAGAAGCCTATAATCTTTTTGCATGTTCCGGTATTTTATTCAACCACGAATCGCCTTTACGACCGAAACGATTTGTAACAAAAAAAATTATCAAGACCGCGTGTCAAATAGCAAAAGGCGAAAAAATAAAATTGAATCTCGGAAATATTTCAATTAAAAGAGACTGGGGCTGGGCTGAAGAATATGCCGAAGGAATGTATCTGATGCTTCAGCAAAATCAGTCGGATGATTTTGTTCTTGCCACGGGGAAAAACACCACACTGAAAGAATTTATTAAAAAAACGTTCGACTACTTTAATCTTTCATACGAAGATCATATCGTTATCAATAATGAATTTATTCGTCCAACTGATTTGACGTTCAATTTGGGCGATCCTTCTAAAGCTAAAAGGATATTACATTGGGAGGCGAAATATTCTATTGATGATATCATCCGCATGATGATTGAAGAAGAATTAATCCAAACAAAGACTAACTAATTTGGAGCGAACTCTATTTTTCAATTAAGATGCAGCCTATGGGCATTGTAATTCGCCAGAGCGCCAAATCGGTATTTTTAACTTACGTTGGAATTGGGTTTGGCATTTTAAATACGCTCTGGTTATTTCCTCGTATCCTATCGGAAGAACAAATCGGTTTGGTCAGAACCTTAATAAACGTCGCTGTCTTATTTTCGACTTTTGCTGCGCTTGGAGCTGGAAATATTCCTACAAAATTTTTCCCGTATTTCAAGGATATAAAAAAAAATCATAACGGATTTTTGTTTTTTCAATTAGCGGTTGGCGCAGCAGGATTTCTACTTTTTGTAATACTCTATCTCAATCTTGATTTTTTGTTTGCAGCGATGTTCCGAAAAAATTCACCCGTTCTTTTAAAATATTTTTATCAGATAATCCCTTTTACGTTAATTTTAATTTTCATTGCGATCTTTGAGTCCTACAATGTAATACAGCAGAATTCCATTATCCCAACCTTTACACGCGAAGTGCTGGCAAGAGTTTTACTTTCAATTGGTCTTATCGCCTTGTTCTTTATCCGTTTTGATTTCGATTGGTTCATTACTCTCCTTATTGGTTCATACGGACTTATGCTGTTGGTTTTAATTTTCTACACTCACTCTCAAAAATATCTGTTTGTTAAGCCAAATGCCGGAGTAGTAAAAAGCAATTTATTCAAATCGATTTTGATTTATGAAGGACTTATCCTGATGGGGAACGCAAGCGGCGTTATTATTAACAACGTTGACAGCTTGATGTTAAGCGCCTATTCCGGATTGAAGTTTACCGGTATCTATACGATTGCCTTCTTCATTGCAACTTTTATTGATATTCCTAAAAAATCTCTTTCTCAAGTTTTAGTGCCGCTGGTTTCAGAAGCAAGTAAAGAAAATAATGTGAATAAACTTGAAGAGCTTTACAAAAAATCTTCCTCAACACAATTAGTTATTGGAGGAATTCTGTTCCTTTTAATATGGTTTAACATTGATAACATTTTCAAATTAATTCCTCACGGAGATATCTATGCGCAAGGGAAGTGGGTTGTATTCTTCATCGGTATTGGAAAAATGTTTGATATGACGTTGGGAATTAACCAGGAAATTGTCGGCACTTCCAAATATTACAAAATTGATCTGGCGTTATACCCGCTCTATGGAATACTTGCTGTAGGCGCGAACATTATTTTAATTCCAAAACTCGGATTGGTTGGAGCTGCTTTGGCAACGCTATTATCGGTTGTTATAATTAACTCAGTCCGATTCTTCTTTCTTTTGTTTACATTAAAAATTCAGCCGTTTACAGCAGGTACCGTTAAGACTCTGCTGATATTTTGTTTAGTTTTTGTTGCAAATATTTTGTTGCCTCATATTCAAAATCATTTTGTTATGGACGTTGCAGTGAGATCATCAATTCTAACTCTCGTGTATGTTGCGCTTTTGTTGGTACTTAATGTTTCGGAAGATATAACCATGGTCATCAAAAAAACGGTAACCAAAATTACTTTAATCATTAACGGGAAAAAGAATTGAGTCGTTACATCGTAATCGGAAAAGTAGAAGTATGAGTTACACGTTTGTAAAGATCACAACGTTTTACCGTGATTATTTGTCATACTACTATGATCGAAACAGAGATGTTCATACGCTCTCATACAATGAACAGTATAAAAGATTAGTGTATGATTCGTTTGGGTGGGCTGATTTTTTCCAGATGAACTTAGCGAAACTTGGTGTTGAAGCGTATGAAATAATTTATAATGCCGAATCTTTGCAAAAAGCCTGGGCGAGTGAGCATTCACTTTCTCTTAGCGGAAAGGAGCTGCTGATTGAGCAATTGAAAATCATGAAACCCGATGTCGTTTTTTTTCAAGACAGTAACGTTTTCAGCGGAGAATGGATTGATTATTTACGCCTTAAAATTCCTTCTATAAAAAATATTATCGGGTGGTGTTGTAATCCTTTCACAGTTGATCAATTAAAACGCTATAAGAATTTTGATTATATGATTACGTGTTCTCCACTGTTTGCAAATCAATTTAAAGAATGTGGACTGCGAGCGTATGTTTTGCCCCATGCGTTTGAAAAAACTATTTTGGAAAAGATTAAAATAGAAGCAATTGAACCTCGTACTGATTTTTTATTTATAGGTTCGTTAATCAGCAGCGACGATTTTCATAATTTTAGAACCGAAGTAATTGAAAAACTAATAAGTTCAGATATTAATTTAAAACTGTTATCAAAAATAGCGGTGGATAATCCGCTGCTGTTATTTCTAAAGCAGAGTTCATTTTTAGCATCGCATGTTCTCTCTAAAACCGGATTCCGAAAATTTGTAATGAATAACAAACATCTGAGAAAAGTTTCCTTGTTGAATGAAATGCCGAAGAATCCGAACTACTCCGACGCGTTGATAAAACTTGCGGAAGACCCCATATATGGATTAAAAATGTTCGAGCAAATAGCCCGCTCAAAGATTACACTAAATATTCACGGCGGAGTTGCCGGAAATTATGCCGCCAATATGCGATTATTTGAAGTAACCGGAATGGGTTCATGTTTGATCACTGATTGGAAAAAAAATCTTTCAGAATTATTTGAAATTGACAAAGAAGTTGTTTCATTTAAATCGGTAGAAGAATGTACTGAAAAAGTGAAATGGCTGTTGGAACATCCATCTGAACGAGAAGCTATCGCAAAAGCCGGTCAACAACGAGTCCTTAAAGATCACACTTTTAATATCAGAACAGAACAACTAAATGAAATAATTCAAAGGGAGTTGAAGGCTGTGTAATTATTTCTTCGGCATTAAAATTATTTTACATTGAGGTTTTCCAAATGCCTTTCAAACCTTGCCGATATTTTTATTGGAGAAAATAAATGAACTTGTTTGACAAAATATTAATGCTTCCTGAAATTGTTGAAAGACCACCGATTTTACTGGATATTGGAGCTTCCGGACAGATACATAGAAGTTGGAAACAAATTGCAAAATATTCTGAGTGTATTGCTTTTGACGCAGATCAGCGTGAAATGGAATATGTTGAAAAGCAACAGAGTGGGTTTAAAAAACTCCATATTTTTAATTGCATTTTATCCGATACAGATAAAAACTCAACTGATTTCTATTTAACAAAGTCTCCTTATTGTTCAAGTATACTGGAACCTGATTTAGAAGCTTTGAAAGTATGGGCGTTTTCCGAAAAATTTCAGGTTGAACAAAAAGTAAATCTTAAATCAATGAACTTACATCAGGTATTAGAGAAATTGAATATAGACAGAATTGATTGGTTCAAAACAGATTCTCAAGGGATCGATCTAAGACTTTTCAAAAGCATATCTGAAAGTATTATGGATAAAATTCTAATTGCAGAATTTGAACCCGGGATCATCGATTCATATAAAGGCGAAGATAAGTTCTATGAAATTTTACATTTTATGGAGAAAAAGAATTTTTGGCTTTCTAACTTGACGATAAAGGGTTCTCATAGAATCTCCACTGATGAACTAAAAATTATTGTTGAATCTGGTTTTATGCAAAAGCTAATTCAGTATTCCATGAAGAAAGCGCCGGGTTGGGCTGAAACTTCATTCCTAAATACATTTGAAAGCGGTTTGACTAAACGGGAATACCTACTAGGTTGGATTTTTTCGACTATTCAAAAGCAACATGGATATGCTTTAAAATTATCAAAAAAAGGAAGGGAACTTTATAATGACTATATTTTTTCTGAAATGTTTGATTTTTCTTTAAAGAGTATAAAGGTGGAAGTATACAAATTAAAATTTTTGCCTGCGGTATTTGAAAAACTATTTAAATCTCTCAAGTTACAATAATCCACCATGTATAACTTCTGTACGCTCTTCGATACACATTATCTTTCACGCGGATTGACGCTTTATTATTCATTGGTAAAGCATTGTGAAGATTTTCATCTCTATATTTTTGCTTTTAATGATACATGTTTTTCGTTATTAAATAAGTTAAAATTGAAAAACGCAACGATCATTTCACTTAAAGAATTTGAAGACGAAGAACTACTAAAAGTGAAACCCGATCGTACTATTGCTGAATATTGCTGGACCTCAACATCTTCGACTATTCTTTTTGTTCTCGAGAAGTATAAAGTGGAAAGTTGTACTTACCTTGACGCCGATTTGTGTTTTTATTCTTCTCCAAAACCAATTTTTGATGAACTTAGAGATAATTCAATTCTTTTAACCGAACATCGTTACACGGAGCAGTATAACAAAAAAAAGAAAGCCGGTAAATATTGCGTTCAGTTTGTTACATTTAAGAACGATGAACGCGGTTTGAAAGCATTGCGTTGGTGGCGTGAACGCTGTCTTGAATGGTGTTTCGCTTATTATGAAGATGGGAAATTCGGCGATCAACTCTATCTTGAAGATTGGACAACGCGGTTTGAAGGCGTTCACGTTATGCAGCACCTCGGAGGCGGCTTAGCAGCATGGAATGTCCAACAATATAATTTTTCTCTCCATGATAATAAACTAATTGGTAAAGAGAAATCTTCACTGAATGAGTTTGAAGTGATTTTTTATCACTTTCATTATCTTAAATTTTTTTCAAACGGAGAAGTGGAACTTGGGAGAAGATATTTATCACGGGATGTTCATAATTATTTTTACAAACCATATATTAAACTATTAGACAATTCGGAAAAAATTGTCGCGCAATTAGATAATAGTTTTGATCCACATGGTTCTTCAAAAAAAGTTTTTTTGTGGAAAACTCCCATCCTCTATTTATATAGAAAAATAAAAGGGACTTACTATATTTTTGATAAAGAAAAATATCTCGGAACGTAATATGGCTTATCTAATCAATTTAAAAACTCATGCCGATAGACGCGGAAATCTTACGGTAATTGAAGAACAAATTCCGTTTGATGTAAAACGCGTATTTTATATTTATGGCGTTGATGATTCCGTACGCGGCGGACACAGGCATAAAACAACGATGCAAGCCGCTATCTGTATTCACGGAAGCTGCATCGTTTCTAATAACGACGGAACAAAGCATGAAGATTTTCTGCTTAATCATCCCAGCAAATGTTTAATTCTTGAAACGAAGGATTGGCATACGATGCACCATTTTTCAAGCGATGCCGTCTTGCTCGTTTTTGCTTCAACTAAATTTGATCCGTCAGATTACATCTTTGAGGACTACCAATGATTGAATATGAAAATTTAGGAAAACTCAACGCACCGTTTTTTGAAGAATATAAAAAATCGTTTGAACAGACTTTACTTTCCGGCTGGTATATTCTTGGGAAGAATGTCAATCAATTTGAAAAAGAATTTGCTGAATTTCAACAAGCGAAATATTGCGTTGGCGTTACATCGGGACTTGACGCTTTAATTTTGTCACTCAAATCTTTCAATTTCGAAAAAGATAGCGAAGTTATCGTTCCTTCAAATACATATATCGCTACGATCTTATCAATTTTGCATTGCGGCTTAAAGCCTGTGTTGGTTGAGCCGGACATGAGAACCTACAATATCGATCCGAAAAAAATTGAAGCGAAAATAACATCGAAAACCAGAGCGATTATGGTGGTTCATCTTTACGGAAAACCATGCGATATGAAGCCAATTATGGAGTTGAAAGAAAAATATAATTTAATGTTAATTGAAGATTGCGCTCAATCTCACGGAGCAAAATTTTTTGGAAAATTAACCGGAACATTCGGTGAGTTTGGTGCGTTTAGTTTTTATCCCACAAAAAATTTAGGCGCTCTTGGCGATGCCGGAGCTGTAATTACCGATGATCCTGTGTTGGCGCAATCAATAAAACGCTTACGAAATTATGGATCAGATATTAAATATTACAACGAGATAGTCGGATACAACTCTCGTCTTCAAGAAATGCAAGCCGGATTTCTTTCAATTAAGTTGAAGCATCTTAACGAAATTACGACGCATAAGCGGAAGCTTGCGAAAATATATTTTGAAAATCTTCAAGAAGATTTTATTAAACCGGTTCAAGATGAAAATGTATTTGATGTCTTTCATATTTTCAATGTTCGTCATCCCAAACGTGATGAGCTGCAAAAGTATTTGCTGCAGAACGAAATTAAAACTGAAATCCATTACCCCGTTCCGCCGCATAAACAAAAGGCGATGGAAGGCATTCTGGTTGAACAAGATTATCATGTGTCAGAAGAGATTCACGCAACAACGCTTAGTTTGCCCATTTCATTTTATCACACCGAAGATGATATCTACAAAGTTGTTGAAGTGATGAACAAGTTTTAAATATGTCAACGTTTACCTACAAAGCGTTTTACCGGTTTATTTATCGCTACGGAAATATCTTTATAACCATAATTTTATTGATTTATATGTTTCCCGCAGTTGCAACATATCATTTTGGTGTTGGTGAATCCGTTTATCTTTTGGTTATTGCAAGTCTTATCGTGTACTTGAACAAAATTTATTTTCGGCTGTATAAGATTCTTCCGTTTTCAATTGAGATTGAGAGAGATACGATTGTCTGTACAAATTTTATCAGAGGAAATAAAAAGATAGTTCTTCGTTTTTCTGAAATTATAAATCTAAAAGGCGGCGTCTTCACAGGTAGATCCAAAGGATTAATGGAAATTGAAAGCGGTAAGGAAACAATAGGATTCTTTCATCATCTCACCAATGCGAATATTTTTATTACCACGCTGCTGCAAAATATTCCGCAGAATGTTTATCAACAAGTAGAACCAAAAATCAAATTACGGTTAAAGCAATAATTTAAAAAAGAAAAGGCACACATTGCTGCATGCCTTTTACTAACTCTCGCAAGAGGGAAAGTTTATTTTTTGCCTAACACAGCGTCTTTAGCTTGTTTAGCAATTTTGAACTTTAAAACTTTTCTTGCAGGAATTACGATTGATTCACCTGTCTGTGGGTTTCTTCCCATTCTTTTCTTACGAGCGGAAACGACTAATTTTCCTAAGCCCGGAAGGACGAATTGTTTTTTAGCTTCTTTATAAGAAAGAGCTACCAATTCATCTAAGAATTGACCGGCTAACTTCTTTGTAGTTCCGGTCTTCTTGGAAAGGTGATCGAGAACTTGAGACTTGGTTAATGATTTTGCTTCTGCCATTGTACAATACCTCTTGTAATGTTAGTAAAAAGTTATTTCAACAGAAAATTAAAAATAATTTTCATTAAATAAAACAATTATTTTATTTTTTTTTGATTTGGCAAGCGTCCAAACCCCTATAAAATTTGGGTGAAATTAAGGTCGGAAGTTTAGCGCGCCAGCAAAGTAAGGATTTCAGCCAATGTTGAAGCCGCTTTTCGCCTATCGAAGCCCTTTGCAATTGTGAGGTCGGTTGAAAAGGATTCAATCTTCTCAAAAAATTCTTTACCGCTTTTTTGATAATCAAGAAACATTCCGGCATTGCTGCGCAGTAACAGTTCTTCTACTTCGGGATTTTCATCACCGAAACAGAGGATCGGATTCTGCGTTCTCAAATATTCAAATAATTTTCCGGGTACGTGTCTTTTCTCTGTTGTGCAAACTAAAAGATAATCAGCTTTACAAAGTTTGCTAATAACTTCTTGATAAGGCAAAAAACCAAGGAACTCGGTGATCTCTCCGAGACCATTCAGAACGAGTGAATCTTTAATCCCCGGACTCACGGTTCCTATAAATTGCAATTTGATTTTTTCTCCTTCGGCAATTCTTTGCCTCAAGTACTCCCAAAGTTTTTTCGGATTTTGATAATCAAAGATGTTTCCGGCGTGCAATAATATTTTATCATCGGCTGATTCTTCTTTTGGCTGAATCGTTTTAAAAATTTCTTCGTTATAACCCCAATAAAGAACAGTTGATTTACTTGAAGCAAACGGATATTTTTCAACAAAATCAGATTGCATAGATTTCGTTACAAAAATTACATGACTCGCATTTTTGATAACGCTTTTTTCAAAATGTTTGTCCAATGCCAACGTTAAAGCATTTCTTTTAAAACCTTTGTAATAGATGATGTCAATCCACGGATCGATAAAAATGGGAACGTGCGGCAGAAGAAATAATTTGCTCAATCTCAAACCGATAAGATGCGTTGAATGCGGCGGACCAACGGTAATAATAGCATCGAATTTTTCATCCTTTAAAAGTTTCTTCAAATATTTTACGGCGTACGGATACCAGCCGATGCGTGCATCCGGAACGAAGAGATTCATTCTTATCCAAATGGAAATCCGGTGAGAAAGACTTTTGTTTTCTTTCGAAATTGTCTCCGATGCGATAAGTTGTTCGCTCTCATTCTTGCCGGTAAATTTTTTGTAAAGGTTGAATGGCTCAAAGGCTTTTATTTTGTGCACTTTTATTTCTGCCGGAATTTCAGCAAGCAAGGAATCATCTTTTTGCGTGAACGTATCTTCCGCAACGGTAGCTACGATTGAGTACCAGCCAAATTCAGTTAAGTGTTTAATTAATTGAAGCGGAAAATGAAGTGAAGCTTTTCCCGAAGGAGGCCAATAGTAGGTGAGGAATAAAACTTTCTTCATTATTTCTTAGTTCCGGCAAAACGAATAACCACAGCTTCTCCGTGGTGCCCCAGTCCCTCATCAAGTTGAAGAATTTCTTTTGCGAAATATTTAAAATCCAAATCTTGAAAATCAGTTACGATATTTTCTAAAGAATAAAGCGCTTCGCTATTTTGCGGACCGCCGGAAGTTTTTCCCAATTGTTCTTTCTCGAAAGCTTCAAAAATAATTGTTCCGCCGGATACCAGCGCATCAACGGCTTTTTGATGCAGACGTTCTCTTTCTTCTTCCGGCAAGTGGATGTAGATTAAACCCACCGCGTCAACTGATTCCGGTTCAAGTCGCATATCTAAAAAATTACCTGTTTCATAATTGATAAGAACGTTCTGTTGCCTCGCAAAAGTTAAAGCTTTCTCTTTTGCATTTTCGCTCCAATCAACAGCAAGTACATCCCACCCTTTATTGGCGGCGTACACGGCGTTTCTTCCTTCGCCTTCACCGAACATGACCAATTTGCCGGCTTGCAGAGCGTCAAGTTGCAACTTAAAAAACTCGTTCGGGTCGGTTCCATATACAAAGGAATTTTGGCTGTACCGCTCATTCCACATTTCTTTCATAAATCATTTCCTTCTGGTGCTAAAAATATCCTTTAGAATATTAATAGAAAACTTCTTTCTACCTTTTCAAAAAACTTCTTATTTTGTAAGCGAAATTCTCTTTAGAAAAATAAGTAATACCAATGAATAAACTAACTCATTTAAGCTCGAATGAACTTTTTGGAAACCGGATAAAAAATTTCCAAAAAGTAATGCGCTTCAAAGTGCGTGATATTTTACTCGTATCAAGTTTGTACGATTTTTATTTGTTTGAAGAAGACGGACGGTTGTATGATTTGATCCGCCAGGAATATCAAGTCTTCAACTTGAGCCACGCGCCCGAAATTACGCATGTCTCCACCGGTGAAGAAGCAATTGAACTTGCTTCGGAAAATCATTTCGATCTTATTATTACTACGCTTCATGTTGAAGATATGCACGTAACAAAACTTGCTGAAAAGATTCGGCAGAACGGTATTGATACGCCCATCATCATTTTAGCCTATGATAATCAAGAGCGGAAAGACCTAACAACAAATTACGACACTTCCGTTTTTGAAAGAATTTTTATTTGGCAGGGTGATTACCGGATTCTCATCGGAATAATTAAATATGTTGAAGACAAAATAAATGTTGTAAACGATACCGCCTTAGCCGGCGTACAAGTAATTATTCTTGTTGAAGATAACGTAAAATTTTACTCTTCATACTTACCGTTAATTTATGCGGAGATTTTCAAACAGTCGCAGCGATTAATCTCCGAAGGTGTAAATTTAACTCACAAGTTTTTGCGGATGCGCGCGCGTCCGAAGATTTTACTTTGTTCTACGTACGAAGAAGCGTGGGATAATTTTGAAAAATACCGCGAATACATTTTGGGAATTATTACCGATATTAATTTCCGGTACGGCGGCGAAAAAGATTCCGAAGCCGGAATTAAATTTGCAAAAAATGTTTTAGCCTCACACAGCGATATTCCAATTCTTCTACAGTCAAGTAACGCAGATTTTGAAAAGAGCGCAACGGAAATAGGCGCGTCGTTTGTGCTTAAAGGCTCTCCCCGCTTACTGCACGAGGTGAGCGAATTTATGATGAATAATTTTGGCTTTGGCGATTTTATTTTTCGGATTCCCGAAGGGAAGCAAGTTGGACGAGCAAATAATTTAATTGCGCTTGCAGAGATGCTGAAAATAGTGCCCGAAGACAGTATCAAGTTTCATGCGGAACGGAATCATTTTTCAAATTGGTTGAAAGCGAGAACCGAGTTTTGGCTGGCACACCGGCTGCGTCCCAGAAAAGTAACCGATTTTGCTTCGGTTGAAGAATTGCGCACCGATTTGATCGCGTCGATAAATCTTTTTTTGGAAATAAGACAAAAAGGAATTATCACTGATTTTGCAAAAGATACTTTTGACCCGGTGAATAGTTTCGCCCGCATTGGCGGCGGCTCACTTGGTGGTAAAGCCCGCGGACTCGGGTTCGTAAATATGCTTATCACAAACTATGATATTGCTAATCGCTTTGATGACGTTCGCATCTACGTTCCTTCCGCAGTGGTTTTGGGCACGGATGTTTTCGATCAATTTATGGAAGAAAACAAGTTGACCAATCTTGCTTTAAGTACGGTTGATGATGTTGACCTCATAAAAATATTTATTGAAACGAAATATTTTCCGGAAGAAATTCTCAAACAATTAAAAGAATTTTTAGATATTGTTCACGACCCGCTCGCTGTGCGTTCGTCAAGTCTTTTAGAAGATTCTCAATTTCAGCCGTTTGCCGGAGTCTATCAAACATATATGATTCCGAACAGCGATGAAGATTGCAAAAAGCGGTTGGAGGAACTTCTGCAAAGCATCAAGTGCGTTTATGCTTCAACTTTTTTCAAAGCGGCAAAAAATTATATGAAGGCAACGCAATACCGCCTGGAAGAAGAAAAGATGGCGGTGGTAATTCAAAAATTGGTCGGCACTTCGCGCAACCACCGGTTTTATCCCGACTTTGCCGGAGTTGCAAAATCTTATAATTTTTATCCGGTAGCTCCGCAAAAATCGCAAGATGGAATTGCGATGACCGCATTAGGACTGGGTAAAACCGTTGTTGACGGCGGAAACTCCGTTCGCTTTTGTCCTAAATATCCGAAACATCTGCTTCAGTTTTTTTCGGCAAAGGAAACCGTAAAAACATCTCAAGCCGATTTTTACGCTCTTGATCTTAAAGGGAAAGTGGATCACTCAACTGCAGAACCCTACGATACACTTGTAAAAAAATATGTAATTAGTTCAGCCGAAGAAGACGGCTCGCTCGGATTTGTCGGGTCAACCTATTCTCCGGAAAATGATTCGGTGCATGACGGCATTTCTCGAAAAGGTAAACGCTTAGTTACATTCGCACCGGTTCTGAAAAATAGAATTTTTCCGCTGCCGGAGATATTGGATTTGCTGCTTGCAACCGGCAGTTGGGGAATGGGAACTCCGATTGAAATTGAATTTGCCGTGAACATGAGTGTGCCGAAAGGTAAGCCAAAAGAATTCGGTATGCTGCAAATGCGTCCTCTTGTACTAAGCCGCGAGGTTGAAGAAATTCATATTGGAAAATATAATAAACATGATTTGCTCTGCTTAAGCGATCAAGTGCTTGGGAACGGAACGGTGAATGAGGTGTACGACGTTATCGCTGTTGACTTTCACAAGTTTGATAGAGCAAAAAGTCGTGAGACGGCAAATGAAGTTAGTCAATTAAACGCAAAATTGATCGCACAAAAAAGACAATATATTTTAATCGGTGTTGGTAGATGGGGAACGCTTGATCCATGGCTTGGCATTCCGGTTACGTGGGATCAAATTTCCGGCGCTGCGGTTATTGTTGAATCCGGTTTTAAAGATTTAATTGTTACTCCGTCTCAAGGTTCGCACTTCTTCCAAAATATTACTTCATTCAGAGTCGGCTACTTTACCGTTCACCCTCATAAGCATAATGATTTTGTTGATTGGAATTGGCTAAGCGAGCAAACACCGGTTGAAGAATTAGCATTTACCAGACATCTTCATTTTGAAAAACCGATTGTAGTTAAAATGAACGGGCAGCAGAACAAAGGAATAATTCTTAAGCCGAATTTTAAACTATAAATATTAAGGTGATAAATATGAAACTCTCTGAAAAACTAAATGCAAATGTTGCCGGTGTAATTAAACTCGGCAGCATAATTTTTTTGCACGGCTTTCCGTTTGACCAAACTATGTGGAAAAGTCAGGTTGATTTTTTGCAGAATGATTTCCTTTGCGTTGCTTATGATATTCGGGGACTTGGAAAATCTACTTTTGCCGACGGACAGTTCACGATGGAAATGTTTGCAGATGATTGCTTAACCATTATTGCCGAATTGGAGCTTGATAAACCGGTGTTGTGCGGACTTTCGATGGGAGGTTATCTTGGTTTTCGAGTTCTAGAACGAGCGCAAGAAATATTTTCCGCTGCAATTTTGTGCGATACGCGAGCTGAATCCGACACCGATGCTGCAAAGTTGAAACGCTCTGCGGGCATCAAACTAATTAATGATGAAGGTGTGGAAAAATTTGTTGAAGGATTTGTTCCAAATTGTTTCTCTGAAAAATTTAGAAATGAAAATAGCGGAGTGTATAATTCTTATTTTGAGCGAAGTAAAAAATCTAACCCGGTTGGTGTGAAAGGCTGTTTGCTTGCAATGCAAGGAAGAACGAGCGTCACATCGTTTTTACCGAAGATTAAAATTCCAACTCTCCTTCTTTGCGGGGAGAATGATACATTAACACCGCCGCAAGAAATGGAATCGCTTGCCAGAAACATTCCGAATGCAAAATATTTGATGGTTCCGGCTTCGGGACACATGACGCCGATCGAGAATCCGAAATTTGTGAATGCCTCGATTATCGATTTTCTAAAAAGTTTAAGTTAAAAAATGCTTGATCACTTCATCCAAATAGGGATGAAATTTTTTTGGAAGATTTTTGTACTTGGATTGTAATTTCGCCTTCACTTGATCGAAATCGTTTGAACCGGTCTTTACTGCGTCCGCATGGATATTGGTTAAGAACGTTTCAAGTTTTGCCTCCACTTTTTCACAAACTAATTTCTCGTCTGTTCCGGCAATTTCGCCGATTGTCTCGTCAACATCAAAATTATTTTTCACCAAAAGTTTAAAAGATAATCCGCGGAAGTTTTCTGAGATCAGCGTTCTATTTACTTCAAGTTCGGAGGCAATTTCGCTAAACGCGGAATGGGAAAAATTTTTCTCACGAAGCGCATCTAACACAAGCTCTTCATAATACAACCGTTTTTCTTTTACAACTTCTTCAGGTAAATCGGCAAGCCTGATGACGATTCGCCGCTCGGCATTGGCAAAAACAAAAGCCCGCTTCAACGCTGATTCCAACTCGCGCACGTTTCCCCTCCAATCATGCTGGAGCAAAATTTCCATCGCCGCTTTGGAAATGCCGAATTGCGCGTCATACTGCTTAATAATTCCCTGAACTATTTCGGGAATATCTTCTTTCCTTTCCCGAAGAGCCGGAAGCTGAATCGGAAAAACGTTTAAGCGATAAAATAAATCTTCTCTAAATTTTTTCTCGCGAACCATTTGATCCAATTTTTTATTTGTCGCCGCAAGAATCCGCACATCAACCCGGAACGTTTTGGAAGAACCGACTTTTTCAAATTCGCCGCTCTGCAATACGCGAAGCAGTTTCACTTGAAAATTTTCCGATGTTTCACCAATTTCATCTAAAAAGATGGTGCCCTTATCAGCCGCTTCAAATCTGCCTATTTTGTCTGTTGCCGCTCCGGTAAAAGCGCCTTTCACGTGTCCAAACAATTCACTTTCCAAAAGTGTTTCCGAAAGTGCTCCGCAATTAACGGCGATAAATGGTTTCTCTTTGCGCAAACTATTTAGATGAATTGCCTTTGCAACTAACTCTTTTCCGGTTCCGCTTTCGCCTAAAATTAAAACCGTTTCGTTTGTGGGCGCAGCTTTTTTAATGAACGCAGCAACATCGCGCATTACTTTTGAACGGTAAAGAATTCCATGAAAATTTTCACTTCTCGTTTCATCAGACTTTGGAGTATAGAGCAATTCATTTTGATCTTGCTTCTCGAGATGCATGATTTCTTTTTGCAGTAACTCAATTTTCTCTTTAAGAATTTCTTTCTCTTTTGTGGAAGAAGAATCGGAATGCTTTTTCAATTCAAGAAATTCATGTTCCTTCTTCGCAAGTAAATGTTTCATCGCCTCCGCTTCCGAAATCGTGGTTTCAAAAATTGAGTTGCGTTCAAGAATTGAAGAGGTAAGTTCCGCTAAAAGTAAAACAAAAACGGGAATGAAAAATGAAGCAAAGTGTAATTCAATATTAAAAAGACTGAAGAGCCCAAATTCAATTAGCAAAACAAAAACAAAACTCGCTGCGATGATCTTCCGTCCTTTGGTCGTTTTCTTTTCAAATAAAAAAAGAAAAATGATGAGAAGGAAGAGATGAACCACTATTGAAGCTTGAAGAAGCGAGTCGTTAAGTTCGTTATGCAGCAGCAAATTTGAAGCGGCAAATGCATGAAAAGCAATCCCCGGAAGATATGCATCAAACGGAGAAGTAAATTTTTTGGTGAACTTTTCATCCGAAACGCCGATCAAAATAATTTTACCGTTCAAATATTGCAACTCGGAGGGATGATCTTTTACGAGTGAGAAGAACTGCAGCAATTCATATTGATGAAAATTCTTCCATGAAGAAGTGACATTTACTTTTAGTAAACCGGTTTGTTTTGATTCCGCCAGAAGCGCCGCAAATGCTTTCTCGTTGTTTACGAGCAGAGGAATTTTCTCGTTGTTTAATAGTCCAATGTGCCCGGTAATAATTGTTGAATCAATTATTTTTAGAGAAGGGAATTCGATTCCGCTTGATTTAGCAGCGTTGTTTGATGAAGATATTTCTGCCGGCAGCGAACTGAGCACCACATTTTTAGCCGCGCTGGTTTGTGAAAGCAGCAGATTGTCATAGATAGTTTGAACCGAGTTTTTTCCGCTGAAAAAAACTTCAATCCCGATTTTTTTTACGCCGTTTTTATTGAGTTCATTTATGAGCAGCGCGTAATAACTTCTTTTTAAAGGCCAGCCGCCAAGCTCCGAGATATCATTTCCCGAAATGTTGATCAGTACGATGTTGGAATCGGGGGCAACTTCACCTCGAATATTTTTAAATATATTTTCGAAAGTGGAATTAATCCCTCCGGATACTCCGCCCCAAAATAGTGTTGCCGCGAATACGATAATTCCGAGCAATGTTTTTATTACAAATCGTTTGTTCCATTTCGGTGTAAACATTAATTTTCTTTTGAGAAATGATAAATAATTCATTCTTTACTTTAAAAATATAAAGATTTCGTTTCATTTTTTAACATCGTCTCCTCAGATCACACAACAGATAAAATATTAAAAGGCTTTAAGTGGAAAAGAAAATTCCAAACAGATTATTAAAAGAGAAAAGTCCTTACTTGCTTCAGCACGCATACAATCCGGTAAGCTGGTATGCGTGGGGCGAAGAAGCATTTACAAGTGCGAAACAAGAAGACAAACCGATTTTTCTTTCCATCGGCTATTCCACTTGTCACTGGTGCCACGTAATGGAAAAAGAATCATTCGAGGATGAAGAGATTGCGGGATTGCTGAACGACTCTTTCATTTCAATTAAAGTTGATAGGGAAGAGCGACCCGATATTGATGCGGTTTATATGGCTGTTTGCCAGGTGCTTACAGGTAGCGGCGGCTGGCCCCTAACCATTATGCTTACGCCTGATAAAAAACCATTTTTTGCCGGAACTTATTTCCCGAAAGAAAGTAAATATGGAAGAACCGGATTGAAAGACCTTCTTCCGAAAATTGCTGCGTATTGGAAAAATCAGCGGAAGGATTTGCTTCTTTCTGCAAATCAAATTACCGATGCAATGCAGCAGACAAATGATTCGCGCTTTGGAAATGATTTTACTTCATCGATCATGGATTTAGCTTTTAGACAATATCATGAGCGGTTCGATCATCAATTTGGAGGATTTGGAAACGCGCCAAAATTTCCAACGCCGCACAATCTGATGTTTCTCATTCGCTATTATCTTCGAACAAAAAATAATGACGCGCTTGAAGTTGTTACCAAGACATTAACTGAAATGCGCAAAGGTGGAATGTACGATCATGTCGGATTTGGTTTTCACCGTTATTCTACAGATCGGAAATGGCTTGTCCCCCATTTTGAAAAAATGCTTTATGATCAAGCAATGCTGATGATGGCATACACGGAAGCCTTTCAACTAACCGGTACTGAATTATTTAAGCAAACGGTGTACGAAATTTATGAGTATGTGAATCGTGAATTGACTTCGAAAAACGGCGGCTTTTTTTCCGCCGTGGATGCCGACAGCGAAGGAGTAGAAGGGAAATGCTATTTATGGAAAGCCGAAGAGATTCGGAAAATTTTAAATGAAAAAGCAGAATTGTTAATCGATCTATTTCAGATAAAAGAAGAAGGAAATTTTCTTGAGCAGTTTAAGGGGGAAAATCACGGAGAAAATATTCCTCATCTCTTAAAGACTGTAAAGGAATATGCCGATGAAAAAAATCTCAACGATGGTCATATAAAACGGGAATTAGCACAATCGCTTAAAAAATTATTTAAAGAAAGAGAAAAGAGAATTCATCCTCACAAAGATGATAAAATTTTAGTTGACTGGAATGGGCTGATGATAGCCGCGCTGGCAAAGGCTGGAACCGCCTTTGGAGAAGAAAAATTTATCAACAGCGCCGAAGCCGCCGCTCAGTTTATTTTGCAGAATATGAAAACCTCCGAAGGATTGTTGCTTCACCGGTTTAGAGATGGCGATGCCGCGATAAACGGTAATCTTGATGATTATGCTTTTCTTATTTTTGCATTATTTGAACTGTATGAAGCAACGTTCAATCCGGATTATCTTGCTCATGCTAAAAAATTTCAGCACATACTTGATGAACATTTCTCCGATGATATTTACGGCGGATATTTTTTCACCTCTGATTTTGCCGAAGAACTTATTGTACGCCAAAAGGAAATTTATGACGGAGCCATTCCTTCCGGCAACGCAGTAGCGATGCTTAATCTTTTAAAACTCTCGCGCTATACCGGTAAACCGGAATATGAAAATAAAGCTCGCGATTTGAGTCGAGCTTTTCATGAGCAGGTAAAAGCCACACCGATGGGACATCCGTTTTTGATGATTGCGCTTGAGTTTCTGATGGCGGAAAGTTGTGAACTTGTACTTGTCGGCAATCCACAATCTGAAGAAATTCGTTCGTCAGTTTCTGCGTTGAGGAAGAAGTTTATTCCAAACAAAATTGTGATACTTAAAAATCCCGAAGCTGCACAAGCCATTAATGAAATATCAAATTACGTTGCTGATTTAAAAGAGATAAACGGCAAACCAACTTTTTATCTTTGCAGAAATTATAAATGTGAATTGCCGACGAATGACTTTGGCGCAATACTAACTTCTATCGGCGGTGAGTAATTGAACTTTGATTTTTCTCAAATAGGAAAAATGTTAATCCTCTTCGGAGGCATAATGGTATTGGCTGGAGTGGCGCTTGTATCGTTTGGAAAAATTCCTTTTTTCGGCAAACTTCCGGGAGATATCATCATTCAAAAAAAGAATTTTACGTTTTACTTTCCTCTTGTTACTTCGCTGCTGTTGAGTTTACTTGTTTCTTTAATTCTCTATCTCTTTAAAAAATAAAAGCCCGAATTGATCGGGCTTTTCGAGTGAGAAAATATCCTTATTTAAGCAGCGCGTTAATTTCGTCCGCTAAGGTTTCTTTTGAAATCAATCCAACGTGTTTGTTCACAATCATCCCTTTTTTATTGATGATGAAGCTCGTCGGAATTCCCGAAACGCCACCATATAATTTGGTAGTGCTTACATCGCCATAAACCACCGGATAATTAATTTTATAATTTTTTACAAATTCAGGAACGTCATCTTTCGTGTCGGTATCGAGAGAAATTCCGATAACAACGAGGTCTTGCTTAAATTCTTTTTGAAGTTCTACCAAATCGGGGATGCCTCTTCTGCACGGCGGGCACCAGGTAGCCCAGAAATCAATAATCACAACTTTATTTTTGTAATCTGAAAGTTTTACTGTTTTCCCGTCAACACTTTTTAGCGAAAAATCGGGAGCTTTTTTATCTTGCGCCAAGGAAAGATTTGAAAATGTAAAAAGCATAAAGACAAAAAAAGCAAACAACGCTACAATTTTTTTCATAGAATTCCTTTTAAAATTTCTTGTTTGATGATAAGACGCGGGAAAAGATTCATTGGTTAGATGATTCTACAGTTTTATTATAAAACGGCGGATAAGGTCCGCGTTCGGGTTCTTTCCTTGTATTATTCAAAATAAAAAAGAAGAGAAGAACGATGAGAAAAACAATCGTTTCGATCCGGCTTTTAAGTTTGGGATACATTAACGGTTTATTTTGCAGAACTTGAGTTTTCCCGATCTGTCGGGTTTGATTTTTTTTCTTTTCTTTTGCCATATTTCTTTCAAGTTAAATTTAAAATTCACTACAAGAAAATAAAAAAATATTTCGACTAAAATAAACCCATTCTCCGCCGCGGGATTATTACGCTAATTCAGATTTACTTAACTTTAAGAAACGCAGAATAGGAATTTATTGATGAACGACCTTTTCTTTTCACAATTTATCGGTCCGAAGGGAGAAAACATCTCTCTTCTCAAATCTTATATAGAAAAAATATTAAGCGAGCAAAAAGATTGGCGCCAAGAATATTCACCGGAAGATGATTCACTTTACAAGCAAAGCGATTACTCAAGTGTGAAACTTGCCGCTGAATTTGCAAACTTTCTTGAACGAAGCCAAAAACATTTTCCATTTTTCCATCCGCGGTACGCGGCGCAAATGGCAAAAGACCCGGCAATTCCTTCGATTCTTGGCTACCTAACCTTCATGCTTTCCAACCCGAATAATCATGCTTACGAAGGCGGTCCGGTTACAACCGAAATGGAAATGGAAGTTGTTGAACTTCTCTTAAAAATGGTTGGCTACAAAACCGGCTGGGGACATTTAACAAGCGGCGGCTCTCTCGCCAACATGGAAGCGCTTTGGGCTGCGCGTGATTATTATAAAAAAGGAACCGTCTATTTTTCAGAAGTTTCTCATTATTCGTGGAAACGGATTTGTAAAATATTGAATATCGAATCCTTCTGTGAAATTAACGTGGATAGAAATTTTAGAATAGATTGTAGAACACTTGAAGCTGAGCTTAAAAAAAACGAAACCATGATTGTTATGGCAAATCTCGGCTCCACCGGTACGGGAAGTATTGATGATATTGAGGCTATCCTTGAACTGAAAAAGAAATACAATTTTCATTTGCATATTGATGCCGCGTACGGTGGATTTTTTAGATCGATTTTGTGCGATGAAAATTATAGTTTATCAAAAGCAAAAACTCCTCTTAGTAAACACACGGCAAAACAATTGCAGCTTTTGTCGGAATCGGATTCAATCACAATTGATCCGCACAAGCAAGGCTTTATCTCGTATGGCGCCGGAGCAGTTCTCTACAAAAATGAAGCGCTTCGTGATGTTATTTTGAACACCGCGCCATATACGTACCACAAATTAGATAAACCGAATATCGGAATGTTTTCGCTTGAAGGTTCGCGTTCCGGTGCTACGGCGGCGGCTTGTTATTTAACGTATAAAGTGATTCCGCCCAATAATTCCGGTATCGGCGAACTCCTTGCGCAAACTATTCTCTCATCTCAGAAATTTTTTGAAATGATTGAACAAAATGAAAATTACGATAACTTGAACTTCCCCGATTTAGATATCAATTGTTTTTTTAGAAGACCGGCTGTAAAAAATATTTCGGAGGTGAATAGATTAACTCTGGCGATTTATTCAGCGCTTTCTGTTGAAGCCGAAAATCCGGAATTCATCCTTTCCAAGTTTGTCCTTTCTCCGGAAATTACGAAAACGGTTCTGCCGGAATTTGAAAATCCGGAGAATGAATCGCTTATTGCGCTGCGAGCAGTTTTTATGAAACACTGGTATGCGATGGATGACTTTTATTATCTTAAAAAATTAGTTGATGTTTTAGAATTGAAAGCAAAGCGGTAATTTTCTATACGAAGAACAAATGAGTAATGTATGATTGAAATTAGTAACCTCCACAAAAATTTTGGATCAAAAAAAGTTTTAGCCGGTGTAAACCTCCAAATACACGATGGCGAAACCATTGTTATTATTGGGCGAAGCGGTTGCGGTAAAAGTGTCTTGCTCAAACATATCGTCGGTCTCCTTTCACCAAACGAGGGATATGTGAAAGTTGAAGGGAAAATTATCAGCGACCTTTCCGAAAAAGAATTGTATGAAGTTAGAAGAAATTTCGGTTTTCTTTTTCAAGGCGCGGCTTTATTCGATTCAATGACGGTTGGAGAAAATGTTGCACTACCGCTCGTGGAATCTACGACCAAAACGAAATCAACCAATATGAGTAACTTAGTTGAAGAAAAATTAGAGCTGGTAGGACTTTCGGGAATTCAAAACCTCAAGCCGAGCGAACTTTCCGGCGGAATGAAAAAACGGGTTGGGCTTGCACGCGCGTTAATTACTAATCCAAAATATATTTTGTATGATGAACCCACCACCGGGCTTGACCCGATTATGTCGGATTCAATTGACAATCTTATTAAAGAGTTGGCCGAGAAATTAAAAGTTACTTCGATTGTGGTTACTCACGATATGTTCAGCGTAAAAAACGTAGCCCATAAAGTGGCAATGATGAACGACGGAGTTGTTCATTTTGTCGGCAATCCGGATGAACTTCAAAACTCAACTGATTCCGTTATTGCCGAATTTATAAAACGAACCGAAATTTAAATCTAACCATCAACAGAAAGTTGATGAAATATTTCTTAATCGATAAAATATTATATCGCATTTAGCAAAAATCGCTTGATTTTACAGTCTCCAATTTTGATACGCACGCCTCTTTAGTTATTTTTAAATAGAAATTTTTAATCTCCATTTACCAAGAAAAAAAACATGAAATTTAGTAAGTCCTTTATCCCCACCTTAAAAGAAGTGCCGAATGATGCGGTAGTTACAAGCCATATTTTAATGTATCGTTCCGGAATGGTTCGCGCTCTTGGAGCCGGAATTTATTCCTTCTTACCGCTTGGGTACAAAGTTGTAAAAAAAATATCTGAAATTATCCGCGAAGAAATGGATGCAATCGGCGGACAAGAATTTCATCTTCCGGCGCTGAATCCAAAAGAAATTTGGGAAGAAACCGGCAGAGTGGAAGCGTTTGGAGATATCTTATTCCACTTGAAAAACCGTGAGTACGTTCTCGCTCCAACGCATGAAGAAATTATGACCTTTCACGCGAGGAAAGTTTTAAAATCATACAAAGAACTGCCGCAAATCTGGTATCAGATACAAACAAAATTTAGGAATGAAGCTCGTCCGCGCAGCGGTGTTATCCGCGGAAGACAATTTTTAATGAAAGATGCCTATTCATTCGATTCTTCTTATGAAAATCTTAACGCGTCTTATCAACGTCACGATGAAGCATATCGAAAAATATTTGACCGCTGCGGATTAAAATATTTCGTCGTCGGCGCGTCAAGCGGCGCAATGGGCGGAACAGGTTCGGAAGAATTTATGGTGAAGTCCGACGCCGGTGAAGATACGGTTGCCTATTGCGAAAGCTGTGGATACGCGGCTAACGTTGAGGTTGCTTCATCCAAAATTTCTTTAAAAGAAAGATCAGCCGAAAGCAAAAGCATTTATGAAATTTCAACGCCAAACGTAAAATCTATTGATGAGCTTTGTGCTTTTTTAAAAATTGATGAGACCGAATGCGCAAAATCCCGCGTGGTTATGCACGATAACAAACCTGTTCTTTTATTGATGCTCGGAAACGACGAAGTGAATGAAACAAAAATTGAATCGGTTCTTGGTGGGGCTGTTCGTCCGGCTCATCCTGAAGAATTGAAAGAAATTACCGGCGCGGATGCCGGTTCGATTGGACCTGTTGGATTTACAGGAAGAATCATTGCCGATCTTTGTTTAAGAGATTTGAACAATTTGTTCAGCGGCGCAAACAAAAATGATTTTCACATTGGCGGAATTGATTTACAGCGCGACGTAAAAAATATTGAGTATGCTGATTTGCGTATTGTGAAATCGGGCGAAGGCTGCCCCAACTGCGAAAAAACGCTTGATGTATTTACCGCAATCGAACTCGGACATATTTTTAAACTCGGGACAAAATACTCGCAATCAATGGGCGCAATGTTTCTTGATGAAAACGGAAAAGAAAATCCGCTTGTAATGGGAAGTTATGGTATTGGCGTTGAGCGCGTTATGGCATGTTTTATTGAACAGCATCACGATGATAAAGGAATTGTCTGGGATAAAACGCTCGCTCCGTTTGATCTTCATCTTGTCGCTTTAAACATGAAAAAAGAAGAAGTCGTAGTACAAGCTGAAAAAATTTATACAACGCTGCAATCAGCCGGCTTCACAGTCCTTTTTGATGACCGGGTTGATGCGGGTATCGGATTCAAGTTTAACGATGCCGATTTGCTCGGCATGCCGATTCAAGTTATTGTTGGAGAGAAAAAATTAAAAGAAGGAAAAGTTGAAGTGAAAATCCGCAAAACCGATGAACGGTTTGATGTGGAAATTGAAAAATTAATTGATTTTGTGAAAACATTGGATTAGCTGTATTAAAAAAATGAAAGTCAAAGAAACACTTTTCCCGTATTTGGATTCTTCGGTTAAAACTGTTGTAGAAAACGGGGAAACCAGAGAAGTTTTGGAAAATTATGAGGATGAAAAATTTGATCTAATTATTACTTCACCACCTTACAATATTGGAAAAAGTTATGAAGCAAAGCAATCAATTGAGAAATATTTAGAGGCACAGGAAGTTATAATTGAAAAATTACTTCGAGTGCTCTCATCGCGCGGAAGCATTTGTTGGCAGGTTGGTAATTATGTAGATAAGGGAGAAGTCTTTCCATTAGATATTTATTTCTACCAAATATTTAAGAAATATGGATTGAAATTAAGAAATAGAATTATTTGGCATTTTGGGCACGGTCTTCACGCCTCAAAAAGATTTTCAGGACGGTATGAAACAATTCTTTGGTTTACAAAAAACGACGACTATATATTTAATCTTGATCCTATAAGAATTCCATCAAAATATCCTGGGAAGCTACATTTTAAAGGACCAAAGAAGGGAACGCCGTCAGGGAATCCAAACGGAAAAAATCCATCTGACATTTGGGAAATAGTTGTTGAAGATTGGGAAGATGGATTATGGAACATTCCAAATGTAAAATCGAACCATCCTGAAAAAACAATTCATCCATGCCAGTTTCCGATTGAGTTAGTAGAACGTTGTGTTTTAGCCTTAACGAACGAAAATAGCTGGGTGCTTGATCCGTTTGCTGGGGTAGGATCAACTTTAATCGCTTCAATAAAAAACAATAGAAATTCTGTCGGTATTGAAAAAGAGAAAGATTACTGCAAAATATCTCAAAAAAGGATTCAAGATTATAAAGACGGAGAACTAAAATTTCGTCCAATTAATAAACCAATTCACCAACCTTCACAAAAGGACAAAGTTGCTCAAATGCCTATTGAGTGGCTGAAGAAAAGTCTATGAAAATAGCAGAAATTTATTCGTTCAACGATGGGGAAAAATTTGTAAAGAAACATTTCAAAAAAGAAATTGTTGAATTGAAAAATGCTATCAACTCAATTGATGCGAGTCTTTACAAAACAAAAAGTAGTAAAGAAAAAAAGATACCGGGAAAAATTCTTTATAGTCCTGTTGGTTTCAACAAAGCATTTAAAGATTATCTCTTGCCATTATCCTGGTTGAATGTTAAAGAGAAATGTGAATACAGCAATAAATATTATGTTGATGGATATAAAAGTCCTTTTAAGAAAAAAGTTTATCCGTTTCGTGATATGGATTTTGTAAAAAATAAATTGGGAGTTGAAGTACAATTTGGTAAGTATTCATTCATGGTTTATAACGTATGTGCAAAGATGACCATTTTTAAAAATTTGGGACATATAAATGCGGGAATTGAAATTGTTCCCGTTAAAGAATTAGCTGAGCAAATGTCAACAGGCGTTTCTTATTTTGAGCAATTCGTTTGGGATTTAGAGCAAAGAGGAACCGCAGATATAGATATTCCGGTTATGATAATTGGCATTAACGCATAGATAATAACCAATCATATTTTATGAAAAACTTGTATCTTTTCTCCGATGAAAATCTATTAAAACAAATTGAAACCGCTCCCTACGAACTCGGTTTCTACCGGGTAAAGTTTTATACAAAAAACGGGTTGCCTTCGGAAAATAAATCGGATGAAGTAAGCGAGTTTTACCTTTATCCAAGCGGTGGAACGCTCCGCGATAAGAACTTCAACATCGTTTTTTATTCTTCAAAGTTTGATACATACCGCGGGTTTATTCCACCTCATCAACGGAATAGTTCATAAAATCAATTTGGCAGCGAGTCAATCATTTAAATTTCGAACGTTCAATGAAAACATATACTAAAACAAAGCGCCTTTTCCTTCTTCTCCTTTTTTCTTTTTCAATTGCCTTCCCACAGCCATTTAAATTCGGATGGATAACTGATCTGCATATCGGATCAAAAAATGCCGATGCTGATTTGCAAGCAGTAGTTCAAGATATTAATCTTAAAAAAGAAGTTTCGTTTGTGGTGGCAACGGGAGATATTACGGAATCGGGCAAAGCTGAGGATTTACATTACGCAAAACAAATTTTAGATAACTTAACCGTTCCTTATTTCATCATCCCGGGCAACCACGATACTAAATGGAGTGAAAGCGGCGGACAAGTATTTTCAAGTTTGTGGAAGAGCGATAAATTTTTCTTTCAATATCAAAATTCTGTTCTTATTGGATTGAGCAGCGGAATTGCCTGGCGCGGTGGCGGAGGACATTTTACGCCTGAAGATTTACATTGGCTCGATTCACTTCTTACCGTTATTCCATCCGACAAAGAAATTCTTTTCTTCGCTCATCATCAACTTGATAAAGAAGTTGATAATTGGTATAAGGTTACAAATCTTTTAGCAAAAAAAAATGTGAAAGAGATTTTTGTGGGGCATGGACACGCAAATCGAGTTTACAATTTCAACGGACTTTCCGGAGTAATGTCGCGATCAACATTAACGGCAAAAGGCAAAAGCTGGGGCTACACACTGGTTGATGATCAAGTTGATTCGCTTCTTTTTTATGAAATCACAAAGGATACTCTTTATAAAAAATGGAACGCGGTTGCTAAGAATAATCAAATAGAATCTGCCGCGGTTGACTCAACTAATTTTGAAGATTATACTTCTTCCGTTCTGTGGCAAGCAGATTTGAAAACAAGTATGATCGCTTCCGTAACAGCAACTCATAACAAAGTAATTACCGCTACAAAAAATGGAATACTTTTTTGTTTTGATGAAAATGGAAATCAATTGTGGAAGAACGATTTGGGTGCGTCAATATTGAGTAAACCGGAGGTTGCCGGGACTTTTGTAATTGCCGGAACGATGAAAGGTGATTTGTTTACTCTTGACCTTGCAAGCGGACGCGTAATCCAGGTAATTGGAATTGATGAAGCGATTACTTCTCCCATCACTTCAATGGTAATTGATTATCAGGGCGAAAAATCCCATGCAATTATTTTTGGAACTGCTTCCGGAAAAATCAATGCGTATGAATTAACCTCGTTAAATCTTTTGTGGCAAAATTCTTCCGCAGCCGGAATGATCGAATCAAAGCCATTGATCCTGAAAGATAAAATCGTTTTCGGGAGTTGGGATACTTTCCTTTATTGTAATGATGCGGTCACAGGTCTATTAAACTGGAAATGGAATGGAAATCCCGTATTCAATTTTTCTCCGGCGGCTTCACCGTTAGTAACCGATGGGAAAAATGTTTTTTTTGCTACTCCGGATAAAGCAATAACAGCGGTGGATTTGCTGCTTGGAAAAACTTCCTGGAAGAAAACAGATTTTGACGCTTGGGAA
>Ga0172369_10000852_pt1 | contig 45147 bp, 48 predicted proteins | sample LakKiv25m_FD_114539 | JGI IMG/M metagenome (GOLD analysis project Ga0172369, IMG submission 114539) | Freshwater microbial communities from Kabuno Bay, South-Kivu, Congo - kab_022012_11.25m | ecosystem: Environmental > Aquatic > Freshwater > Lake | place: Democratic Republic of the Congo...
AACAGCAGGATGAACTCCTAAATCAACATTGGGAATCAAAAAGCCAATCAAAAATCTTTCAATAAAAGCGGACGTCATCGCCTCCACCCTTTTTCGGTTATTTTCATATTTCAAAGGAATCATTATCAAAACATCAATGGTTCCAAACACCAACCCGCAAATTGTTCCTAAAATTATTTTGTTCATAGTATTAATAAGGGCACGCCACCTTAATTTATTTTTTTTGCCACCTTTCTAATTTTGGAATTCCACGGGTTAAAACCCATGCCAAAATTCCATTCATGCCATCTTTTTTCATCTCTTGAATACAATATTTCTGAAACTTTTCCGCAGTGTCAATTTCCGGAGGATTCAAAAATCCTCCATTCGCGTAGCACATTGAGCAATACTTGGGGCTCTTTGCCCCGTCTTTTTCCGTGCCTCCGCCCTTTTTATCTTTCTTCAAAGGGTAGCCACAGCTTTGACAAAATTTATATGTTTTTTCCATATTTTTTACTCCTTTTAATTTATTAATTATTTCTCTTTTTCAATTACGTTCAACGCCTTGACATAAACATTCTTCACGCCGGTGTTTTGTTCTTTTTTTATGATCTTTTCAAAAATCGGCACAAGCTGTTTTCTGGTTTTTAAATTATGCTTGGCGATTTCAGCCAAAGCGTAAGCCGCGCACCATTTGATAACCGTCGTGTTTATCTTATCGTCAGTCGTGTTTTTGAGCAAATTCGGAATAGCCTTGGCTACTTTGTCGGGATAATCTTTGGCCATATTGCCGATCGCTTCAGGCACGCCCCATTTCACCCTGGGCAATTCAAAATTGACATATTCAATCAATGTATCAATGTAAGGTTCAAGAAGTGCCGGCTTTTGGGCGGAAATATGTTTCATCACATCAGCTAAAGTGCCTTTTTCTGTGTCTTTGGCCGATTCAAAAAACGCCATAAATTCCTTAACCGGAATAATGCCTGCAACAACCGCTTTCACCAGCTTGGTCTGCTTTTCCTTGGGTTTGATTTTTGATTGTAAGATTTCGTCAATTTGGATCATATTTTTTAAATTACCTTTCCCACTCCGCGACTTCGGGGTGAAAATCTACTTGATATTCCGGTATGCCGAGTGAAATGCCGTAGCGCTTTGCTTCGTCATATTGTTCCTTACTCTTTCGATCTATATAAAAAACTTTGTCGCGAAAAATAATGTAATGGTGGGTATCGCCCTTAAAATCCGCATACCAATCATGTTTTGAATCTAACAATTTACTTATTTTTTCCGCGACATCTTTTGCTTGATTTTCTGGAATTTCAACAGTGTGCAAAGTCCATTGTTTTATCCATGGAGTTTTGTGTTCCTCGGTAACTTCCTCAACTTTCGTCTCTAAAATTTTGACATCTTTGAGAATGTCTTTGTTTTCTAAACTTTCTTCAATTATTACGCCTTTGTAGTTCATAAATTATTCTTCTGAGAATTCTGCCAGTTCATCTACAATCGTATCTTTCATATTTTCTAATCTCTTTTCTTTGGATAGTTCGTAAACCGAGTCATAAGAAATATATGAGCAGAGCTCTGATAAGGGTCCTTTTTCCATAACTGCAAAAATCGGTCTAGAAATTTGTTTGAAAACTTCATTTCGTCTATTATCCGGTGCAACAATATGAATTTTTATCTCAATGTTTGGTAAAAGAGAAAGAAGATCGGCCATTCTTAAAATTCCTGAATAAATTGAAGTCGTGTCCTCAACTTCAAACGCACGAACTATTGTACGGCCTTGAATCCAAAGAACGTCTATATTTTTAATTGTCCTTAGAGTCACATCATCAAAAGAAAATGGCAAATCTTCTAATAAGACATTTTCTTTTGGTTTCCATGTTTCCAATACACCGGTGCGGTCATTTCGCGGTAACCAAATTTTCAATCCTAGTTTCTCTCCAATTTCAGCCAATTTTGCTTGAACTTTGATTGATTCGCGTCTTTCGCTTGGAGCTTCCTCTTGTTCCTCAATAGTGGTTTCTTCTTCGTCATCAGGAACAGAAACCGAGACTTCTTTTTTTCCCGATAGACGAATTTTTTGCGTCTTCATTTTTTTCTCATCATCTTCGGTAAACTTATATTCAACAAGTTTCTGAGATTGCTCAATAAGAGCTTTTTCCAAAAACTCACAATCCGCTTTCGGCCATGCCCGAGGACTCGAAAAAACCATCCATGTCCACCTGTTGCTATCTTTGGCTAGGTTTTTTGTAAACGATAAGTTATTCCATATTGAATCACCATGCACAGGAATTGCTTTTTCAAGAGGAAGCCACACTAGCGGTTTTACCTTGAATCGCAAAATAAACGGATCATTTTCTTTTGTAAATAGTGGCGTCTCGTCAATAAAGTGTTTACTTTCAGCCTCTAAAATCCCTACAAAGCGTTGAAGCCGTGTTACATAACAGATAAATTTATCCCCGGGGCCTATTTTCTGATTCTCAATATACGTTTTGCGCGAAATGCGAAAACCACTCACGTCTTGTTTTGATTGCTCAAATGCTCGCGCGGTCTCCGGTGAAAATAAATCAATAAAATAATTCATAATATTATTTAATTAATTCGTCAATTTTAACTCCAAGTCCGGTGGCTATTTTAGCGACAGTTTGAATAGTCGGCTTGGTTATCACATTGCTTTCAATTTTGGTTAGTGTTGTATAGGGAAGATCAGATTTTCTCGCCAATTCGTCCTGCGTTAAACCTTGCTTATTCCTAAGTAGTTTTATTTTATCCCCAATTGTTTCATTATTGTTTTGACTTTTCATAGTTTCCTAAGTATGATAGTATTAGTATGGGTGCTTATTTAACCCTTCATAAATATGATAACAAATAAAATGCAATCAGTCCAATTAAAAATGAGGGAAGCCCGCTTTTGGCCCAAAATGAAGTTTGAGACGATATTTTTACAGGTTCTTTGGCGGTTTGCGCCTCGCAAAGCGAGGCGACGATTTCAAGTTTTTCTTTGGCGGCAAATTCTTTAACAATAATTTCCCATATTCGGAATTATATGCCGTATTCCACCGCGCGGATCTTTAACGTCACCCAAATACCTAGGTATTATATGAATATGTAAATGATGAATAGTTCTCCCCGCCACTTCGCCGTCATTATTTCCAAAATTATATCCATCTGGTTTTTTGCTTATATTTTCGCCCTCTAACATTTTTTGACAAAACCACACAGATTTTTCACTGATTGGATTTTTTATAAATTCGGAATACAGTTTACGAAAGTCTGTTGCTTCTATTAAACTTACAGTCTCCTTCAGTGCTGGAAACAAACAATTCCATTCTTCTGAATTCATGTCAAATAGAGATACAATATGTCTTTTGGGTATTATTTCAGCATGGCCCGGAGAAACAGGAAACTTATCAAATTGAGAGTAAAAAAACTCATTCTCAAATATGATTCTGTCTTTTGTTTGATAGATTTTACAAAACAAACAATCGTCTTTCATAATTTATTTTTCTTCAACGTATTCAAGAAAGAGTTGTTTATCAAAACCGCCTCTTTCTTTAAGTTTTTTAATCCTATAACTTTCGATTTCTTCATTTGAGATTTTGTAATTCTTTGCAATTGTTTTGACTAATTCTTCCACATCTGACAGTTCGTTCAAAACATCTTCGGCTGATTGAGCTTCCAAAAGTTCTTGTGCTTCTTCGGTCAATTTCGCTTTTAATGCTTCCCTAAATTTTTTGTTATCAAGAATAAAAGTTTTGGGAACGCCACCCTTGCTTTTTATAACTTCAGGAATTTTATCTCTGATTAACTTGTTATAAATTTTTCTGCTCATATTCATTTCATTAAGTCATCAATTGAAACACCTAATCCTTTGGCGATTTTTGCCATTGTTTCAATTGTTGGATTCGGCGTTGCGCCGGATTCAATTTTAATAATCACATTGTAGGCAATATCGGCCAATTTTGAGAGTTTATCCTGCGAAATTCCGAGTTTCTCTCTGTATTTCTTGATGTTCTTTGCAATAGTTGGTAATTCTTTTGACTTCATAGTATAATTATACTAGTATAGGTAGAGAATAAGTTTTACTACTATAACTATACCAAAAATAATGAATCTATTCAATAAAAATTCGAAAAGCCCGCTTTTGGCCCAAAATAAAGTTCGAGCCGATATTTTTTCAGGTTCTTTGGTAGTTTTTGCCTCGCAAAGCGAGGCGACGATTTCAAGTTTTTCTTTGGCGGCTAAACAACATGTTTTTCGACCCAAACATTTGTTCCGTCATTCGTTCCGTAAAATGCTTCTTTCTTGCTCAAAAGATTTTTTGCGGTAACAAATCTTTTTTGGCCTTTGGCCATTTCTTCATCAAAATTCGCCTCGGTTGTATAGATACTTGGGAATTTTCCAGAAGTGGTGCCTGTCGGATTTGTTGGGTCGTAAATATAAACTTTATCTCCTTGGCGAATAATTACGAAGCTATGTTCTTCGGAAAATTCCTCGTCTTTGTTCCAAAGCACATCGCCACTGAAATACGTTGACTGAACACCCTCTTGTTGTAAGTACGCTTGAGCAAGTGCGGCAATTTCTGCACACTCAGCAGTATTCGCATTAAAAATATCACTCAACTTAACTTCCTTACCTTTTTCACCATAAAGTTTTCGCCGCGCTTCTGCTCGCTCTGGATTGTCGGGATATTTTTCCTCAAATTTTTTCGTAAAGGCAAAGAGTGTTGCAAACAATTTCTCATCAATTTCTATTCCTTGCGAACCCAACCACTCTTTCAGTTTTGGTAAGTCATACTTCCCGGCCAATTCGTGAGCTTCGCCGAGAAATTGTTTTAGATTTTCAAAATCGCCAGTAACTTTAATATTTGCCTCGGTAGAAAAAATACTTTCGCCTCCGACAGGGATACGATCTCCTTCGTCGAATTTCGAGATTTCAAAACAGTGTCCGAAAAGTTGTTTTATTTTTTCTACCTTTTCGGCTTCTGCTTCTGGGGTTGGGGCTTGCTCTTCCGGATTAAATTTTGGTCCGCTTTCAATTCCCATAAATTTATTTTATTAATTCCTCAATATTAACATCAAGGGCTTTCGCAATTTTTGCCATGATAACTACCGAAGGAGTTTTAATAACGCCGCTCTCAATTTTAGTTAGCGTTGTATATTTTACGCCCGACTTTTGGGCAAAATCCTCCTGCGAAAGCCCTAATTTTGTCCTGCGTTTCTTTATATTTTCTCCAATACTTGATTCAGATGCCATACTTGCAGTACATTGATAGTATGAAAGTGATTTGATATACTTTCATTATCATACTATCAAAAATTATGATTTATTTCAATTCCGTAAAGGGAAGCCCGCTTTTGGCCCAAAATAAAGTTCGAGCAGACATTTTTACAGGTTCTTTGGCAGTTTGCGCCTCGCAAAGCGAGGCGACGATTTCAAGTTTTTCTTTGGCGGCAAATTCTTTTAGCTCAGCAAGCTGAGCTTCAATACTTAAAATTTGGCGTTCTTCGCTGTCCGTTGATTTTCTGGTGTAGATAAAGTATTTCATATTTCCAAAAGATTAAAATTCAGAAAAGCCCGCTTCTGGCGTTTTGCTTCGCAAAATAAAGACAAAAAATTCCAATTTGCGCTTAAAATCGGCTGGCGAGCCCTCGCAGAGGGCGAGCCAACAAAGACATTTCCTAACTGGCGGAGAGGGTGGGATTCGAACCCACGGTCCCGTTTCCGAGACAACTCGTTAGCAGTGAGTCCCTTTCGGCCACTCAGGCACCTCTCCTGAGCTCAAAGAAATCTTGCGGGACGAGGTTACTTTGAGCGAACGGCAAGCATTGCTTTTTGTACAATACCTAAATAAAGAGTTAAAGGCGAGCCGCTTTCCGTAATGTAAAAACTACTATGCTAAACTCGGCAGAGCCTCAAGCAAAAAGCGGAGCCTTCGTGTCCGCTCGGGCGACTTTTTGTCGCCCGCCGATTGCTCACTTTCTCGCAACTGGCCCAATTAAGCGATAGGGTGCAAACACCTGTTAATTATACTTCTCGAGAAAGAAAAATACTAGAAAAAACATATCACCGCTTGAGAAAACTAGCTGCTTATAGAGCAACAAGGCAGAAATTTTTCGCACCTGCCGGTTAAAACAGACTACCAATAACTTAAGCGCTACTGATATACCTCTTTGCGATGACGAATTCGCAAAACTCTTAACTCCGTTCCAATCTGCTTTACTAAAATTCGATATGCCCCAAAACGAAAGCGATGAGTGGCCTCATTATGTTGAGTGAGCACCTTAGCGTACTCCATGGGGTCTAGTGACGATTGCCAGTAGATTATTTTCTTCTTTAGGCCCTCTTTTATCTTTATTGGCAAATCATCCACGTCTCGCTTAGCCGATTCGGCAAAGGTGAAGTGCATTTAGCTAGAAGCAGAGAAAACTTCTTCTAGTGAGTAAGTTTTCTCCTTAGCAGCCTGGCGGAGCGATTTTTGAAAATGCTTATCTTGGCTCTCTAATAGATCCTCGAGATAGTCTAGATCTATAAGTGCCAAATCTGGCCGCCCGCGCTTGGTAATGACAGCCACCATCTTGCCGCCACGAATATCCCTAGCAATCTCGGCGTAACTCGAGCGTAATTGTGTTGCGTTAACTATTTTAGTCATATTTTAAATGTATACTTCAAATACATAATTATCAAGAGTAAATATATCATAGCCTGATTTTTGATAATTAGTCCGGGTTACGAATTGAGTGGTGGACTTGATATTAAAAATAACGGGTCGGAGAAAAAATATTCGATGCAGGCCTTGACTTTTTAGGGAAAATATGGTACTATCGGCACAATCTGTATTCTTAAAAAAGAGAGGAGGAGATCGCCATGCGACTCCTGATGGTTATCGTTGCCACCCTGTGGGTGGCGCCGGCGATGGCCCAGGATCCCGACGGGGGCTGGGCCACTGGCAAGACGTACTCCTCCGGCAAGACGGTGGGCGCCAGCACGGCGTCTCGTCGCTTGCCGGTTGCCGGCCGTACCGTCGAGGTGCGTCTGGAGCAAGATGAATGGCGCGGCTGGTACGGTCGCGCTCTCGGTGAGGACTGGCTGGAAGCCACCCTCACCGACACCTTCGCTCGCGCCGGCTTCACGCCGGTGTGGGATGTCCCCGATATTCGGGGGGAGTCGGATGATCGCGAGTACCTGTCGGGCAACCGATGGGTCAAACGATCAACCCTCCCTCACGAGGGGACGATCGAGGTGGCCGAGCTCGTCGCCACCGTTACTGCCTCGCTGAACTATGGCGAGGACGGTGGCCGGGTGCGCCTCGGCAACCACGACCTTGATCTCGAAAGGGAGGTCGCCCGCACCCGCTTGGCGGTTGTTATCCGTCATCGGGAATCTGGCAAAGCGGTGGCCACCATCGCCGTTACTGGTGTGGCTAACGCCAATCGCCGAGTGGCGGCCTCCCTCTTCAACAGTTTCTTCCGGTCTCGCGGAGTGGATGTGGATTACGCCCGCGAAGACCCCGAGGAGCTGCAGGCCAGGGCGATGGAGCGCGCTCTGGAGAACCTGCGCAAAGCGCTCTCGACTTTAGGGGCGCGCGGGCGGCGAACTAGCCCGCCCCGCTAGCAAACTGGGCCCGCCGAAGTGCCGCAAGGCAACGAGACGGGCCCAACTCATTTCCTTTGACAAATATATGTTATTGTGCTATATTATGTGAGCATTTGTACATTTGAATAAACGTGAATTGGCCGGGTAACCGGCCTTTTCGCGTATTATAGAGAGGAAAGAGTGGCCGAGTGGGCTGGTTGCGAGCAAGCGAGTAATCAGCGGGCGCCAAAAGGTCGCCCGGCAGACGCTCTGGCTCAACTTTTTGTTTGAGGCTCTGCCGATAAAATATATGGTGGGATGCCAGAGTGGCTGATCGGGCCTGTCTCGAAAACAGGTGTGTCCGTAAGGGCACCGAAGGTTCGAATCCTTCTCCCACCGCCAGAAAGATTAACAAGGAAGGCGAGTTTCTGCCCATTTCAACTTCGTAAATCAAGCTATGCGGGCACCCGTCCGTGGTATTCCCGCGAAAAATAAATACTGAAAACAACAACAAGATCCAATTGGATCTAGTTGTTGTTTTTTTCGGCGAGGCTGCTAATCGTGCAGTTCCGGCCTGGGTCCAAACCCGCGACTCCCTTGCCCGCTATGCGGGCCGCCCATATACTCGCGTAGTTTACTGGCGTCAATGCCATTATCGCTCATCCACGTTTGCATCTCGCTACGATTTTTTTGTCGCGTAGCTTGCTCTTCCTGCATTTTGGCAACAAGCTTGTCTTTCTGCTCCTGGGTAATTACCCCATCAGTGACTGCCTGATCAAGTCGAGTGCTTTGTTGCTCTTGTCGGGCTTGCTCTTGCTCGCTTCTTATTTGGTCAACGGCAGTTTGTACCTGACTTTGGGGTAGATTTAGCTTAGTGGCTAAATTAGCTACCCAGCTAGCAGCTGTGTTTGTCGTATCTGCTCTAGCTACCCCGACTGCCGTTAGGGTGGCTATCCCCGCAATTAGTAGGGTCAAGCCCAAGACTAAATTCTTTTTTCTATTTATCTTCCTCACCCCCTTTCCTTCACCACCTTAGCTAGAGTTGCTGAAATCTAGCTGAATGTTATACTTACCGTGAGTGAACGGTCGGATAAGAGACCTCGTCTCATTTCCGGTAAGTACCTTGGTTAAGGAGGCATACATGAAGCCAGATGGGTCGGTGAGCGATCCCCCCTCTCGAAGGAAGCCCAGATCACTATGGCGGTTCGTTGGTCCAAACGGTGACAACCCACATCTCGTGCAAGTTCCGCCCGATGAAGCCGGAGATCCACCTGCGGCTCTCCCGCGAGCACAGATACCGGAGGGTCACCCCGCGCCCGGTCCGGGCCGTCTTTCTGACTGCTAGTAGGCGTCAGAAGACGCTCTGTAGTATCGCCCCGAATGGCACCTAGCTGTTCGGGGTCTCTTATTTTCAGAGCCGAAGCGCCGACTTAATTTTGCCTGAAAGACGAGGCTTGATTTTCTATGGCATTTTTTGTCAATTTGTGTTACTATTTCCTAAGTAAGTTTCTTACTTTACTCGCAGTAGGCGAGGGGGAAGGATGGACGGGTCGTCTTACTTAATAGTTAGCTAGATTAGGAATCGAAAGAAAGAAAAAGAATGGGAAAGAGATTATTTGTAGGTAGTTTGTCTTTCAACACTACCGAAGATGGCCTGAAGGCGGCTTTTGCTGGCGCAGGCAATGTCGAGTCGGTGGCAATTATCACCGACCGGATGACTGGTCGTCCCAAGGGCTTCGGTTTTGTGGAAATGTCCACAGACGAGGAAGCTGCCAAAGCTATTGAAATGCTCAACGGCAAGGAACTGGACGGACGAACGATTGTTGTCAACGAAGCTAGGCCCCAAGAGCCCCGCCCACAACAGGGTGGTGGCCATCCGGCCCAGTAAGTAGATAATTTGTACGGCAAAAAACCGCCTCGAGCGGTTTTTTGCGTTTTACAAGCAGTAATTTGCTACTATGAAGTAGATGAAGAAGAAAAGTACTGTCAAAGTCGAGAAAAAGCCGGACAGACAGAGCAAGGTGGAGGTTAGTGAATTGAGCTTCTCGGTGCATGATTTCACCCAATATGAGAGGGATCATTTTTGGTACATTGGCATCGCCCTGTTGGCTTTGAGCGGGTTGGTTTGGGCGGTGTGGGCGCGCGACTGGTTGTTATGCTTGACTGCGGTGGCTTTGGCGGTAGCTTTTTTCCGCCTGGCTAGCACCACCCCCCATGCTTGTGAAGTCACTATCTCGGACCGCGGTGTTACTTGGGGAGATCGCTTTCTGCCCTATCACCACCTCAAAGCGTTTTGGTTGGCAGAGATTGGAGGGAGAGTAAATCTCTATCTTGAAGGGATAAACTTTACCGGAGAAATTCGGGTTATTGTGCCGGTAAGCCAAGTTAAAGAAGTTTTCGCGATACTAAGTCAGTACCTCCCCTGGCACCCTCACCGAAAAACACCGCTCAGTGATCGACTTAGCCACTGGTTACGATTTTAATTATATACGCTTCTTGCGCCTCCAGAGGAGCCAGCCGACAGCCGAACTAAGCACTACCAAAACAATCGCCAGAGCAATTAACCAGTAAGCCAGATCTCGGTTAATACTGACGCCAAAAACGATCAAGGCATCAGTTGCGGCCTTGGGCAGATCCTCGGCCGTGATCAGTTTGACCGTGCCCCCGTTGGCCACCCCTATCTCAAGATATACCGGCGAGCTAACTGGGGTGAGAATCTTATCTTGTTGCCCTTGAACGGTTAGTTTGTAGAACCCACTGGGCAGGGGGTAGTTGAGCGTTACCTCCCAACTGCCGTCATCGTTCGCGTAAGTCTGCAGTGGGGTTAGAGCAGGCGGCTCGGCCGGGGTTTCAGCGGGGGCGGTTGATTCCGGGGTGGTTGTCTTCAAAGTGGCGGCGCTGTCGCTGGTCGTGCTCTCACTTGAGTCAGCTTTGGTAGCACTTGGTTGTTCAGCAACTGATTTATCGCTGCTGGCTCCGCTAGAAACCGGTTGAGATAGCTCGGCAGGCAATCGATCGTTCGGGTCAAAGGATAGGTTCATTATGTAGCCACTCAACCCTCCTGTGCCTTTTATTCGAACACCACTGACCGTGCCTTTCTCAATATCGGTAAGAAAGTTATTGGTTTTACCTACTTCAGTTATTGAGGGGGAGGCGAGTGTTTCGTCAATCTTCGGGTCGGGCTCTTTGATGTTAACCCTGAAATGGGTCGTGCCGCCCCAGCCATCGGTGTTGTTGGCACGGATATGGAAATAGTAGGTGCCGATCGTTTGGTTCTCGAAAGTGGCGCTGGTGTCGGTCGTGTTGATTTTAGTGTCCGGCGTTGTTCCTTCGCTCTGATCCCAGACATACGAGTAACCAGAAGCGCCATTGGCGGGAGGGCTCCAGCTAATTGATACTGTGGTTGCTTCATACGATTGTTCTTGGTCGGGATGAGTAGAGGAGGAGACGCTGACGCCACCTGGCGGTGTCGGGGCGCGACCAATAGTGTAGTTAGTAGAGCCGCCCTCACTACCGACATAGCTACCGTTACGGGCTAAACTAACACCCGAGACCGAAACCGCCCCACTGCCGGTGCTTTTCCCCTTTAACTTAATACTAGCGACGGTTAGCGAGGAGGTGGGTGAGACGATGCCAACGAACTGGCTGCCGTTGGCTGGAGATTTTCCGGGTAGCCAGGTGGCTGCACCCGCGCTAAAGGAGACAACGTCAACTGGCCCGGAGACATTGATTGTGCCTTGTAAGCTATCAAACTCCGCCCCACTGGCACGGACAGTAACGGTGAAGGTTTGACCGACGGTTTTACTGCCCCCGCCGCTAGCATACACCCCCGCCGCAAAGGCACTGGTGGGGATTGATAGTGCTACTACTAGACCGGCGATTAGCCCGATTATCAAGCCGAACAATTTCTCTTTTTTGGATCTTGGCTTCTGGCTAGACGCCGTACCCTCGTCAAAAGCAACTTTGCCGTAAAGTATTTGGTCTTTGATCTTTGGTCTTTGGTTTATTTTCATCCCTCCCAGTTATTTGCGAATATTGATATATCTAACAAGTTAATCTCATTATCTACGTCTGGATTGAGGTTTGTCCAGTTGTCATCCTTAACTGTCTCGCCCCATGAGCCACCGATAAGAGATAGGTCGAGCAGATTGACCCCACCATCTCCGTTAATATCACCGTTTTTGCGCTTTTCAATGGTGATGACTTTGGTGCCAACTAACCCACCACCGCCATCGCGATACTCAAAGTTGTAGTTGTGGGTGCCGATCGCCGGGTCGAATTGGTGCTGCCAAGATGTTGAACCGGTGTCGGCAATTAGTTGGCCGTTAAGATAAACCCTCACCCCGCTCTGTTTTAAGCTCTTGACTAGGTAGGCGCCGCGGTTGGCATACATACGAGCAGAAGCTGAAGAGGTATCGTTGACGCCATCACCGCCCCCGCCGCCACCAACACCGAAACCGAACCACTCAATTCCTAATCGCCAGAAGTTGTAGTTACCATAATAGGTGTGGGGGGTGTAGCGGAAAAGCGAAGCAGTGGCGCGGTTGGAAAAGTAAACTGAACGGGTGCCATCCCAGTCAGCGATTGAGGTAACTCGGCCAACATAGTAGGGAGTAACGCGATTCTCCGGAGCCATTGAGTTGTAGCGCAATTGCCAAGCCGCCCAGCCGACTTGGTTGGAGAAGCCCAGATATCTGGCATCACAGCCACCTGAATCAGGACAGCCATAGCCCATCGCCCTGTCTAGTCGGCGTTGATCGTAAGTAGAGAGGGTAACCAAGCTCATCTCTTTTTGCAGGGTAATTAAGATAGATTTGGGAGAGATGGTGCCGGTGGAGGAGTTGATGCAAACCCCGTTGGCACAACCGACTGCAGCGTCGTAGAGACCATGGGCAGCGTCGTAGATAATCTGGGCGGCGTTGCGCCCGGCGGCGCCATCACCCAACTGGCTGGAAGGGGCGCTGGCCAGATAACTTCCCTTTGACACGAGGAAGTTTTGGATGTCTTGAGCACTCATTGAGTTAATGTCGAGAAAATCGCTATCAGAAACAAGATTGCTGTAATGTTGCCCGTTAAGATATGCTTGCAAGGAGGTATCAGTAGCTAAGGCAGGGGTTGGAGCAAGCGGCATCACAGTCGCTGTCAAGGCGAGTATAACTCTACCGACTAGACTCTCGTTATTTTTAGCGCTCCCCATATTTACACTTTAACACAACAATCATGAGAGGGTTTTGCTTTGTTCATTGTGTCATGTATTGTAATATCGATGACCGTTCTTGTTACCGGTGCCAATGGATTAATAGGAAGCGCTTTAGTTCCTAGTCTTAAGCGGAGGTATCCTAATGTTAATATCATTGCTTCCGATGTTTCCTCCCTAAAGAGGAGAGGTGGATATGTGAGCCTAGATGTTACGCAGAAAGGAGCAGTAAAAAAACTGGTTGAGGAAGAGAAGGTGACCACCATTTATCACTTAGCTGGCTTGTTGTCGGCTGGATCTGAAAAAAATCCTCAGCTCGGCTGGCAAGTTAATTTACTTGGATTAAAGAATGTTTTGGATGTCGCGGTTCAGCATAGGGTGCGAGTTTTTTGGCCTAGCTCAATAGCCATATTTGGCCCAACATCCCCTAAGGTTGATACACCGCAGCATACCATAATTGAACCTATCACTATGTATGGACTGGCAAAATACGCTGGGGAGCTTCTTTGCCAGTATTATCACCATAAGCTCGCCCTAGATGTGCGAAGTATTAGGTACCCCGGGATAATTAGTCCCAGCCAGAACCCGGGCGATGGAACAACTGAATACGCCATTTGGATGTTTCATTACGCTTTGAAAAAATCTTTATTCAGCTGTTATTTGCGAGCTGACACGAGGTTGCCGATGATGTATATCGAGGATGCAATAAGGGCGACTATTGAACTTATGGAAGCAGAGAGCTCTAACTTAAGTGTCAGAACAGCCTACAATCTTGCTGCGGTCAGTTTTACCCCCTCGGAGCTGTACCAACAAATTACTAAAGCGTTGGATTTTCCAATTGAGTATAAGCCCGATATTCGGCAGGCAACCGCCGATTCATGGCCGGAGTCAATTGATGACTCAATCGCTCGGAAAGATTGGGGTTGGCGTCCAATTTTTGATCTGCCTAAAATGACCACCAAGATGATTCAAGAGCTGTCGCTTTACTTTGCTATATGAGTTTGGCATCTTTAGCTGATGAATGGTAAGATTCTGGACAGCAAACAGCTGATCGGCAGTTTGGCAGTTTCCCTAGGTACGATCCTCACCGGAGTGTTTGCCTACCTGTTCAACGTGATAATTGGAAGATCTCTTGGGCCTGGTCACTTTGGAGAGATCGCTACAGTTGTGTACATACTGACGCTTGTCACGTCGTTCGGCGGAGTAGTGCAGACAATTGTGACAAGGTATACCAGCGAATTTCATGCCAAACAGGAACTTTTTTCTTTAAGAAGAAATTACCGTAAATTTTCACTTTTCATGCTTTATGTAGGCATCTGTCTAGTTGTGCTGATCATAATAATTGTTCCCGTACTTACTCGTTTTTTTTCGCTTAGCGATCGCATATCGTCGGCAATAGCGCTAACGTCAATAGTGTTTGCTTTACTAATGACAGTTAATCGGGGGGCCTTGCAGGGTTTACAGTATTTCACTCGTTTAAGTGTTGTAAATGTACTCGAGGTTGTTGCTAAGGTGGCGATTGCCTATGTATTAATCAGGATGAGTTTTGGATTAAAGGGTGCTGCAACAGCGATATTATTAGCCCCAGTTGTTGCATACATAATGAGCTACATATTTTTACAAAAGGACATGAAAGGTACAGAAGGGGGGGTCGAGTTAAAGGAAGTGCCATTAAATAGAAAAGAGCTGCTTCGCTATAGTTTGCCGATAGCTTGGGGGATGATTTTGCTGTCACTCCTATATTCTATAGATGTGTTTGTTATGAAAAAGTTTTTTAGTTCAGTAGAATCGGGGCAGTATATTGCCGTCTCACAGGTTGCTAAGATAATTTTATACTTAGGAATCCCAATAGCGGGCGTAATGTTTCCAATTATTACCCAACAACGTATAACAGGGGAGAAACACTACAAGACGCTTGGACTTGCAGTCACTCTCACTCTTGTTGTTATTGGAATATTACTTGTTTTCTATAAATTTTACTCAGCTATCTTGATACAGAAAATGTGGGGGGAGCAGTTCAAGGAGGGAAGCTATTTATTGCTCAGCTCTTCTGTTTTGGCTGCGATTATAACAATGATCAACTTATTTGTTAATTATTACTTGTCGATCAAGAACTATAATTTTCTTTGGGCTCTGACGCTGTTTACTGCCGTTCAATTTCAGATGGTTATGCGAAATCACCAAACAATCAATCTTGTTCTCGAAGAGCTAAGATTAGCTAATGGCTTGCTGTTAACGGCTCTGGTGTTATATTATTTGTTTATCAAGAGGGCCCAATTAAAAACTGTTTTTATTAGAGGCAAGTAATATATGAACGGGAAAAATAGAAGGCTGATTACAATAATATCTCCGGCATATAACGAGGAGCAGAATGTACCCTTGATTTATGATGCTATACAAAAAGAGTTTGCTAGCCCAGAGCTTTCAAAATATTCTTGGGAAATAATTTTTGTTAATGATGGGAGCAGAGATGCTAGCTGGCAGGCCATTTCTCAGCTCGCATCGCAGAGATCGAACGTAAAGGGGTTGAGCCTAAGTCGTAATTTTTCCCACCCTAACGCTCTTCAAGCTGGCCTGGAACACGCTAACGGCTCTGCGGTGATTATGATGGACTGCGATTTACAGCACCCCCCATCGCTAATAAAAGATCTGGTTTATCAGTGGGAGAATGGTTACGATATTGTCAATACCTTGAGGCAGTCTACGGAGGGAGAGGGGTTGATCAAGAGAATCACTTCTTCCTTGTATTACAAGATATTGAATTCATTGTCGTCCTTAGAACTAGAGGAGGGCCAGGCCGATTTTAGGCTGCTTGATAGAAGGGTTGTCCAGGTCATCAATAGCCTACCAGAAAAGCCCAAATTCTATAGGGGTATTGTAAATTGGATAGGTTTCAAAAAATACCAGATAGTTTATAAAGCTGCGGCGCGCCAGCACGGCAGATCGTCTTTTACTGTTCGCAAGATGCTTGAGCTGGCCAGAATAGGGCTTACTTCTTTTAGTATGCGCCCACTAAAAACTATTATAGTTTTTGGTGCCTTGGTCACGATATGCTCCCTCCTCGGCGTTCTGTGGGCCCTTTATCTCAAGATCTTTATTGGTTACGATGCCGTTGCAAACGTCACTATAATATCACTGGCTCTGATGTTTGGAATTGGTTTAATATTAATAGGCCAAGGGATTATAGCTCTTTACATAGTTGATATTTACATGGCGGCCAAAGACCGTCCTTCTTATATTATCGCCGAAAAAGTCGGCTTTGAGCGAGACGGCGAAAAATAGGCTAATGAGAGGTGGGCAAATGACAAATTTAACTGATGCACTTTCGGAGCATACTAATGAGTTAAGAGGCGTACTGGAGGCTATGGTTGCAAACGCGAGTTTTTCTGAGAGCGTAAGGGGAATAATAGATCTAGTAACCAAAGCCCTAACGGATGGAAACAAGCTGCTGATTGCTGGTAATGGTGGGAGCGCTGCTGAGGCTCAACACTTTACCGGTGAGATTGTGGGTAGGTATAAGCGCGAGCGTAAGGGCTACGGAGCTATTACTCTTTCTGCCGACACATCAGTTATCACCGCTTGGAGCAATGACTATAGTTTTAATACGGTCTTTTCTCGCCAATTAGAAGCATTAGGGCATTCTGGCGATGTTTTTATCGGATACTCAACATCGGGAGAATCGGTCAACATTATTAAGGCCACAGAAAAAGCGAAGGATATGGGAATTAAGACTGTAGCTTTTCTTGGAAAGGGCGGGGGGCGCCTGAAAGATGTTGCAGATCTTACTGTTATAGTTCCCTCGAATAACACCCCTAGGATTCAAGAGGTTCATCAACTCCTGTTGCACGTAGTTTGTGAAGAAGTTGAGAAGAAGCTCCCATAGTTTATGGAGAGAAAACGACTAGAGCAGTTGTTGAGCAAGTTTTCCTCACAACGAGTACTGGTTATCGGAGATGTGATTCTCGACCGGTACTTATGGTGCGAAGTTGAGCGTATCTCTCCTGAAGCTCCTGTGCCGGTAGCTTCAGTGGCGACAGAGTCGACCACCCTAGGTGGAGCGGGCAATGTTGCGCTTAATATAGTCAGCTTGGGGTCTCAGGCGAGTCTATTTGGCGTTATCGGTGCAGATGCCAACGGAAAGCAGCTAGCGAGGCTTCTTAGGAAAAACCGAATTCGCCACACCCGTTTAGTGACGGAGAAGATGAGGCCTACGACAACCAAAACTCGAGTAATGTGCGACAGCCACCAACTTCTGCGCGTTGATCATGAAATAGTCAGCACAATATTCAAAGAGAACGAAACTAGGCTACTTGAGCAAGTTGACAGGGAACTAAACAAGGGTGGGGTTGTGATAATTTCAGATTATGCGAAGGGGCTAGTATCGGAAAACCTTGCTCGCAAGGTAATAGAGCTTTCGAGACTAAGGCGGGCGCTGGTTTTAGTTGATCCTAAACCCCCAGAAGTAAGCAAATTTAAAGGGGCTTATCTGATCAAGCCCAATAAAAAAGAGGCTGAGCTTATCTCGGGGAAGAAATTTCGAGAGGATTATTCTAATTTAGAAAAAATTGGTAGCTTGTTAGAGAAGCTTTTGCAGAGCCGTTTTCTTGTTACTCTGGGAGCAGACGGCCTTGCTTTATTTGACGAACGGCACATAATCAGAATTCCTACGTTGGCCCAAGAAGTTTTTGATGTGTCGGGGGCAGGCGATACCAGTATGGCGGCTCTTGCCGTAGCGCTAGCCTCGGGCGCCACTCTTGAAGAAGCCGCAATAGTAGGGAATTTGGCGGCGGGGGTCGTCGTGGGAAAAGTTGGAACTTCAAGCTGTACTCAAGACGAGCTACTAAAACAATATGATAAATATGAACAAGAAAAAGATCGGATTTCTCGATCGAGACGGAACGATCATTCGCGACACAGGGTACCTAAAGAAACCTTCTGAAATAGAACTGATCCCCAGGGCTGTGGATGGCTTAGTGAGCTTAGCTAGTATTGGATTCTCTTTTATAGTTATATCAAATCAATCAGGAATTGGTAGGGGCTATTTTACCGAGAAAGATTATTATTGGGTGCAAGAGGCACTAATCAGTAAGTTATCCAATAGGGGAATAAAAATACTAGCGAGCTATCATTGTCCGCATCATCCAAATGACAAATGTGAATGCCGTAAACCGGCACCGGAATTAGTGAAAAGAGCTGTTGCTGATCACGGTCTAGCAAAAAAAGAATTGTGGTTTTTTGGCGACAAAGACTCTGACGTAATATGTGGCCGTGCAGCGGGGTGCAAAACCGTTAGAATAGACAGCAATTATGATAAGCTAGAGAGAGCTGATTACGAGGTGGGTGATATTATGGAATTTTATGAGGTATATTTGAATGAAAAAATCCAGCAGCAAAGTAAAAACACTTGACGAAATTCTTAGGCTGCTGCCTGCCTTGAGAAAGGCGGGCAAAGTGATTGTTACGACCAACGGAAGCTATGATTTACTGCACGCTGGTCACTTACTAAGTCTTGAAGAGTCCAAAAGCCAAGGAGATGTCTTAATTGTCGGAGTGAATAGTGATAGCTCGGTAAAGGCTTATAAATCGCCGCTAAGACCGATTATTCCCGAACAAGAAAGGACCTTGCTCCTTGCTGGCTTGGAGTGTGTTGACTATGTTTTTATTTTTAACCAACTTACACCAAACGATTGGCTGAGAAAAATTTGTCCCGATATTCACACTAATTTTATCGGCTACGGGGTTGATTGTGTTGAGGCGCTCACTCTAAAAGAAATAGGCGCAAAGCTCTATCTTTGTCAGGAGCATGCTGGTTTATCAACTACAGCTATTCTGGATAGGGTTGTTGATATTTTTAAGAGGGAGGGCCGCCTAAAGTAAGATGACGTGTTTGTTTCCATAGCAATCTATGATAAAAGAGGACTAAATGGCTAAAGCATCTACGCTACTCGCTGATAAGCGAATAATCGTTACTGGCGGAGCGGGTTTTATTGGCTCGAGAATCGTTGGGGCATTAAACGGCTATGGCTGTAAGCTGATAACGGTTGTTGATCATCTTGCAAATAACGGGAAGTGGCGTAACCTAGTTGGCTTGAAATTCGAATCCTACTGTGATCGGGATGATTTTTTGCGGCGTCTCGAAGACGACGAGTTCGAGAGGGCCGACATTGTTATACATATGGGTGCGTGTGCTGCAACTACCGAACAAGATGAGAATTTCCTCCTGTATAATAATTCTATTTATTCACAACGCTTGTCCAATTGGTGCTTTCGCAAGAAAAAGCGACTAATATATGCATCTTCAGCCGCTACTTACGGAGATGGTAATAGGGGCTATAGTGATACAGAGAGAGAGCTGGAGCCGCTAAATTGTTACGGTTTCTCTAAATATCTATTTGATCAATGGATGTTGGACAGCTCCGACAAGCCGCCTCAATGGGTTGGTCTAAAATTTTTTAATGTCTATGGGCCAAATGAGTATCACAAGGGACGAATGGCCTCAGTTGTTTATCATGGTTTCAGGCAAGTTGAAAAAGAAGGCAAGATCAGTCTTTTTAAGTCGTATAGAGCCGACTATCCGGACGGAGGTCAGAAAAGGGACTTTGTCTACGTTAAGGATGTTACAAGGGTAGTTAAGTTTTTTTTGGATAACCCGCAAATATCAGGTATCTTCAATGTTGGTACAGGCGAGGCAAGAACGTTTTCTGATCTAGCTAAGCCGCTATTTAGTGCTCTGGGCAAGGAGCCGGAGATTCAATACATTGAGATGCCAGAGCCGATAAGAGAAAAATATCAATATTTTACGAGGGCGGATTTAACATCTTTACGTCGGGTCGGGTACAAGGAGAACTTTATAAGTATTGAGGAGGGCGTGAGGGATTATGTGATTAATTACCTAACGAAATGAGAACTTTGATTATTAAGCTCGGGGCGTCTGGGGATGTTGTTAGAACTATGAGTATATGTTCGGTGCTAGGCGGGGAAGTATTTTGGCTAACATCTAGATATAACGAGGCGCTATTAAGAAGAAACCCCTACATAAAGAAAGTCTTTTTGTGGGAAGAGAGTACGAGTCTGGAGATACTTGAGTCCAAACGGTTTGATCTTATTATCTGTCTGGAGGAAAGCCTAGATGTGCTGAGGTTTGTCAACGGATTGAGTACAGACAGGCTTGTTGGTGCCTATCTTGAGGAGGGCAATGTCCTGTCCTATACGGAAGAAGCAGCACCGTGGTTTGATATGAGTCTTATATCTAAGCTCGGAAAAGAACAGGCTAACAGGCTAAAAAAAAGCAATAGACTAACCTACCAGGATTATCTTTTTGGCATGGTTGGGCATAAGTTCATGGGTCAGCCATATGTATTGGGGCATAGAGCTGACTCGAGTCCCGTTTACGATGTGGGCCTGGAGGCTAGAGTTGGTTCGCGTTGGCCGACAAAGGGATGGAGTAACTATAATCAACTGGCCAAGGAGCTAAGGGATAGGGGCTTAAGTGTCTTGTTTTATAAGCAAAGAGATAGTTTGGAAGATTACATCCAAGATGTTGCCAGCTGTAGATTAACTGTCTCTGGCGACTCTTTGGCAATGCACCTTGCTCTTGCCCTCGGGAGGAGGTCGGTTGCGATATTCTCGCCCACCTCTCCTAATGAGATTTATGATTACAACAATCAGCTAGTCAAGATATTTGATGACCAGTCCCCGTGTTTTTGCAGTTACTCACCGGTATGTAAGCACCAACCAAAATGCATAGATCGTATTCCCGTGGAGTGTGTTCTGGGGGCAATTAATAAGCATCTGGGAGGGAGAAGTGCTTAGATGCGCGTTGGTCTAGTATCGAACTACTTACCGAGAGGAGAGAAGATGGCGCGTTTGGGGGCAAACGCTGAGTATAGTGCTAATTTAATTCATTCTCTTCCAGCTAGTTTTTTCCAGAATAATTCGCTGACGGTATTTGCTAATATTGTGCGAGAGAGGGAGGAATATGATGAAGGACCAGTCAAGGTTGTAAGATGCTTTCATCGGGGAAAACTCAAATACTTTATTGAGATTGTCCAAGCAGTAAGAAAAAACAGCATAGACATAGTCCACCTACAGCACGAGCTGTTCCATTACGGAGGATTGCTGACGGCGGTTTTGTTTCCCCTGTTAGTTTTGCTTTTCCGATTATCCGGAAAGACAACCATAGTTACGATTCATGGCGTTTTACCTCTAAGGGGTCTATCGATTCAGATGGCGAAGGAGAATATGATTAAGGGTAGCCTGCTGATGATCAAATTAGGTCTGTTTGTAATTTACAAACTGATACTCTGTTTTTCAGAAGCCGTAATAGTGCACGAAGAATATCTACGAGACCTGCTCGTTATAGATTATGGAGCAAATCCCAAGAAAGTCTTTGTCAACCACTTAGGAATTGAGAATTTGCCCAAAAATCTTAGCAAAGAAAACGCGAGAAAGCAGCTATTATTGCCGGATGACAAGAAAATAGTTCTGTTTTTTGGTTTTATTACAGGATACAAGGGGCTTGGTTATTTGTTAGATGCGTTCAAGCTTCTCGATAAGCAGTATCATCTAGTTATTGCTGGAGGTCCCCCGGCTCGCATGAAGGGTAGCATTGCTTACGGCGCGTTTTATAAAAGCCTTTTAGGAAGGGTAGCTGATATTGGCGCCAAGCGGGTTTTGTTTACTGGGAAAAGTATCCCCGATAACCAGATAGAGCTATATTACCGAGCGGCTGATTTGTTAGTTTTGCCGTATACCATTGCCATGTCAGCGTCTGGTCCTCTCGCACTTGCAGTGGCCTATGAAACGCCGGTACTGCTATCAGATAATTTTTTGAAGCTTTTTCCCGGAATGCCACGCTCTCTAACTTTTCCGCTGGATAGCGGTAAACTGGCGAAGGCCATTGAAGAAGTTGTAACAGATGAAAGCAAGATACGCTGTTCGAAAAATTTTATCACTCTTCTCAAGAAGGAAAGAGCCTGGCCTGCTATAGGCGCGCGGACAGTAAAGATATATCAGACGATCACTGACCGAAGATGAAGATTCTATTAGGACTGGCTGAATATCCTCCGTATAACATCGGGGGAGGGGGAGTAGTATTTGCGAATTTAGTTAGAGAGTATAGAAGACAGGGCCATGAGGTAGTGGTTATATACGGGTATTACCCGACTAAAAGCTGGGTTGAACCTATTACTGTTGCCGCAGAGAGTGGTACAGTTTTTTACCGAATACCCGAGATACCCTACCCTAAGCAGTTTCCCTTTATGAAAACTGTTATGCCGCCCAACCCAGTTGTCTGGCGGAAAATTGACAAAATAATTCGAGAGCAGCGGGTTGATATCGCCCACCTGCACGGATACGGACATCTAATAATAGACAAAATTGCCCGCGTATGCCGAGCGCAGAATGTCCCATATTTGTTTACTAATCATGGTTTTCCCAAGATACCTGAAGAGAAGGGCGGGCTGATAAAGCTTCTCTGGAATATCTATGAGAGGAGGATAGGTTATTTTTTGCCTAAAAACGCCGGCATTATTACTTGCGTATCAAAATACACCGCCTCAGAATATGGGCCCGATGTCAAGGTAGAGGTGGTTCCAAACGGCATATATCTTTCCTACCGACCAGCCGGAAAGACAGCAATCGAACTACTAAAGAAGCGCTATGGACTTACGAGTGGCGATGTCGTTTATGTCTCTGTTGGAAGGATCACTCGATACAAAGGGTTCCAGGACGTTGTTAAGGCGTTGCCAAAGCTGCCGAGGGCAAAATATGCAATTGTTGGGCCCGATCAAGACTATCAGCACGAGCTTACAACATACGCGCAAAGTCTTGGCGTAGGGAATCGAGTAATATTTACCGGGAGGGTTGAGCCAAAACATCTGAATAACTATTATCAGCTTGCTGATGTTGTAGTTATCCCCTCGCACGTGGAGTCTTTCGGTTTGGTGGGGCTGGAAGCTCTTATGAATAAACGTCCGGTGGTTTTCTCGGGAGCACAGGGGCTGGTTTATCTAAGAGGCAGCAAAAACACGTTTGAGTACCATTCGGAGAGTGAGCTTATTAGTCTTCTTGGGCGTAATTTGACTTATATAGACGAAGACTTCCTCTCGAAATTTGCTTGGCCGAGAGTTGCCGGCCGCTATATAGATTTAATGCGACGAATACTAAATGGCGAAACCTAAACTGCTAGTTCTACATAATAACAGAATAGGAGATACTTCCTCATTTTTGTTTGTTTTGGATAGTCTCGCAGAGCGATATGATATCGACATTGTGGCGTCCAAGGGCAACCGGTTTGTCTTTGATCACTTGAAGGCACATAATAAAATCCGCAAAATTTGGCAGATTGATTTTGAACAGCCCTATTACAATAGTTACAGGCAGTCTCCTAAGGGGTTTAAGTTTTTTGTTGGTCTTTATTTGTGGGCAAAGGGTTCGATCTGTTATTTGTGGCTCAATAGACACTGGATAATTAAACTGCGTGGGGAGAAGTACAATCGCATTGTTAATCTTAGTTTTCTTCAAAACTTTTTATTCAAATTTTTAATTAAACCAACAGAAATTTTTATGGCCGATGATAGAGTGCTGTTTTTGCCCTACTTTTCGTCAACATACGCAAGAAAAATTGAAAACCAACAGATAACCAAAACTATTGCGGAAGTTTTTGAGGCATGTCTCCAAGCCCACCTGAGTATTTCCCCGAGCATCGATCTGCCCATAAGTCCGGATCCGGAGGCAGAAAAAGCAAGTGGCGCTATCGTTTTTCATATAGGAGCAAGCTATTCGGGAAAAAGAATGTCTGATGAGAGTATTGTCCAACTAGTCAAAAGACTGGCAGAGACCGACAGAGTTATTTTGATTGACGATCCGCTGTGTCCTAATCTGAACAAGGCTATCTATGGAAAGCTACCTAGCGAGGTCGAAAAAATCACTAGCAGTAAATCCCTCCCCCAGCTTGCCTATTGGGTGAGAAAGTCAAAGTTCTGGATTGCTTTCGATGGCGGAGCCGCTCACTACTTCATGCCGTTTGCTAAAGGAGTGGTACTGTTCGGTCCGCAAAACCCCATTAAATCTCGGCCATATAACGGCCAACTAAGCCCACTAGGAGATTCCAACGGGCGAGCTAGGACCGATTATTATAAAAGCAATTGGCCATCCCACGACGAGCTAGTGTTTTATCAGCCAGACCTAGCATGCCGGCCATGCACAAAGCCAGCATGCCCTAACGATCATTTTGCCGGAATAAGCGCTGATTACATTGTGAAACAGCTATCTAAATACGGGTGGTTAGATGATGCGAGCGGGAGGCGCCTGTCACTCTCAGCTTAGCGGCAGGGAGGCACGAGAGGCAGTGTGGCCTTTTAGCCGCTTAGCTTTTTATGCAGCTCACTTAAAGATGGTGTTTGCCATTATTATTAATCTATGCTAAATGTTAGTATTATTTAACGGGGTTATTTGAGAGAGTGCCCCCCTAGCTTGGAGAATTAGATGGAAAAACAAGAGGTTGCCTTTCCAACGAAAGAGGAGCTGGAGCAGATAACTGTTGTTGTACCAACGAAAAATGAGGCAGGTTCTCTTGGTGAAGTGCTTGAGGGGGTTTTGGAATTGGGATACCGAGTGTTAGTTGTTGACGGGCACTCTAAGGACAAAACTCACGCTGTGTGCAAAAAGGCCGGAGTAAAATTCATCCTCGACCACAAAAAAGGAAAAGGAGATGGCATTCGAACGGCGATAAACTATTTGCCCAATGAAGGGGTAGCAGTCTTTATGGATGCCGATGGGAGTCACAACCCAGACGATATTAGAAAACTAGTTCGTCCAATTCTGGACAAGAAAGCAGATTTAGTAATTGGTTCCCGCATGCTGGGCGGAAGCGATGAACTATACGGGAAGTTCTATGACGCGCTGAAAATGTTCGGGAGCGAGATTATCACTCTAAGTATTAATTGGCGCTTTAAGGCGGAGCTAACCGATTGCCAGAATGGCTTCCGAGCATTTGATTTGTCTTTCGCAAAAAAACTTCGGTTAGAAGAAAATATTCATACAATCGAACAAGAAGAAGTGATTAAGACCCTGCACTTGAAAGGAAGGATTGTCGAGGTGCCGGCACATGAATACCCACGTCTAAAGGGGAAGTCAAAAATAAGTTTACGCCGAGTATTCTGGCGATTTCTTTGGTCTTGGCTGAAAAATCTTTTCATTGCAACCGGACCAAAGAATGCTAAATAGTTGTCCTGTTTGCACAAGTCACTCGGCTACACGAATTTTTACTCTAGTAAATAAGGATGTAATTTGGCGCTGCAGCGACTGCCTAGCTCAGTGGAGGCAAGCAAAAAAACCATTAGACAATTTTTATAATAAGTCTTATTTTGCCGACTGGGATGATGAGAAGGTTACGTCGATGAAGGAGGCGAGTTTTTCTAAATCGTTACGACGTTTGGGCTTTAGGGAAGAGGATTTCAAGGGTGCCAGAGTGCTTGATGTAGGTAGCGGAAATGGGGCCTTACTCAAACTTCTTTCTGGGTGGGGATCAATGACAACCGGAATTGAGCTTTCTGGGGCTGGTGTTGAGATGGCAGTGAAAAATGTCCCTGGTGCAAAAATAATTCACAATAGCTGTATGACAGTGAGGCTAAAAGAGCTATTTGATTATGTAATCCTTACAGATTTAGTTGAACATGTCGAGCAAACAAGAGAGCTTTTTAACCGCCTAGCCACGTGGCTAGAGAGAAGGGGGTATATAATTTTTACTACTCCAGATCCGTATTCTTTGTTTGCAAAAATATTGGGACGTTATTGGCCGCATTATACTTCTGAACATTTAGTATTCCTTAGCAAAAAAGCGATTCGAAAACTTGCTGAAGACAACGGGCTCACAACGGTAAAGATCATTAAGAATAAAAAAGTTTACACCGCGCACTTTTTCCTCTGGCAAATAGTTAGAAAAGAAATGCATCCCTTTATATCTTTGGCTAAGATATTGCTGAAGTTGCTACCGGATAGGCTGCAGACCAAGCAGTTTTCTTTTGCTACGGGAGAGCACCTCGTATTAATGTTTAGGGGCAAACGATGAAGAATATTGTCTGGCGCTCGGGAGTTATGCTACTGATCGTTTTAAATCTCAGCTTTATTTTGGTTTACCGAGATTTTACTGATAAAAACAGTATACCAAGTGCGTCGCGTCGGATTTGGTTTGATGATTACTCTGAACAAGATGCGTATTGGGCAGGTAAGAACTTTGCTAAGGATGGCTTTTTAAAAAGCAAGATGTTACCTAATCTGACTGGATCACCTGAAAAAAATGGTTACTATGTTGATACTCACTATCCGGCCCTTCCTCACATATTGTATGGTCTGTATCTTAAGATGGGAATTTCAAAGCTTGGCCTTATCAGACTCGTGCCAATTGTTTTGGCCCTTATCAGTGTATTCTTGATTTATTACTTACTATCTATGTATTTCGGGCCGAAAATAGCAATAACAGGCAGCTTATTATATTCAATTCACCCTGTTTTCTTGGACAACGCCGATCACCTGCACCAGAGTATGTACGCGTGGTTTCTGTTGCTTCTAACGATGATTCTTACCACCCAAATATTCAAAGGAACGAGGAAGCAAAATTTGATATTGTGGCTGAATTTTCTGGTCCTGGTCTTACTCGCAAATGTAACGTTCGAGTATATCATTAATATTTTACTTGTTACTGTCGGACTCTACTATTATCACAAGCATTATAAGACGCTTAAGGCTAATCGTCTTCATCTCTGCGTGCTATTAGCGGGACCACTTTTTGGATTTCTACTGCACTTTCTTCAGAACGCATTATTCTTCGATTCCTTCATAGCGGCTTTCCAAGATCTTAAGAAGGCCTTTCTTAGTCGTACTCTGAATGAAGGGGGGGGTGTTGACACTTACATCTTTCTTACATCTCCGAATGAGTACCTGAGCTATCTAGGTGGCCTCGCAGCTCGCCACTATCATTTAACATTTGGGTTCACAGTGGCCGGGCTGTTAACAATCCGACTATTGGTAAAAGAATGGCGACGATACTTGGCTCTAATCTTTATTCTGCTTGTGGGCAGCATAACCTGGTGGGTTATTTTTCGACAACACACTTTTATACACAAGCACGTGGATTACCGTCATTTACTTTTCTTTGCCGTAGCATTCTTTGCCACCGTCATAACAGCGCTGCTTGAGAAATGTGTCGAGCAATTTAAGAAAAAAAGCTGGTGGAGAGCAACGGTCAGCATGTTTCTATTATGCATGTTTATTGTGCCACCTATTTATAGCTACTACAATTACTTAGTTCCAATCTACAGATTCCGGAACCAGCCTAAATACCTAATAACTGGCAATCAAGCATTGAACTATAAGTCAATTGCTTACTCAAGCAATTTTTCTTACAACAACATGAGTGACCCGTACTCCCCTGTGGACGGGATTGTAGATAATGGAAATGGATATTGGTATCCAACTGACGACAAAGAATCGATCTATTGGTACGAAATACATCTCAAAAAAGTCGTGAGAGTGAATAATATTAAATTGCTTGTTCCCAGCAGAGAAGGTCTTGATCGCGGAAAATTTACACCGAGAGATTATGCAATTTTTATTAGAGAAGGCGATGGCAATGAATGGCAACCGGTGGTTAAGGTAGAAGATTACCAATATCCTAATGCCTATGCCGGCTTCGTTGCCCGTAGGGAAAATGGTTTGTGCTACCTTGAACACCCAATTCCAATCAGCAATATAACAGACGTGCGCGTTGAGGTTTATAGCACATTCAGTGGTCAAAATGGGCCAAGAATTAATGAAATCGAGATCTATAAATTTTAAGAGCCGGAGGGCTTTTGCAGCGTTATATGAATTTCATCATATAAGTTGAAAATAAAATGACGCAGGAGGTACCTAAGGGGTATTAAGCTGCGCAGCTTCTCGCCAAGGGATTTTTTTCCACAAAAAAGCTTTTGGCTGATTAACTTGAAGCGAGTCGGGGTGTAGTAGTTGAGATCAAAATTATCAGTGAAAAAAAGGAAGGTCTTTTCTGTAAAAAAACGCTTGTGAGTTGGGTCACCAAAGGCGCACAGAGACATATAGTAAGGCACTTTTATATATAAAAATCCACCCGGTTTTAATATTCGATGGATTTCAGTCATCACAGATAGCAAGTCGTCTAGGTGCTCCAGAATCATATTTGCATGAATCTGATCAAATGTATTTTTCTTGAACGGATAGGGTACGGTGTTCAGGTCATGAACTATATCTACTGAGGGTAACAAAACGTTATCAATTCCTATGGCCTCAGTTGAGACCTTGTTGTTGCCGCACCCAATATCTAATATTGATTGCTTACTTGCCGCCACGTCATTTACAAGTAAATTGCTTACCTTTTTCATTCCTATTAAAATTATAAAGGATCATATCTGTCTGTCCAGATTAGGTTAGCGCATACCTTGCTGCTATAATATTAGTTATCTGATGGTGCGATCAATTTATCCAGTGAACAAATTTTGGCGTTTTTTGGTGCGCCAAAAAGACCCTCTCCACTTTATTTTTGGTTTATTGGTAGTGCTTGCGGTGGTTGGAGCATCTTTTCTCGCGTTCAGGGGCGACGTAATATATTGGGGGGATTCAACTCTGTGCACATACAAAGGCTGCTTTTCGAATGTTATCCAATCGCAACTACCATATGTGTGGTACGATAAGGCTTCTTCAGGCTATCCGTACCTTTATCAAAATTACGCCAGCATACCAGTGATAATACAATTTCTCTTATTTCGTGTGGTCGGAAGTGTCGGTATGTCGCAACGCCTGTTTATTACGTTCTGTTTCTTGTTGACTTACAGCACTAGCTTTTGGGTAACAAGACGGCTAGCACATAATTATTTTTTGAGCCTAGTCGTAGGGTTATTCTATGCACTAAATCCGTGGATAATTGATAGGATATTGATGGGCCATTTGGGCATCTGGTTGGGTTATGGGCTATTACCGCCCTACCTATATTTGGCATACGACTATTTTATTTGTAAAAGAGATACATTCAGTTTTCGACGAACGATAGTCCTGGCGCTACTATTCTTCTCTTTAGCTGTTAGTTTCCTGCACATAGCTTATTTTTCGTTATTAGGGACATTGATTATACTTGTCGCTAGCCGGCCGACTAATCGTCTCTGCTGGATAAAAATTGTTTTTTTTATGATTATTTCTCTATTAATTTTGGCTCCTCTTATTTTACCGACAGTGGCGAACAGGGCTATATCGAGTGAAGAGATCGTATCTTCCTCAACCTATCAAGTATCGAACAGAGAAGAGTTCGATGCTTTTCGTGACAGAAATAACTTACTAAAGGCCTTTATGTTTAGCGGAACTTTTATTGACCACATTATGGATTGGATGTGGAGCAAGAAGCTGTTTCTGTTTTTCTTCTTGGGAGGGATAATTTTTATTGTTTCTAGATTCATCTACCAAATCTCGCGCCAAAAGACGGTTTTGGGTTTGGTGCTTTTTGGGGCATACCTTTTTCTGCTGTTTCTAGCAAAAGGCTCCAGCTCGCCTTTATCCTTAGTAAATTATCTTTTCTTTGATCATGCCCCCTTGTTTAAGAACTTATTTAGAGACGCCAACAAGTTTCTTATGCCTACAATTATATTGTTCTGCTTGATGGTTATCTATTCGTTTAAGCAAGACAGATGGCGGCTGTACACTAAATTAGTGCTTTCTTTTTTCATTGGCTCCCTTGTGATCGCCGCACTTTTTTCAGGGCTGCACGACGCAAAAGGCTATGGCCCTCAGCCAATAAACGTGAAGGAGCTGGAGCATTTGAAAGCTGTTGAGGAAATAAAGCGTGAAGGGAGAGTGTTGATTTACCCCGGATATACCGCCGAGGTTGCTTATTCATATACTAGCTCTCCCGTGCTTTCACTGCTTTCCATAAATAACAAACGGGCTTTTGTGAACTATAATCAGCCCGGAATCGATATCGGCAGAAGTGATCAGACCAAGAGATTGGAAAATTCAATATTTCGTGCTGCAAAGGATGGCAATATAGAGGTGTTCGTTAAGCTTATAAGGACGGAAAACATTGATACAATTGTTTACTACCCGTCAGTCAGATTAGGGGCAGGAAATAATTATTTCAGCCCAATGGATACGGCAGATTTTCGGTTATTTGTTGAGGGCGATGGTAGCCCCCTGGTAAAAGTTTATGAGACTAGTGAGGTTATGGTCTATCGATTGCCTACTTTGATGCAGGTTCCGCACCTTTCTTCAGAGAATTTAACATGGGAAAAACTAAATCCAACCCACTACCGCCTACATCTGCCACAGCTGTCCAACCCCCAGAATCTAGATTTTCTATCGGCTGCATTCCCGGGCTGGAATTTGTATGTTAGTAGTAACAATTCTCTGGCATTAGATTGCTCTGAGAAGCAAGTCTATGATTTGCAGAAAACAACTGAATGCTTAAAAGATCAGCCCTCCCTTACCGTGTCTGATGTTAGCTATATTTTTAGGAAGCCGCTTCTCAGCGAAACTAAGTCAACCGTTTTGGGCTACGCTACTCGCTGGAATGTTGATCCAAGCCTACTTCCGCCCGGCTCTCCAGAGGGAGTTACTCTTGATTTAGTCTATATTCCCCAGTCTTTTTATAGCTTAGGCTTTATTATTGCCACACTTACCATAGGGATAATGATTATGCTGTGTCTTTTTGAGGCTAGAAAGATTAGGCCATGATGAAGCGATCAAATTATTTGTTTTTTCTATCCCCGGCTAAAGACAGGAGCAGATATGTTCTGGCCATTCTCATAATAGTAGCCGCTGGTTTATTCGGCAGTGTACCGTATTCGGAAGATAATTCAAGCGCACCGGCAAATCACTACAACATGAAGTGTGTTTTAACTGACGCATATAGTGACGAGATTTCTAGTAGCAATGGGCTAATTCGCCTACGAGATAAATTTGTGCTAGAAGAAAATCACTATTATCGATTGAGCTTCCGGCTAAGTTCTTTTGAGGGCGGGAAGACAGATCAAGGAATTAGGTTGGTAAGGGCTATTTTTTCCGATGACAGTTTACGAGAGATCGCACTACAGACAAGGCTCCTGGACGAGATGGGCAATGCCTTAGTTCTCGGACAGATAAGAATCGAGCTAAATTCTCTGGAGCCGAGCTATTTTGAGTACCTCATAGCCTCTGATTATCGTTACAAGGAAGCGGTTATCGAGCCCTTAAGCGAATTTCCAGGTGGCATCCGAATAGTGCTATCGGATCTAAGAGTTACGCCGGTTTCAGCAAAAAACGCGCAGGAAATGGAAGGAATCCGCCCAACAATTGTTGGGCGAGCTGAAAGATCCTCACTACTGGCATTACAACAGAGTAAGGCGGAGCAATTGGCGCTGGTTGATAACAATTTGACTGGGGTAAGCTTTAAGGCGAAGAGCGGAGCGATGAACGGGGTAACCGTTCCGATTGGTGTAAATGGAAATGGGGGCCTTGGTTACTATCGTCTAGTTCTAAGCAAGCTAAGGCATAAGGATAGAAATTATCAGCTAGAAGATTCCCCCCTGAGTTTTATTACCTTCCAGGCTTCTGACTTGCTTTGGCTAAAAAACAACATTCCACCTAGTGCGAGCAGTAGCCAGGTGGGGTATTATTACTTCCCGCTAGCTGGTTGGTTGGAAGATGGGGAGGCTTATTATCTTTGGCTGGATAGTTCGCAAGTCAAAACCGCACCTCGGCATAGCCTAGCACTACTTAAGGCAGAGTCTGATGTTCCTGACGTTTTCGGTCTGGTCGGGAAGCCGAAAGATTTGCGCGAGGTCCAACCTTTTGCGCTAGATATTGGCTATATTCCTGAAAAAACCAATAATAATGAATTACTGGCGGGAAGTTGGGTCGAGGATCTCGGTGGACATAAAGGAGAGTTTCACTACTACTTTACTCGTTCAGTAGCCGACTTGTTTAATGTCGGCAAGTTTATTTCTATGACAAGGCAAGCAACTCTTTTATTTGACAACCAAGGTGGTTACATTTTGGGCAGAGCTCGAGAGGGTGATGCGTATATTGGACTCTCCATTAATACAATTTATCCTTTTGACTTACTGCACTTAAGAATTTGGCAGCGCTGCATGAATTCACGGCCTGTTAGCCTTGAGTACTCTTTCGATAGGGAAAATTGGCAAATTGTCAGGGCGGCTGTTGGCTCAGGTGATACTCTACCAAGATTTGACGAAGTCATAGCAGGAAGGGGTAGCGCGTCGGTACTTTTTATTCGAATCAGACCAGAGTCTTTGAGTGCTCCGGGTAACAGTGACGGTTATTTCACCATAAGCGGGCTTGAGATAGATGGCCTTCTGAGGATTGAGGAATGAAAAAGTCATCTGGATATTTTCTGGGATGGTTGGACGTAAATCTTTCCGTGAAGCAACTGGTAGATTTACTGATTGTTGCCATTGGGGGGTTGGTAGCAATGAGCAGTGGCTGGAGCAATCTAAGGGTTGCTGTGTTTGGGCTATCTCTCTGGTTGATACTCAATCCCCCAGGCTGGAAAAAGCTAGTTACTGTTGATGCGATATTATCATTTTTGATTCTGACAAGCCTTCTTTTGAATCAGATGGGAAGAGCTATCCAATTTATGAGTGTCTTTTATTTCTTCTTGGTATTAACTTTTCTTCAGTTTATTTTTGATTGGTTTGTTCGTTATGAGAAAAAGAGTATCTTTCGGTAGCTGGTGGTTTTGGTTCTTCCTTGCGACCGGGGGGGTGGCTGTCTACAGCAAGGTATCTGGGGACATATGGGGCTTTAATCACGATTGGGGAGCGACTCTATTTGCTCCTAAGAGATTGCAAGATATTTTGAGCTATCACAGCCTGGCGACAGTTGATGGTGTAAAGCACTTTGCCAGTTTTTCTCTTCTGGAATTTTTAGCTTGGCCGTTGGGACTACTTGGCGTAGCGGCGGCTAATAACCTCTACTTATGGCTTGTAGTTTGGCTGGCAGGATATGGGAGTTTTCGTTTACATAAATGCCTGGGTCTTTCTAGGGAGGTAAGTATATTAGGCATGTTGCTTTATGTCTTTTCTGCAGTTATTGTTGACCGCATTCTTCTTGCGTATCAATTCTATCTCTTCTCTATCGCACTGTGGCCTCTTTGGCTGGAGACGATGATACTGCTGGCCAAAGAGCGGCCTATTTCGAGATTTAAATACTGGGCTAGTATTATCCTACTCCCTCTGCTATTTACTCAAATTCAGTTTGGAATTATAGGGATCATCTGTCTAATAATATTAATTATCTTGGCTCAGTTTAAAAAGAGAGCGGTGTTATTTGCTTTAGCAAGCATTTTGTTGGCTTTATCAATTAACGCAAACTGGCTGTTGGTTAATTTAGTCGACCGAGCAAGCCTCTCTGAGTTAGTACACGGCGCTACAGTAAGTGAGTGGGTGATTGGTCGAGCGAGCGGGTGGTGGGAAATTTTAGGTTTTATCCACCCAAACCGTCTATACTTTTCATCTCTCGTTTGGCCGAAGCTTTATGTTGCCAGTGCGGGAGTAGTCTGGTTGGTGGCCCTTATCGGCTTTAAGAAAAAAGAGGACTCTTATCTGTGGGTTTTGCTGGCTTTTCTAGCTATCGCTGTTTTGATTCTGCAAAATCCCGGGAGGCTTATTAGTTTCACAGTTTTTGATAGTATGTTTGTTAGGGTTTTTCGTGAGCCTGCCCACCTGGTTGGAATGATGTATGTAATAGTTTTGGTTTTGGCAGGCCGGGGAATAGAGAGGTTGAGGAGGGGCAGTTCTCCGCTGATAGTAGCAATAGCGATAATTCTTTCAGTGGCAATGCTTACTCAGGGATTTTGGTCAGGAAGGATCTGGCAAAAATTTGTCAACGGCAATTTGCGGGCATATGAGACTATCGACCTGTCTAAGATTAAAGGTAATGTCTTGTTGCTTCCAGCGATAGGTCCCTTTCTCGGTGAGGGAGAGTCTGATATTGCGAGGAGCGTGAATTTTAATCCCGGTAACGAGTGGTTATTCAGACATCCGGCCTTGCCGACCGAAGGTGGGGCGCTGTTTTACGGTGGCTCGACAACTGCCTACCGAAATCTGATTGTTACTCTGTTGTCGGCAGACGATCCTACTGCTCTTTCTACAATGTTGACAAAGGGAGGAATAAGGACCGTGATTCTAGACAAGAACAAAGTCTCCGCCTATCCCCAAGTTTCTATGCTTGGCCGGTACCCTAGCAAGCTAAAGGTCCTTGATTATTCAGAGAGCACCCTGTTAAAGGCTGGTTTTACCCTAGCAGACGAGAATAGCACTTTGAAAATTTACACGCTCCAAAACGAGAATGATTACTGGCGCGTGGCTTCTCAGGTAATTGAAGGTCGTGGTGAGTGGTTTAGCCTTAGTGACAAAATTGCCAGCTCTCAAGACGTGGCGAGCGATTACATCAATCGATCGGCCACATATTTTGACGCTGACAAGGGTTTTGTAAGGGGGGGGTACTGGTTTTGGTATGACCCGACTCTTGCTTGGGCGGGCAATAACTTTCTGTTTACTACCAAGGTGGGTGCAAAAGAAAGGGTAGTTTGCGAGGTTGCTGCCTGCGAGCTTTTTGTTTGGAGTGGCCCCGAAGGGGGTAGGATATCAGTTGGCGGCCAGGTTTATAATACTTTTTCCACTGAACCCCAGTGGTATAAAATTGATTGGCGTCCGCCAGAGAAAGAGGTGTTTGAGGTTGTAAGTGAGGAGGGTGCTAACGCTTTCTCGTTAGTCGGCGCAAGCACAGAGAAATTGATTAATAATAAGTTAACAATTACTTCTCAGAAGCCCAGTGAGTTGTCTATTCGGGGATCTGGTTATGTATTTTTTGCCTCTCCGCCAAGTGCTGGTTATTATCTCAAAAGCAACAAGGGGATCATCGTCCGACCCAAGCTTGCCAACGGATTCCAGTCGGCTTTTTGGTTAGAGGAGCCAGAAGGAGAGACATGGAAACTTATTGACCCTAATCAAAAGACTTACAGTACTGGTTTGGTTCTAGGCGCCTCTGGTTTGCTCTTGTATTTTCTTTTGGCAGCTTACTTAGCAGCAAAAGATAGGTTAAAATTGCGGTAGACTATGAGACTGGGGATAGATGTTCGTGAGGCATTAGTGCGGAGGGCTGGTAAGGGAGAGGTTGTCTTTCGTGTGATAGATGAGTTGATTAGAACTAACCGAGTAGATCAATTTTTTCTTTATTGTCGTCCGTTTAGTAGGGGCGATATTCCTTGGAAATTACCGCCCAATTTTAATCTCCGACCCATTTTTGCCCCTCTTTTTTTCTGGCATATTAGCTTACCGTTTCAAGTGCAACGAGATCGTGTTGAAGTGTTCTTTGCTCCCTTAAGCTATCTAACTCCTCTGTTTGGAAAGACAAAACGGCTCCTTTTGGTCCATGATCTGGCGGTTTTTCATCGAGAGTATACGAGTCGCTTCCTGTCGTTTTTTGTAGAGCGCTTAACTTTGAATTGGGCTTGCCTCAAGGCAGCAAGAATCATGGTTACTTCTCTGGCGGTAAAAGATGAGCTAATTTCCCTTCTTCCCTACACAAAAAAGAAAATTGTTGTTATTCCTCTTGCGGCTGCATCTGACTATGCCCCGCGGAATCACAACGAAATAAGGCCAATCCTCAAGAAATATGGGCTTGGCCCGGGCTATCTGCTTAGCGTAGGTACACTTGAGCCTCGGAAAAATATCCCCCTGACCATCAAGGCTTTCTCTCTTCTGAGCAGGCATGTGCAGGAGCTCCACCCCCTGGTTATTGTGGGCAAAAAAGGATGGTATTACAGGAAGGTTTTTGACCTGATAGAGTCCTTGGGCTTGAAAAAAACTGTGCGCTACCTTGATTATGTTGCTAGTGAAGATCTATCGAGTATCTATAATGGCGCTCTGTGCTTAATTTACCCCAGCTTCTACGAGGGTTTTGGGCTACCTCCACTTGAAGCTATGCAAAGTGGAGTTCCTGTTATCACTAGTGATATTTCCGTACTTCACGAGGTAGGCGCAGGGGCAACTATTGAAGTGTCGCCCAATGACCCGCTCGCTCTCAAGAGAGCTATACAGGACCTCATTTCGGACAGTTTTTTGGCGCGAAAGCTTAGACAGGCTGGTATTGCGCGCGCAAGAGCTTTTAGCTGGCAGGAGACAACTAGGCGGATATGGTCAGAGGTGGAGTCTTTGTATCTAAAAAGTAACGGGATCCAGCCTCCTAATGAATGATTTTTGCAGGAGCAGATTTTCGGAGTCAGTTTTCTGGCTGTTGGCTCAGGAGTATTGTTAATTATATGGAAGAAGAGGCTATAAGTTACTCAAGGAAAGCTGCTTACAATACGGTAATTCAAGTAGTCGGGCGAGTTGCTGGTTTGCTGATTAACCTAATAACTATAAACTACCTAGCAAACTATCTGATTGTTAATGACTCTGCGGTCGAAGGATTTGGGCAGTATACTACCGTATTTGCCTTTATCTCTGTTATAGGCGCGCTGGCCGATATGGGCTTGTTTACTCTTCTTGTCAGAGAGACGAGCGGAAAACTGAAAAGCGACGCAGGCAGGATGGTGAGCACTGTTCTGGTTTTTCGGTTGCTTTTATTTTTCGGTACCTTGGTTTTCTTTGCTCTAATCTCTCGTCTACTCCCTTACGACCTGGCAGTAAAGAGAGGAATAATTATTGGTATTGCTGTCGCCTACCTGATGTTAATGTCTCAAACTGTTGCTGCAGTCTTCCAAGTACATTTTCAGGCCAACAAGATTGTTATTTCGGAGGTTTTGGGTAAGGTGACTATTGCTGCGCTAACCGTTCTGGCCCTGCACCAGGGCTATGGGTTGTTGGCTGTCGTTTTTGTCAACTTAATCGGGAATATTGTGACTTTTGTTATCAGTTTGTGGCTCGGCAGGTCATTGGTAAAGATTGACTGGCGCCCTGATTGGCGCCTGGGGAAACTCCTACTGCCTGAATTTGGCAGCATCGCGCTTATTAGCGTGCTGTCTTTAGTTCATTTTAGGACGGACACGGTTTTGTTGTCACTGCTTAAGCCGGGGGTTGACGTTGGGATATACGGCTTAGCTTACAAGCTGTATGATATTGCTATTATTGTCCCCAGTATACTGGCAACGAATTTACTTCCAATCCTAACTCGCCTACATGATTTTTCTTCGCCGCAAAAAGTATCTAAGGTGACTTTAGCCGGTATATCTGTATTTCTAGCCATCTCTTTTGTCTCTCTTTTTGTCGTGTTCTTCCTGGCTGGACCATTGATCATGTTTGTGGCACAAACTGACTTTTTACCGGCCGAGCTTCCTTTAAAGGTCCTTGCCCTGACCTTACCCGCTGCTTTCTTGGTTTCTTTGTTCAGCCAGGTGCTTATATCAATGAGGTCGCAGAAGGAGTTACTAAAGGGCTATGCTTGGGCAGTGGTAATTAATTTAGTTCTCAACTTGATCACCATACCTCTTTACTCATACAAGGCGGCCGCTGCGACGACTTTGTTTACTGAAGTATTATTGGCACTTTATACGGCTTATATTGTCGGAAAGCGAGTTAACATTTGGAGGGGTATAGCAAGCTACTCTAGAATAGTTTGTTCATCGGCGGTGCTCTTTGCCTTGTTTTTCTACCTGTACGGCAAGATTTTTCCAAAAATTCATCAGTTCTCCAGCATTGGCAAGTTAGGTCAGTCTTTCTATCTCATGGCATATATTTTAGTAATAGTATCTTTTTCGGCGCTTTTGTTTTGGGCGTCATATGGCTTTTCTTTTAGGAAAATTATTAAAGAAATACGCATATGACAGATTTGCTGGCGACGATATTAGCGCTTGTTTTTCCGTTCGAAAGAATTCCTAGCTGGGAAGTTTATGGCCTAACGGTGAGACTTAGCAGCTTAGTGATCCTTATTTTTTTTCTCGCGGGCCTGCCGTATTTGATTATCAGAAAAAGAATAAAACTTACAATTTTAGATTGTCTAGTTTTAGGCTATTTGCTGGTGGTTTGGCTGTCTGTTTTGACCTCTCTTGATAAGAATCAGGCAACTCTGGCGGCCTTGCTGGTTTCTTTTGTTTCTGGGGCTTACTGGCTAGTTGGCAGTAAGTTTTCCGCGGCGTCTAATTTTTCAAAAAATATTATTGGAGTGGCGATTGTAATATGCGGCTTCGGTCTCTACCAGTTTTTTGCCGATTCTTTTGGAGTATCTACTAAGTGGACTGGACTTTTGCCTCGCTACTCCTCTGCAGTGCTAGGGTTTCCGCGCGTTCAAGCAGTCTCTCTAGAGCCGTTGTATTTTGCCAGCTATCTTTTTATTCCTTACTTTTTGTTGTTGGCAAGGGCTTGGCAGAATCGGCTTAAGCCAATAGGTCTAGTGGCTTTACATCTGGTTTCTGTTGTTTTTTTCCTTACCCTATCGAGAGGCGCCTTTTTCTCTTTACTTGTTAGCTTGGTCTTTCTTGTGGTCTTTGGTGGCGGGAGAGCAGAGCTTAGGACTGGTTTGAGGGTTCTGCTGGCTACCACCATTAGCGGAGCCCTGATCGCACTTATGTCCGTATTTGCGGTGTCTGGAGTAAGTGGGCTGAATAGATACTGGAGCCAAGCGAGAATTGTCAAGCCAGCGGTCCAAGTCTCCACGGAAGAAAGGCTTTCGCGTGGCAAGCAGGCTTTAGGTCTCTTTCTAGAGAGGCCGATTACTGGAGTGGGTATAGGAAACTTTGCTAAGGCAATAAACTCAGAGGCTAGTTTCACAAATAGACCGATAGTCAACAACCAGTATCTCGAAACACTGGCGGAAACCGGTGTGGTGGGGCTGGTGTCTCTCCTTATGATTATCGGTTTAGCCCTAAAAGCACTCTTAAGCTTATTTAAGCGCTCTCAATCGGTTTACGCGTTGTGTTTGGCAGCCATTCTCACTGCTCTTGTTATTCAATATAATTTCTTTTCAACAATCTACTTTATAAACTTTTGGATTGTTTTGGGGTTAATTAGGTCAGAATTGAGAGGAAATGGTCGTGAATAAACGCTTTTTAGCTTACGAGCAATACAAATGTTAAGGAAGCTTAATTTAACTCACCTGCTTTTATGGGGAGTAGCCCTTCTGCTTCCATTGTATTATTGTCGCTTTCGCATTTTTAGTATCCCAACCAATGCTGTTGAGCTACTAGTATTGATAACTTTTGCGGTGGCTTTGTTAAGGAGAGGATCGTTGGTTGGGGCGCGCAGCTTTCCCCATGTGCTTCCCGTTATTTTGATTCTCGTAGGCGTTACTCTGGGCTGTATGGTTGCTGAGGACAAATTGGCTGCATTGGGGGTACTTAAAGGCTGGTTTATCGTTCCAGTTATTTATTTTTACTTAATAGTTAATTATGCAGACAGGAGGACGATCGACAGGCTTATAATCGCCTTAGCTGTCAATGGGTGGCTTGTTGCTCTTCTTGCAATTCTGCAATGGTTAAATATTTTACCGTTATTGTGGTATCAGCGGGGCTTTCAGTCGTCTTTTGACCAATACTTGAACCAAGGCAGAGCCTTCTCTGTGTTTGAATCTCCTAACTATCTAGCTATGTACCTAGTCCCTATAATTTTAGTTGTTGTCGGCTGGTGGAGGGGGAAGATAGCGTCTTTGTGCGCGTGGCTTATTCTTCCTATTATCTCAGTTTATCTTTCTGGCTCTAGGGCGGGGATACTCTCGTTAATACTCGGTTTACTGGTGTTTTGCTCATTGAGGAGCAGAAAAGCTAGGACAGCCTGCTTACCTGCTATCATAGCCATAGTGTCTCTGGGAGTTTATGTAATTACGCACATAAAGCAGTTTGACGTGGGTAGGTGGTACATATGGCAAGGAGCGTGGTATTTGCTGAGAGAACACCCCTTGACGGGGATAGGGCCGGCGCAGTTTGAGAGCAGGGTCACTGGGCTGTTTGGCCAAGACGAATTTTTCCGGCAGTATATTCAAAGCTATGCCATTCATCCACATAACTTTTTCTTTAGTTTTTGGCTTTCAGGAGGAGTGCTAGCTGTAATAGGGCTTGTATGGTTACTGATTGGGTTAGCTGTGAGTATTTTTAGGCAAAGACTGCGTAGCGACGCAACTATAGCTGGTAGTATAGCGGCGATAATCTCAGTCCTCTGCCATGGAATTTTTGATTCTTCATATTTTAAGGGTGATTTGGCGATAATTTTTTGGATGTTGATTTCGTTAATGGCAGTAGGGGACAATCATGCAAAGAGCATTAGATCGACGAGCCACGGTAATAGAAGTTGAAGTATTCCTTCTTCTCTCTCTCCTTCCAGCTAGCGCCTGGCTGGTTAGCTTTAGCGGAGATTATCGCATAGCGCTACTACGGGATTTCTTTCTTCTACTTTTGGCAATAACCGGTGTGCTTAGTTTTTTTAAGGGGAGTTTTTTTCTGAAAAATCGTCCTTTCATTTATCTAATCTCATTTTACTTATTCTGGCTGGTGATGTCGTATTTTTGGCGGGAGGAATCATTTAGCCAGTGGCTCAGGGGGGTTAGGTATCTGGGCGAGCCAGCATTATTATTGGTAATAGCTTCTCTGATCGGATCGAAATATAAATTTCCCTACCGTAGTTTTGTATACATCCTCCTTGCTGTAGTCATGTTAGGATATGTTGAGTGGTTTTTTCCGAGTATTTTTCGTTATAGTCTCGAAGGGTTTGCGTCCCGTGGCAGATTAATTGAATATCACAGGGTTGGAGAGCTTTACAGAATGCAGGGAACCCTAGCTGGTCCCAATGCCATGGGGCTGTATCTGATGAATATGCTACTTCTCTATCCCCTCTGGAGGCCAAGAAGCCGACTATTATCGTGCTTACTCCTGTTGTTAGGTCTCGTAGCGATTCTTCTAACTTTCTCAAGGAGCAGTTTAATTGGTTTGGCGGCTGGAGGAATTCTCTCTCTTGCTCTGTGCGCTAAAAAATGGGGAATAAAGACTGCCCCTGTTTTCTTGAGTGGGCTTGTCTTGGTAACAACCTTAGGATTGTTTATCTGCGCACAAAGAACAGACAGATACTTTTCGGATGAAATTCGCTGGCAGCAATATAAGCGCGTCTGGGAGAAGAGAGGAGAAATTGGTTTAATGGGACGCGGTCCAGGATCGGCCGGCTTGGTTTCTCAGTATAGACTCGACGGGGGAAGCAACTACTATACCGAAAACACCTATTTAGATATTTTTGAGGGATTGGGCCTGATTGGTTTAACTGCATATTTGCTGGTCTGGGCTTTTTTGCTTTTTCATTTATTTGCGTCGGAAGAAGGGGAGGGTTTTTGGCTTGCGATTGTGGGTGTTGGTATGCTGGTAGCCGGAGTATTCATAACAAACTATACGGGTCAAGCGGCTATCTGGACATATATGTTGCTTGTGGGGCTTTTCTTGGGTAGGGTGTCAGTGAGAGGCAATGAACATCGGGCTTGATTTGCGGTTTTGGCGTTCGAGTACGGCTGGATTGGGGCGCTACAGCCGCAATCTTCTTACGGAATTGCTGGCGATCGATAAGGGTAACCGATATACTGCAATAATAACGCCGGAGGACGAGTCGGAATTTACTCTACAAGCACCCAATTTATCCAAAATCGTGGTGCCAATTGGCCACTACTCGCTGGCCGAGCAAACCAAGCTGCCCGGCATTTTACGTCAGCAAAACTTCGATTTGGTCCACTTCGCCAATTTTAATCATCCTTTGCTTTATCGCGGCAAATTCGTGGTAACAATTCACGATTTGATTATGCACTTCTTCCCCACCGGAAGGAAAAAAGATTCCTTCTGGCGCCAGCTGGCCTACAGGCGGGTAATGGCCGATTGCCGCCGCGCAAGAAAAGTTATCGTCCCTAGCCATTCAACCAAGAACGATCTGGTCAAGCATCTGCAGTTTCCGTCAGAAATAATTACCGTTACCTACGAGGGAAGCGAGGCAGAATTTCGCCCCCACAGTCCGGCTGAAACCAAAGCGATTAAAGAAAAACTACACCTGCCGGAGCGCTTCCTACTTTTTGTTAGTCGCTGGGAGCCGTACAAGGGTATCGGTGTGTTACTGGAAGCATTTGCGCAAATTCGGCAAGCCTTGCCGGAGGTTGGCCTGGTAATCTGTGGCCGCCCCAGCCCGCAAGCACCCGAAATTGCAACGCTAATTGCCAAATGCCAGCAATCAGGCGAGCCGATTATCACCCCCGGCTTTCTCTCGGACGAAGATCTTGCCGCTCTTTATTCAGCCGCTAGTGTCTTTGTTCATCCCAGCCAATACGAGGGCTTCGGCATTATGATTCTGGAGGCCTTTGCTGCTGGAGCGCCGGTGGTGACAAGTAATGCCTCCAGCTTACCGGAAGTAGCGGGCGACGCCGCTTTGTTAATTGACCCAAACAACAAAGAAAAGATAGCCCAAGCAATCCTGTCAGTATTGTCAGACAAAAAACTAGCCGAGCAATTGCGCCAAAAAGGACTAGTGCGCACCAAACAGTTTAGCTGGCGCCAAATGGCCGAGGAGACGCTGGTGATTTATCAAAAAGCCCTCGAGTCTTGAAAAGCATATGCAAACGAAACAACCCCGCCTCTTGAGGCGGGGTTGTGACTGGAAGTGACTGGGCTAGATGCCGTGCGCCCGTCGGCGCGATACAAGACGCAGGGGCCAGGTTAGCGGTCCGCTCCAGCTCGGGTCTAGTATCGTCAGCAGCCAGCGAGCCAGATAGCTGGCGGTGCCAAATGGCGCCAGCTCTCCCGAAGGGCAAACTAGCGCCCTTGTGCCGGGAGCTAGCCGGCAGAGTGAATGGACTGCCAGCCGAGCGTGCCACGGGTGGCTGATGACCACCACTTCCTCGAACTCTGGCTCGCGGCTTCGCGCTTTCAGCCATTGGGCTAGACAGACCATGTCGCCGGCAGTACAGGTGTAATATGCCAGGCAGGCAGCAACCTGCTGCTGCTGCTCCGGCGTCAGCCAATCAAAAGCGACCTGCGCCTCGCTTTTGCCCCTGTTTCTTTGGCCGCCCACGATCGCCATCCTATCCCCATCTTCGGGGACGAGTAGCCCAAGGGCCGTTGCTAGCCGCTGCCGGCAGGCTCGGCCGGGTTCTGGGCCGGCTTCTCCGGCAATGTTGCCGGAGGTTAATACGACAAAGAGCTTTCCCACTCTCCCCTCCATAAGATGTGCGCCGTCACCAGACGGTTTGCAATAATATTACCTGAAAAGAGGGCAAAGTCAAGCAGTTGCCCAAGCCCTAACAGAGAAGTACAATACAAATAAGATGCCAGAACCAAATGTTAGCTGGGTGATCGATCGATTTGAGAACGGGCAAGCTGTACTGGTCTGGCAGAAGCAGGAGTTAGTCGTTCCCAAAAAATATCTGCCCGCCCAAATAAAAGAGGGCGAAGTGATCGTGATGGAACTGTATCGCCAGAAGGACGAGAAAGCCCGGCGGGAAAATCTGGCCCGCCATATACTAGACGAGATATTGACGCCCTCTTCCCGATGAAAAAAATATTTCCCAACTTTTTAAACGCTGGCAAGCGGCTTTTTGCTCATTCCTCACTTTGGCGCCGAGCCGGCTTCATCATCCTTTTGTGCATCGGCGGGGTTATTGTCGTCTACCTGCTCTATTCCTTGGCCTTTCTCGGACGGGTATATCCGAGAGTAGCAGTAGGCGGGGAGTCTTTTGGCGGGCTGAGGCAGGATCAGATTGTTTCTAGGCTGGATATGCTGCTGGCCCGGGCTCAAACCACTCCAGTAACGATTACCAGCAATTCCGAGTCAACCACCATCAGCCCAGATACAATTAGCTGGCAGATTGACCGTGATCAAACGGTTAAGCAACTGCTGGCGGTGGGGCGAAGCGAAATCGGTTGGAGGAGTATTTGGCAACAGATCTCGGCCCCATTTCATCGCCAAGCCATAACTCCAAATTACTCATACGATAAGACGGCGCTTGATGAAGAGCTGGAGAAGATTGCTGTCGGTATCGATCAGAAAGCGGTTGACGCGAGCGCCCATTTCTCTGACCATCAGTTGGTTATCAGCAAAGAAGCAATCGGACGGCTGTTTGATCGCCAACAGATGGAACACGATCTTATGAACCGCTGGCTTTCCTTTAGCGCCTCCCCAGTCGATATTCAAACAACATATGATTTGCCTAAAATCGTCCTAGCGGATGAGGACGAGCTGCGCTCACTGGTGGAAGTAATGCTGTCACGTCGTCTTACTCTCACTTGGCGGGGTGGAAAAAAAATCTTGGCCCAAGCCGATATCGAGCAGCTGATCGGTTTTATCGGCCAAGATCCCCAGCTACCAGCTACCGATGAGGGCGAGGGTCAACAGGTTCTTGCGCCGTCCTTTACGCTGGAGAAGGCTCGCGCCTATCTTCGACAGCTGGCAACCACGATTGATCAGCCGGCCCAGGAACCAAAGCTGATTATTAAGGACGGCGTGCTGGCAGTAGGCACTGCCTCGCAGGTTGGGTATGTCGTTAATATCAATCTCTCCTCTACCGGTCTGGCTGAAGCGCTCTCTGCCTCTGCCGATAAGGAATTTCCATTGGTGGCGGATGTCAAAAGCCCATTGGTTCGAGAGAGCGATCTGGCCTCGCTGGGGATAAAAGAACGGGTAGGATACGCCGACACCAGCTTCGCCGGCTCACCTTCCAACCGTCGCCACAACATTGCTAACGGGGTGTCTCTACTGCAAAGCGCTCTAATCAAACCGGGAGAAGAGTTCTCTGTTGTCTCAACCCTGGGCAAGATTGATGATACTACAGGCTTTTTGCCGGAGCTGGTAATTAAGGAAAATAAAACTGTTCCAGAGTACGGCGGCGGTCTCTGTCAGGTCTCCACTACCCTATTTCGCGCTGCTCTCAACGCCGGGTTAAACATTACCGAGCGACAGAATCATTCCTATCGAGTTAGCTACTACGAGCCGCCAGTGGGGCTAGATGCGACAATTTACCTACCCCGGCCCGATCTGAAGTTTGTTAATGATACTTCTGCCCATCTGCTTGTTCAGGGTAAGGTGTCGGGCAACAAAGTGATTTTTGAGCTGTGGGGTACTAGCGATGGACGTAGCTCTACTATTAGCAACCCTATCGTCTCCAATGTTACCGAACCACCCGAGCCGATCCGAACGGAAACTAATACCTTGGCCAAGGGAGAAGAGAAGCAGATTGAACGGGCCCACCAAGGGGCGACGGCAGTTGTCTATTACACAGTCAGCCGTGGAGGGCAGGTGATTAACAAGCAAACTTTCCGTTCGGTCTACAAAGCTTGGCCAGCTCGGATATTGGTTGGTACTCGAGAAGATCTGCCCTCTTGACCCCCCCCTCCTAAGTAGTTAAACTCTAAGAGGAGGGATGGGAAAGAAACTGTTAGGTAAATATCT
>Ga0172369_10000853_pt1 | contig 45128 bp, 48 predicted proteins | sample LakKiv25m_FD_114539 | JGI IMG/M metagenome (GOLD analysis project Ga0172369, IMG submission 114539) | Freshwater microbial communities from Kabuno Bay, South-Kivu, Congo - kab_022012_11.25m | ecosystem: Environmental > Aquatic > Freshwater > Lake | place: Democratic Republic of the Congo...
GACCCGTTCTTGCTATTCAGACAAATCTTCTTAACAAGATTCCACACCCTTCAACCATTATTTGTCCAATCACGACCAATGTGAAAAAGGACTCTGAAATATTAAGAGTTCACTTAAAGAAAGGGACAGGGAATACGCTTGAAGATTGCGATATTATGATTGACCAAATACGAGCGATTGACAACAAAAGACTAATTAAAAGAATTGGTGTTCTACCATCTGGATTGGCTGAAATGGTAAGAGAAAATATTAAGATAATACTCGAACTATATTAATGCACGAAAGCACAACATGTGGCAAAAAATATTGGGGTTGATGCGCAGATAAGCAAGTTTTGAGTACTTTAGTATCAGCTTAACGTGGGACAAATGTTCGGCTGTAAGTTCCCCTACAATTTTTGCCACGGTAACGTTAATTTAAACAACAACATTCCGGGAAATTTGTTGTTTTAGTTTGACGAGATAATTAAAGTTCATTCTGCTGGCACAATTATTGGGAATTTACCGACACTTATGAAAAGACAAATAATCCTCATTGTGTTTTTTTCCGGATGGATTTCCTTACTTTTTTCCCAGGAACGTAAAGAAATTATTGTACTGGTTAAAATCCTTGATAATGATACCATCATTACAGCCACTCTCCCTGAAATTTTAGTCACCGCCAGGTTGCCGCATCACTTCAAATCAGATCTCAAAAAAAACAGCAGGCTTGTTTATAATGTCAAAAAAGCCTATCCTTATGCGAAATTAGCAGGGATTAAGTTTAAGGAATATGAAACCATTTTGCTCAATGCAGAGGATGAAGAAAGCAGGAAAAAACTAATGAAAGATGCCGAGGATGAACTCAGGAATGAATTTGAAGATGATATCAGAATGCTAACTTTCAAACAGGGAATTATTCTGATTAAACTTGTTGACAGGGAAACCGGAAACACATCTTATGCCCTCATTCAGGAACTGAGAGGTAAATTCACTGCTTTCTTCTGGCAGACATTTGCCAGGCTTTTCGGGTTCAATCTCAAGGTGGAATATGATCCTGCTGGAAAGGATAAAGATATCGAAGACATTGTAGTCATGATTGAAAACGGACAGATTTAGAGACTGTTTAAAATTTTTAAATAATATGGTTTTTACTCGTCAAAATAAAAAATTTACTTTCCAGATTTGATGTTCAGTTTTGGAGATTCTTCTCCCGCCATTGCGGGATCAGAATGACATATTAATCTTGTTTATCAGGGGAGGCTGTTGGCAGCGGAGCTGCCAACAGCCTCCCCTCTCAACCTCCAATTCAATTGTCATTCTGAGCGAAACGTAGTGAAGCGAAGAATCTCAAACATAATTTTTCATTTTTAAACAGTCTCTTAACCGTCCAAATTAAAAAGTAAAGTTCACCATAACCATAATAAACCTGCCCGGACATTGCTGGGCATTACTGTCTGTATAAATTTTATCGAATAAATTTTCAATGCTTATGGCCGCTTTCAGGTTTTTCATTATTTGCTTTTCTATCCTTATGCTGTAAATTGAACATGCGGGATATTTATCAGTGAACAGGTATTCATCTTCTATAATATTCAGGTCATTGATCCATTGTTCTCCGATAAATTTATAAAGGAATGTGGTATTAATTATTCGGCTATTCCAGGTGATTCCCGCAGTGACTTTATGGTTGGGAATATCGGTTAGGTACTTACCGCTCAAATCACAATCTACAAGCGTATCATTCACAATATTTTCTTTAACCGTGGCGTGGGTATAAGCATAATTGGCAAAGGCAGACAGTTTATTATTGAGTTCAAATTTGAGTTCCATTTCCAAACCGTAAATTTCAACCTTACTGATATTCTTCTTCGTGAGAACCGGAACAATTTTGTAGCCCATATTTACCGAATCACCGGTGCTTGAATAATACATGAAATCCTTGCCAATGCTGTAATACAATGAACCTCCAAAAGCAATATCCCTGATTATTTCTACATCAGCACCCAATTCGCAGCTTGTAATTATTTCAGGTTTAAGATTCGGATTCGCAACTTTGAATGTCCCTTTCTTTTTACCGGTACGTGTCATATCATCCAGTATCGGAGCTCTGAAACCCCTGGCGACGGTAATATAAGTCCTGTCATTTTCAGAGTACTTGTATTGAGCCGAAAACCGCGGACAGAAAGCATCCCAGTTTTTCACAGGCATGGCTTTATCTTCAAACTTCGAAATAAACTCGATCGAATAGGACGGATAGGCTATTAAAAATAATCCGTCAAAGTATTTTGCGAAATCATACCGAAATCCAATATTAATTTGAAGATTCCGGTTAAAAAAGTAAATCTCGTCCTGAAAAAATATTGCACCAGTCTGCATTTTTCCGGCATTGCTTATGATATCAGTCGAAGTATAATAAGTATCGGTGCCATCCACTAATCCTAATTTATAATCGGCCCCTGCCAGTAAATTATGCTTAGGGAATCGGGTATAGGTTATGTCAAACTTTGCACCCATTTCATTCCTCCGGGAGTCAACTTCATACAGCATATATTCTCCTTCATTCATGTATTCATAAAAACGGTTGTAATTTTCACCTGAATAATAGAGGTTTGTGTACCATTTAATATTCTTTCCAATACCTGAATACCTTGCAAGCCAGTTAAAAGTATCATGCTCCGAAAAAGCGCCATATTCCTCAAATACTTTAACTCCATTTCCTCTTTTATCGTCAAAATACCCAAACTTTAGTTCAATGTTGTCTTGATTTTTGAAGTCGTACCCGACTTTTGCAGAAGTATTAATTTCCTTGAGAAAAGTCGGGACTAAAATGGTATCTTCCTCATCGTAATATTCATCAGGTTCGGTTATATAACCGTCACTCAACCGCCCGAAACCAGAAAGGTTCCAATATAATCCCCTAAAAGATGAACTGTCTTTTACTGAACCTGATAAATCAATGTTTGCATCAATGGTATTGTAAGTCCCATATCCGATAATCGCCTGGCCTGCAAATTTCTTTTGAGGTTTTTTTGAAGTAATTTCAATTACTCCGCCCATTGCTCCGCTGCCATATTGCGCTGTACCCGGGCCTTTTATAACCTTTATTGACTCTATGTTGTTTTTATTGATCATGTTCCAGTTTACAGAACCCTCATCTGCTTTATTCAATGGAGCACCGTCTAACAATACGAGCGTACGCGACTGATCGTTTGCAGGCAATCCCCTCATTGTGATGATCGCCTTTCCGGAATAAATGCCAAAAGTATTGCTCATGTTGATCCCCGGAACATAGTCGAGGAGACCGGGTACTGTCATCACGGGGGCCTGCTCTATTTTCTTTATTGGAATTATGTCAATCCTTAACGGGGCTTCCCTGTCTCCTTTATTTCCGGATGCACTGATCACAACCTCTCCGTTAATATATGGTTGCACTTTCAGATAAACTGTAATACTGGCATTTACATCCTTTCGGACTGTTATTTTTTGTTGATTCTTTTTAAAGCCCAAAAAGCTGATACTTAAAGTATAATTACCTTCCGGGAGATCATTAATAGCAAATTGTCCATCTGCGCCTGTAGTTGTGCCCTTTTCCAACTGAATCAGATAAACATTGGCATCAGTAAGTGGTTGTCCGTTTGATTCATCATAAACGATCCCGGAGATATTGCCGGTTGGTGAAGACTGACCAATTACATTTCCGGTTTCACAAAGAAAAATCAGTAAAAAAAATGTTGAAATAAATAAAAAGAAAATACCCCGAAACATTTTACTATAATTGTCTGGAGTACAGGTTGTATTTGTAGAAATTGTTACAGGGTAATGTTGCATTCTTTTTTTTTATCGTACAACTAACTTTTTGGGCAGCCCCTTTTCATTATTGGAATAAACGGGTTCAACAAAATAAACACCAGAGCAAATATCATTCAACTCTACCGGAGCGTCTCCCGTGATTCTGTATTTCCTGATGATGCGGCCTTCCGCATTATAGATGTTAATGCTTGTAATTCCGGAATCACTGTCTATATTAAGTTCACCGGATTCTACCGGGTTTGGGAAAAAGCGAAATTGATTATCAATAATGTTACTGCCGGTTCCTGATGTTACTTCACCGGTTATCACAATATCGTCTATCTTGGAAATTCCTTCTGCTAAAACATCCGAACCGTTAATGCTCAGATTTGAGGTCATGATCCATCGTACATAAATGGAGGTTGAACCCGGATTATTGAACTGTGCAGGAAGTTCTATTTCGCTAACGACACCGGTTGTCCAATCATTACTGCAAATAAGGGTTCCTCCGTCAACATCAACCCAGTCACCACCCGAAAGCCTGGCCTGGACTTTCCAGTCCTGCGGGCCCGGAAATTCAATATCAGAGAATTGTTTTGACGAAACTTTGAAATTGCCGTATCCGGGCGCCTTAAACTTGACGGACCACAATTTACTGTTCCCACCTTCATCCCAGCCGGTTGCCGTACCGGCGAAGGTGCTTGCTCCTTCGGTGCAGGTAATGACCCGCGAATTGGGATCTGAAGCGGTATCCTCTGCTGCTATATACCTGTTAACATTGTCGGGTATGCACACATCTGGATAGATATCAAGGGTATCAATTCCCGTCGGGAATGTCCAGGCAGCGATGGTGTCAATATTTTGGGAAAACCCGTTAGTAAATGCCCAAAAAATAAATGTACAAATTAATAGTTTTTTCATACTTGAATTTTTAACTTAAATGATTAATACTAAAAATACTTATTGTTGAATTTTTACTGCAAATTCAATTGTTCCGGAATCAGATGTTTCGGCATTGATAACCTTAACCAAACCGAGTTTACCGTTTGCTGTTTTAAATGGTATTACCTGACTGTTTGTGGCCCATTTAAATTTTTTCTTTCCCCAGACTTCATCGTAGGATACGATCAATAAACTGTCGTTAAACGCCTGATCAAAAACCTCCGCCGGGATAGGATCATCTTCAACACTGATGTCCCATAAAGTATAAGGCCTTGTTTGCCATTCAGTAATGGACGGATAAAAAGTCATGGCCTCGGTACTGTAATTATCCATCTCTCCTGCCGACGAAAAAGTCGGGGAAGCCAGGTTATTGTCTTCAAAAAAATAAACCAGGATGTGCATATCGGTTTGAAAAAACACTGCGGAGTCTTCGGAATAAACTTTTCCTGTAAACGGATCAAGGAAATGGCCATATCCGGTATTTGACTGATAGCCCATTACAATAGAAGGATAATAATAAATACCTCCAAACTGTGAATCAGGATCCTTGTAAACTGTGCGGGAAACATGTGATGACAACCTGTTCTTATCCATAACGGTAAATGTCCATTCTGCTTCCTCTTCCACATTCTGGTAATAGACTTTTTCAACATCAAGGCTTTCTGAATTCAATCCTGTGTCCATTACTGTTATTGCGGTTCCATCAACCAGCATTTTTTTTATGGTGAAATTGGTAATGTTAGCACTGTTACCCCTTGCCTGGATACCGAATATCAGTTTATTTCCAACCTTGACCACTGCACTGTCCTGTGTAAATTCCGTACCCTCTTTAAAATTTATTACAGGTGGAATTTTTTCGTCCTCCTTATTGCAGGCAGGAAGTGCAAAAAAGATTGAAATCGTAAGGAGTTTCAGGATAAAATGAAGGCGATTATTTTTCATTTTCAAGCAGGATTTTTATTTCTTTGGGGAATAGGTTAAAATATTTAGAGGCTGTATCAATAAATGTCTGTTGGCCGTTTTGCTCCAGGATTTTCATTCCTTTTTCAGGCGATAATAAATATTTCAAAAATCTCTCAGCCAATACCCTGCTGGGTGCATTGTTAAGTATTGAAATACCGTACAACATTGGTTCTCCTTTCTGGACGATTTTTTCATCACTGCTTTTGCCGGAAAGCTCGATGCCTGCACCTGCATAAAAATCCTTAAATGCCGGATTGCTCAAATTGATTTCATCGGGTAGTTCTACAATTTCAAGCTGATGCTGTTTTGCAACAGAAGAATAGATGAACATATAATCAATAGCATGAGATTCGAGCAAGGCTATCATATCCACTTCTTTGGGCCGGATGAATTCTCTGTCTTTTTGTATCAGCCTTTCAGCAAGGCCTTCTTTCTTATAGTACTTTTCAGAAAGTTCAAACATGATGACCGTCCTGTAACCGCAGGGGTCAGCCTCAGGGTCCGAACGTCCGAAATAAACCGAATCATTCCCCAGGATATCAAACCAGTTCTCTGAGCTTATTTTACCGCTCATCCGTGAAGTACTGTCAAAGGCTATACACAACTCATTGCCTGCAAATGCGATCTGCCATTCTGTAAATTCGGGGATCAGCAGTGTTTCGATAACTGCATAATCCGAAGTGGCGATGATGTCGCAGGATTTATGCAATTCCGAAATCTTCCTGGCACATTCGCGGCTGCCGGAAGCTTCGGGTAAAACTTTGATGCCCGGATTTTCAGCCTCAAAGTTTTTCGCTATTTCATGAAAAGGTTTTGTAAGGCTGCCAGCATGAAAAATAATTAATTCATTATTATTGCCGGAACCTGCAGGAGAAGACCGGTCACAGGAATATATTCCCGGAATCAGTAGTAACCAAAGATAAATAAGCTTTACCCCTTGCTTCATAATTTAAAATAATTCGATATGCACCGCAATGCATTTCGGGGGTAAAATTAGAAAAAATTGAATACTGAAACAGGAATCTGAAAAATTTTTATTGAATAATCATTTTTCGGATAATACTGCCATCGCTGTTATTTAATCTATAAAAATAAATTCCGGGATCTAAGCCTTTGGCTGAAAAATCAACCCTGTACTGCCCGGCAGCCTGTCTTTCATTTACGAGTGAGGCAACTTCCTTACCCAGATAATCATAGACCTTAAGGCTAATCTCATTGGCTTTTGTTAATGAATAATTGATAGCTGTGCTTGAGATGAATGGATTCGGGGAATTTTGCTCCAGGGTTGCATAGTTTGTTGAAACTGCGTGTTCATTTACAGCAGCCGGTCCGCCGGCTTTGGAATACGAGAAAGCGCCAATCTCGATGGTTGAAAGGTTGAATTGCTCTTCATATATTGAAGTAATATGAACCTGGGTTAGATCTTTTGCATACCAATGATATCCAATGACTGTTGCGGAATCTGTCCCGACAGGAGTATGTGAAATCATAAAGTTATATTCAGTTAGTCTCAGACATGGATAGTCTCCCGAAGGCAGATTCATGGTTCCAAATGCATCAACTTCAACTTCAATTTTGGAAATTACCCATACATCAGGCATGTACCATGTAGAATCCCAATCCTCCTCCCAGGTACTCCCATAAGTGAAAGGTACAACGGCTTGTACTGCCGGTGGATCCCAGGTATAGGCAATTTCAATTTCATCGCTTAATCCATGAAGCAAAAGTTGATCCGAAGTAAGCTCCTGATAGGTCCAGGTATGCATGGTGTCATCATCAAATCCGTAAATATCTTCCGACATAACAAGATTGCAACCTGGAAAAGAAGAATAAAAGGGTGCGGACGAAGGCTCAACTGATATTCCATCCCCAGCCTGAATGAAATCATAACCGCTGAAATCCCAGGTTTGAGCTGAACCGGATGCTTCACCAACAAATATAGTAAGCATTGGGCCATCAATTGGTGTTGCATAAGAGGTAAAATCGCTTCCGGATGCCATTCCGTTCGAATAATCCGAATGAGTTAAGGTAATCTGCGAAAATGCAGTAATTGAAAATAATAAGGAAATCAGTAAAAGTCTTGTTTTCATTTTTGTTCCTCCTGAAATTAAAATTTTTATTAGATTTTTCATTTATTGATTGATTATACCAATTTTATCAAAGCACACAAATTTAATATTTATTATTTTCAGATATTGGAATAAGAGCAATAATATTTTTCAAATATCTGGAATAGTTCAGTCAGGTATCGAACTTCAATCCGTCAAAATCAAATGCTTTACTTATGCAACGGCTAATTCAGCTATTTTTTAAAAATAAAATAGACAGCTAATACAAGAAATATAAATCCTATGAAATGATTAAGCCTGAGAATTTCATTTTTAAAAAACAACATCGAAAACACCGTAAAAACCACGAGGGTAATTACTTCCTGAATTACCTTCAGTTCAACCAGTGAAAAAGAACCTCCATTATTCTGATAACCGATTCTGTTTGCCGGAACCTGGAAACAATACTCGAAAAATGCTATCCCCCAACTGATAAGAATTATTGCAAATAATCCCAGATTATTGAGGCCCTTCATTTCGTTAAATTTCAGGTGCCCGTACCAGGCAATGGTCATAAAACTGTTTGAAAACACCAGCAATCCTATTGTATATAAACCGTTCATATTTTCTTAATTATTAATTCATGTTATTTCATGTAAAGACAATTTAGCTGAGATGAGTAATAAATTCCTAAATCAGCAAAAATAAATCCATGCAAAAAAAACAAAAATTCAAGTTCAATTAAAGTCAGGTGTAAAGGTGAATTTTTTGTTACTTTGTTTCAAATTAACCTTCAAAATTTGATTATTATGGGATTTATTAGCGAATTCAAACAGTTTGCCATGAGAGGAAATGTTCTCGATATGGCAGTAGGTATCATCATTGGCGGAGCTTTTGGGAAAATAGTCAGTTCATTTGTCACCGATGTAATTATGCCTCCAATCGGAATTTTATTAGGCGGTGTTGATTTTTCCGACCTGAAATTTATCATTAAAGGTTCTGTCTTAAACGATGCAGGGGAATTAACGAAGGCTGTGACCCTGAATTACGGGTTATTTATTAACAGTATTATTGATTTTGTCATTATTGCAATTGCCATTTTTGCGATGGTTAAAGCTATGAATACCATTAAGAAAAAGGAAGAAGCAGTACCTCCACCTCCACCCGAACCCACGAACCAGGAAAAGTTACTGGCAGAGATACGCGATCTTCTGAAAAAATAACAATAAACTTAATACCACTTTACCTATATTCTGAACATAATTTTTTCAGGAAGGATAATCATTGACATAAAATCATTTTACGGATTTACTTTATTTTGTAAAAAAAATTTGAATGAAAAAAGGCGCTTATACATTATTAATCACTCCTTTCAAAAAGGATTATTCCCTTGATGAAGAAGCATTGCGAAGGCTTGTCAGAATGCAGGTCAGATCAGAAATCACGGGTATCGCACCATTGGGTGTAACCGGTGAAAATACCTTAATGACCGATGACGAAGTTAAACGGCTTGTAGAAATAGTTGTGGATGAAGCCAAAGGCAGGAAAGATATTCTTCCCGATATTTGTCTCGCCGGTACTCAGGAATCTATTGAAAGGGCAAAAATGTTCGCTGACCTGGGAGCCGATTATGTGGTTGCATTTACACCGTTTATGGTCATGCCGACCCAGAGCGGGCTTATCAATTATTACAACCAACTCGCCGATGCTTCACCCGTGCCTGTGATTTTGCATAGCTCAAAAGAAAGAACCGGTGTTGAGCTTGCTCCGGAAACAACGGCTGCACTTGCAAAACATCCGAATATTGCTGCAATTAAAGAGGGTAAGAAAGAACTCGACCATCTCGCCAAAATTATTTATCTGACAAGAAATGATGATTTTCTTGTTTTTACAGGTAAAGACACTACAGCCTTTCCGACTGCAGCTTTCGGCGGAGCGGGTTCTTTCACTGTTTCAGGAAATGTAATACCCGATGTAATGGGAAAGATGATCAATTATGCACTTGGCGGAAATAAAGCAGAAGCTAACAGACTCCATACCGAATATTATCCGTTGTTTGAAGCTATGCGTTTCGAATCGAATCCAATGGCCACTAAAAAAGCCCTTGAAATGATGGGAATTATCAACGGAACCCTTCGTCCGCCATTGACCGAACTCAGCGAGGGAAAAACAAAAATTCTTGAATCAATTCTTAATGAAAGAGGCCTGATATGAAATCAATTAAAATTCAGGCGCCGGCAACCAGCGCTAATGTCGGTCCGGGATATGATATTTTTGCTTTGGCACTTAAAGAACCTTTTGACCAGGTTGAGCTTACCTTAAACGATTCAGGAAACATCAATATTGAAATCATAAATGATATTCAAAATATCCCTACAAATCCGCAGGACAATACTGCCGGGCTTGCAGCAATGGAGTTGTTCAGGGTAAAAAAAATCACATTTGGATTGCGAATCAGGATATTGAAATATATGTGTTCGGGCGGAGGGATGGGAACCACAGGTGCTTCAGCTGCTGCCGTTATTTTTGGACTGGACAAATTACTGAATTTACAACTCCCTCCCAACGAAATGATTGATCTTGCGAGGAAAGGAGAGGTCGCTTCGGGTGGTTCACCCCACGCTGATAATGTTGCGGCGGCAATTATGGGAGGTTTTGTACTGGTAAAAAGTTATAATCCTATTGACGTATTAAAGCTTGAGCTTCCTGATACTCCGGTAGTGTTGGCAGCCATCAGAAAAAGCCAGCGTACCACCCGTGGTTTTATTACTTATGAAATAGGCCAGGAAAAACTGAAAGAGCAAATGGCTCGGTGTTCCCGTGTAATTCATGCAATTCACACCAGGGACATGAAGGAATTCGGCAGTGCCATTTCCATGGATTACATTCACGAGCCTGTTCGCGGCGCAGCCATTCCGGGGTACTGGGAAACCAAAAAGAAAGTCCTGGCTGCCGGTGCTTATGGCTGTACAATAAGTGGCGGCGGATCGTCGGTAATTGCATTTTGCCCTGCCGAAAAACAGGATGAAATTGCAGAACTAATGGAAAAAGATTTTTCTTCCAATCCTAATTATTCAAAGACCTATAAAACTTTTACTTCGAATAAAGGAGTACAAATTATTGACTGAACAATACTTAGCGGATTATCATGATTAAATTTGACTTCATTGATAAAATTGTACTTGTAACGGGTTCATCAAGGGGAATTGGAAAAGCATGTGCCGTGCGGTTTGCAGAAGCAGGAGCCCATGTAGTGATACATTTTAACAAAAACCATAAGGCTGCGGAACAGGTTTTGAAATCGCTGTCAGCAAACAATCATTTTCTTGTGAAAGCTGATCTTGCCGACGCCGGCCAGGTGAAGTCGCTTGCTGAGCAGGTTTTGAATAAATATGGCAGAATAGATGTCCTGGTAAACAATGCCGGGGTATTCGAAGAATTTGACGTTTTGTCCCTCTCTTTTGACCAATGGCAACAATCCTGGGAAAAAACCATAAAAACCAACCTTACCGGAGCAGCAAACCTCTCATTTTTAATCGCAAAAAAAATGAAAGATAAGGGTGGCTGCCGTATTGTGAATGTTTCATCACGCGGGGCTTTTCGTGGCGAACCTGATGCTCCGGCTTATGGCGCCAGTAAAGCCGGGATGAATTCCTTCGGTCAGTCGTTCGCAAAAGCCTTTGCAAAATATAATATTTATGTTTACACCATTGCACCCGGATTTGTGGCTACCGAAATGGCTGAAAATGCCATGATTGACGAAAGGGCGGATGAAATAAAAAATCAGAGCCCGCTTGGCCGAATTGCCTCACCGGAGGAAATTGCTCAAACCATCCTTTTCCTTGCATCACCTGGATCAGAATATATGACCGGTTGCATTGTGGATATGAATGGTGCCTCCTATCTTCGGAATTGATTTATCATTGTTACTCCAATAAATTATATCATCCGGGTAATAAAGTCTGGTGTTATACCAAAATGAAGCATATTTTAGTCCTGGTGTTGGATGCATTATTCTTAAACCGAAGTGATTTATATAACAGTCTATACTTTTTATTAAACTGCCCCGATGGACTGTAACAAAAATCAATCCGGCATTTACCAAAGTAAGAAATTCCGTTACGTCCTTTCGGATTATACTGAATTTCAAGTTGGTAAAAAATGATAGCATCCGGGCTATACTATATTTTGATGTGCTGATAAAAAATTTATCTTCACAAATGAAAGCCTACCAATTTAACTTGTGCAGAATTCCTTATTTTCGTTCGGTGAAAGGAACAAATGCAGTAGTAGTTTTTAGCCCGTAGAGCCTGCCGGGCTGAACGCGGGGGCAGGCTCTATGCGCAAATTGATCATGGCATAATTTGATCCTATATACAAGGTAAAAATCATCGGTAAAATTATGCCAGCACATTAAAAATAATTCAACCTAAATACTATATAACTTTGTATTTCGGAGTGAAATAAAAAACATTGGAAATGATCATGTAATTAATTGCATTTTGCTTCATTCATCTATTGAACAGCATAAAGATTATCAAAGTTTAATAATTCAGTGAAATTTTTAAAATACAAGTGTGAAAACCATGAAATTATTGTCAGCCCTGCTGTTTATGTCGCTGAGCCTGTTTGCTCAAAAGCATATTATGGTTCAGAAAAAGGATGGAAACACTGTCCTGAGACTCTTCCTGAATAATCAGATGATTTCGATTATCCCTGCCTCCTTTCCTGGTTTAACGACCGAAAGCGTCGAGGTAAATGATCAAAGCCATATATCGAAAACCATGCAGTTTAACTGGACATTAAAGTTCTCTGCACAGGGAAAAGTGTTTAAGGATGTCTCCTTTGCCAATTCGCAGGTTGGTTTCATAGCGACAGAACTCGGTGCGGTTTATAAAACGGAAGATGGAGGCGACAATTGGATTTCAGTCATGAACCTCGGATTCCCATATTACTGGTATGGAGTATATGCACTTTCTCCCGACACGGTTGTTATCTCCGGATTCAATAACCAGGGTCAGATCAACGAGGGGGTTATTCGCTGGACTTTAGATGGAGGCAGCACATGGAGTGCAGATATTGTATTAACACTACCGGGCAATGGCGTGGGATGGCTCGAAAAGGTTCACTTTTTTAACCAGGATACCGGAATTGTTTTTAATTCCTTTTCAGGCGGATGCTGGTACACCTCTAATGGCGGCAAGGATGTTGATTCCTGGACTTACGTTAACATCAATCCTGATCTTGGCTGGATTGCGGGGAATATTGATGCTCAGTCGGGCGGACAGGTATATGCAACAGGGATCCATTTTGCAGGCAGTATGGATTTCGGATTGACATGGACGAGCAATGCCTCTGCCGATAACGTTTTCGATGGCGGAGTTGATTTTCTGGATTATGATAATCTTTACGGATGGACCGGCGGTGGCCAGATCAGTGCTCCGGTCTCAGGATGGGTTCACCGAACAACAGATGGCGGACTGGAGTGGGGCCCGCGTCTTGAAACTTTTCAATATCCCATCAGAGCCGTGAAATTCTTTAATGAGACCACAGGACTGGCCGTCGGAGGAAATTTATATCAGGAGGCTGGTGGCATTTACAGCACCTCTGACGGAGGTGATACCTGGAATGCAGATATCAGCACTTCTGCAGAAATGTTCTCACTGGATTCTGAAATTATTTCGGCTGATTCAATGGATATCTGGTGCGTAGGTTCGACGGGTGGAAGTACTGGATTTACAGGAAAACTTTATAAAACCAGAATAATCAATCCCATCACAAATATACCGGAGAATGGTTCATTAATTCCACATGCTGAATTATTAGGGCAGAACATCCCCAATCCTTTTAGCAATACTACGAAAATAAATTTTCTGATCCCGGTTAACGGCTATGCATCCCTGAAAGTTTTCGATTTATTGGGAAATGTTGTTACCATTTTAACTGATGGAGTAGAAAGCCAGGGATATAAATCGGTTAATTTTGAACCTGGCCCGTTACCGTCAGGAGTTTACTACTATCGGTTGAAAACAGGAAACTGTAATGAAACGAAGAAATTAATCCTGCAATGATAAATGATCATTGGTGATTATCCCTGCTTCTGTTGAATGTTTTCTTTTCAAGACGAATTTTTTCTTACCGTTTTTCTTATCAGGTTACTGTACTCCACCGATAACCACATCTTCAACCTGCGACATGATGACCACGTAATTTTTTCCGTATTTCTTTGCGCATTTCGGACAAGTGGTGTACCACATATACCACTTTTTGATGTTCATTCCTTTTGATCTTGCATAGTTTTCGTAGTCTTTGCACCACTTTCCGGTATTACTGTACGGGCCTTCATAGATTTTACTTAGAAATTTCCCACTCAGCGTTGTATTTTCTCCTCCGGCTACTGCCTTATCTACTGCCAGATAAACATCCATATTCCATTTGGATGTGTGATCCGACAGGCAAAGACAGTCAGGCATCGAGGATCCGGAATTTCTGATTTGGTTGTCGAGCCTTTTCATCACCCGCCCGAAATTCAAAGGCATGTAAAAAAAAGTGAATACCTTGTCGCGTACAAACAGTTTGTGTTCCCAGTTAAACACTATATCCTCCCATTTTTCAGGTTCAATCTGAGGACAGCATATTTCAACATTTTCGTTGTTTGATTCCATAAATACCTCCTGATTAATTTATAAATACTTTAAAATCCAACATAAGTGCAGCTAACAAATTTTTCGGCCATCCTGCAAGTCTTCCTGCATTGGTGGTTATGATCTTGTAACCTGGTTTTGACATTCTTCATCCTGTCATTCATTGATCATTTATTTGATTTTTACTGTTCTTTTAACTATTTCTGCATACATCCACTGTACTTTCAATTTATTTCCGGGGAACCTCCAATTCCAAATAAATCATAAGGTTTCTCACTTAATACATCATTATATAAAAAGGCAATGAGAAAAATAAAGGCGATGAATGCAAAAACAATAAGTATCTGAACCTTTGAGGTTTTTTGAATATCCTGTTTTGTTTTTTCCTCGCATACTCCACCAGGACAGTATTGTGCCTTATCTTTAAAAAACAATGGATAAAATTTACATCCCAAACAAATTCCAAACGCCGATTCAAAGAACAGGAATATCAGGCAAATTAAGCAGATAATACCCGTAATTGGGCTAAATGCATTAACCAACACCATAAAAATAAACATAACGGTTGCTAAAACCAAACCAATTATCCAGGCAAACTTTTTTTGCGGCGCCCCTACATATTCAGGAACCTGATTACTGACAATCAACCGTCCGATAATTAGAGTTGGAGAAAATTTTGGATTTATAAAAACCCTAATTGCAAAATCGGTCAGGAACATGGTTATTACATACTTGATCATTAAAAAATTATTGTTAAATATGATCAGCATTAAGGAGATCAACATAACTAAAAACAGTATTCCGGCCGATGCTCTTATTTCTCTTTCATTTAATACAGGAACATTAACTCCTTCAATATCTTCTCCGAATTTTATCACTTTATTCATTTTTTTTGGTTTAATATTTAAAAGTACATGGATAGTAATGCTTAAATTTCTTTCAGATTGATTAGAACACATTCATACCATCAACCAAGCATATTTTTGCAATTTACAGTTCCATCATATCTGGCATTTCATTTCGCAAATATATGATCTTTAATAATTATTTTTGGTGAAACATTAATCGCTATGGCTCCTTCGGAATCATTATGGACTAAAAAAGAATTAAAGATTCTGGAAAGTCTCGGTACGCCTTCTAAAATCCAGGATTTTATTGATATGATCCCGTATAATACTACCAGCGAAACGAATTCACCGAGATGGGTACTCCGGAAAAAAAGAGCCCATTGCATGGAAGGCGCTTTGCTCGCGGCAGCCTGTTTGCAAAATATAGGCTTCCGGCCACTTATTCTCGATATGAGGTCGGAAAATGACGATGATCATGTGATTGCCGTTTACAAGCTCGATGGTTGCTGGGGCGCGCTCGCCAAATCAAACTTTACGGTTCTCCGCTTGAGGGAACCGGTTTATAAAAGCCTTAGAGAACTGGTAATGTCATATTTCGATTTCTATTTTAATTCATTAGGTGAAAAGACACTGCGTTCTTATTCCCTGCCTCTAGATCTGAGAATATTCGACAATCAAAACTGGAAAACTTCCGGTCAGGATTTGGAATTTATCGGCGACAGGCTCAACTATATGAGGCACTTTCCCATTATCCGGCCCGGACAAGTTCGGAAACTGGTAAAAGTAAGCCGCTATCTGCTTGAAGCAGGATTGCTGGGGTCGGATTCAGACGGGCTTTATAAGCCTGAAACGGATTAATGGCAGTTCCCGGTGAAGGCATATTCCAATAAAAGAAAAGATGGTTGTGCGATAAAATCAAGAGATTGCCGGTACATAAAATCAAAGGTCGTATCAATAACAAATTCGTTTTTATCATTGATGACTCCCCGGTAATTTTCAATTCTGGCAAATGCCACAAGATGCTGCGAGAATGCTGCATGTAAATTGCTTACCAGAATGATGATAGAGAATTTCCTGATCATAACAACTCATTTTTTGGTTTAATTAATTCCAAAAATATGAGATTTTTTAACACAAAGGTTTGTTATCCCGCAGCAAGTTATAATTTTGCCACAGTAAATTGATAAAATTTAAGCTTTTCAAAAACTCAAATTTATGGGAAGAGCATTTGAATACCGCAGGGCATCGAAAGAAAAACGATGGGATAAGATGTCGAAAATGTTTCCTAAGCTTGGCAAAACCATTACAATGGCTGCCAAAGAGGGTGGAATTGATCCTGAAATGAACCCGAGGTTGCGTACCGCCATCCAGAATGCCAAAGCTCAGAATATGCCGAAAGATAACATTGAAGCAGCCATCAAGCGTTCACTCGGAAAAGAAGCGGAAACCATCACGGAAGTGTTTTATGAAGGCAAAGGCCCGCATGGCGTACTGGTTTTCGTGGAATGTGCCACCGATAACACAACCCGTACGGTTGCGAATGTAAAATCTTATTTCAACAGGCTCGGAGGTTCAATGGTTCCTTCCGGCTCCCTTGAGTTCATGTTTTCGCGTAAAGCCGTTTTTGAATTTGAAAAAACACCTGAAATCAATATTGAAGAACTCGAACTGGAACTCATAGATGCCGGCTTACAAGAGATCATTGTTGAGGAGGACAAAATATGGGCTTATGCCGATTATACCGACTTCGGAACCCTGTCGAAAGCCTTTGAAGACAAGGGGATTGCTATAACCAAAGCAAACCTTCAGCGCATTCCAAATTCGCCGGTAGAGTTTACTGAGGAACAACTAACTGATATTGAAAAGATGCTGGATAAGATTGAAGACGATGAAGATGTGCAGGCCGTTTACACTAATATTGCGTGAAGGGGAATTTAGTTGGGAGTATTTAGTATTTAGTATTTAGTCTTGAGTATTGAGTCTTTCGTATTGAGAACCGATAACCGAGACCTGAGAATAGTCGGCAGTCGGCAGTAGGCAAAAGAACACAGAACATAGAACCCGGAACTGAGAACTGAGAACTGAGAACTGAGAACCGAGAACTGAGAACCGAGAACTGAGAACCGAGAACCGAGAATAGAGAACTCTGAACACGAAACTCTGAACTGAGAACTCAGCAACCATCTACAAGATAAAAAGAAGTCAGTTGTAGGCAGTCTGTAAACCAGTCACCAGCAACCTATGACAGCTTATCAGTTCTCAGAGCAAGTCCTTATAATCCACCATAATGGGCTGGTTTTTTTCCCAATCAAATAGTGTCATCCGGCGTAGGTCATAATAGTTTCGCCAGTAGGTTCCCAGTGCATTTATAAAATTACTCTTGGAGTTATCGGATTCAGTTTGAGCAATGTTCAGGTCGGTAATGCTTATTTTTCCAATCAAATACCTGGCTTTGGTGATTTCATACCCTTTTTGTGCTACGGTATCAGCTTTGGCTGAAATCAATACCTGGTTATACTGCATATTGAACCTTGAAACTTTCAGAAATATTTCCTGGTTAAAATCAATCTGCTCCTGCTCTATGGTCGTTCTGACGATTTCCTGGTTCGACTCGGCCATTTTTATTTTTCCCCTGGCCACGCCCCAGTCAAGAATCGGAAGTGAGATTCCAAGTTCAAAATGCTGTTGGTCGGAAGGGTTATCATTCAGGTAACGGATATATTCGTCATTATTGGAAAGTCCATATAAAGCAAATAATTCTGCATCGAACCTTCCATTGTACTTTGCCTGCGCCACAGTACTCTCGGCCTCCATTAAGCGGCGGGTAAAAGCAAGAGCAACGGAACTGTTGCTCCTCGCTTCCATGATCGCGCGGGAAGCGTCAACCATAAAAGGATTAACCAGCGTGGGTATGATTAATTCGATTTTGCTTTCTTCCTGAAACCGGAGAAAGGACTTGAACCTGAAGCGCTGATTTTCAAGGTCGAGCTCAGCATCTTTCACAGCAGAGCTTGCCCGCAGATATTGCAATTCAAGCTGAAGCAGATCATTTTCTGCAATTTTCCCAAGGTTAAAACGTCCTTCGGCAATTTTATATAAAGTATCGTAATTGGCTTCATTGATCCGGACAATTTGCTCCTGTATTTGAGCCAGCAAAAGGTTAAAAAATAAATTTGTCGCGGTAAGCGAAACCTGCTCCATATCCTCGATATATGATTTTCTGGCCTCCTCATAAAGCATCGGTTCAAGTTTTCTTTCCCATCGAAAGGTATTATAAGTAAATAATGGTTGTCTGAAAGCAATATTCAATAAAGTAGCATTGTAAGAGCTTGAATCCAAAATAAAATTGTCAAGCCTTTCAAAATTTGAATTTATAGAAATATTTCCACCCGTTAATCCGATTTGCTGTGTAATTGATAATCCCGCACTAAGGCTATTTTCATTACTTTGAGAAAATATACTGCCTTCTTCCAATTTTATCCTGCTGATTGATTTATCAAAACCGGGAAGACTGCCGTTTAAAGTAAGTGATGGCAAGTACTTTGCCTGGTACGAGCGGTATTGCCAGTAACTCGCCCTGAATTTGTGTTTTGCCATGAGGGCATCCGGCGATTGTTTTTTAGCAATTTCAATGGCATCCTGCAGGGTAAGCCGGGTTACATTTTCCTGTGATTGTACCACTACCGCACTTCCAATAAGAATAATTAAAATTTGTATATTCAAAAAATTACTGAAACACTTTTTCTTCATACATATTTTTTAAATCCTAATTCCTTAATCCCAAATCCTAATCATGCCGCAGCGATTCCAGAGGATCTTGTTCCGCGGCTCTTTTCGCCGGCATATAACCGAATAAAATGCCTACTGCAACCGATACTCCAAAAGATACTGCTATAGATAATGGCGAAACAATTGTCAGAATATCCGTTACTTTCATGATGACTTTTGAAAGCAAAATTCCAACGATAATACCAATTAATCCGCCGGTTACACTTATCAATGTGGCTTCCGAAAGAAACTGAAAAGCGATTTCCTTTTTCGTCGCACCTGTGGCTCTTCTTACACCGATTTCGCGGATACGCTCCATAACTGAGGCCAGCATGATGTTCATAATCCCAATGCCGCCAACAATAAGTGAAATGCTAGCAATAGCTCCTAAAACAATGTTGAAAATATCCTTAGTCCTTTGTTCCTGTTTCAAAAGCAATTCCGGCACTTTAATCTCAAAATCTTCCACACCTGCATGTCTGCGCAAAAGCATTTCCTTTAATACTTTTACGGTAGAATTTATATAACCGCTTTCCTTAACCTGCACAACAATCTTGTCTATCTGATTGAAATTGGTTTCTTCATCACTGCTTGAACTGGAACTGAACGAAGCAAAACCATCACCAAAAAAAACGAACGAATCATCCTGGCCATGAATAGCTGCAGAAGTGATGGCCGACCTGTCTTTATATCGGAGTAAAATGGTTTGGATCGGGGCATAAATATTCACATTATAATTGCTGATCCCCAAATCCTCGCTTCCTGAACCGGATGCGCTGATATTTTCGAGCACTCCAACAACTTTCAGCCATAAGCTTCCACACTTAATGTACTTCCCAATAGGTTCTTCATCAGGGAAAAACTTAGAAGCGATTTTCGGCCCGATGATGCACACTGCATTACCTTTTTTTACATGGGTTTCAGTAAACATAGTCCCTTTCTGAAGAGTGAGGTTGTAAACTTTAAAAAAGTCGGGTGAAACACCGGTGAGTATCGCTGAACTACGAATCCCATCTTTTATGATAGAAGTTTCATAGATCACTTCAGGGCTAACCTTGTCAACCGAAGGAATAAGCGTAGCAATGGATTCAGCATCCTTCATCGTCAAACCGGGAGAAAACTTTTCCGATTGTTGCTTCCCTTCCTGTGTTTCGTCATCAGCAGCAGGAATTTTTTCAACTATGGGATTAACTACGATATTGTTCACACCAACCAGTTTAATCTGTTCGAGAATTTCCTGCTGGGCTCCTTTTCCTATTGCCATCATTGCGATTACGGCTGCTACTCCGAATATGATTCCAAGGGCGGTAAGGATGGAACGGAAACGGTTTGCAAAAACCGCTTCAACCGCAATGTTTAAAATATAAAAATACCTTTCCAAAATTGCTGCACTTTAATTTTTTACGGCTCCGTCAGGTTTTGAAAATCTTTTCAAATTAACTTTTTCACCCGATACTGGTTTATCGAATATCATCGAATCAGTTCCGTTAAGAGTATCCGTTCTTATTTCATTTTTCACACTGGCTATCGGCTGTTTAGTGCTGAATTGCTTAATGACCTCATCCGGCAGTTTATGGATGCGGTAAGATTCATATCCTTCGGGTGGAACGATATAGACATCATCATCTTTTTCAAGTCCGGCATTGATAATGATTTCGTTTTCGTTTGTTTTACCAACGATAACTTGTTTTCTTACATTTCCTGCGACCACATAAGAAACGCTGTCACCGGTGTGAACACATTCAATCGGTATGAACAAAATGCTGTCAATTATATCGGTTATAATTATATTTTTAGTGGTCATTGCAGGCCTCATTACTGAGTCGAATTCATTTACCTGTATCATCACTTCAAATACTTTGGCATTGGTATTTTTCATTTGTTCGCCAATATTAGCCACCTCTTTAACTAGCCCTGTAAATTTCTTTTCAGGGAAGGCATCAATACCTAACTCAACCTTCTGACCCACTTTCACTTTGCTGATGTCAATTTCATTTACATAAGTTTTTGAGATCATTTCGGTAAGATTCGGCAGTGTAGCAACGACATTATCCCAGGTGCTTATCTGTGCTCCTATTCCCATCTTTTTTCCATCCCAGCCGCGTTTATAAATGACCATGCCCGATTTAGGCGCAAACACGGTAAATTGTTTTAGCAAATTAGCCATCTCGTCGTATTTTCGCTGGGCCTTGGTTAGCTGAGCTGTTACATCCTGCATGGTTGCTTTCGCTTTTTCCAGTTTCAGTGAATAATTTTTAACAGCCTGATCGTAAGACCGCCCTGCTTTTTCAAGTTCAATTTCAACCTGACGTATTGTAGCGGGTGGTTCAAACTTTGACTGTTCAAGTTGAATTTTCTTTTCTTCGAGAACATAATTAAGGTTAATCAGATCATCGCGCAGGCTTCTCATCTCAAGTGTAGTATCGAGCATTGTTTTGGTGTGCTGTGTTTCGATCTGTTCAAGTTCAAGTTCCTGGTCTTTGAGTTTACCTGCCAGTTCTGTCCGGTCGAGGGATGCTACATAATCACCGGAGTCAACTACGGTTCCATCCGGAACTATATCCTCAATCTTTACCTCCCATATTCTCACATTATTCAGGTTATCAGGACCATAAATTTTTTCGGATTTTTTTGCCTCAAGTTCTCCCGAAGTAGTGACAGCAATTTTAAATTGTCCCTGCTTTACCTGAACCTCAAGTGTTTCGGCCGATTTACCATCAGAGCCGAAAAAAATCCAAACAATAATTATAAGAAATACAGCAACCCCAATGATAATATATACTGATTTTTTCATAAACCCATAATTACTTATTACACTTTAGATGACCGGTCAAAAATACCAAATGTATGTTAAATTGAATAATACTTACTCCGAATATGTGATTTATAGCATGAAATGGCAAACGCATGAAAGTATGAATTTATTTTCTAATTTTGCGACTTCAAAATGAGATATGAGCGTTAGGAAAACATTGTTTGTTATAGGTTTATTGTTGACTGCTTTTTTAATTTCATGTAATAGCGACCGCAAGGGAAAACTTCCGGCTGACCTTGTTACTAATCCAAATTCTGCAGAAGGAAGGAACAAAAGCGGCTTACCGGTAATTCAGTTCGATAAAGATGTACATGATTTCGGAAAACTGGTTGCGGGCGAAAAGGCAACCTTCGGATTCAGGTTTACCAATGCCGGTAGTGCCGACCTGTTGATTTCACAGGTTAATACAACATGCGGGTGCACAACTCCAAAGTTTTCTAAAACTCCGATCAAACCGGGAGAGAAAAAAGAAATTATTGTTACTTTCGACAGTGAAGGCAAGAAAGGAATGCAACAAAAGTCAATTACTGTTGTTACCAACTGCCAGCCTCCTCAAACAGTAATATGGATCAAAGCAATGGTTATAGCCAATTAATTCAATTGATAATATTATTAATCCGGATTTTAAAATAGCAACTTTTTTAAATACAAATATAAAATGAATAACATGTTGAATTTCTTATTGTTTATGCCTCCGGCAGAGGGTCAGGAGGGGAGCGGTTGGATGAGTTTTTTACCTTTGATTGCCATAGTTTTGGTGTTTTACTTGTTTTTTATTCGTCCGCAAATGAAGAAAAGCAAGGATCAGAAAAAGTACAGGGAAGCACTGAAAAAAGGAGATAAAATAATTACCATCGGCGGGATTCATGGTAAGATCGTTGAAATTCAGGACACAACTTTTACTATTGAAGTTGAAAGCCAGATGAAACTCAGAATTGAAAAATCAGCCGTTGCAATGGATAGCACTGCACAGATCGGCGCTAAATAGAAATCCGCTATCATCCGGTTATGAATAAACCTCTGAAAACAGATGCAGGAGTATGATGGAAACACCAGGAAAATACCACAATCTGGTTTAAAGACCTCGAAGAACCGGCTCATCGTCTTTATAATATGTTTAGGTATTTCGGTTTTAATCTGGTTTCTGATTGTACTTTCTAAGGAATCATTTACCACCATTGATTATCCTGTTATATTTGAGAACAATCCAGGTAATTACGTTTTATCGGGCCCGCAGGACAGCATACTTTCATTCACTATTTCATCTGGTGGGGTTGCATTGCTGACTATGAAATATATGAGCAGCAGGATTCCAATTAAAATAGACCTGGCGAATGTTAAGGTCAGAAAAGACGGCGATTATTTTCGGGCTAGTATTCCGGCTTCAGATTATTCAGGTACTATTATCAAAAGACTGAATTTGTCAGAAGAACATGTTTCCGTTTCGCCTGAATTCATAAACCTGAGGTTTGAGGCGATGACGGGAAAGAAAGTTAAAATTATTCCTAAACTCAGTCTTGGATTTGAAAAACAGTTCAGATTGGCTGACAGCCTTAAGACAGTTCCTGACAGTGTAAATATTTTAGGTCAGAAAAATTTAATTGATAATATCCAATTTATTGAGTCCATTGAGAAGGAAGTTTCGCATATTGATAAACCGCAAATTATTAAAGTCAGGCTCGCAATTCCTGAGGGCCTGCATAATATTAAGCTGGTTCCTGATGTTGCGGAAGTTCATATCCAGGCTGAGGAATTTACTGAATCAACAATCGAAATTCCTGTTATTAGTCCGAATGCAGAGTTAAAAATTAAAACATTTCCTGAAGTGGTCAAAGTAACCTACAATGTGGGTCTGAAGAATTTCAGCAGAGTCAGCAAGGATATGTTTCTGGCGCAAGTCAGTTACAGCGTGGGTGATTCTTCTGCAAAACTTAAGGTGAACATCGTCAGAAGTCCTTCGTTTATTTCAGTTGTGAGGATCGAACCGGAAGATGTGGAATTTTTAGTTTTAAAGCAATGATCAAGGTCGGACTAACCGGGAATATGGGTACTGGAAAAAGCATTGTTTGCAGGATATTTGAAACTCTTGGGGTACCTGTATTTCATGCAGATGAGGAAGCAAAAAAATTTTTAATGAATGAAGATGTGAGACAGACTTTAGTCCGGAAATTTGGATATGAAATACTCGCTGACGGGATCATTGACAGGCAAAAACTGGGCATAATTGTTTTCGAAGAGGCTGAAGCGCTTAAATTCCTGAATTCAGTCATACATCCATTGGTTAAACGAGGCCTTATGCACTGGATAATGCTCCACAAATACCACCACTATATCGTGCAGGAAGCCGCAATCCTTTTCGAAAGCGGATTTAATAAAGAATTTGAAAAAATAATCACCGTTGTTTCACCACCTGAGCTTGCCATCAAACGTGTCATGGAAAGGGATCAAATCACCTGCACCGAAGTGAAAAAAAGAATGAAGCATCAATGGGATCAGGACAAGAAGAGAGAACTATCCGATTTTATTGTTTTTAATGATGAAAAGCAAATGGTATTGCCCCAGGTTCTGAAAATTCACAATGAACTAATGGGAATGAACTAAAAAGGCTGCTTATCCGGCAGCCTTTTCAGAATTCATATAAAATCATCTCTATTTAAGTATGCTGATCTTTTTATTGAGCAACATCTTACCGTCTCTCACAATATTGATAAAATAGATACCATCTCCAAGGTCAGACATATCCATTATATGACCTGAAAAATCACTGTAAGCAGCCACTTTTATCCCGTTAGAATTGTAAATATTAAAATCTGCATTTTCAGCTCCGGTGATGAACATCCTGCCGGTTGAAGGATTTGGGAATATATTAATTCCGGAAGCATTAATATCGCCTGTACCTGTATAATGATCAACTGTAATATAATCCTGTTTTACGATTGTGTTGGAGTTGATGCCGTTCGAAACAGCCAGTGTAACATCATAAACACCCTCAATATAATAAACTACAGTGGGATTTTGTTCACTGGAAAATGCAGGTGTGCCGCCTTCAAAAGTCCAGTTCCAGGTAGTAACTCCTCCAGTTGAAAGGTCAGTGAAGTTTACACTTTCACCCTCGAAAATAGTGGTGAGATCAGCAGTAAAATCTGCAGTCACAATATTCTCGCCTATACGTTCAAACGGTTTGGTTTCTTCCGTTCCAAATTCACCACCCTGGGCAAACACAACATTGCCGGCATCCATCAGCTTATAATAACCATTGCCATAAGCACAGCATATCCCGTCTCCATATTCGTCATAAATTGTGAATGTGTAGCATTCCTGATCACTCAAAGTCCACACGGCTGTATAAACTGTATTCGCTCCCGAATACGGGCCACCGGAATAAAGGATCGAACCTGCGGAATTTTTAACTTTCCAGGTTGTTTCCGATGGATACTGATCAGTCTTGATCTCGAAATTTACAACAACAGTCTCAACCTGTGGTGCCGCCTGGAATGTCTGTGATAACATATCATTATCCGGATTCGGATCAGGCTGTCCGTTCGGATTGCTGACCGTAACTTCGAAAGAATTATTTGGCTGGGGAGTAAAAGAAATCGAAGGTAAAATAACTTCTTCTGCAAGGTTAAAACCAAGATTACCTGTCCAGTTAAATATTTGAGAAGTACCACCATTAATATTATATTCGATATCGAGGCTTGTAAGGTCTTCAGCGCCCATGTTTTTAATTACAACTGCAGGTTCAACAGAACTACCGCAATGCTGTCCGACAGGATAATTGATTGCTTTGGCCTGTGCATCGAGGTTATAGAGGGGAACTGCCATTGATTTTTTGGTTCCCTGTAATATTTCCTTATTTGAGCTTTTCTGAACAAAAGCCACTATTTCGCAATTGTCCACATCCCAGAAGTTTGCAGTAGTAAAGTCCAGAACAACGGTCTGTATGTTTCCACCACTGAAGTCAAGAGCTGTTCCATTTTGGTTCGGGACCATCAGCCGGTTTACAAAATTCACTTCATCAGAAAGTCCCCAGGTGATTGGCATGTGGGATTCTGTAATTGCTACCTGAAGCTTAAGCCCTGCGCTTGTATTTCCACCCACATTATCCACGGTAATTGTAGCCGTGTAAGTTCCGTCCGTTTCAACAAACTGAACATCTATTGTGAAATCGGAAAGGATCGCATTTCGTTGATTTACTTTCGGAACATAATAGCTATACATGCTTGTAGTCCCGCTTCCACCTACTACCGATAATACACCATCAAAAAAATAGGTCGGGTAACCAGTAATGTTGTAATAGGTGTTTCTTGCATTCGAATAAACGTTGGCAAGCGAGTCACCATTGTGATTTTCAATGACTGCTACGTTAAATCCGTTTTCCACGAGTTCGTCTGCTCCTAATGCAGCGCCCGGACAATAGCTTCACCAAAATCCGGTTCCACCCTCAACTACGACCATATCGCGGCTGACTTGCTGGGCATTCAGGCTAATGCCAAGAATAATTCCCAATAAAATTGTAAAAAGTTTTTTCATAAAATTATTTTTAATTTAAAAGTTTTCAATCACAGGCAAAAATAAACATTCCATCATATAATCAATTACACATAAGTAATTTATACAATTTATAAATAGCACCAAAGTAAAAAAGGCCACCAGTATCCGGCAGCCTTTTTAACACTTTGTTCACTGAAATTACTTAATAATACTGATCCTCTTGTTAACGACCGATTTATCATCAGCAATTATACTAAGGATATACAATCCATTTTTCAGGTTTGAAAGATCAACCGCATCAGATTCATTTTCTGTTATTGTGCGAACCAGGGTTCCGTCAGAAGAATAAATCATAATTGTTGAATAATCAGCACCGGTAAGAATTACTTTTCCGGTTGACGGATTTGGAAAGACATTTATGGTTTGGCCGGCTTCGGCGACATTGATGCCTGTACCAAAATTGATCACATTATTTGCATTCAGAACCTCCCCCGTTGACATATCAATCAAAATACCAATGAAATGCATTTTTTCATAAACCCAGGTTGTTGGAAGTGTATAAGTATAAGAATAGGAATGGACTTCACCTGCTGAAATGAAGGCCGGCAGGCTTCCGGATGTACCATAAGGTGTGTCAAGAATGGCTCTTGCAACGTGATCATAATGCATCTGCGAAGCGGGTATTGTGCCGGGTAAACTTTCAAATCCGCACATTGGGCCATTGGCTCCGCCTGCATAGTAATTGGTTTGATTCCACTGTGCTGAAGTCCCCCAGCAACTATCTTCGGTCATAACTGCACAAAACCTTAATTCACTATTAATATCAACAATAAATTCTGACTGGAGATCGAAGTTAACGATCCTTGTAATGGGGTCCCATGAGAAATTAACAATATCAATGGTTGCGGGTGAAATTGCCTCTATTCGTTCAAGATAGCCTGTTTCAAAATCAGAAGGATCCCAGTAATTGTCACCTGCCCTGTCAATTGCTCCGCTTGGATATCCAGGAAAATTCGGAATAATAGAAGGAATGGCATTATCATAGGCCGGCACCACCATAGGATCGCCATTATGCACAGCCACTCCTATCCACGTTTCGGGGTAGGTTTCGGACATATAATCCATAAAACAAATTCCCCTGACGCACCATCCGCACCATGTACCTGTGGCTTCCTCAGCAAATACTTTTTTTGATGGAATGAATGGTACAGCACCCACATATTTGGTCATTGAATTATTTGCAAGGTTATCATCAGTACCACCATTCACATTTTCAACCGTCACAACAATTTCATAAGTACCTGCATCAGGCAGCATAATTGGAGTATCATGTGTAAAATTGTAAAAACCTCCCAAAACGATATTTAAACCTGTAAAACTTGAAACCACAAGGCTGCCGCCATCAACTGAATAGGATACATCAAAGGAGGTGATGTTGTTCACTCCCATATTTTTAACTTTTCCGGTCAGTTCAAGCTCGGCTCCATATTGTACGTATTGTGGAAGATCAACTTCAGTAAGCGCTGCATCTGTATTGAAAGGAGTAAAAACTGAAATATCGTCAATGTACCAATAATCTACATTATACAAATTGCCATTGAGATACAAACAAAATTGGAAGTCAGCCTGGCCGACATCACCGTTTGTAATTTCAATGGTCTTATCCTCCGGGCCTAAATTACTATTAGGGCTCACCTGCCATACCTGATTCCAGCTTCCCCCGGCGGACCTTGTAGCCAGGCCAATTGCGGGACCAGCACCAGTGTAATCATCATAAAAATGCTTAAATGAAATGGTCACTGAACTTAAACCTGTCAGGTCTATCTCAGGAGAAACAAGCCGTGTAGTAGTAGTTTGGTTAATGTAGCTGAACATAGCCTCAGGCGCAACACCGCCGGCTGTATTGCTTCCTTCTACCGACCATTGGGCAGGTAAGCCATCAATCGTCCATCCGGTCGGTGGCATTTGGTTTGAACTGAAATCTTCAGTAAGATAGGTTTGTGCGAATAAAATAGCTGACAAACTCAATAATGCAGTTAAAATGTAGAGCTTTTTCATGTTAATTAATTTTAGTTGAGTACTTCTTAATATATAATAAATTCATTAATTTAAATATTTTAATAAAACTATTTTGGCATAAGACAATATTATAATTGTCAGAGTTGTATTTGATTTACATGAATTTTTAATAGCTATTGAATGAACATGTTAATTAAAAAGTCAGGGTATTCATCTTGTTTTTGAGTATCAAAACACGATTTTCTTAATCAAAAAAAGCCTTTAAATTTCTAAAGGCTTCTTCTGGTGATCCCGGCGGGACTCGAACCCGCGACCCTATGCTTAAAAGGCATATGCTCTACCTGCTGAGCTACGAGATCAGTAAAAAATTTGAGGGTGCAAAATTAGACCTTTTTTTTATTAAAGCAAACCTTCCCGAAATTATTTCAAATTACCATGAAGAGCCAGCCAAACGCAGTCAGGAGGTGTACTTACCTGCTTCAGTCTGTGTTTATGGTGAGCATTAATTAACACAAAATCTCCCTGTATTAACTTTATTACCCTGCCATCGTCAAACTCCAGTTCAGCTTCTCCCCTGATTAGCACAACCCATTCATCTTTTTCCTGATCATACCATTGCCCTGGCGCTTTGAACTGATCAGTCGTTATTATCCGTTCAATCAATAATTCCGGTGTTTTGACTAAGGACTGAAAATACTCAGGCTTCGATTCACCTTCTGAAGGAATTGAAAAAATATTTCCACGTTGAATCTTCATCTCTCTATATCAATTGAAAATTAAAGCCTGCCTTTACCTTCACGAACTACTATAATCTCATCACTTGTGCAGTCAATGATTGTTGAAGGTTCATTATCTCCAAACCCACCGTCAATCACAATATCAACAAGCTTTTCATATTTTTCATAAATCAGTTCCGGATCAGTGGTGTATTCAATAATCTCATCTTCATCATGTATGGAGGATGAAGTCAGTGGATTTCCCAATTGCCGGATAATCTCTGTGATGATTTTGTTATCCGGAATCCTGATACCTACCGTTTTCTTTTTACTTTGAAACAGTCGCGGCACATTATTATTTGCATTTAATATGTAGGTGAACGGTCCGGGCAGGGTTCGTTTCATCAATTTAAAAACTTCATTGCCGATGGGCTTGGTAAAATCAGACAACTGGCTCAAATCATGACAAAGAAAAGAAAAATTCGCCTTTTCAATACGAATACCTTTTATTTGTGCGACCCTGTCAAGGGCCCGGGTTTTATAGATATCACATCCCATAGCGTAAATCGTATCTGTCGGGAAAATGACTACCCCGCCATCTTTGAAACACTCAACAACAGTGCTAATATTTCGTTGTCCCGGATTTTCAGGATGTATTCGCAATAACATATTTATCAAATTAATAATTCCTGCAAAAATAATTTATTTCAATACTTTCTTAATGCCAAAATAAAATAACCAATAGCATTGCCAATAGTTTAAAAATCAAATTCATAAATATTAAAGTTGCAAAATAATTTGGATCATCACAAATAAAACTTGCTTTATGTAAAAAAATTTCATATATTTCGGGCACTTATATTTTATGAACCCTAATTAAAAAAAACATGGACTGTCCGATTTGTAATTTTAGGGAAATAACAGAACCCACAATGGTTTGTCCCCGCTGCAATTCCGATTTGGAAGCCATTCTTCTGACCAGAAAAATTGGAAGAAAAAACATGAATCTTATAGTATTCGGAATAATTGTATCCGCCCTGGCATTCGTTTGCCTTGTATTTCTGATCATTGGAATTATTAATAAAGGTGATTTGACAAAAAAGAGTGAAATTACTATGACTCCGGAAGAAGTTACTGCACTTAAAGGTGATATAGAAAATATCAGAGCAGTAAATTCAGAACTTCAGATCACCAATACAGACCTGCTTTCCAAACTTTCCGCCATGGAAAAAGCCAACGCCAAAAGAGAACAAATCTACCTGGTACGGGAGGGTGAGTCTCTCTTTAATATTGCCAGAAAAATACTGGGTAATGGTTATAAATATCTTGATATTGCAAGGGATAACAACATTACCGATCCTGATAAGTTGCTTACGGGTCAAAAACTTATTATTTTTTATTAATCTCAAATATTACAACGATGACTAATAGAAATATTGAACTATTAATTCAAAAAATTTCAGGGTATTTATCAGATATTAAAACGCTGCATTCAAATATCGAACAATTGACAATGGAAAAAAGCAATCTGGAAAGGGACCTAAAAATTCAAAAATCAGACATCCGCGAACTGGAAAAAGAAAAAGGATTGCTTTTAAATGAAATAAACATCCTGAAAGAACAAATCAATCCGAAGAATTAGACAAACTGAAAGTAATCAAACTTCAAGCGCCCCAACTAATTCTGCGACAGTGTCAATATTGTGCCGGTGAAGGTATTCCTCAATACCATCAATAATTTTTAATGATACCAGAGGATCAATAAAATTGGCTGTTCCAACCTGGATCGCTGTTGATCCGGCTAAAATAAATTCAATCGCATCGGTTGCATTCATAATTCCTCCGATACCAAAAATCGGGATTTTAACAGCTTTATAAACCTTCCAGACCATTCGTAAGGCGACCGGTTTAATAGCCGGGCCGGAAAGCCCGCCGGTAACCGTAGATAGGACTGGTTTTCGCGTTTCGGCATTGATAGCCATTCCTAAAAGTGTGTTGATCAGAGAAACCGAATCGGCGCCGGCACCTTCAACTGCTTGCGCCATTTCAGCTATATCAGTTACATTAGGAGACAATTTAACGATTAGTGTTTTTTTACATGCTTTCCTGACTGCTTCGGTCACTGCAATTGCAGACGGACAACTGATTCCGAACAACATACCGCCCTGTTTTACATTAGGACAGGAAATATTGAGTTCAATCGCCGTCACTTTTTCAAGGTCATTTAGTTTTTCGGTAACCTCAACGTATTCCTCAATAGTACCACCATTCACGTTTGCAATGATGTGGGTATCGAGATGCTTAATATTCGGATAGATTTTATCAATAAAATAATCTATTCCCTTGTTTTGAAGGCCGACAGAATTTAACATGCCCGAAGGAGTTTCTGCCATCCGTGGATAATCATTGCCTTCCCTGTTCTTTACAGTAAGCCCTTTTACGAAAATTCCACCCAGACGATTTAAATCGAAAAACTCAGCCATTTCCTCACCGAATCCAAAGGTTCCTGATGCAACGGTAACCGGATTCCGGAGTTCAAGGTTATGAATTTTTACATTCAGGTTTGCCATTTCAGATAATTTACATCAAAGACAGGGCCTTCATAACAAACTCTTTTATTTCCTTCATGAGTTGGTGTGACACAGCATAAACATATCCCAAATCCACAGGCCATCATATTTTCGAGAGATGCCTGGCATGCAGTTCCTCTTTTTCCGGCGATATCTGCAACGGCCTTCATCATAGGCTCAGGGCCGCAAGTGTAAACCAGATCAAAATCAAATGTACTTTTAAATAACGAATGGTCTGTCACTATTCCTTTTTCACCCGCACTTCCATCTTCAGTCATCACCATGACTTCACCATATTTTGAGAATTCGTCTGTAAGAAGTATTTCCTTTGATGATCTGCCACCAAGAAGAAATACGACTTTTACATTTCTTTTAATTAGCTCCTTTCCAAGGAGAATAAATGGCGCGATTCCTGAACCACCCATGACAATCAGAACTTTTTTAGCATTTACCGGGATGCTATAGGAGTTGCCCAACGGATAAATCAAATTTACTTTGTCACCCTTATTCAGATATCCCAAGCGTTTTGAGCCATTACCAATTACCTTTACATAAAAACTGATCCATCTTTTTTCATAGTCAACATCAAGAATGGAAAATGGCCGGCGAAGAAAGACCTCAGGTGTATTGTCCACAAGGATTTCGGCGAAATTTCCCGGATTTATCTCTGGTATTTCTACGGGGGACAGAAGCTTTATAAAATAATGGCCTTCAACAGGAGAGGAATTATTTATTACGATATGATCGGCAATTACTTTTGTCATCAGCAATTATAAAAAAGTCCCCTTCCGGGGACATCAATTGTTTTTTTCTTTTTTAGCCTTTGTTTTCTTTATTACACCAGGTTTTGCTGTTGCTTTTTCAGATTTTTTATCCGGTTCACCGGATTCTTCAACAGCAGCAGGCTCTTTAACTTCATCTTTTTTGTCATCAGTAAAAATAAGTAATTTATGTTCAAGCAAAGTGTTATACCAGTTAAATACTTTTCTTATATCCGATACATATACCCTTTCCTTATCATAGTTTGGCAAAATATTTTCAAAATCGGTTTTTAATTCATCCTGTGAGGCAGGAGCTACGGCTGCCTCCCCCTGTTTCTTTTCAAATATCATTTTAAAAACCTCTTTCAGCGGAATATCTTCACTTTCGGTATAGATACTTATTTCCTCAAGAGTGCTGATCCGCTCACTTGCGAAGGCGGTGAACCGCTTTCCATCCTGTAAGGATTCAACAATAAAACCGTTCTTTGATTGTGTTAGGGATTTGTACAACCCCGGCTTCCCTGATATTGCTAAAATTTTACTTAAATCCATAGTGAAACATTTGATGGCAAAAATAAAGAATAAATAAATTCATAAACGAAAAATCACAACAGCAGCATATCTTAAATCAAGAAATCTATGAATCAAAAGTCTGAAGATCGTAAAGTTTTCTATAAATCCCCTGCCTGGCAAGCAGTTCATGGTGCGTTCCCCGCTCAGCGATGACTCCTTTCTGCAATACAATGATCTCATCAGCATGCAGTATGGTCGAAAGACGGTGAGCGATAACGATAGAAGTACGGTTCGACATGACCTTTGCGAGAGCATCCTGAACAAGGCGTTCGGATTCGGTATCGAGCGAGGAAGTGGCTTCATCAAGAATCAGTATGGGTGGATTCCTGAGAATGGCTCTCGCAATACTTAACCTCTGTTTCTGGCCACCCGAAAGTTTGGATCCTCTGTCGCCAATATTGGACTGATAACCCTCTTCCATTTTTTCGATGAATTCGTGAGCATTAGCAATTTTGGCAGCATGAATCACATCTTCTTCAGTTACATCATCCTTTCCAAAAGCAATATTATTAAATACCGTGTCATTAAATAAGATGGGTTCCTGTGTTACAATCCCAGTCAGCCGTCGCACATCATCAATTTTATAATTCCGTATAGGATGGCCGTCAATCAGGACTTCTCCTTCAGTAGTATCGTAAAACCTCGGCAAAAGATCTGCAAAAGTGGATTTTCCCCCACCCGACTGCCCGACAAGCGCAATGATCTTTCCTTTTTCAATAACGCAATTGATATTGTTTAAAACATATTCGTTCTCATACCTGAAATAAACACTCTTATATTCAATTTTCGTATTGAAAGTATTAATGCTAAAAGCATCCGGTTTTTCCTCAATGATCTCTTCGGCATCCAGTATTTCAAATATTCTTTCGGCTGATGCAATCCCTTTTTGCATATTATAAAATCCGCTTGCAAATGTTTTTGCCGGTGGTATAATTTGAGAAAAAATCACAATATATGTAATAAAAAGGGTTGCTGTGATTGCCGGATTTTCACTAAGCACCAAACGGCCACCAAACCATAAAACTACAATGATCACCACCGATGAGAGGAATTCACTCAAAGGAGATGAGAGGTCGCGCGTACGGTAAATTTTTAATGATAACCTGGAATACTCCGAATTCAATTTTCTGAACCTGGCATTGGAAAAATCAATGGCAGTAAAAGCTTTAATTATTCTTAAACCGGAAATTGTTTCTTCAATAACTGATAATAAACCTGCAAACCTCAATTGGCCTGTTTTTGACTCCCTCCGCAGAGTACGGCCAATCCGACCAATTATAAATCCGGTTAAAGGAAGTAAAATAATTACAAAAATGGTGAGTTGCGGGCTCATTACGAACAAAGTAACAAAATAAGTCAGAATGGTGATGGGATCCCTGGCAATCATCTCGATGTAATTCATGATGGAATAATCCACTTCCTGAACATCAGTTGTTATCCTGGCAATAATATCTCCTTTTTTATGCCGGGTATAAAAGGACAAAGGCAGGATTGTAAGCTTTTTGTAAGTTTCATCGCGCAGGTTCTGAACGGCGCCAATCCGTACGGTTGCCAGGAAAAACAAAGCCAGGAAACGGCATAAATTTCTCATAAAGAAGGTACTCAGCAGGAAAATACAAATAAAAAGCAGTGCTTCAGCTTTTCCTTTGCTGATAATGACCTGGCTTATAAAATAATTCAGAAAATCAAGGATGGATTCAGGACTAAGTATTATTTCCGGTTTTGTTTCGACAAGTTTTTCAATCCCGAACAACAGGTTCAGAAATGGTATTAGCATCACAAACGAAACAAGCGAGAATACAATAACGAAAAGGTTAGCAATGACATTCAGCAACGCATAGACCCAAAATGGTTTTATATAGGCAAGTACGCGTAGATATTTTTTGAACATCCGTCAAATTATCCGTTAAATGTAGTGTTTCCGGTGTAATTGAATGGTGTGATTTGCATCAATTCGGTCTTAATGGCTTCCGAAACCTTAAGGGAATCAATGAACTTTTTAATTGCCTTCTCATCAATTTTAGTATTGGAACGGGCAAAATCCTTAAGTTTTTCGTAAGGTTTTTGGTAGCCTTCGCGACGTAGTATCGTTTGCAAGGCTTCGGAAACAACAACCCAGTTGTTTTCGAGATCCTGATCAATTTTCTCTTTGTTCAGGAGCAGTTTGTTCAAGCCCCTCATAAGCATTTTATACGCCAGTAACGAGTGTGCAACCGGAAGCCCGATATTTCTTGAAACAGTAGAATCAGTGAGATCTCTTTGCAATCTCGACACCGGAAGCTTCGCTGATAAATGCTCAAACAAAGCGTTGGCTAATCCGAGGTTACCTTCGGAGTTTTCAAAATCAATGGGATTCACTTTGTGCGGCATAGCTGAAGATCCTATTTCACCTTCTTTGATTTTCTGTTTAAAATATTCCATCGAAACATAAGCCCAGATATCCCGGTTCAGATCAATTAAAATTGTATTGATCCTTTTGATATTATCAAAAAAAGCGGCGATATAATCGTAATGCTCAATTTGTGTTGTCACCCGCTGACGTACCAACCCTATATCCTTGAGAAAATTATTTGCAAATTCATGCCAGTTAACATCAGGATAAGCAGCGTAGTGGGCATTAAAGTTGCCGGTCGCGCCCCCGAATTTTCCCGTGAAAGGCAACGATTTAAGCAATTTGACCTGGTGCTTAAGCCGGTCAACAAAAACATAAATTTCTTTTCCAAGTTTTGTAGGTGACGCCGGCTGGCCATGTGTTCGGGCGAGCATGGTAATATTCTTCCACTCCTTAGACATCAGGGTCAATTTATTCACAACTTTATCCATCTGGGGAAAAAGGCTGTCGTTGCATGCCAGCTTAAGGGAATACGGCAATGCAGTGTTGTTAATATCCTGCGAGGTCAAACCGAAATGAAGGAATTCCTTGTACTTGCCAAGTCCGAGCTTGTCAAATTCTTTTTTAAGATAATACTCAACCGCTTTTACGTCGTGGTTTGTAGTTTTTTCAATATTTTTAACATCTACCGCATCCCGGAAGGTAAAATCCCTGCAAATGGCTCGCAGACTCTCAATCTTGCTTTTATCGAAACCTTTCAGTTCAGGTAATTCAAGATTAACAAGGGCAATGAAGTATTCGATTTCGACAAATACCCTGTAATTAATTAAAGCCGCTTCCGAAAAATAATACGATAATCCTTCAACGTATGTTCTGTATCTTCCGTCTATCGGGGATATTGCATTAACTGTTGTGATTTCCATAATTTCAGGATTTAAACAACCAAAAGTAGAAAATTATTAATATCAAAATAATTTTAAACGGAAAATTCGCAGGAGAGGTAAAAGCGATCCTTTTAGAAAAAGGAGTACAACCAAATTAACTTCTTAAAATAAGGAAAATAAGGTTACGCTTGTGGCTGATAATTTCAACATGAATTCAAAACCTTATTTCAACCTTATTTCTCGGAATCCAAACCTTAGAAAAAAAAAATCTATATAAATGCCAATGAATACCGGTGTACTAAAAAGCGTATCCAAAACTGACTCCACCAAACGGCTGAAACTGCCGGTCGAACATTGATAATTCAAAAGGCTGTATGACCGGTGTAAAGCCAATCCTGAAAACAAAGCCTTTTTTTGCTGTATATCTGTATCCTATCCTTGGAAACTCAAAAAATTGCTGATTAATGTTGCCATTTCCCTGGTTATGATATTTTTTATTATAAATTTCCCAATAAAAAGTAAATCCATATCCTATCTCCAAGTGATGTCTTTTTCTACCTAAAAGGGCAACCAACTCAACTGGCAGGCTAAGAACATCCTTTTGATAATTTTCTGGCGAATAACCAATGCCTATTCTTGTTGCCAAACTAACAAACTTCCTCAGAAAAATTCTTTCATAATTAACAGATGGAACCATTCCGGTGCCCAACAGTTCCAGATATATTGAATTTTTTCTTATCAAATTTTCCGAAACGACTGGATCTTCTTGTCCTGTTACGTTTAATGTTAACAATAAAATAATTAAGCAAATAGCCTTCAAGCGATTTACCATTTATAAGTTGAAATTAAAAACCAAAGGCATTATATAAATAAAAAAGGTAGGATTTTCGATTGACCTGGTAAATACCATCGTTGGTTTATATTTTCCAAATCCCTTTCCGAATATCGGTGCTATCTGCAAACCAATGAACTGATGATTTTTAGGATGACAATAAAAACAACCCAGATGTGAATAGCTGTATTTTAAGGAATATTCTATGGTTATATACCGATTGATCATGTTTCTGAAAAAAAACTTACTGTTAAAATAGTCCCAGGTGTAAGCCTCACTTTCCTTATGAATATAACGAGGCGCAAAAAACCAGGTTATATATAGCGTGTTTATTCCGATTCCAAAAAAATTTGCAGCATTCCTGTGAATTGAAAAATTAACCCCGGCTCCGGGTGGACCCAGTTCCCAATCGAATTTGATTTTATGCTGTTTCAAAGTATCGGTTTGACCGAAAGTGTTTAAACTGCAAAACAAAAATGCGCATAGAACCTTCAACCATAAATAATTTTTCGCTGACATCATGAGTATTAATTATTAATCCAAATTCCCGATTCTTTTCCTGATGACCATTACCTACCACGCTTCCTTTACCTTTAAAATTCCAATTGAGTATAGGTAATGATCTCTTTTCATTTTTATTCCAAAGCCCAAATTGAATACCTCTGAGATTGGCTGATTTGTTGACCAGTCCTACTTGCATTCCTTTCATTGTTCCTGTTGTATTAACGAGGCTGATAGAAATTCCATTAATATAATTGTAGAGATTCCAGAACAGGTTAAAGGAAAGTCCATTTACTTTTTGCCCCATGCTCATAAATAATGAAAAGGTCAAACCATTCACTTGCGGTGTAAATGTTCCTAATGGAGAAACCAAAATTCCATTGTGAATTGTTCTTAAAGGGATTGTGTCAATCTTAAATGTGGAATCGCTGTTATTTGTTTCAAAGGAATCTTGAAAATTAACGTTATTCAAATAGAAAGCCTGAAAAAATCCCTGTCCCGGAATTTGAATATTAAGGCCATGAGAGTATTTTGTATAGGGCCGGTTACAAATCGCTTCTGAACCAATGGGTCCGATTGCTATTCCGTAAATATTTTTTGCTGCGGAGGGTATAAACCATATCACAAATCGGTTCTTTGATTTTCTATCTATTGTCGCAGTATCAGTTTGTGAAAATGAAAAAATCGAAGAAATCAATATCAACAGAATGATTGAAGATTTTTTCATCTTTTAAGAGTTGGTCAAACCGGAATTTTCAATGAAGCGTTCTGAATAATTTTCCATACCTTTAGTTTTCTTTCCTCAAAATGTCGGGTTTAAAGATAATCCTTTATTATCAAAATTCAGGAAAATTAAATATTCAAGGCTTATGCGAACATTAAGGAGATTGCATTATACCGATCTGCCGGATATAAACCCATTTTTGATTTACTGCTGCCAACTGCTGATTGCCGATTGCCGACTGCCGGCTGCCAGTATCCAACATCCAAATCCGGCTTTTTATCATTATAATTTAACAGAAACATATTTGGAACCGTAGTTTATCCCTTGTCAATGGATGACCTTATCCCCAGACCGATTTGAATACAACCACGGGCATTGTCTCCTAGTTCAGGGATGCTGTAGTAGTTTATTCCGGGCCTTAATTCGAATAACAGATGCAAACTCCTCCAGAAATTATTTTTCCTCCCGAAACGCATATCAACTCCAATAGGCACATATGCAAAAAGGTCAAAATCACTTTGATTCGTGAATTTTTCCGATTTAAAAGAATTTGCCATAATGTAAGTTCCGCTCGATGAGGTGGCAACAAAGGAATTGTCAGTTTCCGTGCGGGCATCTATTTCTTTAGTTATCTCTGTCCAGGCCATCAAGGATACACCGGAATTTACGCCAAAGCCCGTAAACATTGACACTCTGGCTTCGGGACGGGTTCTGAATATGAGTGCGACATCCAGTCTCAGCTTTTCGGAAGAATATTTCATTCGGTAATACTCGGTGAACACAGAGTCGACATAAAAAACCTGACCTGTCTGGAATGAAACAAGTGTATCATAGGGTTTACGATCCTCGAATTCAAAATGACCCTTGATCTGGGTTCCCCTGTAATAATTTAAACCCAGCCGTAATAAGGGATTCTGCCTGTAAGCTGACTCTTTTTTATTCCCGAAGTGCAGCCCGATACTAACAGCAAACATTCCGTTTTCTGCAGATTTACCAACATCTTTTTGCGAGAAACCGGAAAGATCATTCTTCAGTAAAGCCGATCCGGGAGCAAGTTTTTGAAAATCTGCCAGCGATCCAAAGTTACTTCCTTGAACCAATGAGCCTGCCTGGAAGTCAATGTTCTGAACGGCCACGTTTCTCACAGACTTCGGGGGTTGTTCCTGGGCGGCGGTTGATACGATGAAAATTAAAAAGATGAGTGCGGACAATACATAATTTGATTTCATATTGAGTAAGATTAAATTAATAATAGTTTCAAAACGGCAAACTGCCTACAAAATTATCATCCACGACTTCAAAAATGATTTCTTCAAACACTAAAGCATCACCAAAATTACATTTTCGGAAAGCTGAATCACAACTTCTCAATCCCACTTCATGAATACTCAAAACTTCGGAAATATAAATTATACCTTTACAATGACCGATAAAAGAAACTAGGCATATCAGGTAAATAGAAAAAAATTATTATTTATCCTCACTGCCGGGAACATTAAAACCAAGTTTCTTTGCTTTTGACCAGTCTCTTTTCGCAGCTTTGATATCGCCGGATTTCGAATACGCCAAACCCCGGTTATAGCAAGTTTTCGGGTTCTCCGGATCCAGCTTTAAAGATAATGTATATGACTCAATCGCCATCGGAAAGTTTTCGCGGATAATATATTCGTTGCCTATCAGGAATAACAAAGAAGCAATATCCTTTGGATTGAACTTTAAATTAAAATTACAACCAGCCTCAACATCAGAATGGGCCTGGTCGAGGAAACCAAGTTGGTAATAGCATATTCCACGTTTAAAGTAAGCATCCTGATGAAACGTCCCCTTTTTTCTAATATACTGTGTAAAGTAATCTAATGCCTCACTGTACGATTCATTTTGAATTTTTTCGATCCCGGTCATATAATCATTGTCTTCTTGTAAAGGTGTCTGTTTATTGCCCAAACTGAATTTTACTGGCATGTTGAACTGAACCCTGACGGGTTTGCCCCTTTGAAAGCCAGGTATCCATTTCGGCATACCTTTAATTAACCTGATTACCTCTTCATCGCAACCTCCACCAATACCTCGCAATATTCTCGGGTCAGTAATACTTCCGTTTGTATCTACAACGAATACTACATAAACTATTCCCTCAATCCCTGCATCCCTGGCCAATGCCGGATATTGAATATTTTCCGACAGGTATTTAATCCTCGCATCTTCACCCTCCGGATATTGTGGCATTTGTTCCACAACGGTGAATATCAAGTCATGTTCCTCTTTAATCAACGTGCTGTCGGGATAACTGATAACCTGGCAAAAAAGATAATTAACCAGCAGGAAACTAAGAATTACTAATATGTTTTTCTTGTTCATGATCTTTATATTATTCTGATGATTATTAGTTAACAATGATACAAAAAAATCTTTCAATATTGTTTTTTTTCATTTAAGCTCAAATAACAGCCAAAAACCAAAAGCCAATAGCTCTTTTTGTTGGCAAGACCAACTACCAAAAGCTAAAAGCTATTAACCTCCTCACAACCGTTTCAGTAATTCTTATTACTTTTGCGAACTTTAAATTATACCCATTGTTGTTACTTTTAAACATAATTGAAAACGACTTTTTATGGCAATGTTTGAAGTAGTAATGCCCAAACTGGGTGAAAGCATCATTGAGGCAACAATAACCAAATGGCTCAAAAAAGAAGGAGACTCGGTTGCGGAGGACGATGCCATTGTTGAAATTGCTACCGATAAAGTGGATTCGGAAATACCTTCGCCTGTCGAGGGGAAACTCACCAAGATCCGTTTTGCCGAAGGCGATGTGATTCCGGTGGGAGCGGTTATCGCCCTCATCGACATGAATGGCTCCGGTGATGCTGAAAAAGAGGATTCTGAAAGTAAACCAAAAGAACCGGAACAACCTGAAGAAAAAGAATCCAAACCTAAGAAAGAAAAGATTCCCGCAGAAAAAACGATTGAAATTTCCGAATCAGCGAAATTTTATTCTCCTCTTGTTAAAAGCATCGCCGGAAAAGAAAATATCAGCCTCAATGAATTGAACTCATTACCGGGAAGCGGCAAAGACGGCAGGATTACTAAAAATGATCTCCTGAAATTTATTGATGACAGAAAATCCGGGAAGTCACCTCAAATTTTTTCCGGTTCATCCGGTTCGAAGGAAGTTACATCACCTGCAGTTGTTGCCGGCGCCGGGGATGAAATCATCGAAATGGACCGCATGCGCCGCCTGATCGCCAATCACATGGTAATGTCCAAGCATACTTCTCCGCACGTAACTATGTTTCATGATGTGGATATGACAAGGGTAGTTAACTGGAGAAATAAAATCAGGGAACAATTCGAACAACGTGAAAAGGAGAAACTTACTTTTACTCCCATTTTTATTGAGGCTGCCACTAAAGCGCTAAGAGACTTTCCACTGGTCAATGCCTCTGTTGATGGTTACAATATAATTAAAAGGAAGAGCATCAACATAGGTATGGCAACTGCTTTACCGGGCGGCAATCTTATCGTCCCTGTTATAAAAAATGCCGATCAGAAAAACCTTGCAGGCCTTGCGAGGGATGTAAATGACCTGGCCAATCGTGCCCGAAGTAACAAGCTTAGTCCTGACGAAATTCAGGGAGGAACTTTTACAATAACTAATTTTGGACAATTTGGGAATTTAACCGGCGCTCCAATCATCAATCAGCCGCAGGTCGCTATACTTGGAGTGGGAACTATACAAAAAAAACCCGTTGTTGCTGAAACTGAATCCGGTGATGTAATCGCTATCCGGCAAATGATGATACTATCCCTTGCTTTCGACCACAGAGTTGTTGATGGGTCACTGGGTGGGATGTTCCTTCAGAGAGTTGCCAAATATCTTCAGGAATTCGATATCAGCCGGACAGTTTAAAGATTTAACTATTTAATATCCTATAAATCAATTTATTTTGCCTGTATTCAGTTTCAATTAAGATTTCATGTAAATTTGGGTCATGAAAAATACAGTGATTAATAGGCCTTTTGTCAAAACATAGTTTTAATAAATATTTATCTAAAAATTATTAATGATCAAGTCATTCCGGATAAATTAAATAACCTTTACACTACTTGCAAAATAAGATCCGGAATGATTTTTAAAATTGCGCCCCATGGAACTTAATCTTACCCGTCCTATTGTTTTCCTTGACCTTGAGACTACCGGAGTTAATGTAGCTCTGGACAGGATAGTTGAAATCTGCCTGATAAAATATATGCCCGGAGGTACGTCAGAAGTACTTACGGAACGCATTAATCCCACCATTCCGATTCCTGCACAATCTACAGCCATTCATGGTATCTGCGATGATGACGTCAAGGATAAACCAACTTTCGCGAAACAAGCGTCAATATTTTCGAAGTTTATCGGTAATGCGGATATCTCAGGATACAATGTAATTAAATTCGATATTCCATTATTGGTAGAAGAATTTTTAAGGGCCAATGTTGATTTTGAGCTTAAAGGAAGAAGGATAGTAGATGTACAGAATATATTCCATAAAATGGAACCCCGTACACTTTCAGCAGCATATAAGTTTTATTGCGGCAAGGACTTGGTTGATGCTCATTCAGCGGAAGCTGATACCATTGCGACTCTTGAGGTTCTTAAAGCCCAATTGGACAAATATGAAAAAACTTCTTTTCAGGATAAGGATGGAAAGGTAAGTTATCCGGTGAAAAATGACATGAACGCTTTATCCGAATTTTCTTACCAAAATAAAAATGCAGATTTAGTCGGTCATATTATATTTGATGATCACAGCGAAGAGGTATTTAATTTCGGGAAATACAAAGGTAAGTCGGTTGCAAAAACCTTTGGAATAGAGCCACAATATTATGACTGGATGATGAAAAGCCAGTTTCCCCTTTCGACAAAAAAACTGATAACGGCTATTTATTTACGTGGATTCAATAAAGCCTCAGTAAGTCTTAAGTGATTCAATCGTTTATCGATCCGGAAAAGGCATAATAAAAACCTCACAGGATTGGTAAGAGGTTATTTTTTGAGGATAAAGCTCTATTTCTTAATAACTTTAAGCATCTCCGTTCTCGCATCATAACTTACTTTTAGCAAGTAAAATCCATCCGGTATATTTTGTGAACAATTTAATCTGATATTTTTATCCTTTCCTGTAAATTCGAAGCTCAACACTTTCTTACCGGCAATATCCAATATTTCAGCGTTAACTCCTGTCATTGGATTGGCGTTTGATATGCTGATATTAATTTCGTCTGTAAACGGATTGGGAAAGATATTCACAGCAAGATTTGGAACTATTTTATTATCTATTACTGTGAGTATGCTGTTTGCAAGGACAAAATCCGGTATTCCGTAACCCAGGTATGCATCAGGGTTATTTGCCTGCGTACTACTCATTTGTATAGCACTCATCAGTTCAGTATTTCTTTTATCAGGATTGGCCTGCCACAAACAAGCCACCATTCCTGCAGTAATGGGTGACGAAAATGACGTCCCGCTTCCATAACTGACCTCACCAGTCCAGGGATCAATAATAGCTGAACCTTGTCCCTGTGCTACTACATTTGGTTTAATCCGTCCGTCGAAAGTAGGGCCGGTAGAGCTGAAACTCGCATAATTCCCACCATCGTCAACTGCTCCGATAGAGAACACACTATCGCCATCAGCCGGAGCACCTATATATTGCCAGGATGATCCCCCCGAGTTTCCTGCACTGTTTACCACAATCATTCCTTTACTGGCTGCCAAATCTGCACCGATTGTTACAGGGGTGGTGTTACCATCCATATCTTCGTAAGTATGATTTTGTGAAGGATCATCAAATTCGGTATAACCCAGTGACGAATTTATGATATCAGCGCCCACACTATCTGCAAATTCAGCACCCGATACCCAATTCAGTTCCTCGATCAGATATTCGGAATCACCATCTTCGGTCCTGACCAGCCAGTAATCAGCCATAGGGGCAGTTCCAACGATATTACCCGGCCAGTTGGCGCCCATGGTTGATAATACCATACTTCCATGGTAATGCGAACCGAATATATCGGGATTCAGGGGATTAACAAAATCCCGTGTCCCTAAAATCTGTCCATTGTTCCATAAACTGTCAAACGCATCAATGATATCAGCATTCATAAAACCCGCATCAAGAACTGCTATGGTCTTACCCGTGCCGTTATAACCCATATCATGCAGCGCATCTCCATTAACCATGTGTATTTGATTGTATGCACTGCCATAATCATAGCTGCTTAATGATTTAAGCAATTCTGCTTCAGGAATATCTGGAAACATTTCTCTTTCAAAAAATGGCTTTGGAAATGTTCCCTGCCTTTTTTCACCGTTTCCTTTTTCAATGGATAAAACATAAGGAAGCAGGCTTATTGCATCCAGTGCAGCCGGATCGGTAGTATAAATCGTCACCGAATTCATCCATTTTGAAACTGTAAGTATGGTTACCCCTGTATTTGCAACACCTTCGATATATTGAGGATTGACAGGTAAATCATTTTCGGTAATGGCAATTCCAAACAATTCACGCCGGTCAATTGCGCGCTGAGTTAAAAAATCCTCCGGATTTTCAATAGAATAAGGCGAATTATTCTTATCAGTAAATTTTACCCAATACTTGTCAGGGCTGACTTGTGAAAAAGCTACAACGGAAATTAAAACCGATATCAATACCAAATAAATATTCTTCATTTTATTTTATTTTTGAGTTGCAAAGTTAGAAATAATAACAGTCGCAGAAAGTTTCTTATAAAATTCGTATTGGCTAAATTATTATTTGATGTGCCAGACAGAAAGTAATCCTGAAAACTCATATCCCCAAAATTCATGAAATACATTCTTATTTTCGTACGAGAACGGAAATTGTATATTGTTTAGCCCGTAGGGCTTCAATATCAA
>Ga0172369_10000855_pt1 | contig 45096 bp, 37 predicted proteins | sample LakKiv25m_FD_114539 | JGI IMG/M metagenome (GOLD analysis project Ga0172369, IMG submission 114539) | Freshwater microbial communities from Kabuno Bay, South-Kivu, Congo - kab_022012_11.25m | ecosystem: Environmental > Aquatic > Freshwater > Lake | place: Democratic Republic of the Congo...
GTGTTGGTGGCATTCTGGAGCCACGAACCAGCCCTATATGTAGTGCTAGGGATTTCGGGAGCCGCTGTATTTAGGGGCCTAAATCTCCTGCAAATACTCACCAACACAATCTGGAACCGAGTCACAGTTACAGGAAAAGCGCAATTTGCACCCGCTCGCAGTATAATACTGGGAAGCAGGTTCGTCCTGGGTATTAGCCTGGCACCGCACCCAGGAAGGAGCAATTGTGCCGCAGGGCAGCGCCTTGAGCCACCCACAGCGATGCCCCATCGGAGATCGAGGCTGATCATGGAAAATGGCGTTTTCTGGAAACCAGGCGTCACCCTGGTCGGTGAGGACGGACTTCGGCAATTGCATCAGGCCGCCACCGCGATCCTCGAACGTGTGGGGCTGAACGTGCACCACCCTGGAATGCGCCAGCGGCTTGCTGCGGCTGGAGCCAGATTAGGCACGGAGAACCGCGTCTACGTCCCGGCTGATCTCGTCGAGCAGTCACTGCGCACCGCGAAGCGAAACATCGTCATCTACAACCGGCTCGGCGAGCCGGCAATGCCACTGGACCCGTTCCGCATTTTCTTCGGCACCGGCTCCGATCTCATCAACACATGGGACGTCGCGACTGTCGAGCGCCGCGCTTCCGTCCTTGTCGACGCAGGCCGCGCAGCCAGGGTGTGTGATGCCCTGGACGAGCTGGACTTCGTTATGTCGTTTGCCCTCCCGTCCGAAGTGCGCAATGAGGATGCCGAGCCACAACAATTCTACGTCCTGTTGCAGAACACCACGAAACCGGTCATCATGACCAGCTTCTCCGGATTGGCCGCCTTCGAGCGCCTGCACGAGATGGCTTGCGTTGTCGCCGGTGGTGAGCAGGCCTTCCGGCAGCATCCCAACTACATTATGTATGGCCAATTCGTGTCACCCCTGCAACACGACCTTCAGGCTGTCGAGCGCCTGGTCTTCTGCGCCGAACACGAGATCCCGCTCATTTACATCCCGACCATCATTCCTGGGGCCAGCGGGCCGATCACCCTTGTCGGCTCTCTGGCTGTAGCGGCCGCTGAGACGTTGGCGGGGTTGGTCATGCACCAGGTGTGCCGGCCGGGCGCGCCTTTCATCTTTGGCGCCTGCGTCAGCCAGTTGGACATGCGTACGATGCTCTATCCGTACGGATCGCCCGAATGGCGGCTGAACGACGTCGTGATGGCGGCCCTGGCTCGGCACTATGGTCTGCCCGTATTTGGGACTGGCGGTGCGACCGACAGCAAAGTAGTCGACGCGCAGGCCGGTATGGAATACGCCAATAGCCTGCTGATCGCCGCGTTGGCCGGCACGAACCTGATCCATGACGTCGGTTACCTGGAATCGGGGCGCACGGGCAGCCTTGAGAGCATTGTGCTGGGAGCAGAACAAATCCGGTGGATCAAGCGTTTCCTCGCAGGTGTGGAGGTGTCGGATGAAACGTTCGGGCTGGACGTGATTGCCAACGTCGGACCGGGCGGGCAGTTCTTGGACCAGCCGCACACCCTGAAGCATCTGCGGCGTAACATGTGGCTGCCCTACATCGGCGACCACGGAACCTTCGAGAGCTGGGCCGCCGGAGGGTGCCAGGACTACGCCGCGCGTGCGCGCACACGCGCTCAGGCGCTGATCGCCACGCACCGGCCTGCGCCTCTTGGCGAGTCCATGGAGGCGGCGCTCAAGGAGTTGTGTGAATCCGATTTGTAGATATCGGACTGCGAAGCCATTGTGGCTGCTGCTTGCGCAGCCGCGGGCGGATGGAACGCTTGCGGCTCAACCTGTCGATCATGCTCTACAGTGAGCCCTCCACACCACTACGACATGCCGAGTCGGCAATTGCTATGACACTGTGCATGGCGCGATTGGACCTGCCGGTCGTCTATTCTCCGGGGCCGGTGCAGGAAGGCACGGCGCCTGTCACGCTGGCTGGAGCGCTGACTCAGTCCAACGCCGAGTTCCTGTTGACCCTCTTGGGCCGAAGATAACAAGTGGCATACGCCTGGACAGTGCGGGCATGACCACTAAACTGGTCGCAAGTTGGAATTGTGTCAGCCTGCCGTGGTGAGCACCCACTTGGCGGCGTCAATTGCCAGTTTGGCACATAGCCGACCAACCATCTCACTCTGCGATCAGTTTCGAGATTTCCGCGAAGCGGAGATGGCGGAGACGGCGGCAATCATCGTTTCTGTGCTGGTGGACTCGGGCAGTGCCGTGGCGCTCCATAACGCGCTCGTCAGGGTCCAGGAACTGGTCCTGAGGTCTCCACCAGACTGGGAGAACCGCGACCAGAAGTGAGCGGGATTTCCAGTGGAAACAAAGGAGGTCACACTGTCATGGTAACGCATCGCGAACGAGTCATGAAGGCTTTACGCCACCAGGAGCCGGACCGAGTACCAGTAGACCTGGGTGGCACCGATGTGACCGCGATTATGGTGCGCCCGTATCGTGCGCTGCGCGACCGTCTCGGTTTGGAACCCCGATCCATTCGCGTGGTCGACGTCATGCAACAATGCGTCTGGATAGATAACGCCGTCCGTACAGCGTTGGATGTGGATGCCATCAGTGTTCCCTACCTGCCCCGCGCTTGGCACGCCAGCCTCGCATACGACGGTCGACTAGTTGAGTACCCCGCAAGGTTTTGTCCTGAGCGGTTGCCGGATGGCTCCCAGGTGGTGCGTACAACTGGGGGGCAGGTTGACTTGCGCATGTCCGCCGGAGGTTTTTACTTCGACCCCGTTTACCACCCCCTGCAGGATGCCACCGATGAGGCAGATCTGGATGCAGCTCATGACGCCATCGACAGCGTCGACAGGCCTTACTGGACGGACCTGGGCTACGAGGACATGGCCAGGTACGCCAGGCACTTGTTGGAAACTACGGATGGCGTGCTCATAGGCCAGTTCTCTGGGCACATCTTTCAGGCAGCCCAGATCCTGCGAGGTTGGGAGAACTTCATGGTTGATCTGCTGGCCAACCCATCGCTGGCAGAGGGACTGATGGATCGGCTAACCGAGGCCCATATGCGCGCCTTCGAGCAATACGCCGCAACGGTTGGAAAGTACGTGGACATCGTCGAAGTAACCGATGACCTGGGCGTGCAGAATGGCCTCTGGCTCAAGCCGGATCTGTACCGCAAGCGGGTCAAGCCCTACCATGCCCGGCTCTACGCCTTCATCAAGTCACGGTGCAAAGCTCTGCTCTTGATGCACTCAGACGGGGCCATCGCCCCACTCATTCCCGACCTGATCGAAATCGGCGTGGACATCCTCAACCCAGTGCAGTACACAGCCGCGGGCATGGACGCGGCCCGGCTGAAGCGCGAGTTCGGGAATCATCTATCCTTCTGGGGCGGTGGAGTTGACACCCAGCGAGTGTTGCCTTTTGGCTCCCCCCAAGAGGTGGCTGACGAGGTGCGCCGACAACTGGATACCCTGGCGCCTGGTGGCGGATATGTCTTCGCAACAGTACACAACATCCAAGACGGAGTGCCAGTAGAGAACATTGTGACCCTTTTCGACACGGTCATGCAGCACGGCCACTACTAACCTATTTTCCGCTACTCCTCAATGAGGGTTGGGCTGGGGCGGCGGTAGCCCTATCAGATCCCAAAATTGCTGTTGGACTGGGCGCAACTTTGGGTAATGGATGTCTTCATGACCGTCAGCATGCCGCACAATGACCAGAGCATAGTCTTGAAAGGCCTTCAGCATCTTTTTGGCTGTCGGATAGGGATTGTCGCGATTTTCTGGCATCAAACTGCTGAGCAACCGGCCGGTTTGCGCAATTCGGGACATCGTTCCCAGCGCAGTGCCCAGGCCTGATCTGCGTCGGTCCCGAGCAGGGTGAAGCTGAAGTAACGACTGGCCTGAGCCTTGCGCAAAGCCTTCTCCAGCCATCCTTCGATGACTTGGCGGCTAGTGTAGTCATATTTGCCGGGCAACCCTGCCACCCTTGTTCGCCTGCGGCCAGCGCCTTGAAAACAGGCGGTCTGAGTATACTTTCGGACGTCCCCGCGGCCGCTTGTCCGGCGGCGGGGGCACAGGAATGCTATCAATGAGCTTGACTAACGTAACAAGCAACGGCTCCAACGCTATCATAGTGGCTGCCTCCCCATCGTGGATTAGGTTCGTAACCTCTATGATGCGGCGGCCGCGTCAGGTCAAGTCCTGGCGCGGCCTAACCGTTTATGACCAGCCCTCAGTCTGATCGATACCTTCTGCCGCCAACCGGCCGATCCTGGGCTACTCCGCCCAGTTCAGGATCACCTTGCCCGAATTTCCCGACGCCATCACCTCGAACGCCTGCTGGAACTCGGCGTAGTGGAAGCGGTGCGTGATCACCGGGCTGATGTCCAGCCCTGTCTGGATCATTGACTGCATTAAGTACCACGTCTCGTACATCTGCCGGCCGTAGATGCCCTTGATCGTGAGCATGTTGAAGATCACTGTGTTCCAGTCGATCGCCAGCTCGGCCGACGGGAGGCCCAGCAGCGCCACCTTGCCGCCGTGACACATGTTGGCGAGCATGTCGCGAAAGGCCGCGCCGCTGCCCGACATCTCCAGACCGACATCGAAACCTTCCTTCATCCCCAGCTCCTGCTGCACCTGGGCGATGGTCTTTTCCCTGATGTTCACGGCCATGGTGGCGCCCATGCGCTTCGCCAACTCAAGCCGGTAGGGGTTGAGATCGGCGGTCACGACATAGCGCGCGCCCGCGTGTTTGGCGACCGCGGTCGCCATGATGCCGATGGGGCCGGCGCCGGTGATCAGCACGTCTTCGCCCAACACCTCGAAGGTCAGGGCGGTGTGCGTCGCGTTGCCGAACGGATCGAAGATGCTGAGGATGTCGAGGGGGATCCTGGAGTCGGCATGCCAGACGTTGGAGACAGGGATGGCGAGGTACTCGGCGAACGCACCCGGCCGGTTCACGCCTACCCCTTTGGTGTCCTTGCAGAGGTGACGCCGGCCGGCCAGGCAGTTGCGGCATCGGCCGCAGACGATGTGCCCCTCGCCCGATACGATCTCACCGATCTGCACGTCATGCACGTTGCTGCCGATGGCCTCCACCCGGCCGACGAACTCATGGCCGATCACCATCGGCACGGGGATCGTCTTCTGCGCCCACGCATTCCAGTCCCAAATGTGAATGTCGGTGCCGCAGATGGCCGTCTTGAGGACGCGGATCAGCACGTCGTTGATGCCGATCTCGGGGACCGGCACTTCCTCCAGCCATAGGCCTGGTCTGGCATACTGCTTGACCAGGGCTTTCATCACTCTTGGCGTTTCCATGATGATCTCCTTTGATCAGTCTTGGGACGTGCCATTTTCCCTCCCCAGCGTCATTGCATTGGCGACACCTGCACCCATCTGGGGTGGCCGCAGGTGCGGTGTAGCCCGAGCAATCTCCCACGTCTGAGAGGGATTGCTTCGGGGCTGCGGCCCCTTGCAATGACAGCTATGCCCGCTCAGCTACCGCGCTGCGGCCGGACAACGCGCCCGATCAATGCGTCCAGGCCTTCCGCGGGGTATCCGAAGCGCTCGAAGTCGGACAGGTACGATTGCCCTTCGGCCTGGATCAACCCGCGCAGGTTGGTGCTGCTGATCGGCAGCTTTGGGAACGGCAGACGCTCGACCGCGATCACCAGCGCCAGGATGGGCCGGATGGGCACGGGCAGCAGCAGCCGCCGGAAGCCGTAACCGCGGCAGATCGCGGCGACCACTTCGCGCAGCGTGAATGCCTGAGGCTGCTGCAAATTCCAGCCACGGCCGCGCAATCCATCACCGTTCGTGACGATAGCATCCCGGATGACATCGCACACGAAGCCGATCCCGAGCACATAGGTCGGCTGCCGACCGCCGCCCAGCATCGGCACGACCGGCGAACGCCGCGCCGACTCGCGCAGTCGGGCGAACATGCCGCCGTCGCCGACAACGATCGCCATCCGGAAGACGACCTGGTTGCGCTCGAAAAAGCGCCCCTCCAGGACATGTTTGGCCCGGCCGTAGTCCGACAGCGCCGCCGCGTCCGCCGAGAGGGTGCTGAGGAGGATCTGCAACGGGACGCCTGCAGCCTCCGTCTCCTCCAGCCAGCGCGTCGTGCCGACGACGTTGGTCTCGTACGCGTTCGGGCCGCTGTCCAGCGCCGCGTGCACCACCGCGTCGATGTGTTCGGTCTCCAACACCGGCCGCAACGAGTCACCCAGGCTGGCCGGATAAATCGCGTCGAAGCCGGGCACGGCACGTGTGCGTCGCGACGTGCCGACGACCCGCATGCCCGCGGCCTTCAGGACAGGCGCCCCCCTGACCCCCCAATCTTGGGGGGAACCTGGCTCCCCCTGAAGTCGGGGGGCTGGGGGGGCGTTTTTCAAGACAGGCGCCAGGCTGCGGGCGATGAATCCGCTTGCGCCGGTGATCAGAACTGTCGTCATGCGTACACTCTGGGTTGTTCGGTTCGTCAGACTGCTGTCAATTGCGCTCTATCGTCCTCGCGCCGCGGCTTCAGCGACCCGCATCGCGTTGGCCATCATGCCGAACGACATGTTCTTGGCCGGCAGGTCCGAGAAGCAGGCCGAGTCCGCGATGTAGACGTGCCCGGTGCCACTCAGCTTCCCGGATGGGTCGCATTCGTAGCGCCCCGGTGCCTCCCGCATCGGCAGCGTGCCGGCGTAGTGGATCGCGTGGCCGGTGACCGGCTTCTGAATCAGCATGGGCAGCGTCCACAGCCCCACCGAGCGCAGGCCGGCCAGCAGTTCGCCCAGCTTTCTCACATCTATCGTGTTCGGATGGCCCTGGATGCGCAACGCGCCATCCGCTTTCAGGGAGAGCCGGGCGGGCGCCTGGGCCGAGCCGGGGAAGAACAACTGCATCAGCAGCATCGCGGGCAGCATATCGCGCACCAGGCCGAGATTCGCCCGCGCCGACAGCGGGAAGCGTCCGAAAAATTCCGTACGCATCGGCGATGTCAGCTCCAGGATGCTGCCTTGCGCCCGGCAGCCGAACGCCTCCGAGTTCCAGATCAGGTTGAGTTGCGTCAGCCCGAACGCGTGGGTGTCCAGGCTGTGACCGATGGATGCCGGCAACACGAACGGGATTTGCACCGCGGGGTTTTCCAGCAGCGGCAGGGACGTCTCAAAATCGTTGTGGCTGCGCAGCACGATCCTGGTCGTGTTGATCGCGCCCGCAGCCAGGAGCAGCGTGCGCCCGCTGAACTCGACCGGCTGCCCGGACCGGAGGTCGGTCGCCGTCACGGTCACACCCCCCGCGGTCTCGGCCCAGGAGCGGACCAGCACTCCCGGCCGGTAGTCGATCTGCCCGGCCGCGATCAGCCGCTTCAAGGTGACGGCCGGCGTGTAGAGGTAGGGTGCATCCTGCCAGAATTCCGTGTTGCTGTAATCGCACGCCGGGCGACCATCCCTCTCGACCGACAGCACGCCCAGCCGTGGCCGCCCCAGCACGATCCCGCGCCGGCCCAACGCAGCCCGCTTTCCCCGGTAGCCCGCGAGTACCCTGGCCGCGTTGTGCGATAGCTTGAGCGGCGGAAGCAGCCCGGCTGTGTCCCCAAAGTAGGGCGTCAGGTCGTCGTCCGCGCCGCTGATGCCGATCTCGGCGGTGAGCGTGTCGAAGTGTTGCGCCAGGTCGGCCGCGCGGATGGGGAACCCGGCCAGGTCGGCGTCGTTGAGGCGGTACAACCCCGCGCCCCAGCCGTTGGCCAGCCCGCCCAGCGCGAAGCTCTGGATCGGGTCGAAGTCGATGGCATCTACTGGGCCCAGCGTCTCGGCGCCTTCGGTGATGAACGCCATATTGGGCGCGTTCAGCTTGGCGACGCCGACCTCGTCCCGCAGCACATCAGAAACGCCGCGGAAGTCGTCGCCGATGAACAGATCGAAGCTGTCGTGCGCCTTGCGGTAGTCGTAGAGGTTGCCCTCGACTTTGGGACTCCCACCGGGGCCGGCCTGTCCTACGTCGAGCATCAACGGAAAGATGCCCAGGCGGACGAGCGCCAGGGCCGCCGCGGTGCCCGCCGCGCCCGAGCCGACGATGATGATCTCAGGCATGGGCGACCCTCCGCATGATCCACAGGCCCTTCATCATCTTGAAGACCGTCCGGAAGGTGCCGGCCGCGCTGCGGGCCATCCCGGCGAGGAAGCCGGGGCGCTCGTTGATGAAGAACGGCTGGTTTTCAGGCAGCGTCTCGGCCAGGTAGACCATCAGGCGGAACTTGCGGCTCAGCAGCGGGAGCCTGTGAGTATAGCGCGCGGCCAGCTCCAGCGCCTCCAGGTCGGCGCAGGCGAGCATGGCGCGGTAGTAGCGATCCAGCTCAGTCGGCAGGACAGCAGCGTTGAGGAGGTCGGAAGCAACGCAAAAGCGCTTACGAAGGCCCTGAGGAATATCGCCGCCGAAAATAGCCTTGTACAACTTCTCGGATTCCGCTAGAACCAACTCGGTTACGTCATTTTGGCGCATCATTTTCGTTCAGACGAGGTCATAGCTGAAGCATCATCATTCAAAAAGGTGAAGTTGATGAGATAGCTCGGTGTCATGCGTGCCAGTGAGAGAGCATCCTTTAGATTCAAGGTCATAGGAGATTGTAGGTGCACTATTCTCCAATGGGATGCGATTCACACCGAGTCGCTGCTCGGACATCAACACGAACTCCTCGCAATGATCTGAAAGCAGAGCCAGACGGCCATGACGATGTGCCGCGGCTCCGGTCGTCCCCGAGCCGCTCATCGGGTCGAACACTAAATCCCCCGGAACGGTGGTCATGAGGATTAGTTTCTCAAAAACAGACACCGGTTTTTGCGATGGATGCCCGGTGCGTTCCTTCTTGCCGACAAACCCAACCAACAACGGCGCCTCAATGACATCCGACACCTCATTGAAGTCGCCCTCGATCACGCTTGTCGGTCCGGGCAGGTAACGCAGCTTCCCCTGAGCCAGTTTTTCGCGCTGTTTCTCGTTCAAAAAATGCTCAGGATAAAGCTTCGCTCCGGGGCGTGCAATGTGCAAGCACGCATTCTGACTTGATCGCCACCCGCGAATTACTGATGGGTTGTTCTTATAGTACCAGGTGCGTATACTTCTTTGTTACTTCTCCGTAGATCTTCTGTTGTGAAACCTCATCCGGCATGTCTAGCCTACTCCTTCGATTTGCTCACTGAGCTTCGTCTCATAACGAGACACAGAAACATGTTTTCTCGAAAGAAACCGGTTTGCCGGCTACATTTCACATGCAGTATACCGCAAAGCCAACCGGCCGGGATAATCCGTCACACGCGTCGTGCGCCGGTCAGATTAGCGCCGTCGGCAGGGAAGCTGAGCAGGTCGAACAGGGCAGGGTGTTTCAGCCTACCGATCGAACGTTCGGAGCGCCCATTTGCGGCGAAGAAAGAGCTCGTCGATCACGGGCGGATCCTGGCTCACCGTTGCCACGCGGCCAGCGCCAGGCAGATCCACCCGGCGACGAACGCGACGCCGCCGAGCGGGGTGATCGCACCGAGCCAGCGCAGACCGGTCAGCGCCAACAGGTAAAGGCTGAACGAGAAGAACACCGTGCCCGCGACGAACAGCCACCCTGCGGCGACCGGCAGGTTCCAGCCAGCCCATCGCCCTACCGCCCACGCCACCGCAAGCAGCGCCAGCGCGTGGTACATCTGGTAGCGCACGCCCGTCTCGAACGTGGCCAGCAGATCGGCCGCCAACCGGGCCTTCAGTCCGTGCGCGGCGAACGCGCCGAGCGCCACCGCCATCGCGCCGGACACGCTACCCAGCGCAAAGAAGATGCGTTCCATTGAACCCCTCTTGTTCCTCGTTGGGTGAGGTCTCCCGACCGAACCCCGCGACGGTCAGGAGACCTTGCCGAACAGAGATTCGTGATTCATTGATTCGCTGATTCGTGGATTCGCCATTCACTATCCCGCACCGCGCGATAATCCTCCCGCAACCTGCTCAACTCTGCCATCGTCACCGGATGATCGCCGTAGTGCACGCGCATATAGGCCGCGGTGATACGCGCCAGCGGCTCCTCATAGCCGGCGAAGGCCTGGACCAGCACTGGCAGATAGGCGTCCGGTGGCTGGGCGGGGCGGCGAGGATAGCCGCGTTCCCGTGCCAGCCGACAGAGGTTAGCGTAAATGTTCTGCACCGAGACCGCGGCCAGCAGATGGCCGCCCAGCCCGAAGCGACGGATCAGGCTGGCCACGTTCTGCACCGCGGCCAACCCGCGGCGCAGAACCCCATCGCCGAACGTGGCGCGTTCCGTCCCCTCATCCTCGGCCTCATCGCTCAATCCTCCCTTGCGCACCCGTTCCAGGTAGATCAGCAGCAGAACGACACCGGTGATAATTGCGATGAGGATGGCGATGGCCAGCAAGCCGTTCGCCAGCAGATTCGGGATCCAGATCGGCAGCTTTTCGAACGGGTTCGGTTGTGTGGTCGATGGCGCCACTGCTCCCAGTTGGGGCAGTTGCAGGACTCGGTTCCGAAAAAGAGCGGCTATTTGCGCGTCGAGCCATAGGAAGAACGGGTCCAGCAGCCTGGCGATCATCAACAGGATGGCGTAACCCAGCGGGCGCAACAAGTTCCAAAGCGGATCGAACAGGCGCAGGAAATGCCGGATGTCTGCGGGGGTATAAACTGACGACAGGAGCCATGCGCTGCCGACCGTGACGCCTACCGCCAGCAGGAGTTGTTCCAGGCGGCGCTTCGGCAAGAGCATCCCGACGCTCTGCGCCTCGGCGGCTTTCTCGCTGATCCGGGCTACGGCCACCGCCGTCAGCCCCAGGGCGAAGTAGAGCCACAGGAATGAGGTCACGCTTTTCCCGCGGGCATATGCCAGCAGCGCAGCGCCCCCGATGAGCAGGAGCAGCCCCAGGCGAAAACTCGCACCGACGTTGAAAAAACTCAGATCGCGGCTCGTGGCCGAAGTCGCACGCTGCCAGAGAAAAAGGCTGACGGCGATCAGGCCCACGGCCGGAGGAAAGCCACCCGTGAAATTGGCGATGTCCCTGACCATCTGCCCGAGCCAGCCAGGCTCGCTCACCGGCCATCCGCGGTAAAGTGTCGCATGCACGACCAGCAGGCTCGTGACCACCATCAGCCCCAACGCGATCATGTCGTATAGGGGTGAGCGGATGTCGGCCCGGCCGAGCAGTTCCAGGGTCAGCGACCAGGCCAGCAGCCCGGCGAACAGGATGCCGAGCGCGACCCAGGGCGCGGGCGCAGGGGTGTAGATCGCCAGCCAGAAAGGCGTGATCCAGATGGCTTCCATGCCGATCAGGCACAGATGCATCAGCGCGATACGACGGTTACTCAGAAACATGCGACATCCCGACGCAACGGCGATAGACGATTGACCATGGACGATAACAGGCGCCTTCTCACGGGCCGTGACGCCGCTTGACATCGGACGTGCATCGGACGTGCCAGGCACTTCGCAAGTGCCTGGCACGTGGCGCATCGGCACGTGGCGATTCTCACCCGCTGTGGCGCCATGTCCGGTATGAGAAACTGTCCTGCACCTGGACCGGTGCGATGAGATCCTCGACCAGGTGCGGCAGATGATACACCGTCATGCCCGACAGATGCTCCGCAGGCGGCTTCTCGGCCAGGGTAAAAAGCATTACCTTGCGCCCTGCCCGCTGCAGCTCCAACAAGGTCGCCAGTAACCCATCATGTGCAACGGCTGTGACGATAAGTAGGGTAGATCCCCACGGCAGTCGCGGCGCGTCACGGAGCAACAACTCCTCGATGGGCTGCGCGGCGAAACCGGTCACCGCGGCCAGCAGCTCCAGGATGTGCAACAACTGGTCGGGGCTGCGGCCGGGCAGGATACGCAGCGGCTGGTCGCTGCCCGGCAGGTAGCCGTTGACGATCATCCCTACCGGCAGCCGCAGCTCGGAGCACAGTGCGGCCAGGCTGCCGGCCACACTGACCGCCCGTTCCATCAGCTCGGGCAGTTGCCCCAGCCAGTGACGCTCCATCGTCGCGACGTTCAGGAAGATCAGCATCTGGGGTTCCTGGCTCGGCTCATACACCCGGCTCAACAGATCGCGCGGAGCCTCCCCGAAGGACTGGTGCCGTGCCGTCGCTTTCCAGTGGACGCGTTTCAACCCGTCGGTGGGCTGCCACTCGCGGATGCCGGCCGTGCGCAGCGGATCTTCCACCAGACGGGCGTCCGCGGGACACTCGCCGAAGGGGTTTTTGGCGGGCAAACGCAGCTCGGCCACCGAGTAGAGCCGCGGGTAAACGATGAGGCGCTGTTGTTCAGGCAGCTTGCCTTTGTGGCTGAACATGCCGAAGCCGTCGCCGGTGCTGAGGACGGCCGGACCGTAGGGGTGGTACCCGCGGCGGGTGCAATGCACGGTGAAGCGGCGCGTCAGCCGGCCGAACGCCCCGATTGACCAGAAGGTGGTGAACTCGCCCAGGTTGGTGGTGCGGTTGATGTGCACCTGCTCCAGGATTCCCTGTGGATTATCCATCGGCAGCGCGCTGGGGAAGATGTCCGTGATTTGAAGCCAGGTGACCGGCAGAAACTTACGATTGCGCACCTCCAGGGTCAGCTCCACCGTCTCACCTGTGAAGGCCCGCGTTTCGCTCAATCTGCGGCGGTATTCCAACCCGAACAGGCTGAGCCGGTTCCACGCCCATCCCACCCCAGCGATCGTGAACAGGCACGCCGCAGCGGTTGTCAAGAACCGGCTGTTTGTCGCCAGCCCGACCAGCGTCAGCAGGATACCCAGGATGAGCCAGGCGTCGGTGAACTGAGTGTCCTTGGTGACGTCGATGTAGCGACGGCCGCGCAGCTCACCCGTGAACCAGCGCAGCCGGCTCGCAGGCTGCGGCACCTGCCGCTCACGCTGTTCGCCTTCGACATCGAGTTGAAATTGATCATCGATGCCCTGCTGGAACACATTTGCCTTCTATTCCACCACCGGCACCGGCACCGAATCGGTGATTTCCGCGACCACCTGGGGCGGCGTACGGCCGCGCAGGCGCACCTGTGGGCTGATATGAATCCGGTGGGTGAGCACCGGCGGGCAGAGGTGCTGCACATCGCTAGGAATCACATAATCCCGGCCGCGAAGCGCAGCCAGCGCCTGGCTGGCCTTGAACAGCGCCAGGGAGCCGCGCGGCGATACGCCCAGCTCCACGGCTGCGTGCTCACGCGTGGCGCGCGTCACCCGGGTGATGTAGTGCCGCACATCCGGGTTGACGTGAATCTGGCGGGCCTGGCGCTGTAACGCCAGCACATCCTCGACCGTGGCGATGGCCTTCAGCTCGACCATCGGATCGCCCTGCTGATAACGCAGCAGGATCTCGTCCTCTTGCGTCTCGGTCGGATACCCCAGCTTAACCTGCATCAGGAAGCGGTCGAGCTGCGCCTCGGGCAACGGGAAGGTGCCTTCCAGCTCGATCGGGTTTTGCGTCGCCAACACCAGGAAAGGCTGCGGTAGCGGGTATGTCTGGCCATCGGCCGTGGACTGGCGCTCCTGCATCGCCTCCAGCAGCGCCGATTGGGTGCGGGGTGTAGCGCGGTTGATCTCGTCCGCCAACAAAATCTGGCTGAAGATCGGGCCGGGCCGAAACTCGAACGCCTGCGTGCGCTGGTTGAAGATGTTGATACCCGTCACATCCGACGGCAGCAGATCGGGCGTGAACTGGATGCGGGCGAAAGAGCAGTCGAAGCTGCGGCTCAGCGCCTTGGCCAGGGTGGTTTTGCCGATCCCCGGCACATCCTCGATCAGCACGTGCCCTTCGACCAGCAGCGCGACGAGCAACAACTCCACCGCCTCTTCTTTGCCGACGATCACCTGGGCGATGTTGCCCTGGATAAGCTTGGCGAATTGGGTAAAATCCACGGGCTGTCCTCTTTCCCGATTGACTCTTTGGCTTTCGCAGCAGGAGGCCGCCTGCTCCAATCACCAGGCCCGGATTCACGCCTCCGGTCGCGTGCGCTTGCTGACGTAGACTACGTCGTGGTGTCGATAGCCCAGCGTGTCAAATAGCGCCTGAGAGCCGGAATTCTCACCCTCGATCAGCGCGGCCCAGATTTCGAGCCCCCACACTTCCGTGAAGCAGCGTTCGGCCTCGGCGACCAACCGGGTGGCCAGCCCGCGGCGACGGCAGGCCGGGTCTACGGCCAGCCGGTTGATCCAGCCCTTCCGGCCATCGTGGGTCAGCACGGCAACGGCAATAAGCCGCCCCGCGGCGCGCAACCCGATCACGCGCTGTTGGCCGGTCGCCATCTGGTGGGAAAATGCGCCCGGCGCGTCGCGTCCTTCGGGTCGTACCGGCAACCCCGCCCGCTCCCACAGGTCCAAGATTTCCGTATATTGCTCGACAGACAGGTCGCAGAGTTCCACGTGTTCGGTATCTGACAATTCGAAATCACCATCCTTCGTCTATATGGGCCTATACCCGGCTCGTTTGCCACTTGCGTCGGTTGGGCGCATAGGAAACGTATATTAGGCGTAAGAAAGTTGTAGTCTTTACATGGGGCGTGCGTCCAGCAATGCACCACAATCGATGCTACAATCTGTACTGAGAGATGCGGAAGAGTTCTCTCCTTCTCCTCCTTTTTTGAGCGCCGGGGTAAGGGCAGCCCCGGCGCTCAACGCGTCCAACGCCGGTATGGTTTCTGCTAAAGTGAAGTATACACTAGCCCCGTCCGCCCGCAAAGGCACACCCACGTTCCTCGCCTTAATCCAACCTTTAATCGCTTCTTAGCCTTTGTTAAAGCACAGGCTCGCCACCCATCGTATAATCGTCTCGTCAATAGACGATGCAGGCCCGCGAAGATAGATCACATCTGCCGGCCTCGGTCGTCGATATTTTCTACGGAGGCATGAACGATGAGGAATTTACGTATTGCGGCCATCACGGTCCTGCTAGTGGCCGTGCTGGGTCTATCTGCTTGCTCGGCAACGCTGCCCAGTGCTCTAAATGGTTTGAGCAGCCTGAGCGGTGGCATACTTCCGCGCCAACAGGCGTCAACCCAGTCAGCGCCCCCGACCAACATCGTGCTTCAAGCCGCTCCACCAACCGTCGCGGTGAACGACCTGCAATCTACCCTGGAGCAGATTTACCAGACTGTGAACCCGTCTGTCGTCAATATTCAGGTGACGATGAGCGGTGGGACCAGCGGCTCGCAGCGGATGCCGTCCCCGTTCGGACAGAACCCCAATCAGAACCCCAATCAGGGTGTGCCGCAGGCGACCGCGGAGGGTTCCGGCTTCGTCTGGGATAAGCTCGGCAACATCGTCACGAACAATCATGTGGTTGACGGCGCAGATAGCATCACCGTCACTTTCTCTGACGGCCTGTCGCTGCCGGCAAAGCTGGTGGGCCGTGATCCCGACAGCGATCTGGCGGTGATCTCGGTGGATCCTACCAAGGAAAACCTGCAACCGGTCACCATGGCTGACTCCACGCAGGTGAAACCCGGCCAGTTTGTGGTTGCGATCGGCAACCCGTTTGGGCTGGCCGGCAGCATGAGCTTCGGTATCGTCAGCGCAGTGGGCCGCAGCCTGCCGACCACCGGTAATAACACGTCAGCGAACGGCTCCACCTACATCATCCCGGATGTGATCCAGACGGATGCGCCGGTGAACCCTGGCAACTCCGGTGGCGTGCTGCTGGACCTCCAGGGTAACCTGGTCGGCGTGCCCTCGGCCATTGAGTCGTCAGTACGCAGCTCCTCCGGCGTTGGGCTGGCGATTCCCTCGGTGATCGTGCAGAAGGTCGTCCCGGCGTTGATTCAGAACGGCGTGTTCGTGCATCCGTATGTCGGGATCAGCGGCACTACCCTCACCTCTGACCTGGCGACTGCGATGAATCTTCCGGCCACGCAGCACGGTGCACTGGTGGTGGATGTGACCAGCGGCAGCCCGGCTGAAAAGGCCGGCTTGCAGGGCAGCACGCAGCAGGTCCAGATCAATGGCGAGCAGGCGCAGGTCGGCGGCGATGTGATCATTTCCATCGACGGGCAGCCGGTGAAGAGCTTCGAGGATCTGACCACTTATCTGGCTCGCTACGGGACGGTTGGGCAGACGGTCAACCTGACGATCCTGCGCAATGGTAGCCAGATGACTGTGCCGCTGACGTTTGGCGCTCGCCCGGGCACGACGACGGCTCAGCCGCAACAACAACCTCAGCCCGCGCAGCCCGTTCAGCCTCAGCCGCAACCCACCCAACCCGCGCAGCCGCGGCCCACGCAGCCCGCGCCAAGCACCGGCACGGCCTGGTTGGGTGTCAGCGGAATCACCCTGACGTCTGATCTGGCACAGGCCATGAATCTGCCCCAGACTCAGACGGGCGCGCTGATCGAACAGGTCACCAGCGGCAGCCCGGCGGACAAGGCCGGCTTGTTGGGAAGCTTCAAGTCGGCTCAGTCGCCCCAGGGTCAATCAGTGATGGTTGGCGGTGACGTGATCACGGCCGTGGATGGCAACGCTGTGCAATCGATCCAGGACCTGGTGTCGGCCATTCAGGCCAAACAACCAGGCGATCAGGTTCAACTGACCGTGCTGCGAAACGGGAACCAGATGCAGATTTCGGTCACGCTGGGCACGCAGCCGGCGCAATAAGAGCGGGTAAAGGGTAGAGCCCGACGCTTTGAGGCCCGCCGTCCGGTCATATGCCGGATGGCGGGCCTCTTTTTATACTGCGAGCGGGAATTGATTGCGTTTTTTGTATAGCGGAGCACCCTTTGGCAAGCTCAGGGCAGATATTCATGCCGGGTGCGGCGCCACGGTCCATGAAGATGTCACGCAGAGCGTGAGCGGGTTTACCACTCAAGGTGCGTTGCGGCAAATGACCAGCGAAGCATCTCCTTCGTGCGGCCACGGATTCCCTTCGACCTGGCTCAGAGCTTGCCCTGAGCTTGTCGAAGGGGCAGGCTTCGCTGGTGACATGCCGCAACGTGACTCACGGAGTCAACCCGCTCACGCGAAGCGTGACGACCGATAGTGCCATTTTCGGGGCAGGCTCTGAGCGGAGCCGGGGCAGGGGTCCCCGGCGCAGTCGAAGGGCTTCATCGTGAGCTCAGCCGAACGGTGCGGAGCTTCAGGCCAGGGCCATACGCACCCTTCGACTGCGCAGCGCGGTCCTTCGACTCCGCTACGCTGTGCTCAGGAGATGCGCTGCTTCGCTCAGGGTGCTCGTAACTAACTTGAATGTACCCTATTTATTGAGTCAAATCGTTGCGGTAACGGAGTGATAACCGGTTGCCCCGTCGGGGTAGGTATCTGCTGGCGTGCTGATCTGCAAGGCGCCGGCGCCATCGGTGGCGCGAACGCGGAAGGTGTGTCGTCCCCGCACAGCAGGCCAATCGTAGCGCCATTCGATCCAGGTCAGCGGACCGAGCGGTGGTGTCCGCAGGATCGCTTCGTCCCACGGCCCATCATCCACCTGGACTTCCACCTTCTGGATGCCGCGATCGCCGGCCCAGGCGATCCCGCCCACGGGCACACGGCCATTTTCGATATGATCTTTTGCCACGGTGTCGATGATGGAGATGATCTGCGGCCGCGCCTCGGCACTCCAGCCACGATCCACCCAGTAGCCGGGTCCCTGGTGGTCGATGGCCGCGATGGCGATGATCCATTTGGGCTGTTTCATGCCATAGCGGTTGGGGATATAAATACGGAGCGGGTACCCATGCTCGACCGGCAACGTATCCCCGTTCATGCCATAGACCAGCAACGTGCGTGGGTCCATGATGTCGGCCATCTCGACAGCCTCATAGAAACCATCGGCTGCCGTGATCGCGAGCGAACGGGCTTCGGGGCGCAGGCCCAGGCTCATCATGACATCACGCAGGCGCGGGCCCGTCCAATTGCCCGTGCTGATCAAAGCGCCGCCAATCGGATTCGAGATGCAGCTCAGGGTGATAGGCTGTGTCACAGCCGGAAAGGCCAGCAAGTCGGAAAGCCTGAGCGTACGCGGGTGATCGAAAAGGCCGGACACCTGTAGCTCCCACGTGTCTTGCGACATGACAGGAGGCAGCGTGTCGATGTCGATGCGGTAAAAACGGTCGGTCGGTGTCAGCTCCGGCCGCGTGCCGGGAGCAGCCGGCACGCGGCCGCGCATGGTCTCTGCGCCTGGCGTCTCACCGACAGGTGTCTGCAGAGGAATCGGCGTCGCGGATGGACCAGGTTGCGGCGCCGTCGGCACAAGCTGGGAGAGGGCTTGACCGGCCCCGCTCTGGCCTTTCTGTGTGGCGAACAACCGACCTAAACCCCAGGAAGCCAGAGCCAATCCCACTGATCCCGCGGCCAGGCCTGCGAGCAATTGACGCCGCGTGAGCACCGCCGGCTCGCCAGGCCGTGGCTTGAAAGATTGCAGGGCGGTAGATTGCCGGGACGCCGCCGGGGCGGGCGTCGCGGCCGTTTCAACACGCCGGAGCGCCGCGCCGAGGCACGCGCCCCACGCGGCAACGAGAAACAGCAACCACAGCCAGGTCACGCCCGGTTGGTAGCTCTGCGAGGAAGCGGCCAGACTGTTTTCAATTACGATGAGCGGTAATGCGGCAAGAAGGCCGATGATCCCGCCGAGCTGCCAGCCTGACCAGCCGACGCGTCGCAAAAGCGCGGCGAGAATCATCGCGATCACCGCGCAACCGGCGATCACCAGCAGGATGCCGAGCGATTGTTCGATGCGCTTGGCCGAATTGCTGATGGGGCCGAGGTTGAACACCTGGATAACGCGGACAATCGTGTCGATGCCGACAGTGATCACGTTGCCGGGCAAGACACGGGCGAGCCAGTCAAATAAATCGAAAGGGACAAACGGCAGACCTGCTACCTGCTGTCCCAAATAAGACACAGCCATGAGTGGCAGGCTTGTGAGACCACCCAGCAACGCCGCCACAGCCAGGGATTGCCGCCGCATGTTCACCCCCGCGGTTTCTCTGGTGTAGATCGGTGCTGGCCCACTCAATCTAACCTGGTCCCACAAAACAGAATCGAGAGACTGGTCCGCCTCTCCTTCTGACTCGTCATCCCACGGGGTTCATGACCCTGCGAAACTCGCCGTCATATTGGGCTTGCGATCCTGCCTCTCGATCTGACTAGAGCAATTTGATCTCTCTTACCGCTCTAGCACCTTTATGCTACCGCAAGAGTGATCCGGTCTCAGTGGCGGCCATTACCAAGACCCAATGAACCCCTGCGGAGCAAGTGCACGCTGTCCTGATTCCACGCCTGACCGGCCAGTCCCGGACGCGGGTAACTTTGACATCCACGTCGGCCCGTGGTATCCTCTGCCCGCTGTGAAAGCTTGCTCCTCAAGGAGCGGCGTACGCAGTCTGAAATGCAAAAGCGTTGATGGAGAGAGTACGAGACCGGTAGCGCAGTCCAGAGAGCGGATGTCGCTGCGAATGCCGCCTGCGCCCCCTCGGAAAGACACTCCGGAGCTGCGGGATCGAGCCCGACCCGTAAACGCCACGAGTGATACGAATTCTCACGGACAGATGAAATTTGTGCAACTCGTAGCCTGAGTCGGAGGTAGGTCCAGGCCGGGTCCTCCCGTTATGAGGCCAGGTCGGCGTAGACCGTTGAGGTCGGGGCTGTGAGGTCCCGGCAAACCAGGGTGGCACCGCGAGCGCGCTCCTCGTCCCTCGGACGAGGGGGCGCGTTTTTTGTTATCCGACGATAGACGATAGACGATGGACCATAGACGTCGACCATGGTCCATCGTCGATGGTCTATCGTCCGTAGTCCATCGTTCGTCTCGCGGAGAAGTCGCATGGAACAACGAATCTACACTACCGAGATCGCCGCCCATGTGGGTGAGCGGGTTCGATTGGCCGGCTGGCTCCACACCTTCCGCCGGTTGGGGGGCATCAACTTCCTGGTGTTACGCGACGCACGCGGCATGGCGCAGTGCGTTGTGGATGCGCCTGAGGCCGTCAGCGCACTGGAAGGATTCTTGCCCGAGACCGTGCTGGCCGTCGAAGGCGTCGTCGTCGCCGAGCCTCAGGCACCTGGCGGGGTTGAGCTCCACGCGCCGGCTTTCGACGTGCTTTCACCGGTGCGTGACCCATTGCCATTTCCGCTCAACAAGCCGGAGATCAAGGCCAGCCTGCCGGTCTTCCTGGATCATGCTGTCGTCGGCTTGCGCCATCCCGCGAAGCGTGCTCTGTTCCGGCTGTCGGCCGGGGTCATGGCCGGTTTTCGGGCCACGCTGGGCGGCCTCGGCTTCACCGAGGTTCAGACCCCCAAGCTGGTCGCTTCGGCCACGGAGAGCGGCGCCAATGTCTTCGGCGTGGATTACTTCGGGCAGCGCGCCTACCTTGCTCAAAGCCCGCAGTTCTACAAGCAGATCATGGTCGGCGTGTTTGAGCGGGTGTTTGAGGTTGGACCGGTATTTCGCGCTGAGCCGCACGACACCATCCGCCACATCAACGAGTACGTGAGCCTGGACGTGGAGATGGGGTTTATCCAGGATCACCGGGATGTGATGGCCATCCTGACAGCCGTGATCCGCGGGATCCTGGAGCATTTGCAGGCGACCTGCTCGTCTGAGTTGGCCGCACTGAATGTGAAGCTACCGGTCGCGCCTCCCGAATTCCCGGCCATCTACTTCCCCGAGGCGCAGGAATTGATCCTGAAGCGTTGGGGCCAGGATTGCCGGGGCGAGCCTGATCTCGCACCCCAGCACGAGCGCTGGCTCGGCCAGTGGGCGATGGAGGAGCACGGCAGCGATTTCCTGTTTGTCACCGGTTATCCTATGGCCAAGCGACCGTTCTATACCCATCCGAACCCGGCCGATCGGCGATACTCGAATTCGTTCGATCTGCTCTTCCGCGGCACCGAGCTGGTGACGGGCGGGCAGCGGCTGCACCTGTACCAGGACTATCTGGACTCGGCCGCGGCGCGCGGCTACACTAACCTGGCGCCTTTCGAGACGTACTTCGAGGCATTCAAGCACGGCATGCCGCCTCACGGCGGTTTTGCCATCGGACTGGAACGGTTTCTCATGCAATTGCTTGGATTGGACAACGTCCGGCTCGCGACGCTGTTCCCGCGAGACTTGAACCGGCTGACGCCGTGACCGGTTGAAGGTTGCAGGTTGAAAGTCGAAGGCTACAAACCTCTTCGCTTTCCGGCGGCATCCGTAACCTGAAACCTTCAACCTTCAACCTTGAACCATGCGCATACCCATCCTTTACCAGGACGACGACCTCATCGTCGTTGACAAGCCCGTCGGCATCCCGACGCATGCGCCGGACCCGGCGGACCCCTGTCTGGGCGACGCGTTGCGGATCGTCCAGGCGCAAACGGGGCTGCCGTACCTGGGCATGCACCAGCGCCTGGATGCCGACACATCGGGCGTGCTGCTGTTCGCGGCGCGACGCGGGGCGAACAAGGCACTCGCCACAGCGTTCGAGGGGCGGGGTGTCCGCAAAGTCTACCTGGCACTCGTGCACGGCGCGCCGCGATCGCCCGAAGGGATCATCGACGCGCCGATCGTCCGCGAACATGGGGAGCGCTACCGTGTTACCAGGCCCGACGACCCGCGTGGAATGGCCGCTGCCACGCGATACAAGGTATTGGCGTCAGGAGTGGTAGAGCTGTCACGAGGTATGAATCACGAATCACGAATCACGAATCACGAATCACGAATCCCTAATCCCCAATCCCTAATCCCTAATACCGGTAAACATTCCTCTGCCTATACCTTATTGGAGCTCATCCCCGAAACCGGCCGCCCGCACCAACTTCGTCTCCACCTGGCGCACATCGGGTGTCCGGTGGTAGGTGATCCGCTCTACGGCCCGGCGGATCGACCCGTGCCGCGACTATGCCTGCACGCGCACCGACTCATCTTGCCGCACCCGACGACGGGCCAGCCGATGACGTTCACCGCGCCGCCGCCGGCGCTGTTCTCTTTCGAGCCTGCGCAACGCTTTTCGCTGCCGGCAGCATCCGGCGCGCATATCCGTGCGATGATGGGTTCGCCGGACGGGGTGCGCGGGCTGCTCAGGCTGGCGGTCGAGCGCCGTGCACCCCTCGCGGCCGATCCCGACACGACCATCTATCGGCTGGTGAACGGTGGGGGCGACGGGCTGCCCGGCCTCACCGTCGACCGCTACGGCGACGCGTTCGTGGCGGCCATTTACGATGACGAAGGCGCCGTACCGCCTTCACCCGCGCCGAAGGCGCTGTTCGCGCTGTTGGCCGAGATCACCGGCGCCCGTTCGGTGTACGTGAAGTACCGGCCCAAACAAGCCAGCCGCATCCCGGATGACCAACTGGCCGCCCTGGCCCCGCCCCGCCCGGTCCACGGCCCCGACCTGGGCGAGTTCGTCGCTCGTGAGGATGGCCTGGCGTACACGATCCGCGGGGGTAACGGTCTTAGCACGGGCCTCTTTCCGGATATGCGCGAGGGTCGGGCGAGGGTGCGGGCCTGGGCAGCGGGCCGCGCTGTGCTGAACTGCTTCGCTTACACCTGCGGGTTCGGTGTCGCAGCGATGGCGGGCGGCGCGCGGCGGGTGCTGAATCTTGATCTTTCCAAATCGGCGCTCGCGTGGGGTCAGGCGAATTATCGGGCCAACGGCTTTGAGCCCGATTCGCACGACTTCGTCTACGGCGACGTGTTCGACTGGCTGACGCGGCTGGCGAAGCGCGGCGATCGTTTCGACCTGGTGATCCTCGACCCACCCGGCTTCTCGCGGACCAAGAGCCGGAAGTTCTCCGCTGCGCAGGATTACGGTGAGCTGGCTGCGCTGGCCGCCCGCGTGACCGCGCCCGCCGGCTTGCTCCTGGCTTGCTGCAACGTCGCAGAGCTGCCGTGGCGCAGCTTTCGCGACCGGGTCCTGGCGAGCCTGGCCGCGACGGGGCGCGCGGCCGAGGCTGCCGGCGTCTACCACGAGCCGGCGGTGGATTTTCCCCCGCCGATGGGTTCGGAGCCGTATCTGAAAATGATACTGCTGCGGGTGGCATGAACTCCTGAACTCCGATGAGTTCCGCCCACCTTGCACACATGCCCTGCGTGCGCTATCATAGCTTCGTGGTTCAAGCTACCCGGCTTCTCATCAAGTCCACTTGCGCGAGGTTGGTCGGATGATCGTCACCGTCGACCTCAACTTCTATTTGCACCTTGCCCAGATCGCCATCGGCGTGGTAACCATCTTCTTTGGGCGTCGCCTCTACTGGCTGTGGATCGGTTTCATCGCGTTTTTGCTCGGCGAGCGCATCATCTCCTTTGCCTTATTCCGCTTCGCCGATCTCGTGCGCTTCTCCCTGGCCGCGGCGGTCGGCTTGCTGTTTGCCCTGCTCGCCGTGCGTTTGCGACGGCACGTGCTGACCCTGGGCGGATTTCTCTCGGCCGGGGCGCTGGGCGTCATCGTGACCGGGCGTTTTGTGCCCGTGGTGCCCAGGCTACTGGCACTGATTCTGCTGCTGGGGGCCGGCGTGGCCGGGGCGATCTTCGTGTGGCGTAACCACGACCTGGGAACGATCATCCTTTCCGCTGTCTCGGGGACATTGGCCAGCATGGCGATTGTGCGCGCCCTGGTCGGCTCCAATCAGACGGTGGAGGGCGTCAGTTTCGTCGTGATCGCCGGGTTGGGCATCGGGTTTCAGGTGCGCCAGTGGCGCCGGGAATCCAGATCGACGGAAGCGAGGCCGGACTGTGGAGCGGCTCCGAGCGCCTGATATACCGCCGAAGGGCTCTCTGATCGGCGGGCCGGCGAAAGGGCGGCGGGCCATCTTCGGCCTGCTCGTCATCCTTGGCTTGCTTGTGACGGGTTGTGTCACCCCGGTGCCGGGTGACATGCCAGAGGGCTTGCTGCCGTCTGCGACTCCCACCGTCGTGCCCGAGCCACGCCCCGTGCTGGCGCTGAACCCAAGCGATCGGATCCTGGTGCTTGCCCCGCACCCCGACGACGAGACGATCTCGTCAGGTGGACTGATCCAACAGGCCCGTGCGCTGGGCCTCCCGGTACACATCGTATTTCTGACCAATGGCGACAACAACGAGTGGTCGTTCGTGCTCTACCGCGGCGCGGTCTCCCTTGACCCGGCCACCGTATTGGAGGGCGGCCTGACGCGGGAGCATGAAGCTTTGAACGCGGCCGCCGTGCTCGGCCTGACGCCGAATGATGTGACGTTCCTCGGCTACCCCGATTTCGGCACACTGGAGATCTGGCAGAGCCACTGGCTCAATCGCCCACCGTTCCGGGCGATGATGACGGAGCGCAACGCGGTGCCTTATACGGCCGCCCTCCGTCCGGGTGCAGCTTACACAGGCGAGAATATCCTGGCCGATCTTACGACGGTTATTGAGAATTTCAAGCCGACCAAAGTGATCATCCCGCATCCCGGCGATCAGAACCCCGACCACCAGGCGCTTTACCTGTTCACGCGCGTGGCGCTGTGGAACATGCATGGGAAGCTCGACCCGGAGATTTATACCTATCTTGTCCACTACGGCCGTTTCCCCTGGCCGCGCGGACTCCACAAGGATCTCACCCTGGAGCCGCCGGCCAACTTCGACGTCGGCGACTCCTGGCTTGTCTTGCCCCTGACGCCGGAGCAAGTTGACCGGAAGCTGGCCGCGCTAAAGCAGCACAAGACACAGTACGAGGCATCCACGGTGTATCTGGAGTCTTTCGTGCGGCGCAACGAGTTGTTCTCCACGCTCAGCGAGGATTATTCACTGACCTCCAGCACTCCCCAGGCGGTAAACTCGGGCATGGCATTCGGTGGCCCCAGGAGCCCACTGGACCAGCTCCGTCCGAGTGATTTGCGCAAGTATGTCAATACGGAGGTTCAGTGGATTCGCCTGGACGGGGACGCATTGGTCGTATCGGAGGTCTTCCTCCAACCTCTTCCACAGAATGTCAGTGCAACGGCCTCGCTGTTCGGATATCGTGATGATCGGCCATTTGCCGAGATGCCCAAGCTACGCGTCGATATCAGCGCGAGGGGGTACACCGTCTCCTCGATGGGCAAGACCCTCAAGGACACCTCCCTTCAAGTGACTTTTAGCGACAGGTCCGCCGAGATCCGTGTGCCGTTAGCCCTGCTGGGCAATCCGCAACGTGTCCTGCTGGGCCTGCATGTGCGGATGGGGCGCATTCCGTTGGATGCCGATCCCTGGCGCAGCATTGATTTGGCAGGGAAGTGAAGAATGCGTGCACAGAGTGTCAGCCCCGTTCTCCGGCTCGCGGCGATCGATCAGTTCCGCGGCTTTGCCATTTTTCTGATGGTGCTGGCCGACACCATGAGCGACGTGGCACGTGTGCCGGCCTGGCTGAAACATGCGCCCGACATCGGTTACACGGTCATCGACCTGATCGCGCCCATGTTCATCTTCGCCATCGGGCTCACCTTCGGCCTCTCTTTCCGGCGCAGGCTGGCGCGCGATGGCGCCTGGCGGACCTACGAGCATTTCATCATCCGCAACACGGCGCTGATCGGCATCGGCGCCGTGTTGACGCTGGGCGGCAACATGACCGGAATCTACCGCAGCAACGATGTCCCCTGGGGGCTGTTGCAGGCCATCGGTGTGGCCGGTTTGCTCACCCTCATCGTGATTCGCCTGCCGGCGCGCTGGCGTTGGGTGACCGGCCTGGTGTTACTGGCGTTCTATCAGGTCATGCTGGATCGCTTGTGGCTCAAGGATGTGCTCCAGTCTGTCCACGGTGGGCCGTGGGGCGCCTTGAGCTGGGGCGCGATGTTGATCATGGCCACCGGGCTGGCCGATCTATTTCATGACGAGCAGTGGGGGCGTCGCGCGTATCCCTGGGCGGCGCTGATCGTCACCGCGGCCGGCATCGCGTTGGCTTTGCTGTCACCGGTCAGCAAGATGCGCGTCTCCGCGAGCTACAATCTGTTGAGCCTCGGCCTGAGCGCGTTGGTTTTCTACGGCTTCTATCTGCTCGACAATCGGTGGAACGTCCATTTGCAGGCGCTGACCGACTGGGGGATGAACGCGATTTTGCTGTACCTGCTGCATGGGATGCTCATCGGCGTTTTCTACCTGCCACATGTGCCCGCGCTGTACTTCGAGGCACCGCTCTGGCTGGCAGCGCTGGAAGCAGCGGCCATCGTTGCCGTACTGAGCTGGATCGGACGATCGCTACGCTTACGAGGCCTCTTCTTCACGTTGTGATGGGACACCTACCATCTTTCATCCTCATGCTTCTGATGTTACAATCGTTCCATATCCGTTGCCAACCAGCCATTTTCGTCGGAGCCTGTGTTCATGACCGTTCATATCGTGACCGATTCCAGCCATTATCTTGATCCGGCCGTCATCGCCCAGTTGGGCCTGCACGTCCTGCCCTTGAGCCTGAACCTCAACCAGAAGGATTATCGCGAGCGCGAGGACATCACCACCGAAGCGCTGTTCGGGATGCTGGCGGACAAAAGCAGCGCGTGGCCCACCACGTCCGCGGTGACGCCGGGCGCACTCCAGGTGGCCTTCGACAAGCTGACAGCAAACGGTGATGAGGTGGTGGGCATCTTCATGTCGCGCGGGACCAGCGTCACCGTTGAAAGCGCCCAACTCGTCGCCGCGGCACACCCGGCCAAAGACTGCATTCATGTGGTGGATTCGCTGGCCATTTCCGGCGCGCTGGCGTTGACCTTGCACACCGCCGGACGGCTGGCCCAATCCGGCGCGAGTGCCGTGGAGATTGCCGCGGTGGCGCGGCGCATGGGCGAGGCGATGCGGGTCATGTTCACGGTCGACACGCTGGACTATTTGCATCGCGGCGGTCGCATGAAAGGCAGCCAGGCGCTTCTGGGCAGCTTGCTGGGCATCAAGCCCGTGCTATGGCTGAACCAGGGGCGCATCGAGCTGTGGAGCAAAGCGCGCGGCAAAAGGAAGGCACTGGCTACCATGCTCGATGAAAGCGCCAAGGCCATGCCGGCCGACCAGCCGGTGCACGCCATCGTTTTCGATGCGGTCGCGGCTGAGGAATCCGTCGCCCTTGCTCGCGCCTTGCGTGACCGCCTGCCCGTCGAACGATTTTGCACCGCGCAGATCGGCCCGGTCGTCGCCGCGCACGTGGGCCCCGGCTGTGTGGCGATGGCCGTCTGCCCGGCGAGCGCGACGCAGGTATAGCGAATGGGCGAATCAACGAATCGGCAAATCAGCGAATCGACGAATCAGCGAACTGGCCACCGGCCATCAGCCATCGGCAATCGGCCATCAGCTATCGGCCATCAGCCATCAGCCATCGGCAATCGGCCATCAGCTATCAGCCATCAGCCATCGGCTATTGGCTGGGAGCCGTCCTATCTCCGCCTCCATCGAACCGGCGAGCTGGCCGAGCGGGCGCGTGTCGCGCTGGATTCGCTGCGTTCCTGCGACATCTGTCCGCGCGCCTGCCGTGTCGATCGGACCGGCAGCGGCCGTGGGGCGTGCGGCGTCGGAGCCGACCCGGTCATTGCTTCGTGGAATGTTCACATGTGGGAGGAGCCGCCGATCACCGGGAGGCGCGGCTCGGGGACGATCTTTTTCTCCGGCTGCACCGGCAAGTGTATCTTTTGCCAGAACTATCCCATCAGCCAGTTCCGCTACGGCAACACGGTCAGCATCGAGCGCTTCGCCGGCATGATGCTGGAGCTCCAGGGTCGCGGCGTCCACAACATCAATCTCGTCACGCCCACCCACTTCGTGCCGCAAATCCTGGCCGCGGTGGACATCGCCGCGGGACAGGGACTGCGTCTGCCGTTGGTCTACAACACCAGCGGCTACGACACGGTCGAGACGCTGCGCCTGCTGGAAGGGGTGGTGGATATCTGGCTGCCCGACGCCAAATATGCCGACGACACGGTGGCCCGGCGCATCTCCGGTTTCCCGCATTACGTGGAGAACAACCGTGCTGCGCTGCGCGAGATGTTCCGCCAGGTGGGCGACGAGCTGATCCTGGACAAAGACGGTGCCGCCCGCCGCGGGATGATCATCCGTCACCTGGTGCTGCCCGGCGGCATGGCCGATACCGCGGACGTCATGCGCTGGATCGCGACCGAGCTTTCGCCCAACGTCCACATCAGCCTGATGGACCAATACTTCCCGGCCTACAAGGCGCTTACAGACCCCATCCTGAGCCGCAAGATCACGCCGGAGGAGTACGAGGCCGCGCTGGATGCCTACGACACCGCAGGGTTGAAGCACGGGTGGATGCAGGAGCACGAAACGTGAAAACGACGATGGACCATGGACGATAGAAAAGGAGCCGGGTTGGGGGTTGGGTGGCGTTATGTTGCGTGTTGCGTGTTGCGCGTGATATACTTACGTGCAGTCACATAGGTCATCCAACGAACTATTATCCCCAGGAGGTTCTGCCGTGCGTTTATCCGTCCTGCAAGAAAACCTCGCCAAGGGCTTGTCCATCGTGGGCCGTGCCGTGTCCTCTCGCAGCACTCTGCCCGTCCTGGGCAATATCCTGCTGAGCACCGACGACAACCGACTGAAATTGGCTGCCACCAACCTGGAGGTCGGCGTGAGCTGTTGGCTGGGCGCACAGGTCGAAGATGACGGCGCGATCACCCTGCCAGCGCGCCTGTTGACCGACTGGGTGAACTCCATGCAACCCGACCGGATCGACATGGAGCTGGTAATTCGTCAAATGAGCATGAACCTCAAGTGCGGCCGCTCCGAATCGAACATCAAAGGCATCGACGCCAGCGAGTTCCCCCTGATCCCGACTGCCGATGGGGAAAACGCGCTCGGGTTGCCTGCCGCCACGCTGCGGATGATCATCGATCAGGTCGTCTTCGCGGCCGCGGACGCCAAGGATACCAGCCGACCGTCGCTCACCGGTGTGCTGGCGAAGTTTGAGGGTGACCGGCTGACCCTGGTCGCGACGGACGGCTATCGCCTTTCGGTGCGCCGCACCTTGCTGCCCACGGCTGCCCCGGCGGACCTCAGCGTCATCATTCCCGCCCGTTCCCTGGCCGAGGTCAGCCGCATCAGCGGTGAGGCGGACCCCGACCGGCCCGTTGAAATCACTGTCGCCGTGGCCCGCAACCAGATCTTGTTCCGCCTGTTCGGCCAGGGCGAAGGTGAGAAGGGCGCCTTCCATCAGGTGGATCTGGTTTCGCAGTTGATCGATGCCAAGTTCCCTGATTTCAACGCCATCATTCCTAAGAGTCACAGCACACGCACCGTCCTGGATACCGCCGCGTTCGTGCGAGCGCTCAAGGTCGCATCGCTTTTCGCTCGGGATGCGTCCGATCGGGTGGTGTTCCACATCACGCCCGGCACAGATACGGTGCCCGGCCAGATTGTTCTGAACGCCACCTCCGCCGAGGCAGGTGACAACGTCAGCGAGTTGGATGCGGTGGTTGAGGGGGTGCCGATCGAGGTCGCTTTCAACGTGCGCTACATGATGGAGGTGCTGTCGGTGATCGACACGCCCCAGGTCGTTCTGGAGACGACCCGCTCCGACAGGCCCGGTGTGTTCCGTCCGGTCGGCACCGGACCCGAGGAATTCACCCACGTCATCATGCCGATGCTGTTGCAGCGATAGTGGTGGATTAGCAGGCTGGGAAACTGGTAAGCTGGTAGACTGGTAAGCTGGGAAACTGGTGGGAGGTACTGACTTATCAATTCACGAGTTTACCGATTTACCAGTCTACCGATTTACCGATTTACCACCCACCAGTTTACCAATCTACCCGATTCCCCATGCGCCTTAACCACCTTTCCCTCACCAACTTCCGCAACTACACCCGGCTGGAGCTGAGCCTGCCCGACCGTCTGACCGTGTTTCAAGGCAGCAACGCGCAAGGCAAGACGAATCTGCTGGAGGCCATTCACCTGTTGGCTACAGGTCGATCGCCGCGTGCCGTCGCCGAACGGGAGCTGATCAACTGGCTGGCATTGGAAGGGACGCCGCCCTATGCCCGACTTATGGGCGAAGTCGGCGCGGGGAGAGACGCGCAAACGTTGGAGCTGGTGCTGGAGCTGGCGCGCAACGGTGGTGCCAACGGGCCGGTCGTGCGCAAGCAGGTTCATATCAACGGCGTGCCAAAGCGCGGTCTCGATCTGGTGGGACGGCTGCGGGTGGTGCTCTTCCTGCCGGAAGATGTGAGCCTGGTGTCCGGTGCGCCCTCCGAGCGCCGCCGTTACCTGGATATTGCCCTGTGCCAGATCGCGCCGAGCTACTGCCGTGCGCTGAGCGAATATCAGCGCGTGCTGGCTCAGCGCAACGCCTTGCTCCGGCGCCTGCGTGATGAAGGCGGCGATCCCGGCCAACTCGCCTTCTGGGATGGCCAGATGGCCGAACACGGCAGCGTGTTGTTGCACCGCCGCGCCCAGGCGATCAGCGATCTTGACCGCATCGCGGCCGACGGGCATCGCAATCTCACCGGCGGCACCGAACGGTTGCGGTTGACCTATCTTCCCAGCCCCGATCCGGCCCGGACGGCGGAGCATCGGATGCCGGCGGGAGGGAAAGACCCGGCCTACCTCACCACGGCGCGCGATGAGATCATCCGATGGCTGTCGACGTTGTTGGTTGGGATGCGCGGTCGTGATATCGCGGCCGGCAGCTCACTGATCGGTCCGCACCGCGATGACGTGGCGTTCTCCGTGGAAGGACACGACCTGCGAGCGTTCGGTTCGCGTGGCCAACAGCGTACGGCCGCGCTGGCGCTCAAGCTGGCCGAAGTGCAGATGATGCGGAAGGAGACTGGCGATACGCCGCTGCTGTTGCTGGACGACGTGATGTCGGAACTGGATGCTACGCGGCGGCACACTCTGCTCGATGCGCTGGCCGAGGTGGATCAGGCATTGGTCACAACGACCGATTGGAGCGACTTCACGCCCGAACTGTTAGCCCAGGCACGGCAATGGCGGGTGGAAGGGGGAACGCTGAACGCAGCGTGAAGCAGGCGAAAGCGTTCCCCGTTTTTGACATTCCGCTCATTTCGCGGATAATACGAACGGGAATAGTCATCGGCGCCCAGTGGCGCCGATTGCTCTGAAAGGGGTGGAACGATGGCTCAGGCAACTAAGATGGGCGCTGACACTGCAACGCTGGAGAAGCGCCGTAAGGCTTTAACCGGTCACAAGTGCACGAAGTGCAGCCAGGAAGTCAGCTTCGGTGATATGTTGATGGTCAAGATTATCCAGATGGAAGAGGGCCGGCCGCGCTCGCATCAGGTGGTCTATCACCGCAAGTGCTACACGATCTGATCGTCTGTGATGAGGTGCAGCAAAAAAGCGCCGATTTCGGCGCTTTTTTGCTGCACCTCTTTTTTCCCCTCATCTTCGCGGTCGCTGTGCTTCGATCACCAGCGCGTCCACCAGCCACAAGATCAGAGCGATCACGACGTTTGTTACCAAGGTGAACAAAAAAGCCAACGTCAGCACCTGTAGCCCACCGGCAACCTGGTTCTGCAGGATATCGGTAAGCGCGGGCAGGCCGCCGAGCACCCAGACGAGCAGCAAAGTGATCCCCAGGTAAATGCCGGCTACCGTCCACGGCTCCCGATCGGACGGGCTGGGGGTCATGGAGTTGCTGACCACGAAGATCAGATAGGCCCACAGCCAGACGTCCGGCACGCGCACCAGGTTTTCCGTCGCGCCTAATACCGCGTTCCAGCCGCCTTGTACCCAGGCTTGCCCCAGCGCACCCACATCGAAGACGAAGTAGCTGATCAGCAGAAGCACAGCAGTTCCGGCGATGAAGGGCGCCAATCCTACCAGGCTATCCCGTACATGGCCGCCGCTGCTCACCGTTACCGAACCCAGCTCGATGGCGTTGCGTCGCATCTTGGGCCCCAATGCGAATTTCCCTACCTTCAGCCCCAGCAGTTGCGCCACCACGAGGTGGCTCAGCTCGTGCAGCACGATACCGGGAAACATCAGCAGGTAATAGACCATGACAGCTACATTGCTGTCGCCGCTCACGCGCAGGCCGATGATCTGCACCCGTCGGTTGATCCATCTGCTGAGGACGAGCATCAAGATTAGGGTAAGAGCAAAGGTCAGGAAGCGGGGTAAAAGAGACATAGGCAATTCCAGGTCAAAGGTGAAAGGTTGAAGGTAGAATTTTCAACCTTCTCACCTTGAACCTTCAACCGAACTCGGCTGTGATCCGCACCATCTGGACGAAGGCGTCCACCTTCAGGCTCGCGCCGCCGATTAGTGCGCCATCGATGTCAGGCATTGCCATCAGTTCGCCGATGTTCTTCTCGTTGGCGCTGCCTCCGTACTGGACGCGCATGGCCTGCGCTACCTTCTCCCCGTAGATTTCGGCCAGGGTGCCGCGGACAACCAGCCCGCATACCCGGTTGGCGACCCCGGATGTGGCTGTCTTGCCGGTGCCGATAGCCCAGATCGGCTCGTAGGCGATGACGACCGTTCGCGCCTGTTCCGCGCGGATGCCGGCGAACGCGGCGCGCACTTGCCCGCTGACCAGCGTATCGGTGACACCGGCCTCGTTTTGCGCCAGATCTTCACCGACACAGACGATGGGCGTCAACCCGTGCGCCAGGGCAGCCTTGATCTTCTTGTTGACGGTTTCATCGGTCTCACCGAAGTACTGGCGCCGCTCCGAATGACCGATGATGACGTAACCGACCAGGCCTTCCAGCATCGCGGCCGACACCTCGCCCGTGTAGGCGCCGCTTTCGGCCCAATGCGCGTTTTGCGCACCAACGCCGATCTTGACCCCCGCCAGGGCGTCGGCGACAGCGGACAAGCACACGAACGGCGGGCAAACCACCGTTTCCACCTGTTGCAGATACGGCGTGAGTTTTGGCCGCAGCGCCCGCACGAATTCGACAGCTTCCGCCGGCGTCTTGTTCATCTTCCAGTTCCCGGCAAGGATGGGTTTCCGCATGGTGATGATGGCTCCTTAAAGGAAATTCAAGTCAAATGTGAGACGTGGGACGTGTTACGTGTTCCGTTGACCTTCGATGAAAGTCTCCGTAGAGGAAACACAACACGTAAGACGCAACACGTAAGACGCAACACGCTTCACGTTTCATGCAGTAATGCCTCGTACTCCTCCGCGGTGATCAGCTTCCCGCCCACCGCTTCACTCTCGATCACGTCCTGCTTTCTGGCGTCGAACTTCAGGGTGACTTCGACGGTCTGGAAGCATCGGTTGACGCCGCTGCCCATGAGCCCTTTGCGCACGATCCAGCCCTCGCCGTCCTCGTCCAGACTGGGATCGTTCATCAGATTCACCCGAGTCTTCAACGGCTCACCGCAATACCGGCACTGGGCGTAGATCCAGTAGGTGTTAGCAACACCGCCGCCGGACCTGCCTCCGGCCTGTTGCCCTCCGAGAGCCTTGCGCAGGTTATCAAGGAAGCCCATGTGTCCTCCGTAGCGAGTATCACAACTCGAAGTACTGTGCCAAGTCCGGATGGAACGTCCGCTCTTGAAACGCGCCGCTGGCGCGATCCTGTTCGTAGGCGCCGGCTATCTCGCCCGCTACAATGTTGTGCAACGCCCGTATCAACCAGTCTATTTCTTCCATCGTATTGTAGCATCCGAAGCTGATTCTTACCAGGCCGGGCAGATGCGACCGCACGCCCGAAACCACCTGCTTGCGCCAACTCCAGGCAACCGGTTCAGGGATATTCAACAAGCGAATGACATACGGATGGGTGCAGAAGCAACCGCTGGATACGCCGATGCCGTATTCCGTGCTGAGGATGGCCGCCACCAGGTAATGTGAGAGTCCCCGCAGGGTAAATGGGATGACACCCAGGCGACTTTGGGCCGTGGCAGGATTGGGATCGCCATAAATCTCTATCCCGTCGATCTTGCCTAACTCAGTCAGCGCGTGGTGGGTCAACCCGGCCTCATGCGCGGCCAGGCGCTCCATGCCGATCTCGCTTAGCGCCTTACATGCGGCCGCCATCGCTACCGCGCCGATCACGTTCGGGCTGCCGGCCTCGTCCCGTTCAGGTGGAGATGCCCAAAACACATCATCCTCGGTGACGATTTCTGCCGTTCTGCCGCCGCTGTAATCGGGCGGGCCTTCCGCGAAAAGTTTGCGGGGGCCGATCAGCACCCCGGTGCCGAACGGTGCATACAACTTGTGCGCCGAAGCTGCCAGGAAGTCAATGTGGCCGGGATCACCCGCAGAACGCATGTGGATGGTCCGGTGCGGCGCGAGCTGCGCGGCGTCAACCAGAATGGGTACATTGTAGCTGTGCGCCAACTCGGCGAACTCATGGATTGGGGTGATGAAGCCGGAGACGTTGGACGCAGCGCTGATCGCTAACAGCTTGACGTGACTACCGTGTTGGACGAATTTGGACCGTGCGTCATCCATATCCAGCGAGCCGTCGGGCCTCAAAGCAATGTGGATCGTGCGCGCCCGTGAGCGCCAGGGCAGGTCGTTGGAGTGATGCTCCATCAAGGAGACCAAGACAACATCATCTTGAGTCAGTGGGATGCGTCGGGCGGCCTTGTTAACCGCCTCGGTGGCATTCTTGACGAAGATCACCACCTGGCTGGCCAGATCCGCGCCGAAAAAGCGGCCGACGATCTCGCGAGCATTATCATACGCCTCGCAGGAAATCTCGGACTTGAATCCTTGGCCACGATGGATGTTGGAGTACCAGGGCATGAACAGGTCGAGCGATTCGATGACATCCCACAGCACCGGCGTTGTCGCGGCGTTGTCAAAGTTGATGTAAGGCCGCCTGGTACCGTCAAGAAGCGGGACTTTCACGTCCAGACCTACAACGCGTTGGCGGATATCATTCATCGACCACCCACCGCTCGACGGCTTACCGCTAGATGATCGTTGGTGGGAAGCTGAGGTCTTTTGGGTCTGCATGCGCTCCTCCTGCGGCACGATCACGCCGTCCACTATCGGGGCCGAGGATTGATCAAACCGAGCGTGCTCAAGAAAAATGATGGCGAGCATAGTGTATCAAAAATGACCATAATCGACCATGACGGCGCGCATGTTGAGGCAGAGAGGAAACAAGAAACCGAGGAGGAGGGTTTTGATATGGATGTGTGCAAAATCAGTTTACGCAGCACGGGGTTCGGTAGGGTCAGGTGTAGCGGATGACCACGGCTATCAGCAGGCCAAGCAGACAGGCTATGGTTACCACGTTTGCGCCAACCTGATGGGCCTGCATTTCCCGCTCCGGTGAGAGTTGCCATCCCAGACGTGCTACTCCCAGTATCAAAAGGTGTCCGCCATCCAGGCCAGGCACTGGCATTAAATTGGCGAAGCCAAGGTAACCTGATAGCAACGCAGCCGCAGCCAGCCAGAATCGTAGCCAGGCTGGCGAGAGGGCCGTGTGCGCGGCACCCCACAGCGCCAGGGCAAGCAACAGGCTAACCAGCGGACCTGCGGCGGCTACCAGAATATCTTGACGGATGGGGCGACGGAGTGTGCCGTCTTGTTCTCGTCGTCCCGGTATGCCGACAGCCAGGCTGGTGGGGAAGGCACGCAACACGAACTCGCCGTTCTCTCCCAACGGACGTCGCCAACAGACGGGGCCGAAACCGACGGTAATCCGTCGGACAGGGATATGCAGAAGCCTCGCCATCATAAAATGGCCCAGTTCGTGGGCTACGGTGGACAGCACCACCGCTGCCATGAACCCAGCAATAGCCAAGGGCAGAGTAACCGCGAATTGCTGCATCGTTCCTCCGGCTAGAATCGGCGCGGTAAACCATCATCGGCAAAGATCATCCTGCCTCGGCCGACCGGCGGGCATTCACACAGTGAACCCCAGCGGTTATTTTTGTATACTTTACTTCCGCGACGTTACGATTCGCATTACGGCTGCCAGAACGTTGGGGAGACAGGGAGACGGAATCTGAGACGCAAAAATGCCGGAGCCCGATCGGGCCCCGGCATCTCCAGGAATGTGACTCTGTCGCAGGCTAGTACGTTCTACTTGTCGTTCAGTGCTGCCACACCCGGCAGCACCTTGCCTTCGAGAAATTCCAGGCTCGCGCCACCGCCAGTGGAGACGTGCGTCATTTTCTTCGCCACGCCGGCTTTCTTCACGGCACTGGCGCTGTCACCCCCGCCGATCACGGTTGTTGCATCGATCTCGGCCAACAATCTGGCGATGGCGAAGGTGCCCTCAGCAAACTTCGGGAACTCAAAGACGCCCATCGGCCCGTTCCAGACGACCAGCTTGGCGGGTTTCAGCACCGCGCCGAACTTCTCGATGCTCTTAGGACCGATGTCCAACACGCGCCAGCCAGCCGGCACTTTATCGACGTCGACGATCTGACTGTTGGCTTCGGCGTCGAATTTGTCGGCGACAACCGCATCTACGGGCAGCAGCAGCTTGCCACCGGCCTTCGCGAGGATGGCTTTGGCCGTATCGATCGATCCGGCTTCCACCAGGCTGTCGGCCATGTCGAAGCCTTTGGCCGCCAGGAAGGTATTGGCCATACCGCCGCCGATGATCAGCGTGTCACACTTGCTGAGCAGGTTCTCAACCACCGCGATCTTGTCGCTGATCTTGGCGCCGCCCAGGATCGCGACATATGGGCGCGCGGGGTTGTCGGTCGCTCGGCCCAGGTATTCCAGCTCCTGTTCCATCAGGAAGCCGGAAACCGCAGGCAAGTAGTGAGCCACACCTTCGGTGGAGGAATGCGCGCGATGCGCCGAGCCAAACGCGTCATTGACATAGACTTCACCCAGGGCAGCCATCTGTTTGGCGAGGTCCAGGTCGTTCTTCTCTTCGCCCTTATGGAAGCGCGTGTTTTCGAGCATCAGCACGTCGCCGGGTCCCAGTGATTTGGCCATCGCCTCGACTTCGAGGCCAACGCAATCGGGAGCCATCTGCACGGGCCTGCCCAGCAACTTGCTCAGCGCCTCGGCCGCGGCCTTCAGGCTGAACTCGGGATCGGGTCCGCTCTTGGGACGGCCCAGGTGGCTCATCAAGATCACCGACGCGCCCTGGTCCAACACATATTGGATCGTCGGCAACGCGGCCTTGATGCGCTTGTCATCCGTCACAACGCCGTTGGCCATCGGCACATTGAAATCGACGCGCATGAGCACTCGCTTGCCCTTGAGGTCGATATCGCGGACGGTTTTCTTGTTCATGGTGTCTCCCCGGTATCCGTTATGTATTAGATATTACGAATCGGGAAGCCGAATATCTAATACCCAATATCTGGCTTACAGCTTGCGCGCGACCATCGCGGCCAGGTCGGCCGTCCGGACGCTGTAGCCCCACTCATTGTCGTACCAGGCAACGACCTTGACAAAGTCATTCTTCTCCTTGCCGAGGACCATGGTGAACGGCAGGTCCACGGATGAGCTGTGGGAATCGCCCTTGTAATCGACAGAGACCAGCGGTTCGTCCACGGCCTGGAGGATGCCGTTCAACGGGCCAGCGGCCGCGTCACGGAAGGCCTGTCGCAATTCCTCGGTGGTGGCCGGCGTCTCGATCTGTGCGGTGAAATCAACGATGGAGACCGTGCTGGTGGGCACCCGCAGCGCGTAGCCGTCGAACTTACCCCTCAGCTCGGGGATCACCAATGCGACGGCCTTGGCCGCGCCGGTGGTGGTCGGGATGATGCTCATCGCGGCAGCGCGCGCACGGCGCAGGTCGCTGTGCGGCATGTCCAGGATACGCTGGTCGTTGGTGTAGGCATGGATGGTAGTCATGAGGCCGCGGATGATCTTGAACTTGTCGTTGACAACTTTGGCCGCCGGAGCCAGACAGTTGGTTGTGCAGGATGCGTTGGAGAGGACATGATGCACTGCCGGATCGTACTTATCATCGTTCACGCCCATGACGATGGTCAAGTCCTCACCCTCGGCTGGCGCAGAGATGATGACTTTCTTCGCTCCACCCCTGGTGATGTGGTTCTCGGCCCCCTGGACAACCTTACCCTTCTTGTTGACGCCGTCCTTCTTGATCGTGAACAAGCCGGTGGATTCAATGACAACATCCACCCCCAGGTTGCCCCACGGCAGTTTGCCGGGGTCCGTTTCCTTGAACACCGTCACTGGCTTGCCGTCGATGATCAATGTATTCTCGCCGCCTATCTCGACCGTGCCGTCGAAACGACCGTAGTTGGAATCATACTTCAACAGGTGAGCCATTGTTTTCAAGTCGCCGATGTCGTTAAATGCCACGACCTCAAGGACCCCTGCGTAGTTGTCCCGGATGGCCTTGAAGACTTGCCGGCCGATGCGACCGAACCCGTTGATGCCGATGCGAACTGCCATTGGATAAACCTCCTGCTTATCGTTGGTTCGAGACTTGCGCCATATGACAAGGCGCCGGTGTCTTATGCGCCGGCGCCATTACACGACGGTTATCGTCTGGGACCCTTGATGGCCCAGACACATTGAACTTTACCACACACTTCGCAACGCGAATATGAGCTACATCACGTAAAGGCGGATTCATGAGTAATCGGTAACGAGTAGGGGGCAATCCGCCGCACCCTTATTCCCGATCACACTTCCGCCTCACGCGTCAATCAAATAGGCGATTTCTGAACTCGACCGCGGCTTGATAGTTGCGATTCAGCCGTTCGTACAGCCGGGCATTCTCGATGGCGAGTGCGCTCAGACTGGCGATCGCTTCAACCAACGATCGCTCGGCTTCAGAGAAATCGCGCCGATCGGCAGAGTATACGCGCATCACGCCGATCGGCTGATCCTGCACGCGCAACGGTGTCACCAACATGGAGACGATGCCCTCTTCGCGCGCTTGTTCCGGATATTGAATCCTGGGATCATTGCCCACGTCCGCAACGTAGATGGCCTGCTGGCTGGCCAGCGCCAACCGATCCACCTCACTATGCGCCAGATCCACGGCACCTTTGGCACGATAGTTTGGACTCAGACCGTGCGTGGCACCGAACAACAGGTGTTTCTCATCCGGGCCGAGCAGGCGCAGTGAACATGCTTTTACTCCCAGGGCCTCCGCAGTGCCGGCAACAATGGTCTGCAAAACCTGCATGATGTCGAGCGATGAATTAACCGTGCGCGCTACCTGGTAGAGAGTTTGGAAGAAGTCATCGCATGGGCCGCTCATTGTCATCGTTTCCGTCCCTTCGGCAAGCTTCAGACACCAATCGTCTCCATGAGCGCCTGGGCAAGCTTGTGTGAATCATGTCGCCATGGATATCGAGCATCCACCAGATCGCGTGTGATCAACTGATAATCAGTCGCCTCGGCTTTCGGCAGACGCACCCAGTCGACATTCGCGCCGGGTGGGGGATGAGCGCCGAACGTGTCATTGGCAAGCACGGTGGTAACCATCTGGTCACCCACGTGCTCGCACAAAGCTTTGACATGGTCGGCGACGTCGTATTCCTGTGTCTCGCCGGCCTGCGTGGCCACATTGCACACATAAATCTTGATGGCTCGCGCTGAAATGATCGCCCGCGCCAGGTCTGGCACTAAAAGATTGGGCAGGACGCTGGTATATAAGCTGCCTGGCCCAATCACGATCAAATCGGCATCCAGGATAGCCCGAATGACTTCGGGATAAGCCGGTGGTCCTTCAGGATCAAGATACACTCGCTGAATTTTCCCGCTCGCTTTCCCGATGGACGACTCACCACGCACCAGATTAATCTGACCCCTCGTTCCTTGCACGCCCCCAGTTGCCTCATGTTCCGGTTCCGGCACGAGCACCTCGGCGCACAATGTCACCTGTGCCAACGTGGATGGGATCACCCGCCCTCGCACTGCCAACACCCGGCTGGATTCCTCCAAGGCGCCCTCGAAGCTGCCGGTGATGGCTGTCATGGCCGTCAGATACAAATTGCCGAAGCTGTGACCGTCAAGGTCGCTCTCGTCACCGAACCGGTACTGGAAGAGCTGCGTGACCAGCCCCTCAGCATCCGACAATGCTGCGATGCAGTTTCGGAAATCGCCTGGCGGCAACATCCCCATGTCTCGGCGTAACCGGCCGGAACTGCCACCATCGTCAGCTACCGTGACGACGGCAGTGAGGTTGTCCGTATATTCTTTGAGGCCGCGAAGAAGCGTGTTCAGCCCATGCCCGCCACCGATAGCTACAATCTTCGGCCCGCGTTGGCGTTGACGGTGACGATAGACAACATCGGCTACCTCGGCCTGGCCAACATGGCGGAAAGCTGACAGCATGGATCGGTTCAGGCCTACCACGGCCCAGACCATCAGCCCACCGCTCGCTGCGCACAGCAGCAGCACTTCCAGGACCGGACTAACACGTTGCCAATGCAGCTTCTGGACGAATCTCCACAAGCTCGATAACTCGACCGCCCTAGGGACTGCATCCACCGCCAACACCAGCAAAGTAAGCCCGATGAGCAGCAACAACACCCATCGCTTGACACCCATGCCAGGGCGCAACCACTTCAGATGGGGAAGCTGCGCGGCCCATCGCTTCATGATCACCTCTCACAACACTCAAGGCATTATAGAGTATCCCAAGGTGGAAGTCAAAGCTAAACCCAAATTCGTCTTGCAAGTTTCAAATGAGGGGTTGACATATTGTTAGCCTTATGATAAAATAACACTGTATTATTTGACAACCATGTTAGTGCTTGGCTTACAAGAGAGACCGCTCAACTTGTGGCACCTTCATCAACTGTCGAAGGCGTAGCGGTCAGGGACAACGATATGCAATACCAGGATTTCACGATCACCATCAACGAGTTTCAAGGCAGCGGCTATCCCATTTCGGCCATAGCTGACGGTATCGGGCGGGCGACGACGATATTGCCATATCCCAGTGATGAACTGAGGATGCGGTTGGATGCTGTGACTGATCTGCCCACCGCCACGGATAGCGAAGCGGCCATGTGCCAGGCCGGCCAGGCGCTGTTCCGCTGGCTCATGACTGGGCCCATTGAGTCTCATCTGCGAGTGGCATGGGATCGCGCGCAACGTGTCCGGCAGGGTTTGCGCCTGCGGCTGAGCATCGATCCACCTGTGCTCAGTGCGTGGCCGTGGGAGTTGTTGCACGATCCGGCACGGGATCACACTTTCGCGACATCCTGTTCCACGCCGGTCGTCCGTTACTTCGATCAGGCCAACCATTTGGGCGGGCTTGTGGAGCAGATGACGGCCTTGCCTCTCAAGCTTCTGCTGGTGTTGCCGGTCGCCCCTGACCTTAACCTCGAGCAAGAGCGGCTCGGCATCGAGCAAGTAGCGGCGTCGGTGGCAACGACCCTGCAGGTGCGCGTGCTTGACGATGTAGTCACACGCTCGAATCTGGCTGACGCATTGCTGACTGGTGACTACGATATCGTGCACTTCAGCGGACACGGCGCATTCCTGGACGGTCGAGGCTACGCGGCGTTGAACCAACCGGATGGTAGCCCCGATTGGATTCACAGCGGGACACTGTCGCGACTGGCTGTCAACCACAAGTCGATCAGGTTGGTCGTCCTGAATGTATGCGGAGATGGGCACACCGATGATGGCCGCGCGTTTCAAGGTCTGGCATCGCAGATGGTACGCTATGGGGTACCTGCGGTCGTCGCGATGCAGTTCCCGATAGGCGACGAGGCAGCCAGTATATTTGCGCGCGAGTTCTATAAGCGGCTCTGTGTGGGCGCGGACGCCGGCCAGGTAGATGTTGCGTTGACCTATGCGCGCTCGATGCTGTCTATTCTCTATCCGCACAATGGCTGGTGGGCCGCGCCGGTGCTGTACACGCACACCACCGACGGGATCATCTATCGACTGCCCGGTGGATCGGCGGAGCAAGAGGCGCTCAACGTGCCGCCCCAGGTAGCGCGCCTTGAAGCATTGACGGAGTCCTTGCAGGCGAGCCTGGGGGCGGATGAGGATTGGGCGTTGGCCGAGCCGGGGGTGTTGGCCTTCTGGCGAGGGTCCTTGCGGCGCGCTGAAGAGGCGTATCGCGGCCACCTCGACGATCCGAACCCTGGGGTCCAGCAGGCCGCTCGTCGCGGGCTCATGTTGATCCAACGCCGGCTGGCGGCGATGGAGCACGTTTTGGCGTGACACTTGATCGGGGTGTGGGAGTAAAGCACTTCCGCACCCCGCCATCTGGTCCTCTGTCACGATTCGCGGTACAACTCGTCGCTATCGTCATCAAACGCGAACAACTCCGCATAGCGGCCCCAATCGATGGCTGTGTCCAGTTGTTCGGCAGCCCAGTCCCCGAAATCACCACGCAATTCATCCAGGAAGAACTCCTTCGCCACGCGTTGATTGTCATCCTGTTGCAGCGTCTCGTAGATCCAGCCGATGATCGGTACACGCAACACCCGGCCGGCGATCAACTCTTTGCGTGTCAGAATGCTGGCGTCGGCATAAGCCTGGCCGAGTGCGGTCAACTGCAAGTCGCCTTCCTGAACGGTGAGCATTTCCAGGAGCTCTCCCGTCTCGACGACGGGCAGCATATCGTCCAACTCCATATTCAGCTCGGCCGCCAGGCGATAGAGATCGATCTTGCCGCCCTCTTCGGCAACTCTTTCCAGCAAGCCGGCCAGCGCACCCAGGCGAGCTCGCGGCAGCGAAATGGTCTTGCCGGGCTGGCCGGGCGCCGTGCCCAAAGTTTTCCCAGGCACGGTTTTGCCGGCTACCGCCGCGTATACCTGATCGACAAGTGCCTGGAACGCCGTGTCCTTGCGGTTGCGTGGCTGATGTAACGTGACGGGAAACTCGGTAACGACGTGGCCGGGATCCTTTCCCATCACGATGATGCGATCGGCCATCAACACAGCTTCTTCGATGTTGTGGGTCACCATCAGAATGGCCTGTGTTGGGATAGATTTGGTCTGCCACAACTCCATCAGCTCGTTGCGCAGCGACTCGGCCGAGAGCACATCCAACGCGGAGAACGGCTCGTCCAGGCACAACAACTCCGGCTCGACGGCCATCGCGCGGGCGAAGCCCACCTTCTGTCGCATCCCGCCCGAGAGCTCGCGCGGGTAAGCCGTTTCGAAGCCATCCAGCCCGACGGTATCGATCAGCTTGAGCGCACGCTGCCGCCGCTCATTTTCGGGCACGCCGCGCGCTTTCAGCGCCACCTCCACGTTCTCTTGTACGGTCAGCCACGGGTAGAGGGCGAAGGTTTGAAAGACAATGGTGGCGTGAGGGTTGACGCCTACCAGCGACTGATCGCGATACAGAACTGAACCGCTACTGGCCGTGTTCAGGCCCGTGATAATGCGCAGCAGAGTCGATTTGCCGCAACCGGATGGCCCCAACAGACAAACGAACTCGCCGAGACGGATCTGCAAGTTGACGTCCTGAATCGCGATGAACTGTTTGGGCGGACGGCCGTACGATTTTGTAATGTGATTCAAAGCAAGAAGCACCGTAGTGTCTTTCGAAATGGGCGTCATCACCATGCGAACACTCCTTCATCATTCCATCCGATAGCGTTCTTCTGCCAGGCGGTACATGCGCCGCCAGAAGATGCGGTTGATCCCAACCACCGTCCCTACCAGCGCCACAGTAGCGACCAGCAGGAGAGCATAGTTTGCGGAGCCGGTTGCCTGGGCGATCAGTGCGCCAACGCCGATGGTGCCATACTTCTGACCGCCGAACTGTACTTGCTCGGCGACAATGCTGGCATTCCACGCGCCACCGCTGGCGGTGATCGCGCCGGTGATAATGAACGGGAACAGCGCGGGCAGAATCAGCGTCCGCCAGCGATCCCAGCGAGAAAGTTGCAGCAATTCGGTGGTGAATTTCAAGTCTTGCGGAATAGCGGCGCCGCCCGCAATGATATTGAACAGCAGGTACCATTGTGTGCCCATCAGCATCAACAGCACTGCGGCGATATTGATGCCGCCCGGCGCTTTCACCAGCGCGAGCAGCAGCACCGGGAAGATCGCGGTAGCCGGGATCGCGGCAATGACCTGGACGATCGGTTGGAGCACCCTGGCGAGCCGCTGATTCGTCCCGATGGCCACGCCAACCGGGATGGTCCACAGCAGCGTGATGACAAGCGCCACGGTTACGCGCCCCAACGTCGCCAATACACCCAGGCCGACCTGTGGCCACATGGCAGCCGGCAGAGTGGCCGCCAACCGTACTGCCTGATAACCGCCGTACAAGATGGCCAGCCCCACGCCGGCGCCCAGCACGATGACGACGATGGAAGGCCGCCTGGCGGAGGCTGCCTCGGCCGGAGCCGGTGTGCGCGCCGCAAACCGCCAGCGCAGGCTATTGTCCAGGCGCTCATTCATCGGATGCCAGATGTGCTGGTCCAACTGCTCAAGCAACCACGAGCGCGACAGTGCCTCCAGGAACCACGAAGTGGGCGCGTCGTCTGACTCGATCATCTCGATCTTGAATTTGTCGGCCCACGCCAGGACCGGCCGCCAGACGAGCTGATCCAGCAAGACGATGACCAGGATCAGCGTGCCCAGCCCGGCGACGATCGCGCGTGTGTCTCCGGCGTTGGCGGCCGTCTGCAGATAGGATCCCAGGCCGGGCAGGCGAAAGTCGCGAGAGCCGACGTTGAAGATCTCGGCCGCCATCAGGAAAAACCAGCCGCCTGACCAACTCATAATGCTGTTCCATACCAATCCCAGCGCCGCGAACGGCAGTTCCATCGTCTTGAAACGGAGCCATGGGTTCAGGCGAAAGATCGCAGCCGCCTCTCGCTGTTCTGTCGGGATGGTCTTCATGGACTGGTAAAAGCTGAACGTCAGGTTCCACGCCTGCGAGGTGAAGATCAGCACGATGGAAGCCAGCTCGGCGGCCAGCATTTGTGGCAGGATGGCGCTGAGGCTGAGGATCACGACCGGCAGGAATGACAGGATCGGCACGCTTTGCAGTACATCGAGCAGCGGCATCAGCACGCGCTCGGCGGCACGGTTGCGGGCGGCATAGTAACCGTAGCTCAGGCTGAACAGCAGCGACAGGATGTACGCGACCAGCATGCGCCCGATAGACAGCAAGGCATACCAGGGTAAAGCACTGAACCGCAACGAGATGTTCGGACCGGCAATGACTGCCGGAACGCGCAATGCCAGCCGCGCACCCGCATAAAGCAGCGCGACCAGGCCCAACAAGATCAGCCCGTCACCGATGGTAAAGGCCGGCTTGGGGATTGACGCCGGGCGGTAGAAGAAGCGGCGCATGATACTCTGTACACCCCCAGATCCCGCGATTAACCCAGCAACCCTGGGAAGACACTGACGACGATCAGGATGACCGTCAACA
>Ga0172369_10000857_pt1 | contig 45049 bp, 22 predicted proteins | sample LakKiv25m_FD_114539 | JGI IMG/M metagenome (GOLD analysis project Ga0172369, IMG submission 114539) | Freshwater microbial communities from Kabuno Bay, South-Kivu, Congo - kab_022012_11.25m | ecosystem: Environmental > Aquatic > Freshwater > Lake | place: Democratic Republic of the Congo...
CGGCACGAACAAGGTGTTCGAGCTGCTGAAGACGGGGAGGCTGGTGCGCGCGGTGGGCGTCCCGGCGCGGGGCACGCACGTCACGAGGGTGTCTCTGCGGGCGTTCGTGGCCGCGATGACGCCGCCGCTGCCGCCGCCGAAGCCCCCGCGCCGTGGGAGCCGCCTCGCGACCAGGCCGCTGCCCGACCCGGAGGTCATGCGCGCCAACCTGCGGGAGCAGCGCCGTCTCCTGAGATCCGACGTAACTCCGACGTAAACAGGGGCCAGATCCGGGTTCCAAGGGGCGCTCGCGGGCGATCCGGGCCCCGACAAGGAAGAGCCGGAAACCCTCATTTCAAGGGCTTCCGGCTCTCTTTCGATGGCGGGCGTGGCGGGAGTCGAACCCACGACCTCTGGCTTCGGAGGCCAGCACTCTATCCAGCTGAGCTACACGCCCGCGGAGCGCAGCGGGACGGGGACGGTAGCGCAGGGGGCTGCCGGGGGCAAGCCGATTCGCCGACGCGCCGACGCGTCTTTCGCGGCGACCTCCGACCCGGCGCGCCGCTGTCCGCCCGTGGACTCCCGGAGGCCCGGGATGTGCTAGATCCGGGCGCATGGCGACGAACCTCGACGACCTGGCGGACGCGATCGCGGCGCGGGCCATCGCGCGGCTGCGTTCGGGCGCCCCGGAGCCCGATTGCACGCCTGCAGCGCCGCGCGGCGCGCACTGCGGCGCCGAAGGCTGCGCGTCGGGCTGCTCCGGCAAGGCCTGCGGCGTGCGCGCGGTGGTGGACATGGGCGCGGCGCGCGTGGGCACCACGCCCGACTCGCTGCGCACCTCCGGCAAGCTCGCCCCGTACATCGACCACACCCAGCTCAAGCCCGACGCCACCCGGGACGACATCGTCAAGCTGTGCGAGGAGGCCCGCCGCCACGGCTTCGCAACCGTGTGCGTCAACGCCTCGAACATCCCGCTCGCCGCCCGGCTGCTCGCCGGCTCTTCCACGCGGCCCATCGCGGTCGTCGGCTTCCCGCTGGGCGCCATGACCACCTCCGCCAAGGCCTTCGAGGCCCGCGAGGCCGTGCGCGCCGGCGCCGCCGAAATCGACATGGTCGTCAACATCGGCGCCCTGAAGGGCCGCGACTACGCCACCGTGCTGGACGACATCGCGGGCGTCGTGCAGGCCTCGCGTCCGGCTCCCGTGAAGGTCATCCTCGAAACCAGCATGCTCGACCGCGACCAGAAGGTCGTCGCGTGCGCGCTCTCCAAGGCCGCCGGCGCCGCCTTCGTCAAGACCTCCACCGGCTTCGGCGGCGGAGGCGCCACCGCCGAGGACATCGCGCTCATGCGTCAGGTCGTCGGCCCCGAAATCGGCGTCAAGGCCAGCGGCGGCGTGCGCTCCCAGGAGGACGCTCTTAAGTTCATCGCCGCCGGCGCCGACCGCCTCGGCGCCAGCGCCTCCGTGGCCATCGTCACCGGCAAGACGTCCACCGCGAAGTACTGATATTCAGTAGATTCGGCGCACTCTTCGCCCTTCGCCCTTCGCCCTTCATCCTTCATTCTTCATCCTTCATCCTTCATCGCCGTTGCCCGCCGCCGCCTTCGCCGCTACTCATGGGCGCGGAGGTGCCATGTCCGGCCTGTTCAGTCCCCTGGCGCTGCGCGGCGTCGTCCTTCGAAACCGCGTCATGATCTCCCCCATGTGCCAGTACTCGGCCGACGACGGCGTCGCGGGCGACTGGCACCTCGTGCACCTGGGCGCGCGCGCGGCCGGCGGCGCGGGGCTGGTGTGCGCGGAGGCGACGGCGGTCGCGCCGGAGGGCCGCATCTCGTGCTCCGACACGGGCCTCTGGGACGATCGCCACGTGGAGCCATTCGCGCGCATCGTGCGCTTCTGCCGCAGCCAGGGCGCGGCGGTCGCGGTGCAGCTCGCGCACGCCGGGCGCAAGGCTTCGACCGCTCCGCCGTGGACCGGAGGCGGCGCGGTGCCGGCGTCGGCGGGAGGATGGGCGGCCGTGGCGCCTTCGGCCGTTGCGTTCGGCGCGCTGCCCGCCCCGCGGGCGCTGTCGGCGGAGGAGTTGCCCGGCGTCGTGCGGGCTTTCCGCGCCGCGGCGGCGCGCGCCCGCGGCGCCGGCTTCGACGCGGTGGAACTCCACGCCGCGCACGGTTATCTGCTGCACCAGTTTCTCTCGCCGCTGTCCAACCGGCGAACCGACGCGTACGGAGGCGCCTTCGCGAACCGCGTGCGTCTGCTGCTGGAGGTCGTCGACGGCGTGCGTGCGGAGTGGCCGGAGCGCCTGCCGCTCTTCGTGCGGATTTCCGCGACGGACTGGGCCGAGGGCGGCTGGGACGCGGACCAGTCGGTGGAGCTGGCACGGCTGCTCGGGCCGCGCGGCGTGGACGTCGTGGACTGCTCGTCGGCGGGACTGTTGGCGGACGCGAAGGTGCCCGTGGCGCCGGGCTACCAGGTGCCGTTCGCGGCGCGCATCCGGCGCGAGGCGGGCATCGCCACGGCGGCGGTGGGTCTCATCACCGTGGCGGCGCAGGCGGACGCGATCGTGCGCGAGGGGCAGGCGGATCTGGTCGCGATCGCCCGCGAATCGCTGCGAAACCCGCATTTCCCGCTGCAGGCCGGGCGCGAGCTGGGCCTCGAAGCGCCCTGGCCCCGCCAGTACCTGCGCGCCCGCCCGTAGCCGGGGTCTCGCCCCAAAGGCTCTCTCCCAACCCCTCGTTTCCGCCATCGAACGGGGTTCCGCAGTCCGGCGTGGCGGCGTCCACAACGGAACCCCGTGCGCAGCGAGGGGACGGAACCCCGAGCGCAGCGACGGGACGGAACCCCGAGCGCAGCGACGGGACGGAACCCCGAGTGCAGCGAAGGGACGGAACCCCGAGCGCAGCGACGGGACGGACCCCCGGGCGCAGCCGGGGCCGTCGAAAGCGCCGCGGGCGCTCGCGCGGATGGACGCCGAGGCGGTTTCGCAGCATGTTCCCGGCGCATGGTTTACCGGCGCCTGATTCGCCCGCTGCTGTTCCGTCTGGACCCCGAGACGGCGCACGGCCTCGCGATGCAGGCGTTGCGGCTGGCCGGATGGGGGCCGTTTCCGCGGGGGCTGCGGAAGCTCGTGGCGCCGCAGGGCCGAGCCGTCGAGCACCTGGGGCTGCGTTTCCCCGGCCGGCTGGGTGTCGCGGCGGGGTTCGACAAGGACGCGAGGGCGCTCGCGGGCCTGTTCGGCCTCGGCTTCGGCTTCGCGGAGGTGGGCTCCGTGACCGCTCGCCCGTGGCCGGGCAACCCGCGGCCGCGGCTGTTCCGGCTTCCCGCCGACGGAGCGCTCGTCAACCGGCTGGGACTTCCGTCGGAAGGCGCGGTCGCGGTCGCGCGCCGGCTGCGCCGTGTCGTCGGGGATTCGGGGCCGCGGTTTCCCGTCTTCGTGAACATCGCGAAAACGGCGAATCCCGCGGTTCTCGGCGATGCTGCCGTGGCCGACATCCGATATTCAGTGGAACAACTGGCGCCGGTCGCCGACGCGCTGGTGCTGAACCTGTCGTGCCCGAACACGGCGGACGGGCGCACGTTCCAGAGCCCGGAGGCGCTGCGCGAGCTGCTCGCGGCGGTTCGTCCGGTCGCCGGGCCGCGTCCGGTGCTGGCGAAGATCTCGCCCGACTTGGATTCCCCCGCGCTGGAGGCGGTCGTGGAGGAGGCGCTGCGCGGGGGCGTCGCCGGGTTCGTGGCGGCCAACACGACGCGTTCGCGCGACGGGCTCCGGACGCCGCTCCGCCCGGCGATCGAGGCCGGGGGCCTGAGCGGAACGCCGCTGCGGGCGCGCGCCCTGGCGGCCGTGCGCGTCGTGCGCCGCGTCGCGCCCGCCGGCACGCTGGTGGTGGGGTGCGGCGGCGTGCGCACGCCGGCCGACATCGCCGCATTCCTGGACGCGGGCGCCGACCTGGTCGAGGCCTACACCGGGTTCGTCTACGAGGGACCGCTCTTCTGCCGTCGGGTGCTGGCATCGTCTTGCGCGCCGTGACGCCGGCCGTGCCCTCCGGGCGTGTTCCGGACGCTCTTTCGCGTTGCCCGCCGGCCGCGGCGCGGACTAGTCTTGCGCACCCCGGTCGGCGGGCAGCGGCGCATGGCCGTGGGTCGACGGGCTCCCCATGAGCGGGTTCGACAGGCTCGACAGGCTCACCATGAAGGGTCCGGCAGGCTCACCATGACCGGCGACATGGCGACGCCCGCGTCTGCAACCGCCCGCTGCGGCCGCCCGCGGGGGCTCGCGATCTCCTGGTACTTCGCGCCCAATCTCGGCTCGGCCGACGTCGATTTCTTCAGGCGGATCAAGGACCTGGACGCGGATTTCGACGTGCTCGCCGTGCGCCGGCCGCAGCGCGACGAGCGCCTGCTCGACCTGCCGCACCGGGCCGGACTGGAACGCCACGAGTTCCCCCTCGGGCACTGGCCGACGCGCAGCCGCGAGGCCCGCGACGGCTACCTGCGGTCGTGTCTCGACTTCTTCGAGGCGCACCGCGGCTCGTTCGACTTCCTCGTCTCGCACTCGAACGAGGTCCACTGCCATCGCGTCGCCCGCGAAATCCAGCGTCGCAGCAGTCTGCCGTGGATCGCCTATTTCGGCGATCCGTCCGAGCGAAACCCCTACGTGCGCCACCTGCGCGACTACCCGTTCCACGCCGAGGACAACGAGGCCGAGCGCACGGCGTTCGCGTGCGCCGACCGGCTCGTGTTCAACAACGAGTACCAGCGCCGCCTGATGCTCCGGGGCATGGAGCGGTACCTCGGAAAATCGTCAGTCGTTCTGCACGCTTATGACCGCGACGCATACCCCGCGACCCCGATGCCGCGCGAGGACGGGCGCTTCCACGTCGGGCATTTCGGCACGCTCTATCCGGTGAAACGCCGCGGCGACCTCGTGTTCCGCGCAGTGGACCGCCTGCTCGAGATCTACCCGCGCCACGCGGACCGCCTCGTGCTGGAGTTCTGGGGCACGCTCTCGGCGGACGACGCGGAGGCGCACCGGGCGATGCGCTTCCGCGACAACGTGCTGCTGCGGGGCCAGGTCGGCTATCTGGAGAGCCTGGCGCGCATGACGCAGATGGACGCGCTGCTGCTCGTGGACGCGTTCTTCGACCCGAAAGAGGACGACCTGGACTTCAATCCTTTCCTGCCGTGCAAGTTCACGGACTACCTGGGCGCGCGCAAGCCGATCGTCGGCGTCACGATGCGCAGCGGCCTGCCGGGCGAGGTGCTGGCGGCGTCGGGCAACCCGCTCGCCGACGAGCGCGTCGATCGCATCGCCTACGTGCTCAAGCGCGCGGCCGACGGGCGGATCGCCCCGGACTTCTCCGTCTACGAGCGCTTCGACCACGCGCACCAGGTGGAGGGCATGCGCGCCGTCGTCGACGACATCCTGGGCGCGCGGAGGCGTGCGGCATGAACCCGTGCGTCTCGGTCGTCGTGCCGGTCTACAACCTCGAGTTCTACATCGCGCGCTGCGTCGACTCGATTCTGGCGCAGGACTTCGACGCGCCTTTCGAGATCGTCGCGGTGGACGACGGCTCCACCGACGACACGCCCGTGCTGCTGCGCGAGTACGCCGAGGCGCACCCGCGGGTCGTGCGTCGGTTCACGAAGCCCAACGGCGGGCACGGCGCGGCGTGCAACTTCGGCATCGGGCAGGCGCGCGGCGACTTCGTCATGTTCGTGGACGGCGACGACTTCCTGGAGCCGGACGTGCTGCGCGAGATGCACGCCAAGGCGCTGGAGACGGACGCCGACCTGCTGCTCGGCAACCTGCGCTACCACTTCGAGGATCGCGTCGAACAGCACCGCCCGCTCCCGCACGTGGACGGCGAGCGCGCGGTCGCGGGCGACGACTGGGACGCGCTGTTCCACAACTGGCCGACCCCCTGCGGACGGCTCTACCGCCGCTCGCTCTTCGACGACCCGGAAGTGCGCTTCCCCGAAGGGCGCATCCACGACGACGCCGGCTTCGCGCCCAAGACCTACCTGGCCGCGCGCAAGATATATTACGCCAACAGGATATGGTACGAGTACGACCTGACGCGGCCCGACCAGTCGATGAAGGCGACGACGCGGCGCATTCTGGACATCGTGCCGGTGCTGACGGACGCGCTGGAGTTCTACCGGCGGCGCGGCGCGTTCGAGCGCTGCCGGGCGCAGCTCGAGGAGTACACGGTGGCGCACGTGCTCACGTGGATGATGCGCGCGGGGCGTCTGTGCGACTACCCGGTGGACCGGGCGCTGCGCGAGCTTTGCGCGGTGCCCGACCGCTACTTCCCGGGGTGGATGGACCGCGGGGCGTTCGCGCGCCAGAGGCCTCATCCGCGCCAGCGCCTGATGATGAAGATGGGGCGCGCGACGGGCTACCGGACGTACCTGGTCAAGCGCGCGGTGAAACGCGGCATCGCGCGGTTCTTCGACGTGTCGCGCGACCTCGCGGAGCTGCCGGCGGCGGGCGTCGAGCGGCTGAGGGACCGCACCGAGCGGTTCGTGGGCAACCTGAAGGATCCGTTCTAGCGGCGGGAGCGCCATGCGCATCCGAGTGATGCCCGGACACAGGAGCATCGAGGCGCCCGCATGAGGCAGCGATACGACGCGGTGGTGGTGGGAGCGGGCTTCGCCGGCTCGATCCTGGCCGAGCGCCTGGCGAGCCGGCGCGGCATGCGCGTCGTGCTGCTGGAGCGGCGCCGCCACGTCGGCGGCAACATGTTCGACCGGCCCGACGCCAGCGGCATCCTGGTGCACGTGTACGGGCCGCACATCTTCCGCACCGACGACGAGCGCGTCCGCTCGTACCTGTCGCAGTTCACCGGATGGCGTCCGTACCGCCACCGCGTGCGCGCCAGCGTCGACGGGAAACTCGTGCCGATGCCCTTCAACCTGGACTCGCTGGCATCCCTGTACCCCGCGGAGGAGGCGGCCCGGCTCGAGCGCAAGCTTCTCGCGCGCCACGGAGCCGGCAAATCGGTGCCGGTGAACGAGCTGCGCGCCGATCCCGACCCGGAGCTCGCGGCGCTGGGCGAGTTCGTGTTCCGAAAGATCTACCTGAATTACACGGTGAAGCAGTGGGGCGAGCGGCCGGAGAACCTCGACTTCGCGACCATCACGCGCCGGGTGCCGGTGCGCCTCTCGCGCGAGGACGGGTACTTCCTGCAGAAGTTCCAGGCCATGCCGGACGAGGGCTACACGCGGCTGTTCGAGCGGATGCTCTCGCACCCGGGCATCGAAATCCGGCTCGGCGCGGACGCGACGCGCGTGCTGGAACCCTGCGACGACGGGCGCATTCTGTTCGACGGCGAACGGTTCGACGGGCCGGTGGTCTACAGCGGGGCGCTGGACGAGCTGTTCGGATACCGCTTCGGCGAGCTTCCGTACCGATCGCTGGACTTCAGGGTCCGGACGGTGGCGCAGGACGAGTACCAGCCGGTGGCGGTGGTGAACTACCCGAACGAGCACGCGTACACGCGCATCACGGAGTTCAAGCACCTGACGGGACAGCCCGTGCGGGGCACGACGACGGTGGCGGAGGAGTATCCGCTGGCGCGCGACCGCAACGCGGCGGCGGGCAGCGAGCCGTACTACCCGATTCCGGGCGCGGCGAACGAGGCGGCGCACGCGCGCTACCTGGAGGCTGCGGCGCGCTGTCCGGGGCTGGTCGTGCTGGGGCGCCTCGCGGAGTACCGCTACTACGACATGAACGACATCGTGGTGCGAGCGCTCGACACCTTCGACCGGATGCCCTGACGGGGCCGATGGAAGGACGAAGGATGAAGGGCTTTCCGGTTCGCTCAGGTCCGCGAGCCGGAGCCCCGCACCATCCCTTGTTCCGCGCGACCCTGTCCCGAAGAGCAGCCCCCTCCCCGACCCTCCCCCGAAAGAGCCCTGATCATTCATCACATCTCCGGCGGGAACCGGCCTGAAGTCGGCAGGGTGCATTTCGGCCACGTCGAGCCTCTGCGACCGGCCGGCCGCCCCCCGACCCCCTCTCCACACGGGCCGCGATGCGCAACGCTCGATCGCGCGTGGTTGCGGCCCGGTGGAGAGGGGGAGTTCTCCATACCGGACCGGCGACCGACGTCGAATCCAGGCGCGGCAGCCCTCCCCTCTCCACCGGGCCGCTTTGCCGTGAGACGAGCAGTGCCTCCCTGGCCCGTGTGGAGAGGGGTCGGGGGTGAGGGCCCCGTGCGCGCCCCGCAGATCGGGCCTCGCGCGGGCTGCATCCAACTCGGTTGCCGCCGTCTCGTCGCACGAGATGTGATGAATGATCAGAAAGAGCCCCGGGGGAGGGTCGGGGAGGGGGCCGGTCTTTCCGCCGCGGTGCTCGCGGACCTGAGCGAAGCGGGAAGCCCTTGAAGGATGAATCATCCTTCATCTGGCCCCGCGGCACTTCGAGCGACGCCGCTCGTGCTATTTCGGGTCCGTGCAGCACCGGAACCCGAGCCATCCGTCGCGGTTTCCGGAAGGCATCTGCACGCGGGCGGCGCAGCGGGACGCTGCCGCGGGCGAGGCCCCGCCCCCGCCCTTGACGACGGCGAGGTGCCTGGGGCCGGCTGCCACGGTCGTGGATGTCCACTCGGCCGCGTTTCCCGAAAAGTCGAACAATTTCAGGTCGTTGGCACATCCGGCGCGGGCGCCGGCACCCTCCAGGCTGCGCGGTTTCCCGCCGCGGCGCGTCACGCAGGTGTTCTCGTCGGGGGCGTCGCCGTAGGTGAAGCGCCGGTTGGCGCCGCCGCGGCAGGCGCGCTCCCACTCCGTCTCGGTACACAGGCGCTTTCCGCGCGCGATGCACGCATTCTGCGCCTGCTCGCGCGTGACGGCGGTCGTCGGAATCTCGCTCGCGTGGTTGGGGAACTCGTACACGTCGACGCAGTAGGCCGGCGTGGCGATGTCGCGCGGCGCCAGCTCGCCGGGGGCCCGCTTGGCCTCCTCGGAACCGAACCGGAACCTGCCGGCGGGCACGAGCACCATGTCGGACGGGCATCCCGGAGGTGGAGGCGCGGGCGCAGCCACGGGGACCGGCGCGACGGGCGCGGCCGCGGGCTCCGGCGTACCGCTCGGCCGCAGCGCCACCGCGAGCACCACGACCACGACCGCGAGCGCCGCTCCGGCCCCGGCCAGCGCGCGCATTCCGAATCGGCGTCGCCGCACCAGCGCCGCGATCTCCGCCTCGGTGGACGCCGCCGGCCGCGGCGCGACGAAGGCCGGCTCGGGGCGCGGCACAGGCGGCGCCGCGGGAGGCGCGGGCAACGGCTCGCTCTGCCGGACTTCGCGCGGCGCCTGCGCGGCGGGGCCTTCCGGCGCGGGCGCAGGCGAGGGTGCAGGAGGTGCGGGCGCGGACGCGGCCGAGACGATGGGCACCTCGGTCGCCGACACGTGCCGCACCGACCGCGCCCGGTCCGCCAGCGTGTGCAGCTCGCGTCCGAAAGCCTCGGCGCTGGGCGGACGCCGCTCCGGGGTCTTGTGCAGCGCGCGCAGGATGAGCGCGTCCAGCTCCGGCGAAATCTGCACCTCGGGCGAGGCCAGACGCGGCGGCACCGGCGCCTCGGTCACGTGCTTCTTGAGAATCTCCACCGTGTGGCCGCCCACGAACGGCAGCACGCCCGTCGCGAGCTGGTACAGGATGACCCCGGCCGCGTAGATGTCCGTGCGCGCGTCCACGACGCCGCCGGTGGCCTGCTCCGGGCTCATGTACAGGGGCGTGCCGCAGATACGGTCGGCCAGCGTGAGCGCGGGAGCGTCGGGCTCCAGGATCTTCGCGATGCCGAAGTCCACGACCTTGGCGATCTCGGTGCCGTCGCGCCGCCGGGTCACGAGCACGTTCTCGGGCTTGAGGTCGCGGTGTACGACGTCGCGTGCGTGCGCGTCGGCAAGCCCGTCGAGCACCTGCGCCATGAGCGCGCAGATGCGCTCCTCGCCCAGCGGGTGCTCGTCGGCGAGCAGGCGGCGCAGGTCGCGCCCCTCCACGTACTCCATCGCGATGTAGAGCAGCCCGGACTCGTCGCGCCCGTAGTCGAACACGCGCACCGTGTTCTCGTGGTCCAGGCGGCTGGCGGCCTTCGCCTCGCGCTCGAAGCGCGCGATGGTCGTCTGCTCCACCTCGACCGACGGCTTGAGCGTCTTGACGCACACCGCCCGGTCCAGCCCCACGTGGCGGGCCCGGTAGACGCGCCCCATGCCCCCTTCCGCGATGCGTCCCAGGATGAGGTACTTGCCCCCGACGATGCGCCCCAGGGCCGGGTCGGCGTCGCCGGGCCGGGCGGGCCGCGACCCGGACGGGGTGAGCGCCACGTCGGAATCCGTCCGGATTTCGGGACTTTGCGCGCGTCCGCCGGTCCGGCGCCGCCGCACGGCCCGCAGGGGCGAGGTGCCATCCGGCGTGTCGCCCGGGGCGACCGGAGCCGTTTCCGGCGACGTGATGACAGGCGGGTCGGACGGGGGCGCGGCAGCGGGCGCCGGCTCCGGCACGGGCAGCGGGGCGGTCGCGGGCAGGGTCGCGCCGGCGGGCGTTGCGTTCGCGTCGGGAGCGGCGGCGGCGCGGGCGCGGGAAGATCGCCGACGCGACCGCAGTCCGGTCTCGCCCGGGCGCGAGCCGGCCCCGACGGGCGTCAGGGAGGCCTCGGTGGCCATCTCCGACGAGTCGGCGCGGCGCGCCAGCGGGCTCGCGCCTCCTTCCTGCGGCACGACTTCGGACACCAACGGAGTGACCGTCGCGTCGTCTTCCGCAGGAGGTGCGGGGGAAGCGGCCTTTTCCAGCTCCGGCGCGGTCGTGGGCTCGCGCTGCGGCGCAGCGGGGTCCGCGGTCCGCTCGTCGTGAGCCTGTCGAACCACGGCCGCGAGCTCGCGATCGGTCGATGCCGCCTGTGCCGGGGAGCCGGGCGCCGGCGCTCCGGGGACGGTGCTCTCCTCGTCGGAATCGGCCGCCGCTGCCATCGACGCGCGACCCGCCGGCGCGGCGGGGCACCGTGGGCAGCGGCTGGCGCCTTCTTCGAGTCGGAATCCGCAGGACGGGCAGCGCGACAAAGGGGGGATCCTCAGGTCCGCGCGAGACTAGCCCGACGTGAGCGCCGTCACAAGAGAAGCGCCGGCGGACGGTCGGCGGCGGCAGGTCCGAGCCCTCGTGACGCTCGCCGGCGATCCGTCTCTTTCCCGGCGCGGCCTGCGTCTCGGGCAGCATGCCGGCCAGCGGGTCGCCGGGACGGTTGTCGCGGCCGCGTCGTCCCGGCCTGCGGCTTCGGCCCGGAAACCGCGCGGAACCATCCGCGGAGCCTCTTGTCGACGCAACGCGTCACGACTGTGGCCGGGCGGGAATGTTCCCGCGACCACGTCGCCTTCAGAACGACGCATTCGCAACCGGGAGAAACGGCACCGGCGCCTGCGTCGCGACGTTGGCGAGTCCGAGCTGCACCCCGTGCAGTTCGCGCGCGACGTTGACGACGCCCATCTGCACGCCGCGCACCTCGCCCGCGCGGTTGAACGCGCCCGTCTGCACGCCGCGCAGCTCCGCCGCGTCGTTCCAGGCGCCGAGCTGCCAGCCGCGCAGCGTCCCGCCGGTCGCGTTGCGGCCGCCGATCTGCAGGAATCCCCGGAAATCGCCTCCGACCCGCGTCGCCGGCGCGCCTTGGATCGCGCCCGTGAAGTCGCCGTCGACCGCAGCGTAGCCCAGCAGCGCCCCCTGGACGACGCCCCGGAACGAGCCCCCCGTACGCGAGTAGAAGAGCGATCCCTGCGCTCCGACCGCATCGCCCGTGGCGCGCGCCCACAGACCCGCCCCCAGGTGGACGCCGACGACGCGCCCGGCGTCGCACGCCGCGAACAGCGCGATGCCCGAGTAGTTGCCGCCGCACTCGAAGAACGGCACGGCCGCGGCCGAACCGACGCCCCGCGCGGGCCTCGCCCGATCCAGCTCGGAAACCGCTTCCGCCGCGAGATCTTCCAGAGCGTCGGGCAGCGCGGCGTCGTCGTTGACGCGACGCGCCACGCGCACGACCGCCTCCGCCGTGCGCACGTCGATGAGCTTGAAGGTGACGGTGCGCAGCTCGCCCAGGCGCCCCAGGTCGGCCGACGCCACGAAGTCCACGCCCAGCGCCCCGGCCAGCTCCGCCAGGCACGAGCTGTCCTCGCAGCCCGCGAGCTGGCGGCGCCGCTCGAAACCCACCAGCCTCGCGATGTCCGACTGCCCCGTGACGCGCAGCCGCCCGGTGTGCTGCAGCGCCACGAGCAGCAGCTCCTCCACCGTGCCGACCGCTCGCTCGTCGAACCCCGCGCCCCCCGTCACGCCCATGAGCGCCACGGTGCGCGGCGGCGCGGCCCGCACGGGCAGCGCGGCGCACGCGACCAGGAGGACGATGCCGCACCGCATGGGGCCCGAGTGTGGCACGTCCGGGCGCGCACGGGGGATTCGGACGGCGGAGCGGAGGCGAAGGCGATTCGTTTCAATATACGAGCCCGGCCGAGAGCACCGGCCCGCTCAGCACGTCGGTGCCGCCGTTGCCGGGTCCGGTCAGCCCCTCGTCGCTCAGCACGAGGTGGCGCCAGCCGCCGCGCACGGCGAGCCCTCCGAACTGCAGCGACACGCCCGCCTCCGCGTCCCAGATGCGCGCGGGAAACGGCGTGACGTGCGCGCCGCCGTAGAGCCCCAGCGGTCCCACCAGCGCGAGCTGCGTCGAGAGCCCGAAATCCGGCCCGAAATAGCTGAAATCCGGCGCCACGATGCCCGTGGCGCCCGCCTCCAGCCGCAGCCGCGCGTGCTCGCTGGAGACGACCGAGAACCCGAGCCGCCCCGCGAACAGCGGCATGAGCGTGAGGCCGCCGCCGGGCTCGAGGCTCGGCAGCGCGCTGAAGGCGAAATGCGCCCCCGCGCGCCGCCCGTCCAGGCGCAGCTCCGCCGACAGCCCGGCCGACGGCCGGAGCATCCGATCGGTCGGGAGCTGCGCGCCGCCGAAGATGGACAGCGTCGTCGTGCTCGGCTGCGGCGGAGGTGCCTCGGGCGGCGGCGCGCCCCACCAAGGATGGTATCCGTACGCGTAATAGCCCCACGGATAGAAGCCCCAGCCGGTGTAGTAGTCGTACCCCCAGCCGTAGCCCCGGCCCCAGCCGTGGTAGTGCCTGTGCCCCGGATAGACGACAGCCCTGTCGCTCGGCACGATGTAGACGCTGCGTCCGGAACCGCGCGGGGACACGGCGCGTGCGCCGGACGAGCGCCCGAACGGCGACCCCGACGAGGCGCCGGACGAATCGGACGACGACCCGCCCGAAGAACCCGATCCGCGTCCGGACTTGCGCCCGCTGTTCTTGCGACCGAATCCGACCGCGTCGGCGGGCTCGGGCGCGACCACGACGGCCGTGAACAGTCCGGCCGTCAACAGAGCAACGGCAGCCGTGCCACGCATGGCGTCCTCCATCTGTCCCGCAGCGGCCCCGCCCGGCGCGACTCACGAATGCCGGCCGCGTCCCTGCGGCGACCCTCGCGCCCGGCCCCCTGTTAAACACCGGCGCGGGCGGTCGCTTCCATCCCGGCGGGCAAGCAATCCGAGTGCCAGGCTGCTCGTCCCGGGACGGACCGAGCCGGCTCGCAGGCCCGCCGGGCGATCGGTCGGCCGCGCCTCCCCGATGATGCAAGCCGCGCGCATGAGCACGCTTCTTTCAGAGGAGGCGGACGTGGCGGACGAGGAGAATCGCGCGGCGGGGCGAATCACCGTGTACTTGCAGGCTCCCGCTCCCGACGGATCGGGCTTGGTGCGCTCCGAGGTCGTGCTCTCGACCGCCACGCTGGGCGCGGTCGAGCTGCCGCGGCTGTTGCGGCGTCTCCAGGACCGGGCAAGCGCGGGAGCGCACGGTCGGTTGGACGCCGACGAGATCGTCCGCGGACTGTGGCAGGGATCATCGCCGCCGGCCGGCCCGGCGCTCGCCCGGCTGGGGTTCACGCTCGTGGTCTTCTGCGCGCAGGAGATCCAGCCTCCTGCGTCGGCCTATCCGGGCGTGCGCGTCCTGCACGCACCCAACGACGACACGCCCGAACTGCCCGAAGAGAACGAGCGAATCGCGCGCATGGCCGCCGCCGAAGTGGCCGACACCGTGGCGCGCGGCGGCAAGGCGCTCGTCGTCTGCGCCGCCGGGCTGAACCGTTCCGGGCTCGTCGTGGCGCTCGCGCTGCGGGAATTGATGCCAACGGTCCCCGTGGTGCGCCTCGTCGAACGAGTGCGGCGCCACCGCCCGCTCGCGCTGTCGAACGAGTTCTTCGTCCGGTGGCTTTCGGTGCTACCGCCGCCCGAGCCGCCCGGAGACGAGCCGCTCGCGCCGTTTCCGTAGGCGCCTGGGACGACGCGCTTCAGCGCGGGACCGCGACGGTGTAGGGTCCCGACTCCGCGCTCGCGTTGCCCGCCGCGTCCGTCGACGCGACGTAGTACGTGTACGTCGTGCCTTTGCTGCCGCGGAAGCCGACCTTGTGCGAGGTCACCATCGCCGCGTCGGAGTAGACCCCGCAGCAGGTCAGACGCACCCGCGAGTTCGACGGCTCGTTGGTCGTCCACGTCACCTGCACCGTCCCCTTGCGGTCGGTCGACCTCGCGGAAACCCCCGAAATCGCCGGCGGAGTCGTGTCCAGCGCGACCACCTTGACCGTCACGGAGGCCGCCCCGGTCAGGCCCGCGGAATCGCTCGCCGTGGCCGTGACGACGTGCGTCCCCGCCGCGAGCGTGCTCGTCGTGAACGTCGCTCCCGTTCCGATCCGGCCTGCGATGTTCGAGGTCCACACGAACGAGGCGGACACGTCGCCGTCCTCGGCATCGGACGCCGTCGCAGCGAACACGATCGCGCTGTCCTGCGCGAACGTCGACGAGGACGCCGGGCTGGCGATGCTCGCCGTCGGCGCGCGGTTGAGCGTCGTCACCGCCGCCACCGCGAGGTCGGCGCGCACGAGGCCGTAGCCCGTGCCGCTGTCCCATCCGGCCGTCGCGAGGTCGGTCGCGGTCGTGCGCAGCACCTGGCGGATGTCGCCCGCCGTGAGCGCCGGATCCGCGCTCCAGACGAGCGCCGCCGCGCCCGACACGTGCGGCGTCGCCATCGACGTGCCGTCCCAGGACTCCCAGCCGCCGCCCGGCACCGTCGAGAGCACGCCGACGCCCGGCGCGGCCAGCTCCACCTTCGAGTTGTACTGCGAGAACGACGCGCGCTGCCCGTTCGAGTCCACCGCCGCCACCGACACGACCGCGTCGTAGGACGCCGGATACGAGTACGCGCTCGTGCCCGCGTTGCCCGCCGCGGCGATGCTCAGAATGCCCGTGCCGCTGGCGTACAGGGTCGCGAACGCCTGGCTCTCGGTGGACGACGCCGTGGGGCCTCCCAGGCTCATGCTGATGATCTTCGCGCCCGCGTTCTTGCATCGGTACGCCGCGTCGACGAGGTCGCTCGCGTAGGACCAGGCGCACGTGCTCCCGAACACCTTGACCATGTAGACGTTCGCGCCGGGCGCCACGCCCACGACGCCCGCGCCGCCGAGCCGCGCCGCGATGGTGCCGGACACGTGCGTGCCGTGGTGGCAGCCGTCGGTGTTCCAGCCCGTCGGATAGCCGCCGACCGCGACGCCGGCGAGATCCGGGTGCGTCGTGTCGATGCCCGAGTCGATGACGCACACGAGCGGTCCCGCGCCCGTCGGCGCGCCCGCGTCGAGGACGCCGTCGCGGTTGGCTTCCCACACCTTGTCCGCGCCGAGCTTCACGACGCCCCAGGGGTACGTGTCGGCGATGGGGTGGCGGCGGGCGTCGGTCTCGACGAGCGTCACGTTCGGGTTGCGCGCCAGGCCCGCGCGCGCCGCCAGGGGCAGCCGTGCCGCGATGGCGTTGAGCTGCGGAAGCTCGCGCACGGTCGCGCCGCCCGCGGAGCGCAGCGCGGCGCGCGCGTTCGCGTCCAGCGTGCGGAAGCGGACGATGACGCGGTCGGGATCCTCGGCCGCGCGGGCGGTGCCGGCGAAGGCGACGACGAGCAGGACTGCCATCGGAGTGCGTGTCATGTGCGGGGCTCCCGGGCCGACAGGCGACCGCGCCCATGTAGCGCCTCCGTACGCTGCCGTCCAGCCCCGCGATTCGAAATCGTCCTGAATTCGCGAGCGATCCGCGAATCGCGGCGGCAGTGTCGCAATGTGCACCGCGACCGTCCGAATCGGCACGCGATCCGTGTCGTCCGGTGTCCCACCCGGGGTTCCGAAGGTCGGATTCCGGGGGCCTGCCGCCCTTCAGATTTCTCCCATCCACCCGGGAAGGGAGACCGGCACGGCAGTGCCGGGGCATGAGGCAAGCGGTCGGACTCGCCGGGCGGGCGGCGGTGCGATCCGGCGCCCCGCCCGCGCAGCGCCGGCCGATTCCGGCGGCGGCAGCGGCTTGCCTCGTCACTTCCGTGCCGGGCACCTTTCTGCGCCCCCGCGGGCGGGCCGCCGAAAACGGGGGCGGCAGGGCGGAATCCAGGATTGCGGCACGCCAGCGGGTGTGCGATGGTCCGCCCATGAACAGACTCTGCGCCGTCGCGTTTCTCTGCTCGTTGTCCGCCGCCGGCTGTCGCGACACGGGGGCGCTGTACCGCGATCACATGAAGCGCGGCCGGGCCCTTTTCGAGGAAGGCAAGTTCGCGCGGGCCCACATCGCGTTCGACCGGGCGCGCGGTCTCGGCGCCGGCGGCGAGGACGCGTCGCTCTGGTCCGACCTGTCTGCGCTGGCCGTGGCGGCGAACGCGCCCGAGCTCATCAGCGACACCAACATCAACGAGCTGGACTACGCGGCGGAGTACCTGCGCGGACGGTTCCCGGCCCACGACCATCTGCTGGAGACCGCGCGGGGCAACCTCCTGTCGCGCGCCGGCAAGGCCGCCGAGGCCGAGGCGGCCTACCGCCGGGCGCTCGCGGTCAAGGCGGGCTTCGTGCCCGCGCTCTTCTTCCTGGCGCAGACCCTCGCCCAGACGGGCAAGGTCACGGAGGCGGAGACTTCGCTTCGCGCGGCGTGCAAGGCCGATCCGCACCACGGGCCGTCGCGCGAGCTGCTTGCGCGCATTCTCGCGGGCAAGCGATCGTTCGACGAGGCTCTCTCCATCCTGCGCGAGGCCATGGCGCAGGGCGCGACGCCGCGGCTCCACGTGGTGTACGGCGAGGTTTCCGACATGGCCGGCAAGACATCCGACGCGCAGGCCGCCTACGAGGACGCCCTGCGCATGGATCCGGACGCCATCGACGCGTTGTGGCGCGAGGCGGAGCTTCTCTTGCGCGTGCACGAGTACGACAAGGCGCGGCCCGTGCTCGAGCGCTACCTCCAGGTGGGGCAGAAAGTCGGTGAAAGCGCCGAGCGCATGGGCCAGGCGCGCCAGGTGCTCTCGCAGCTCGCCGCGCAGGCAGGCGGGGCTTCGGCGGCCAAGACGGCCGAGGGTCCCGCTCCGAGGACGGCCGAGGCCCCCGCTCCGAAGGCGGTCGGCGCCAAGGGCAAGTAGCACGCCGCCTTCGGGTTCATCGCGTCGGCCCGGAATTCAAGGCAATCCGAATCGCTGAATCGCCGGGGGCGCATCGGACCGGGCATGAACCGCATTCAGTTCTCCGCCCGCTCCCCGATCGACACGAGCTCGACGCGGCGGTTGCGGGCGCGGCCCGATGGCGCGACGCCGGTGTCGATAGGCCGCGTCGCCCCGAATCCCTTCGCACTGAGCCGGTGCCGCTGGACGCCGCGGCGTCTCAGATAGTCGAGCACCTCCTCGGCGCGGGCCTGCGAGAGTTCGAGGTTCCTCTCGGGCGTGCCCTCGGCGTCGGTGTGTCCTTCGACGCGCAGGTACGTGAGCTCCGGGTGCCGCGCCAGCAACTGGGCGAGCTGGTCGAGCACGGGGCGGGACTCGGAGCCGATCTGCGCCTCGCCGGACGCGAAGAGGATTCCAGCAGAGAACTTCAACCGCGAACGGATCTGGCGGGCCGTCTCGCGCAGGATGTAGACCCTCTGCGGCTCCGATGCCGGACAACCGTGGTTGGCGGCCGGGCCGGACACGCCCGGACAGTTGTCGACGACGTCGGGGACGCCGTCCCGGTCGTCGTCTTCGACGGGACAGCCGAGGTTCTCCGCCGGCCCCGCCGAGTCGGGACAGTCGTCCTCCACGTCGGGAACGCCGTCCCGGTCGCGGTCGGGCGGCGGGCAGCCGTCGTTCGAGATCGGCCCTCTTTCGATGGGACATCGGTCCACATTGTTGGCCACGCCGTCGCGGTCGTCGTCGGCGTCGGGGCACTGGTCGAACGAGTGGCGCTGGCCGGGCGCGCAGGGATCGGGCTCGGCCGCCTGCGGGACCGGCTTTTCGACCATCACTTCCTGGACGACCACCCTCTCCACGATCTGCGTTTCGAGCGGCGGCTGCCAGGCGAGGCCGACCAGAGCGCGCAGCCTCGGAAGACCGGCGAGCTCGCCGATTCCCGCACCCGCCAGCGCGAAAAGGCGCACCGGGCCCAGCGGACGACTCGCCCCGAGCAGCGCTTCGAGGCCCGCCGCGCCGCCGAACGGCACGATCGCGCGCAGGGTCAGGTCCGGGTGAAACGCATGGGAGGCAAGCTGTGCGGCGACCTGCACAACCAGCTCGCGCGCAGGACGAGACGAGTCCAGAGCGGCGACGAAGCCTGCGTCGAGAGCCATCCGCACGGCGGCCAGCTCCGCGCCCGCCTCCAGTCCGGGCTCGAAATGCACCCGCTGCAGCCCCGTTCCGTCGGCGAACCCGCCCGAGCCCAGCGGCAGCTTCAGCCCGAGCCTCCCCGCGAGGCCGAATGCGGAAAAACCGAAGACCGACTCGCGCCGAATCAGCTCACGGCGCAGCTCGATCGCCGGGTCCGCGAAGCCCGCGGCGGCCGCGGGCACGTAGCCGAGGCTCGACAGGTCCTCGCCGCCCTGCCCGGCCACACCCGGCAGCGAGGCGGTCACGTCGAATCCTCCGCGAAGTCCGTAGGCCGCGAGGATGCGGAGCGCGAGCCGATCCGCCACGAAAGCGGCCGATCCCCCCTGCCCGGGGACCAACAGCGGGCGGTGCTGCAGTTCGGTCGCGATCACAAGGTGCAGCGCGCCCGGGGGAATCGTCCGGCCTGCGCCGGAAAGCAGCGTCCCCTCGCCCGAGGGATCGAGCGGGAGCCGGCCGAGACCGAAGGAAGGGTCGGGCACCTGCGCCCGCACCGCGGACGCTGCGAGCGCGAGCCCGAGGATCGCGGCCCTCACGGCGCCGTCTCGCGCACCCACAGCAGCCATGCGCCATCGGTCGTGTAGACCGAGCCGCACTTCGACCGGCCCGTGTCGCGTCCCCATCCGGTGCCGTCGGCCGAGCCTGGGCCCGAGCCCGCGAAGTCAACGCAGAAGTCCTGCGCTCCGTCGCAGTTCGGCTCGCCCAGAGGATTGCCGTCGGCGGTCGCCCAAGGGCTGCCCGCCGCGAGGACCTCGCCGGTGAGGTTGTCGCGGCGCGCGGGCTGCGGCGAGAGCTGGTTCGGCCCCGGGATTCCGCCGGGCGCGTTGAAGCAGCTTTCGGCTTCCGTGCCCCGGGTGATCACGTCGTACCATTCCACTGAATAGAACGAGAGGTCGACGTCGGTGGCCCCGTCCGCACGGGCGCGGCAGGAGAAGCGCACGTCGGCGGGACGGGCGACGACACGCTCGCGCAAGCCGCTCCAGACGCCGGGCGCCGCGTCCGTGGGCGAGGTCGAGCCCAGCCCGCTCCACCACGAAGCGGCGGCGTCCGAGGGCGCTTCGCCGGCCGCCGCGGAGACGAGCGTCCAGCCTCCGCCGTCGGTCGTCTGGTCGCACCAGACCGTCGCCGGTGCGGCGAGTCCGGGCGGCTGGAGCGGATACGCTCCGTCGGACGGTGATCTCCGGTTGTCGCGCAGCGCGAGACAGCTCGGCGCGTAGTCGCAGACGCCGGACGCGCAGTATCCGGTGGCGCAGTCGTCTCCCGCGTCGCACCGAAGCCCCGCCGCGCAGGGCGCGCACGCTCCGCCGCAGTCCAGGTCGGTCTCGGTGCCGTCGGTTTCGCCGTCGACGCAGGTGTCCACGACGCAGGCGCCCTCCGAGCAGCGGCCCGAGACGCAGTCGCCGCCGGAGCCGCATCGACTGCCGACGGCGCACCCGTCGCACGTGCCGCCGCAGTCCTCGTCGGTTTCAGGGCCGTTCCTCACGCTGTCCGAGCAGGATGGTGCGGCGCAGACCAGCGGCGTCCCGTCGCAGACGCCGCTAGCGCAGTCGAAGGCGGCGGTGCAGGATCTGCCATTCGCGCAGGGTGCGCAGGGCCCGCCGCAGTCCGAGTCGGTCTCACTTCCGTTCTTCACGCCGTCGTCGCAGGCGGACGGCGTGCAAGCATTCTGATCGCACACGCCGCTCGCGCAGTCGGCCGCAAGCGCGCATGCCCTGCCGTCCGCGCACGCGGCGCAGGAGCCGCCACAGTCCGGGTCGCTTTCACTTCCGTTCCGGACGCCGTCCGTACAGGAGGCCGCGATGCAGACGAGCGGCGCGCTGCCGCAGACACCGCTGGCGCAGTCGGACGCGAGGGCACAGATCCTTCCCGCGGCGCAGGCAGCGCACGGGCCGCCGCAGTCCGAGTCGGTCTCGGCGCCGTTGCGGACGCCGTCGTCGCAGGCGGGCGCCTTGCAGACCGAATCGCACACGCCGCTCGCGCAGTCGCCGGCCGCCGCGCATGCAAGGCCGCTCGCGCAGGGCGGGCAGGATCCGCCGCAGTCCGCGTCGGTCTCGTCGCCGTTCTTCGCGCCGTCGGTACACGATGGTGCCAGGCACGTCTTCGCTCCCGCCTCTCCGCCGCACGCGAGGCTTTGGCAGTCGGCACCGCTGCCGCAATGCGCGCCCTGTGAACAACGGACGGAACACGACCCGCCGCAGTCCACGTCGGTCTCGTCGCCGTTGCGGATCTCGTCGTCGCACGCTGGCGCGGCGCATGCACCGGCAAGGCCCTCGGCCACGACCGTGCAGTTCGCGCTCAGACAGTCGGCGTGGGCGAGGCATTCCAGGCCGGTACCGCACCCGCTGCAGGGGCCTCCGCAGTCTGCGTCCGTCTCGAGGCCGTTTCGCCTGCCATCCGCGCATGCGGGCACTTCGCAGACGCTCTGGAAACAGTCGCCTGTCGTGCAGTCCGCAGCCGCGCCGCACGCGCCACCCGCCGCGCACGGTGCGCAGGATCCGCCGCAGTCCAAGTCCGTTTCACCGCCGTTGCGGACGCCGTCGTCGCAGGCCGGCACCGCGCAAACGGCCGACCTGCACGATCCGCTCGTGCAATCCGTTCCGGCAGCGCATCGCCGGTCCGCCGCGCACGGGGCGCACGGTCCGCCGCAGTCCAAGTCCGTTTCACCGCCGTTGCGCACTCCGTCGTCGCACGCGGGCGCCTTGCAGGCATGCGCGTCGCACACACCGCCCGCACAGTCGGAGGGCTCGGCACAGGTCTTTCCGTCGCCGCACGGAGCACAGATTCCTCCGCAGTCCACGTCGGTTTCGCCCGGCTCCTTCGCGCCGTTCGTGCACCCGCCGGGAACGCAGCGCCCCAGAGCGCACACGCCGCTTCTGCAGTCCCGGGCCGCGTCGCACGTCGAACCGTCCCTGCACGCCGGGCAGACGCCGCCGCAGTCCAGATCGGTCTCCGCGCCGTTGTCTACTCCATCCGTACAGGAAGGCGCGGCGCACAGCCCCGACGCGCACACCCCCTCGCGGCAGTCGCCGGGTGCCCGGCAGCGGCGCCGGATGGGGCACGGGGCGCAGGTTCCGCCGCAGTCCGCGTCGCTCTCCGAGCCGTTCTTCACGCCGTCATCGCAGCGGGGCGCGTCGCACACGCCCGCCTGGCACACGCCGCTGCGGCAGTCGCCGCCCGAGCCGCAGGCAAGGCCGCCCGCACACGGAGCGCACGCGCCGCCGCAGTCCACGTCGGCCTCGTCGTCGCCCTTCGCGCCGTTGCCGCAGCTCGCCGCAAGGCAGAAGCCGTCCGTGCACAGCGTGCTCGCGCAGTCCGTCGCACCGTCGCAGACGGCGCCCGTGTCGCAAGGCGTGCAGGATCCTCCGCAGTCCACGTCGGTTTCGTCTCCGTTGCGGGCACCGTCCAGGCACGAGGCAGCGGCGCACCTGCCCGCGCGGCAGCGATCGTCGGCGCAGTCGCGATTGGCACGGCAGACGCGGTCCGCGGTGCAGGGCGCGCACGCGGGGCCGCCGCAGTCGAGGTCCGTCTCGTCGCCGTCCGAGCTCCCGTCGGTGCATGCCGGAGGCACGCAGCGGCCCGCCTGGCAGATGCCGCTCGTGCAGTCGGCGCCGGCCGCGCAGCCCCGGCCGTTCGGGCAGGCGTCGCATGGACCGCCGCAGTCGATGCCCGTTTCCTCGCCGTCTTTTATTCCATCGGTACAATGAGCAGGGACGCAGCCGCGCACTCCGCAGGACTGGCTTGCGCAATCGCCGGGCCTGACGCAACGCGCGCCGACCGCGCACGGCCTGCAGACAAGGCCGCCGCAGTCCATGTCCGTTTCACTGCCGTTGCGCACACCGTCGTCGCAGCGCGGCGTGACGCACACGAGCGACAGGCAGTTGCCGCTCGCACAGTCGACGTTGCCGCCGCACGCGAAGCCGTCCCTGCAGGGCTTGCAGGGTCCTCCGCAGTCCACGTCGGTTTCACTGGCGTCCGTCGTGCCGTCGGCGCACGCGGCGGGAGCGCACAGACCGCGCGCGCAGACCGCGGTCGAGCAGTCGCCGTCCGCGCCGCAGTGCCCGGATTCCGGGCATTTCGAGCAGTCGGGCCCGCCGCAGTCCGCGTCGGTTTCACGTCCGTTCTTCGCGTGGTCGTCGCAGACAGGAAACGCGCAGCGGCCCTCGGCGCACACGTCGCTGTCGCAGTCGCCGATGGCCGCGCAGAGCCGGCCGGGAGCGCAGCGCTGGCAGGAGTTCCTGCCGCCGCAATCGACGTCGGTTTCCTCGCCGTTTCTCACCCCGTCGTTGCACGCGGGAGCAGCGCAGACGCCGCTCGTGCAGACGCCGCTTGCGCAGTCTGCACGTGCATCGCAACCGGCGCCGGGCGCACAGGGAAGGCACGAGCCGCCGCAGTCGTCGCCCGTTTCGTCGCCGTCGAGCCTGCCGTCCCTGCAAGTGGCCGGGAGGCAGTAGCCCGATTGGCAGATGCCGCTCCTGCAATCCGTGTGGATTGCGCACACCTTCTTGTCGGCACAACGGTCGCACTCGCCGCCGCAGTCCACGTCGGTTTCGTCGCCGTCGAGCTGCCCGTCGAGGCAATGGGCGGCAAGGCATCTTCCGGCAAGGCAGCTCTGCGTGTCGCAGTCGTTGTGTCCGCGGCAGCTTTTTCCCGCCTCGCAGGGCTGGCAGCGGCCGCCGCAGTCCACGTCGGTTTCCTGCGGGCCCAGAGTGCGATCCTCGCAGAGGTCGCAGCCTTTGTCGTCGACCAGAATGTTTCCGTCGCGCCCGGGTTTCGAAATCGGGCAGGCGTCCTGATTGTCCGCAAAGCCGTCGCCGTCGGTGTCGGGACTGGCCGGATTCGTGCCGATCGCGGATTCGAGTGCGTCGGGCACGCCATCGTGATCGGCATCGACTCGCAGGTCGACGGCCTCGGACACGAGGCCGAGCGCGCGGATTTTCAGCTTGCCGTCGGTCGCGCCGGCCGGCACCCGGAAGACGAGTCGGTTCTTCGCTGCGGATTCCGGCAAGGCGCTGGCGGCCCCGAGCACGACTGCATTGTCCGCGGCGGATGCAGAGAAAAACCGTCCTGCGACGGTGACCGCGTCGTCGGGTGAGGCCACTTGCCCGGTATACCAGTAGCCTGCGGCCTGCGGTGCCTCTACCGACGCGATCTGCGGCGAGCGATCCGTCGGCACGACGAGCACGCGAACGGTCTGTTCGGTGACGGGCTTCCCATTGGACGATGCCTTGGCGACGACGGTCCACCGGCGCGGATTGCCCACCGCGGGAAGCGACATCCTGGCCTCGAAAGGAAGCGTGGCGCTGGAAGCACCGTTGACAGCGGCACCGGTTTCGTCCGTGACCGTTACCGACGCATTGTCCACATCTGCGTCGACCTCGTCGACCCGGATGACGACCGAGCGCTCGCCCAGCGAGAGAAGAAGCCCGGGACGGTCGCCGGCCAGGTCGTCGGCAGCGAAGCCGAAGCCTGCCTCGTTCTCTCCGGTGGTCGGCACGCTCTCGTCCGGGGCCGCGACGCGCACGAGCACCGCGCCGACCGCGGCGAGCTGGGCGCGCGATTCCGGGGGAAGCGCCGCCGCCCCGAGCACGAGGACGAGCGGCTGTGCGTTCGCGCGCGAACGCGGGCCCATCAGTTCGTCGCGGGCGATTTCGATACCGCGAGTGAGCGAGCCCGAGCCTTGACCGGCCTTGCCTTCGAGCGTCGAGAGAATCGGCGCAAGCGGAGCGAAATCCGAGGTCAAAGGCACCGCAAGCACGGCGTCCTGCTGGACTGTCACCAGCGCGAGCTGCGGAACATCGACCTGCCCGCCCAGCACGCGCAGGAAAGCGCGCACGGTGGCGACGCGCTCGCGCATCTGGTCGATGGTGGCAGGTGCCGATCCGTCGAGCACGATCGCGATGTCGTGCGCGCCGGCCGACAGCACGGCCCCGTCGACCGGAGTCGCGAGGAGCGGACGCTTGTCGTCCGGGCAGCCCGAAAGCGCCAGGACAAGCAGTGCCGGATATGCGAGGCGTGGCAAAGGGGGGGAAGACATCGTCGTCACTCCTCCGAAATGGGTCGGGTCCGATAACGAAGGAAGAGCACGATGTCGGAAACGACGGGCTTTCTCGCGTCCGGAAGTCCCTCGCCGGCAATCCAGGCATTGCCTGCGTCGCCGCCGTCGATCCACAGCGGGACGACGATCTTCCAGTCGGGCGCCGCGAGGCTGCGATCGCGCGCGAAGAACTGCCAGCAGGCGTCCTGCGGCGCTCCGCCGCTCTCCGACGAGTCGACGCAGGCCGCGAGATTCGTCGAGCGGGTGTAGTACGTCGGCGGTCGCGACTCCTGCCCGAAGCGGCTCTGCGGCGCATATCCCACAACCATGGAGCGGATCAGGTAGTCGAGCACGGGAGCGGTTCCGAGTTCGACGGTCGTGGGCTCGGGATGGCAGGCGCGCAGCCAGTCGATGCTGCCGCGGGCCAGCTCGTAACGGATCGTGTGCGCCGCGGGATCGAGGTTGTCCCCTGTGAAATTCACCGCGACATTGCCCACGCTCGCGTGGCCGCTGCCGTCGGCGTTGGGGTCCCAGTCGAGCGTGTGGTTGCACTCGAGCGGGTTCACCATCCAGCGCTTCGCGCCCGCTTCGCCCGCCTCCTGGAGCCAGATCGCGAACGGAAGCTCGACTTGATCGACCGTGTGCGTCCCGACGATGCGACGCTTCAGGAACGGCGGTTCCGTAATCACGTTGTGGAACTGCTGCCCCTTGGTGACCACCGAGCCTGTCGTCGGGTCGACCACGTCGTGAAGCGTCGGGAACAGCGTGTCGCGCAGTGAAACCCGCATGACGGAGAGGTTGTTGAAAGCGTCGCAGTCGATGGCCTCGCGCCCGCAGTAGTCGCGCGCGGCACTGTCGAGCTGCCTGACGACCTCCTGCAGATCCTCGACGGTGATGGCCCGATAGACGTCGCTGACCAGCGCACTGCGCTGCGCGTTGGAGAGGTTGTAGCGGTGCGCGAAGGCCATGACGGTGCGGTACGCGACGTCCAGCGCCTGGCGGAAGGTATCCGCCGACTTCGCGACCAGGTAGTTGCCGACCAGCACGCTTCCGCTCTCGCGGCCGATCAGGTGGTCCACGAGGAAGCCGAGGCTCTCGGCGCGCCCGTCCGCCGCCGCCTGCGCCGCGAGCTGCACCTGCGCCACCTGCGCGTACATGCCCATCAGCTCCAGCAGTTTCGCCTGGTATTCGCCGCGGAGGTTCTTGACGTCAATCAGCATGTCTTCGAGCTCGCGCTTGTCGGCGAGCTTGTCCATGTCGTTGTCGTGCGCGCGGTTGAGCGGCTCGATGGCCATCGCGATCGCCGTGGCTGCCGTTTCGAGCACGTTGAGGACGATGGTTCCGACGTCTTTGAGAGCGGCCGTCATTCCCGCGGTGACCACGTTCCCCGGACAGTCGGTGCCGTTGGCCAGGCCCAGAATAATGTTGCAGTGCGGAATCTTCACGATTTCGCTGGCCGAATCCAGAATGTGCCCGACGATCGAGGCCGCGATCCCCAGTGCGCCCGACGCCGCCTCGAGACCGGTAATGGTCCTGTTCCAGTCCGTGAAAGAGTCCTGCTTGGCCTTGACGAGGGCGGTCATGTTGCGCAGTCTCGCCAGGGAATTCGCCACCTCGTTGTCGAGGTTCTTAATGTCGAGGGTCAATGCCTGCTTCTGGACGAGCAGCGCCCCCATTTCGCCGCCGACGCAGGCGCGCTGCGCACCGTCCAGCTTGATCATCTGCATGCTGTCGTTCCAGGGGCATGCCACGTCGCTCGCACCGTCGATGGTGAACACGCCGGAGTCGGTGAAGTACTGCGTCACCTCGCCGCAGACGTCGCCGAGACCGACCGTGTTCGCGCTCTCGCACCGCGGCTCGCCGGAACACGTCGAGCCGCTCCATTTGCCGCCCTTCGCGCGGCACTGGCGCTCGGTCATCGTGCCCGCGATGTGGGCGGACTGGATGGCCGCCTTGAGCTGCGCGCAGATGTTGACCGGAGCCCCCGGCGGCCCGCACAACCCCTGAATCGTGTCGTCGTAGGCTCCGAGCGCGTCCGCAATGCTTCTCTCGAACGTGTCCACGTCGGCGAGCGAAGCCTTGAGGTTTTCCACCGCCTGGCCGATCTCGGTCTGCGCCTGGCCCAGCAGCCCGCCGCTGCCGTCGTCGCCCGCAAGGGTGCGCCGGTAGTTCTGCCAGTTCGACACGTCCAGACTCGCGTTCTCGAAGAACACCGCGTTGGCGCTGATTCCGAGCGGATTCTTGTTCTCGTCGAGCTGGAGCAGGATGCTCTGCATGCGCTGCAGAAGCTTCTCTCCGACGCCGTCGTAGGTGAAGTTCGGGCCCGCCCACTGCCTCTGGAGTGCGAGCAGGTACACGTTCACGAGGTACTCGAGCTGGGCGAGGTGGCGCGCGAGCGGACGGGTCGACAATCCCGAGGCTTCGAGGACGCGCCGTCGCAGGTCGACGAGCTGCTGCAGGGCATTGAGCCGGTCCGTCAGAATCGCCTCCATCTGCTGCATCCACAGGCTCCCGCCGCCCAGGAAGCGCTCCACGGGCCACCCGTACATGACCCTCGTCGGCGCGGTGCCCACCATGTTCACCAGCAGTTCATCGTACCTCTGCACGGCGGATTCGAGCTTCTCCGCCTTGAACGACAGCGCCGCTCCCCTGCCGAAGGGATTCACGCGGTTCTTGTACAGTGCGAAGAACGCGTCGGACAGGTCGTGGTCCGCCTGGAACTTGCGCGCCTGCGCGAGCTCCTGGTCGAAACGGTTGTGTTCGTGCAGGGCGAGCAGGGCGGCACTCCGCCCTTCTCCGCAGTCGGAGGTCGCGAGCACCGCCGAGCAGAAGAGCTGGTGGTTGCCTCCGTCCGTCGTCGCAAACGCCGGCGTCCAGCCGGTCACGATCGCCCTGCGATGGAGCGCGAGCCCGCACCGCGCAGCCTTCTCGTCGACGCAGCCCGGCGTGGGCGTCGAACCCGGACCGAGCTCGGTATCCGTTCCGCAGATGGTGATGCGCCCCGCAAGGAAGTCGTAGATGGTGAGCGAATCGCGCGACGGCGGCGCCCAGCCCGTGTCGGTCGAGCCGTCCGACGCACCGTCGCTCGTCGAGCCCAGCGCCAGCAGCGCGTCGGCGATCTGGTCCTCGAACGACACGAGATCCGGGAAGATGGGCGTGCCTCCCGAGGCGAGCCCGTTCATGTAGCCCGTGAAGCCGGTCCGGGATGCGAAACGGACCTTTGCCGTGCTTCCGTCCGTGACCCCGTCGCAGGCCGCCGCAATTTCCTTGTCCAGCTCGGCGGCCACCGCGTTCCCGGCGGGAAACGAAACCGTCGCCGGCGAACCCGCCGGGAGCAGCGCGCCCGACGCGAAATCGGCCTCGTCGTGTGCCGTCTGGCCCAGCAGGAAGCTGCCGTCGAGGGTCAATTCGTTCGCTTCCGGCACAAGCCCGCTCAACGCCTCCCGGTAGATGCCGAAGAAGCGGCGGCCCGCATTGTCGTAGGTTCCGAAGAGCTGCACCAGCCGACGGATGCGACGTCCGAAGACGTTGTGCGCGCTCAGATTCGTGCTGCTTCCCGTGGACGGGCACACTCCGTTTTCGTCCACGCAGAAGTCCGCCGGCAGGTCCACGAGCCAAAGAAGACGCATCCACCCGAGCTGGGGCGAGTAGAGCCCGCGCAGAGGAATCTCGTTGGCGCCCGTCGGTGCGGTCGTGTCGGCGAAGGCGAGCGTCTCGTTGCCGTGGACCAGGCCTTTCACCACGTACCCCGCGGAAAGGTCGGTGAAGTCGTTGGAAGTCGCCTGGATTCCCTCGTCCGCGAGGAGCTGCAGCCAGGTCTTCTGTTCGGGCTGGATGCGCAGCCGCATCGCGAGGTTGAGCGGCATCGACGGCGCGAGCGCGTTGTCGATGCCACCGAGCGTCACCTGGAACGTGCCCGTGTACTCGCCCGAGGGAGTAGTCTTTTCATAGAGCACCTGGAAGGCGTCCGAGCCGCCGTTCTCGAAGATCGCGCGCACGTTCGCCGTATACCTGCCGGGAGTGAGGTGGCTCGCCGCGACGACGTCGAGTCGCACCGGCATGCTCGGATTCCCGACGGCGAACACGGTTCCGAACGGCGCGACCGGCGTCACGAAGTGCTTGTCGTCGCCGACGATGCAGTCGCCGCGATCCTCGACGGACCATTGCGCCGGGTCCTTGCGGCACTTGGGATCGTCCTTGAGGTTGTACATGACCTCGAGCCGGTAGCCGAAACTGACCGACGGGTTCGTCGCCACCTGCCGCTTGGTGATGAGGTCCATGATGAGCACCGCCGCCGACGAGTCCGTCTGGACGTCGGTGAGCCTCACCGCGGGCTGCGCGAAGAGGAGCGCGTAGTTCTTCGGAATGAACACGAAGCCCGGCGCGGCATTGGGCGACGGCAGCGTGCGACATCGGTTGTTGTCGGTGCAGTACCAGTCGGAGCCGGGGCAGTCGATGCTGCGGTAGCACAGCGGTGCGCATTGGCCGAGGAAGCAGTACGCGCCCGAGGGACAATCCCGATCCACCTGACAGGTGGTTTGCGTCAGATCGACAGGAACGCAACTGCCCTTGTCGTAGTCGCACGTCGTCACGGGCTGCGCGCATTGCCGATCGATGTCCGCGAAACCCATTTCGCGGCTCGCCACGAGCCCGCAGACGCGCTCGCAGACGCTGCGATCCGTGTCGCAGTGGAGGCCACCGCCGCAGTCCGCGTCGATGGTGCAGAAGACGAGATCGTCGGCAGGACACGTGCCGGTCGTCGCGTCGCACGCCGGCTCGTCGAGCAGGGCCTGGACGCACAGGTCCATGTCGAACACGTCGAACAGCCCGTCTCCGTTCTGGTCCAGGAGCTTGTTTAGGTTCGCTTCGAGCGAGCATTGGTCGTTGGTGCCGAGCACCGGCTGGCGTCCCGTCAGGAAATCCGTGATGCAAAGGTCTGCAAGGTTCAAATCGACGCGGAAGCGCGATGCTATGCAGTAGCGGCGTCCATCGCCAGCGGCGGTCGTGCAGGTTTCGCCGAGCGAGCAGAGTGACTCGACGGCGGTCCCGGTGGGCGACTCGCAGGGAATCTCGCAGTGGCGGCTGCGGGGGTCGCCGGCGACGAGCTGCACGCACTTCGTCGCATAGGCGTTGTGCGCGCACTGGGCGTCGGTGCCGCAGGCGGCGCCTGTGCCGCCGGCGGACGTGCACTGGTTGGGGACGCTCGTCGCGGGGTTGTCGGCGCGTGCGACGGAGGCAAACAGAATCGCGGCGAGGATGCTCCCCGCCATGCGGGAAGCACAAGGAGCCGGGCATGTCAATGCCCGGACGAGCACGGAGAGCGAATCCGGCAGGACCGCGAGCGCCGGCTTCGCCGGTCCGGGCATTGACATGCCCGGCTCCACGGTGCCCGCAACGGAGCGGCGAGTACAAGCACTCATGGCGCCACCTCCGCGTGGACCGGAATCATGCTGAGCGGCGCGACCGCCAAGTCGGCCTCCGCCGGAGCGAAGAACGGCCTGCGGTCGAGCAGTTCGAGTGTCCGCGGCCCCTCGCCGGTGCGTCGGAAGAAAAGCCTCACCAACGCGCCATCGTCGAGCGTGTGGATATTACCCGAAGAGAATATCAGCAGCCGGAGCATGTTGCCCGGACGCTCCTGCGCGACGAGCTGCTTTTCCGCGGCTACGACGGCGTCGAGCGCCTCGGCGCGCTCAAACGAGAGCCCGGCGCCGAACTGGAACCGGAACTCGGCCAGGCGCGGGGCGGGGCGGTTCGCGGGGCGCTCGTAGCTCAGCGTGAACGCCACTTCACTCGCCGCGGACGCCGGCGGCGACAGCATCAGCACGGGAGCAACGGTTTCGACGGCCGGCGGACGGCCTGCCTCGCCCGGCGCTCCGTGATTGCGCTCGGGGAGAGCCGGCGCTGACTCCGCGCACGCGCCGAGCGCGAGCGCCAGCGCGGCGGTTGCGGGACCCGGGAGATGGCGGGAGCTGAGCATCGACTTGGTCCTCCGCTACGGCGCGAGCCCGGAGAGGCACCCCGCGTAGCCGTTCCCACACGACGTGTAGCGCCATCCCCCGTTGACCTTGTCATTGTAGAGGCAGAGCATCGAGGGATTGTTGTCCCTTGGGAAGTAGTTCGTATAGGCCGGGACCTGGGAACCGGATGCATCGGCGCCCGAGGAGATGACGACTGAGCCGGACGGACAAGAGCAGGTATACGTGTCACCAGACTGCGTGCAGGAAACCCAGGTGAATCTGATGTCGCCGCCACCGGTGCCGGGTGCGTGACCGTTGATCGTGCCGACCTGCACGTTGCCGGAGATGGCCGCGCTCTGGGCGTAGATCGTGCCTGCGCTGTCCATGTACGCCCTGGCGGGACCGCCGCTCGGACCAACGCCGATGGAGCCTTCCGCATAGACATCCCGCGTGTGCAGGCCGCCGGTCCATCCCGTCGGATATCCACTGTCAGGGTCTTTCCCCGCGGAGCCGACGTTGCCGCCGACCGTCACGCCGGCCAGCGTCGCCGCCCCGCTGACCTGGAACGCGCCGACCGTGAGCGTGCCCGGGACGTTGAAGTCGCCGGCGACGCCGCTCATCGTGACGCTGCCCGGAAGGGAGACTCCGCCGGTCACGACCAGCGGACCGTTGATGGTGGCGCCGGCAGTGCCGACCGTCAGTCCGGAGAGATTCGCCGAGTGCGCGCTGACGGTTGCCGGCACGACCAGGTTGCCGTCGAGCGCGATGTCGCCCGCGACGTTCGCACCGCCCGCCGTCACGGTCAGGGGACCGCCGGACGTCAGCGTCTTGGCAACCGAGAGGTTTCCGGCGTAGTCGGAGTCCCCGACCACGTGGACGCCGCCGCCGGCAACCGTCGTCGCCCCGCCGACGCTCAGCGTGCCGCTGATGGCGCCGGGTCCTTGCGCCGCCGCACCGGAGAGCCCCCCGTCGGTCCGCGCATTCACGTTCAGCATTCCCAGAACGGTGGTCGCCCCGTTGATCGACGACGTTCCGGTGACGAGCATTCCGTTGGACTTCACCACCAGGCGCCCCAGCGTCTCGGTGTTCCTCGACTGCAGCAGCAGCCGGTCGAGCACCATCGGAGTGTCGCTGACCCGATCGCGCGCGGACAGGTGCAGAGTCGGTGCGCTCTCGCGCAACGGCGTCCACGTCAGGAAGCCTCCGTTCGCAAAGGGCGCGAACCCAGCCGGGGTTGCGTAGAGGCTGGGCGCGGAGTCGGGCGTGCCGAAGTCGAAATAGCCGGTTCCGAGCTCCTTGCGCAGGAGCATCGCGCGGTCGGCGCTCGCACGGTGGGCGTAGTTCGCCAGACCGGCCACGTCGGAAACGTGCGCCTGCTGCGCCAGCGTCGAATAGGAGCTTTTCAGGGAATACGGCGCCGTTCCGAGCGCGATCGGCCTCTGGCAGTTGTCGGCTCCGCCGATGCAGACCTGGAGCGCAAGGTCCTGGTTTTCCGCCACGACCTGTCCCACATTGCAGTCCATGTGGCGGCCGACCTCCAGATTGACGGCGCTGTAGGAGACGCGCACGTCGTGAAATTCCTCCGAACAGAGCTTTTCGTCGCCGCGTTTGAGCGCGACGACGACGCGGTTGAGGACTCTGTCGCCCAGGGGGAGCTTCCCCTGGGAAACGCGCGCCTGGAACTTGAGGAGTCGCGGCGCCGCCTCGATCTGCACGTTCTCGACCCGGTAGCCGCACGGGAAGTCGCCCGTGCCGTCGCACGAGACCGATTGCGCGCGCGCGGAGCCGGCCGCGAGAACGCTCGCGGCAGCGAAGAGCCAGGAGGCATGGAGCATTGTCTCGTCCCGGGTCATGGCAGGAGCCCCGTCATGCAACCCACTCTCGCGTTGCTGCAGGGTGCCGGGTAGTACGCGGAGCCGACGAAGATTCCCGGCGGGAACGGGTTGGTGGATATGCACTCGGACCAGCCTGGCGAGATGTACATGAAGAGGTTGCCCCCCTGGATCTCGTTGCTGATGGGCGTGTCGCCGGCGTTGCAGGAGCATTCGGTCCGGAAGGTGTAGTGGTAGGGCGGGTTGATTGTCTGCTGGCTCTTGTTCTGGCAGTTGTAGGACCAGTAGAAACGGATCGGGTTGGCGCCGTCGCCGGCGCCGGGCAGCTTCCCGTTGATCGTCTGGACCTGCAGGTTGCCCGTGACGGCGGCGCTTTGCGCGTGGATCGTGCCGGCGTTGTCGATGTATGCAGCGCCGGTCGGGCCTGCGCCGATGGAGCCCTCCGCGTAGAGGTCCCGGGTGTGTATGCCGCCCGTCCATCCGGAGGGATAGCCGCTGGTCGGGTTCTTGCCCGCGGCGCCGATGTTGCCGCTCGCCGTCAACCCGGGAAGCGTCGTCGCGCCGCTCACCTGCAGCGCGCCGGCGGTGAGCGTTCCCGGAACGCTGAAGTTGCCGGACACGCCGCTCATCGCGACGCTGCCCGGCATGACAAGCTGCCCGGTCACGGTGAGCGGTCCGTTGACGGTGGCACCGGTGCCGCCGACCGTGAGGACGTCCACGCTCGCGGTTTGCGCGCTGACGGTCCCCGACGCGATCATGTTGCTGCCGAGCGTCAGGTCGCCGGTGATGCTCGCTCCGCCCGCCCCGCCGGTCAGCGGGCCGCCCGATACGAGCGATCCGGTAAGCGACAAGGCGTCCGCAAAGTCGGAGTCCCCGGCCACGTGGACGCCGCCGCCGGCGACCGTGGTCCCCCGCCCCACGTCCAACGTGCCGCTGAATGTGCCGGGGCCCTGCACCGCCACGCCGAACGGGCTGCCGTCGGTGCGGGCATTCACGTTGAGCATTCCAGAGACGGCGGTCGCCCCGTCGATCGACGACCCACCGGTGACCAGAATGCCGCCCGACTTCACGAGGAGTCGCCCGAGCGTCTCGGTGCGGCTCGATTCGAGAACCAGCCGGCTCAGGGGTGTCGGGGTGTCGCGGACCGGGTCGCGTGCGGCCACGTGCAATGTGGGCGCGTTCTCGCGGCTCGGCCTCCAGGTCAGGAAGCCTCCCTTCGCGAACGGCGCGAAATCGGCGGGATTCGAGTACAGACCCGGCGCGGAGTCGGGTGTGCTGAAGTCGAAGTAGCCGACCCCGAGGTTCTTGCGCGCGAACATCTCCCGGTCGGCGGTTGCGCGGTGCGCGTAGCCTGCCTGGCCGGCGAGGTCGGAGGCGTGCGCCTTCTGCGAGAGGACCGCGAAGGAGCTCTTCAGAGAGTAGGGCGTCGTTCCGAGCGCAATCGGCCTCAGACAATTGTCGGTCCCGCCGATGCACACCTGGAACGCGAGGTTGCGGTTCGCGGCCACGATCTGGTCCAGCTCGCAGTCGACGTTGCGGCCGATCTCAAGGTTGACCGTTCCGTAGGAGACGCGCACCTCGCGGAATTCCTCGGAGCAGAGAGTTTCGTTGCCGCGCTTGAGGACGACAATCACCCGGTGGAAGACGCCGTCACCCGTGGGGAGCTTCGCCTGGGAAACGCGCGCCTGGAACTTGAAGACGGTCGGCGCCGGCTGGATCTTCACGTCCTCGACCTGGTAGCCGCAAGGGACGCTGCCCGCGCCGTCGCACGAAGCCGATTGCGCGCGGGCCTCTGCGGCGCCAAGAAGGGCCATGCACAGAGAAAGGGCCGGCAACGGCAGGACCGAAGGACCGCTCAGGCGAGAGATGACGAGCATCGGCTTCATCCTCCTCTACCACAGCCCCGAGAGGCACCCGACCTTGGCCCAGAACCCGCGGTCGTATTGTCCGGTGTCGATGGATCCGCCCTTGAAACACCAGGAGCCGGTGCCGCATTGCCTGCTCGGACCCAGGAAGAAGTTGTAGTCGGCGACGCCGGCCTGGTAGGTGATCGCCGTGTCGCCGGAATCGCAGGAGCAGGACCCGCTGCCCTGGATCCGGCAGTTCGCCGACCAGTAGAAGCGCAGTCCTCCACCGGGCGCCTTCCCGTTGATTGTCGAGACCTGCAGGTTGCCCGTGAGGTTGACGTTCTGCGCGCGGACCGTGCTGCTGTCGATGGACGCCCTTGCCGGACCGCCGCTCGGGCCGACGCCGACGGAGCCCTCGGCAAGTACGTCGCGTGTGTGTACGCCTCCGGTCCACCCGGAGGGATACCCGCTGCTCGGAGCCTTTCCGGAGGTGCCGATGTTGCCGCTCGCCGCCAGGCTGGGCACCGTCGGCGCCGCACTCATCTCGAGCGCTGCGGCGGTGAGCGTACCCGGGACGTTGAAGTCGCCGGGCACGCCGGCCACCGGGGCGGCACCGGGGAATGAGACCCCTCCGTTCACGGTGAGCGGACCGTTGATCGTCATTCCGGTCGCGCCGACGATCAGCCCGGTGAAGCTCGCGGACGGGGTCGTGAGAGATCCCGTCGCGTTCAGGTTGCCTCCCAGCGTCATGTCGCCGCCGATGCTCGCGCCCCCGGCCCGGACGGTCAGCAGGCCGGTCGAGGTCAGCGCTCCGGTGACCGACACGTTCCCGTCGATGTCGGAGTCTCCGGTCACGTGAATGCCTCCACTGCCAACCGTCGTCGCGCCGCCCACGCTCAACGTGCCGGTGAATCGGCCCGGTCCCTGCACGGCCAGGCCGGAGGGACTGCCGTCGGCCGGCGCTTTCACGTCGAGCATTCCGAAGACCGTGGTCGAGCCGTCGATCGACGATGCTCCGTTGACCTGCAATCCGTTCGCCTTCACGATCAACCGCCCCAGCGTCTCCGTGCTGTTCGATTCAAGCAGCAGCTTGCCTAGCGGAGTCGGAGTGTCGCGGGCCGCGTCTCGCGCGGCGATGTGCATCGTCGGCGCGCTCTCGTGCATGGGCGTCCAGGTCAGGAAGCCTCCGTTCGCAAACGGCGCGAAATCGGCCGGATTCGAGTAGAGGCCGGGCGCGGAGGCAGGCGTGCCGAAGTCGAAGTATCCGGTCCCGTACTCCTTGCGGAAGAGCATGTCGCGGTCTGCGCTCGCGCGGTGCATGTAGTCGGCCTGGCCGGCGATATCGGAGACGTGCGCCTGCTGCGCGAGCAGGGAATACGTGCTCTTGATCGAGTACGGCGTTGCTCCGACTTCGATCGGCCTCAGGCAGTTCTGCATGCCGCCGATGCAGACTTGGAACGCGAGTTCCCGGTTCTCCGCCACCACCCGGTCCAGCTCGCAGTCGACGTTGCGGCCGACCTCCAGGTTGACGGTGCTCTGGGTGATGCGCACGTCGCGGAATTCCTCGGTGCAGAGCGTTTCGCTGCCGCTTTTGAGTGCGACCAGAATCTTCCTGAAGACGCCGTCGGCAATGGGGAGCTTCGCCTGCGAGACGCGCGCCTGGAACTTGAGCAGCGTCGGCGCCCGCTGGATCTGCGCGTTCTCGATCTGGTTTCCGCAGGGGAAGTCGCCCGCGCCGTTGCAGACGACGGATTGCGCGCGGGCGGTGCCGGCCGCGAGAAGGGCCGCGCAGAGAGTAAGGGAGGCAACCGCGGCTCTCATTGCGGGCTCCTGTCGATTCCCCGCGAGTTCCGGCACGGAAAGTCGGAGCGGCGGCCTTTGGCCGCACGTCGGATCGGCGGCTTCCAGCCGCACGTGGCGGGGCGGCCGACGGCCGCACCCGGCGATTGCGTCCCTCGATTCGAGCTCCCCGCAATCCGGCCACAGGCCGGGGACCCGACGTGCGGCCAGGGGCCGCCGCTCCGACTGGACGGACGCGGGGAGCGAGAGGCGGCTCATTGCGCACCTACCAGGGTAATCGTCTGCTGGGCAGCCGTCACGTTCACACCGGGCTTGAATCCGACGTAGTCGGGCGAGTCGAGCACTCCGTCGGGCTTGGCACCGCTCGAGCCCATGTCGACCCAGCAGGCCAGGTCGTAGGTACCGGCGACGAGGGGCTCGTTCATGCCCGTGGTGCCCTTGCCGCTGACCCAGCATTTCCCGCCCTCGGGACAGACGAGCTGGCTCGTCGCGACCACGGGCGTTTCCGTGCGGGGCGGCACGGGCTGCTGGTTGCCTGCGGCGTGGGTCCAGTAGCAGCGGGCCGCGTTGTCTGCGGCGAGGCTTCCGGCCGTCATCTGGATGGACGGCGTGACGGTGGCGACGAAATCCGAGAGTGCGAGTGCCTTCACCAGCTCCTGCCCCGACGTCGTGGTGAGGGTGACCGACATGCCCGGGTTGCCTGCCGTCCAGATCGGGTGTCCTTGGTCGTCCTTGGTTTCGTTGAGGTTGAGCAACGCGTAGAGCTGGTACTCGCCCGCAGGGAAGGCAGCCCGCGGCGCCGCGCTCTGGTCCGCGACGCGGCTGGGCTCGACCAGGCGCACGTCGCCCCCGCGGGCAGGCACCGTGGCCCCGTCCGCCGAGCGTGCCACGACCTTGCCGGTCGTCTTGGAGACGAGCACGGCCCGCAGGGCCAAAGGCGTCGACCCGACTGAGCCGACGCGCAGGGTGACCGCCGTGGCGTCCGCACAGACGACCTGGATGTCGACGACGTTCGCGCTGCCGACCGTTCCGCTGCCGTCGGAAACCGTGCATGCCTGCATGGGCGACAGCGGCTGCTGCGCGACGGTCACCTCGTAGAGGGAGCCCGTCTGGAGCGGTGTGGTGAAGGCGAATGCACCGCTTCTGGTGATCGCGACCTGGTCGGCGCCGCGGTTCGCGAGCTTCAATCCGCTGCCGATGTAGCCGGAAACGGTGCCGCCCACGGTGAAGCTCGTCGCGGAGACCACCTGCGTACACACCACCTGCACCGAGGCATTCGCGCCCCGGATGGTGCCGCTGCCGCCGACGACCTGGCAGTTCTGGTCCGGCAGAATCGGCTGCATCGCAACGGTGACCGAGAAGGAAGCAGCGTCGAGAAGCCGCGTATTGAAGCTCTGCGTGCCGTCGGCCGCAATCGCGAGCGTTTCGCTTCCACTCAGCGACAGCGACATATTCTGTCCCCGGAGGCCGGTCGTGGTCGCCGACACCACGTAGGTCGCCCGCGACGTGCAGAGCACGGAGAGGCTCACGTCCTGATTGGGCATGGTCCCTGCGGGGCTGCCGACGGCGCACGATGTGCCGAGGGTCGACGGACCGGAGGCAATCGTGATCGCGTACTCGCGCCCCGGCGCGACCTTCTGCGCGAACGAGAAGGCTCCATTGGCGTTTCGCGTGATCGAGTCCTGCGTGGCGGAGTTGACGAGCGTGATGGAATCGCCGGCGGGCAGGCCGCTGAGCGTTCCGCCCAGGACGCGGGGCACGACGACTTCGCATTGCAGCACGAGGCTGTTGGAACCGCCCGCCGGCAGTATTCCCTTGGCAGGACTCAGCGTACACGTTTCAGTCGGGGCCCGCGGCTCGCCTCCGATGGACGCAACCCACGCCGAGCCCTCGAGCAGGGGAGCGGCGAAGCGGAACGGGCCGTTCTGCTTCACTTCCAGCTCGAAGCGCCCGCGGGCCGCGACCGCGTTGCCGGCCACGTACTGGTCGGTCGCCAGGCGCAGCAGCGCGCGGTCCCCGGCAATGCCCGTGGCGGTGCCGCCCAATGTGACCACGGGTCCGCAGATGACTTGCGCGGTGGCGCCGCCGGTGGGCATGCGCCCCGACCCGGTGGCCGCGTCCACGGCGCAGAACACTCCGCCCGTCGGCGAAGGCTGCGACACGAGCTTCACGGCGTAGCGCCGCCCCTGACCGATGGCGGTCGCGAAGGTCCCCCGCGGCCGCGATGCCGTGAGCGTCACCTGTTCCGCGCCGTTGGACACGACGACGCTCCCGGCGGAAAGCCCGGAGATCGCCGCGGCGAGCGGGAACGACGGTCCTTGCACGCTTGTGTATCCGCGGTCATGGGCAAAGCCCTTCGGAATGGAGAACTCCAGCGTGCGGAACACGTCGAGGTCGTCGTTGACCTGGTCGAAGGAAACGTCGCCGCCCATCCACTCGTAGCAGAGCTCGGTCCGGTTCTGGTCCAGCTCGACGAGGCAGGCATTGGCGGTCTCGGTGATCGTGCCGTTGGTGAATGCCTGGACGTACGGCGGGACCGCGAACTCCACCTGTGCCGATGCGCCCGTGACGTCCGTGTAGTTGCAGTTGAGAAGGCCCCAGCCGCCGCCGCTCGCCGCTGTGAAATCGACGAGACCCGAGGCCTGACACCCGTTCGCGGTGCAGAAGGCTGCAATCGCGGGCGAGTCCTCGCGGGTGACGTCTCCATAGAAGAGCATGCGTGGCCGTCCCGTGCCCGGCTCGACGGGCTGCGTCGTGCCCTCGTACGAACAGCCGAGGTTCGTGAGAATCGGCGCAATGGCGCTGCGCACCTGCGCCTCGGTGATGACGACCGCGGGGTAGCCGCCGAGCAGGTACTGGCGCAGCGAGTCCGTGAGCCTCGGGCATCCTGCGGCGCCGCTCGCCACGCAGTCGGCCGCCGAGAGGTAGTCGGGGATGTCTCCTCCGTAGCCGAGGTAGAAGGAGCTTCCCGGCGGCCGGTTGCGGCACATGCCGGTGTCGAGCGTGCCGCCGCCTTGCGCCACCGACAGCGCGAGGTCGTTCAAACAGAAGTCCTTGTCGGCCAACCCAAGGCCATTGGCCGCGTAGTCGAGGTTGCGGTAGGGCGATTGGACGAGTCTCGCGCGCAGGGAGGTGATGGGATGCGGCACCTCGAAGACGTATGGGTGGGTCTCCGCCTCGACCCGCGTACGGTTGTCGACGAACACCTTTCCGATGCGGAACCAGTTGCCTCCGTATAGCGCGCCGTCGCTGCCCTCGAACTTGCCCTCGAGCACCAGCTCCGGCGGGATGTTGCGATCGCCGACGCCGTAGGCTCTTATCGTCACGGGCACCGTTTCGCCGAGCGCCACCGTGCGACGGATGCCGCCCGGCAGCTTGTCGTAGATGGTTTCGCTGAGCCCGCCGAAAGAGCCCGGCGCGAAGTCCGGCCAGTCCCAGTCCCGCAGGAGGCACCGGCCGTGCGAGCAGTATTCGAGCGTCGGATCGCACAGGGCGATCGACCGTCCGTCCACGAACGCGAAGCACTCGGTGCGGCACGCGCCGCTCGCGCAGTAGAAGGCATTGGAATCGGGACAGCCTTCCACCGTACGCACCTGGAACGCGCCGTAGTCCTTGATCGCGTCGCGGCACTCCATGCACGTCAGCGTCGTCACGTCGCAGAAGCGGCACGGTCCGTTGAGGCACGTCTGCGTGAAGCACTGCTGATCGCTCGCGCAATCGCTCGAGCACACGAAGCCGAAGCCCGGATTCTCCTGTTTCACCGAAGCAGGCCGCATCGAGCAGCGGCCACCGGCAGACACGCAGGAATAGGCATCCGTCGGGTCGCAGGCGACCATCGTGCAGCGGGAGTTCACACACGCGTGGTACGGCGGGCAGTCCAGATTCGACATGCCGCAGGCGGGAAGCATCGAGGGAATCTGCCCCGCGCGACCGTCCCTCACGAGCCGCTCGAAGCCGATGGCCGCGTCCGAGGCGAAAGCTTCCGGCACGCGGAGTCCGGCCCACAGCTTCACTTCGTCGACGCCTCCATGGAGGGCCATCGTGTACTGCTTGCTCGATGGGTGCAGGAACGCGCCGACCCAGTTGCACGGGTAGTAGCGTTCCTCGCGGACCCACACGAGTCCCTCGATCAGCTCGGGTTTGCCGCCCACGCGCGTGCCTCCCGCGAGGGTCGCGAGAGAGTTGCTGCGCACAAGTTGCGGCCGGGAATGGCTGGTTCCGTAGAGGAGGAGACGCGAGCCTTCGGGGGAGAACACGCCCGCCTGCACGTCGTCGAGCAGCCCCGCGAGATCGACCGCCACCGGCGCCGCGCCCGTCGAGAGGTTCGCGACGAACACGCGGGAATCGTGTCGCCGCTGGCGCGCCGCGAAGGCAGGGGAAGCGGTGCCGGGGTTCCTGCGGTCGAACTTCAGCGTCGCGAGCAGGCCGGGCGTCAGAGGCAACGCGTCGCCGTAGGCGCTCTTCACTTCCACGCGCACGAACGAACCCGACTTGCCGCTGGTCTCGGTCAGCACGAGTTGCCTGCCCATCGCCGCCTCGACGGTCCCCTGCGCCGCGTCGGCAGCGTCGGCGGGCGTCAGGCGCGGCTGGTAGACGCCCGGATCGAACGCGACGTAGAGGTCGTGGATCTCGTTCGGGTAGCAGTCCCTCACGTCCCACACGCCGTCCTGGTTTGCGTCTTCGTCGGTGTCCCGGACATGATCGCGGCTCCGGTCCCAGCAATCCGCACCGTAGCCCGTGGGCGCGAAGCGGACCGTCACGGTGGCGCTCGCGCCTCCCTCGACCGCGCCGGCCGTGTATTGAGTGGAAACCGGGTACGTCGTGCTGCTCCTGTCGTGGAGCACCTGGACCGTTTCCGGCGGGGTCGCACCGGGACGCCCCTGCCGGAAGGCCGCGAGAAGCCTCGCCTCCTCGGTGTTGCCTGCGAGGGAAGGCACCGTCTGCACCGACGAGTCGCGGATGTTCTGCATGACGTCGAGCCTCGTCACGGCGTGCGCCTTGAACATGGTGTCCGAGGAGTCGAAGAGCACGATGCCCCGCGTCCCGCCGGAGCCGCGACCCTTGAGCCACCACCCGTTCTGATGATTGCCGTCCGAGCGCGTGAGCTGCACGGCGCCCAGGCTCTGGCTGGCAATCAATGCGTCATAGTCGAGCTGCGAGACCTTCACGCCGCCGTCCAGCTCCGTGGACACGACGCGCTGGACCGGGTCGAACCCCACGAAGTAGAGTTGGAAGCCTCGGCTCGTGTTGTGGCCGTCGGGCAGGCTGTACACGTTGCTCTCGAAGAGCAGCGCGGAACCGTCGGGCGCCCACCTGGGGCGCCGCGCCTCGATGCCTCGGGCCGTGTCTCCGAAGCGCATCGTCAACTGCCTCGGAGCGGAGCCGTCGAGGTTCGCGATCCAGATCTCGCTGCTGCCGCCTGCGTCGGATGCGTAGGCGATGAGGCCGAGGTTCGGACTCACGTCGACGTCGCGGAACGAGTGGCCGGGGTCGGCGACGACGGGAACGGTCATCAGCGCGCTCGGATCCGTGCGGCGGATGGAGAAGAGCCCGTTCACGCGATCGGCGAACCAGATGCTCTCGGGCGGCCGCCCGCCCATGAAATCGCCTTCCTCGTGGAGGATCACGTCGCTGCCGTTGGCGAAGGCGGGACACACGATCGAGGGCGGAATCGTCGTGAGCAGAACCGAGCCCGCGGCCGACCCGTCGAAGTAGAGCTGCACGTCGCCCGTGACGGCGTTGAGCGCGAAACCGACGTGGTGCCACGTGCGCAGCGCGAGCCCTGCTGCCAGGCTCGTGCGCGCCGCGCGGTGGCCCGATGCGAGATCGCCGACGAAGAAGGACACTTCCGCCGTGCCGTCCTGCGCGAAGTCGGTCACGAGACCGAAGTGCGTGCGCTCGTCGGGACCGTTGTGGCTGAACAGAATCTGCGGTTCGCCGGCGGTCTCGGTGGACGTGTTGCCTTCCGTGTAGAACCACATCGCGTAGGAGAAGCTCTGGCCCGAGGCGACGAGCGGGTCGAGCACCTGCACCGGCAGCTCGAGGTGATGACCGGAGCCGTCCAGGTATGCGCCGTCGCGCACGACGCCCTCGATGCGCCCGGCGCTCGCGACCCGGCCCGACTGGAGCGCCGAGAGCCGCGCCGTGACTCTCGCCCTCTGCTGCGCGTCGGTTTCCAGCGAGCACACGGGAACCCCGGCGCACAGCGCGTCTCCGTCGAGCACGTTGGAGTACGAGAGCGGTGTCGCATCGCTCTCGAATCCGTACCAGAGCAGCAGCCGCCTGTCCCACTCCTGTACACGGCCGGGCACCGTCACCGGCGGGCCCCACAGCGCCGCGTCCGACAGGTCGCCCTGGCGGCTTTGATCTCCCTGCAGCGGCGCAATTGCGGCGGTCATCTGCGTCGGATTGGTCGAGAAGGAGACGTTCGCCGCGCCGTCGCCGATGCGCTGGAAAACCAGCTCCACGATGGGGCCCGTCGGAACCGGGTCGGAGGACGCCATGTCGTACACGGTGAGCCGCAGCACGCCCGTCGACGTGTGCCCCACCGCGAGCCTCTTGCCGAAGCCTGTCAGGTTCGGAAGCGGCCTCGCGTCCTGCAACAGAAGGTTGAGGCGATCATATTCTATGCGCAGATCAAGCACTCGCGCCGGCACGGGCGAGTAGTCGTAGACGACGTTGACGAGCGCCTGCTGGTCGTCGACGGACTTCAGCTCCAAGTGGAACGCGGTGCAGGCAGTTGCACACGTGCGCGAGAGGCAGAGCGGAAGCATCGCGGCGGGGTCCAGCGAGCAGGCGTGACGGAAGTCGCAGTCGGCGTCGGTCTGACAGGCGCCGCCCGCCGGCGCTCCGGCACGTCCGGCGTAGTTCCTGATCCACTGCGGAATGCCGTCTCCGCCGTCGGCGCAGTTCGCGGCGTCGCGCACGGGTGCCGCGCGGCACACGAGGTCGGGACAGGTGGGCGGCCTTGCGGCCTCGGGCGCGGCGCAGTCGCCGGCGGAGCACGCGGGCGTGCTCAGGCAGAGCGCTCCCGGACATAGAGCCGCCGGCATCACGACGTTGCCGTTGTCGCGGTAGCAGATTTCCGTGCCGCGGCCGGCGTCCGCGTATTCCAGCCTGGCCAGTTCGAGATCGCGGCGGCCGACGGGAGGCACTCCGTCCTTCTCCCATAAGTCTTTCACCGCTCCGCAGGTGCGGCGGCACACCTGGACGTTGTCGGCCGGGCCTGCGTCGCAGGCGTCCCCGCAGTCGAGCCATGCGGACAGTTCGTCGATCTCCGCGAGCGTGAGCGGCCGCGCGAAGGCAAGAGACGGCGCCAGAAGCAGGAGCGGCACAAGGACGCGGCTCATGGCTGCGCCTCCGCCTCGACGGTGAGCGGCGAGTCCCATGCCTCCGCCTGCAGCGCCGCGTCGGCCTCGAGGGGCGCGAGAGTCTGCTCGCGGCGCACGAGCCGGAACTTCACGCTGCGGTATTCCGGTCCGCCTGTGCCGGGAGGCCGCACGAAGCGCAGCGTGAGCCAGCGTCCCGGTTCGATGGGCAATGCCTTGTCCAGGGAGAAGACGAGGAACTGGGTGCTGCCGTCGGCGAGCCTGAAATACGGCAGATTCGAGCCGGCGAAACGGTGGAGGCGCTTGCCTGCCACCTGAAGCGGCGGACCCAGCTCGACGGCGTCGAGCTGCATCGCGGGCTCGACGGCGACGCGCAGGTCGGCGATGCGCGGCGCAGCCCCGGCGGCGGTGGACTCGATGGCGACCGTGGCACGCGAGATCTCGCCGAGCACGAGCGTCTGGTCGACGCGCACGAGGCGAAGCTTGCAGGACCTGCACGTCGTGTCGGTGTCGCACGGACCGCACGTGCCGCCGCACCCGTCGGAGTCGCTGCAGCCTCTTCCGTCGCACTGCGGCGTGCAGACGCAGTGTCCCTGCCGGCACTCACCGGCGCCAGGGCAGACGCCGCACGAACGGCCGCACACCTCGCCGCACTGCGCGCCGGCGGACTCGCAGGTGTCGATGCAGGCCGGCGAATGAGGAACCCCCGGCGGCGCGCAGGCGAGCGGGGCCAGACACAGCAAGACCGCCGGGACAAGACATGACCGCGAGGCTCCACGCATTGGACATACCCATTGGCACTCTTTGTCCAAGCGCTGCGACCGCTCGGACGAGGGGCGCTCTGCGGGTGCCAGCACGCTCCCCGGGGCTTCTTCGGTGGTGCGGATCTTTTCCACTCGCGACCTCCGGGCAGGAGCGGTACCCATGCGCCAACGTCAGCCCAGTCGTCGCTTCTGTCCAAAAAAAGACCTGCCGGGGCGCGCGCCCCGCCCCGAAAGCGACACGCAACGCCTCGCAGGAATGCTAGTGATTACGGGATGTTAGGGCCTCACTCAAGAATGCTTGACTGGGGGCGCGGGCGGGGCTCGCGGTGGGGGCGCCCCGCGCCCCCGCCCGGCCGCAGTCCCGTCGCAGGGCGGCGGCGGGGTCGGTGAGACGAGGCGAGGGCAGGCGTCCGGCCGCAAGGCGACACTTTGACGGTTCGGAGAAACGCCAGCCGGTCCGGCGTGTAGCCGGGACTGTTGCGGCCTCTTGCGACCGGCAAGCGGGGCACGCGGCCCAGCGGCTTTTTCGCAACGATCCGCGGGAAGGCTGAGCCGGGGGCGGAAACCCGCTCATTCCGAGCGAAAGGCGAGCAGCGCGAGCCTGGAGTCGAGGAACCGGACGCCCTTCGACTCCGGGCTCGCGCTGCTCGCCCTTCGCTCAGGGTGAGCGGTTGAATGCATGCCTATCAAGTTGACACACTTGGCGGGAGGAGCAGAAGCCCCGTCGTCCATCGTTACGCTTTCGCCCGTCAGCCGCACGCCGCCACCCGCGTCGCGCAGCACCCCTGCGTCGGGTGCGCC
>Ga0172369_10000860_pt1 | contig 45003 bp, 38 predicted proteins | sample LakKiv25m_FD_114539 | JGI IMG/M metagenome (GOLD analysis project Ga0172369, IMG submission 114539) | Freshwater microbial communities from Kabuno Bay, South-Kivu, Congo - kab_022012_11.25m | ecosystem: Environmental > Aquatic > Freshwater > Lake | place: Democratic Republic of the Congo...
CACCAAATTCTTTAATGAGTCGGCTCAGACTGTGTTTGAACCAGATTTCCCCTGAACTGAGACTCCTTACCATGACTATTGCAGCCTGAGTTCCTGAACTTCCGCCCATTGCCATAACGATTGGTATAAAAAATGTTGCAATATAAAATTGTTCGATAATATTTTCGTAAGATGAAAGCAGGATCGCGTTAAAGAATTCCAATACCAGTGCCATAGCGAGCCAGGGAAGCCTGATTCTGGAAATTCTGAATACAGAATAATTTGGTTCCTGTTCTTCAGAAAGTCCCGCAATTTTCTGAATATCTTCCGTTGCCTCTTCATTAATAACATCAACAATATCATCGATTGTAATTCTTCCAAGCATTATACGGTTTTCATCAACAACAGGAAGGGAGACGAGATCGTATTTCTCCATTATACGGGCGACCTCTTCCTGATCTGCGGTAGGAGAGACGAAAATCAGGTCTTCCGACATAATTGTGTTAACTTTGGTTTTAAGAGGTTTGATCAGCAATAATTTTAGCTGGACAAACCCAAGCAGCCTACCCGCATCATCAATAACATAAACCTGATAGATGTGCTCAAATTCCTCTGCATTTTTTCTTACTTCCCGAATAGCATCTTTTATTGTAGAATCCTTATGCACATATACAAAATCGCTGCTCATGATACCGCCGGCGGAATCCTCCGGATATTTCATGAGTTCTTTAAATTCTTCAGAATCTTCTTTGTCAATTTTGCTGAGGACTTCTTCGGCAACCTCTTCAGGCAGGTCGCCCATAATATCTACTGCATCGTCACTATCTAATTCATCAACAATGTCACTGATTTTTTCGCTGTTAAGCTCACCCAGAATATCAGATCGGAAATTATCATCAAGGTGAACGACGACTTCCGAAGCAGTTTCGTTATCGAGCAGATTAAATATGAAGGTAGCGTCTTCAAGATTGAGGTGATTTAGGATTTCAGCAACATCGGCAGGGTGCAAATCGGCAAGCAGATTAAGAATACTCTGACTATCTTGATTTTCAATCAGGATAGAAACATTTTCGAGTAATTCCTTGTCAACTTTGATAAGTTCTTTAATGGTAAGATTGTTGTTCTCGGTCATATTGCAGTCCCTGCAGAAATCTGGTTAATATGATCAGTTGGTTTATACCGAGCTCTTCCGGTCTTAATTGGAGATTAACACCGCTATCGGATAGATCGATGTTCCCAAATATACCATTCTTAAGAGAATTTTTTAGTGTTTTTCTTTTAGATTGAAAAATTGTTTTAACAAGTTTTTTGAATAATTCATGATCAAGTTTAAGTTCTGACCTTGAATTTCTCTTAAGCAGGATCAATGCAGAGTTCACGGAGGGCATTGGTTCAAATACTGTGTTTGGTATCTTAAAAAGATATTCGATATCAAAGTAAAACTTTGTCAAAGTCTGAAGCGCTGTTGTCCTGTCATCAATGTTTGCGAATTTGCGGGCAACTTCATCCTGTACCATAAAAACTGCCGCTGCAATTAGTTTGTGATTATCCGCTATTTTGAAAAAAATTTCTTTTGTGATATTGTACGGAAGGTTGCCAGCCAGAAATAAATTATCCATTCCAATGGATTCCAGGTCAAATTTCAGAAAATCTTCGTTAAATATTTTTAGTTCCGGGAAGGTCGTTTGAAGGGTTGCAGAGAGTTCCTTATCAATTTCGATTGCAGTTAAATTAATACCTGATCTTATTAATTCACCAGTAATGGCGCCTCTGCCGGGTCCAATCTCTATAACCGATTTACCGCATTTTGAAATTATCTCAGTCACGATCTTGCGGATTGTGTTTTGATCTTTCAGAAAATTCTGTGAATAACGCCCTAAAGCTGTTCTATTTTTCAAAACTTAAAATTTATTTTGCAATTGTAAAAACGGAATACTAATTTAAGATTATTCAAATACTTCAGAAAAACATCCGGGACTAAATATGAAAGATTATCTTATCAGCGTTGATCTGGGCGGCACCAAAATCCTTAGCGCATTAATTGACAAAAATAATTCAATCATACACCGCGACAAGCGTACCACTGTTATATCGGAAGGAGAAGAAAAAATAGTTAAGGATATCGCTTATTCCATTCAGGATATTCTCACAGCTCAAAATCTGACTTCAGATGATATAAAAGGAATTTCACTCGGTGTTCCCGGGACAGTAAATCCGCACACAGGGGTCATTGGTAATGCCCCAAATCTGGGAGTGACAAATTTTAATATCAAAGAAGCACTAAGACAGTATTTTAATATCCCGATATATATTGAGAATGACGTAAATCTGGGTGCACTGGGCATAAAGAAATTTGAATATCATAATCAGGTTGCCAATATGCTTGTCATTTTTATAGGCACAGGGATTGGAGGCGCTTTGATTTTCGATGGAAAACTTTACCGTGGCAGTTCGTTTTTTGCAGGTGAAATTGGACATATGAAGGTGAATCCATCAGGCAAACTTTCTTCGAAGTCACAATCCTTAACATTTGAGGGTTTGGCGAGCAGGACTGCTATTGTAAATAATATCCTGAGTGAACTAAAAAATAATAAAAAGAGTGAACTCTACAGTTTTCATGACTCAAATAAAAAAATAAAGAGTAAAGATCTCTCCAATGCTTTGAGTAAGAAGGATAAACTTGTAATCAAACATATTCACAGGGCTGGAAAAGTTACTGGAACCGTGCTTGGCAGTCTCGTAACCCTGCTCAATTTTGATACGATTGTACTCGGAGGAGGAGTGATGGAAGCAATGGGATCCGAGATTCTGCCGGTAATCGAGAAATCATTTTACAAGGCGGTGTTAAAAGAGCCTGGCGAAACAATCAAATTTGCCACAACTGTTTTAGGCGATGATGCCGCTCTCTACGGAGGAATCGCACTTGAGGAGGAATTCAGGGCTTCACAGTCCTGAGAATTCAGCCTCAATTTTTTCAAGTTCTTCAGTAAACTGAGTCCAGGAAGCGAATTTTATTTCAAGTTCAGCCTTATATTTTTCGTATTCGGCAGAAGCCGATCTTGCTCCTGCCTGATCATCATAGAATCCAGGGCTGGCAAATTTGTCCTCAAGTATCTGAATGTTTTTTTCAAGAACTGCAATCTCTTTTTCAATCCGGCTGATCAGATTCTTTAGATTCTTTGTTCTGTTATATCTTTCCTGACGTAATTCAGCCTCAATTCGTTTATTGTCTTTTCCAGGTTTGGGTTGCTTTGCGATTGGCTCAGTATTCTTTGGGATAATTTTTATATCCTCATCCTTTTTCTTTTCCAGAAAATAATCGATGCCGCCCGGGTAAATTTTTACTGACCGTTTTCTGAATTCGACTACCTTTGTTATGAGCGGAAGCAGAAAATCAATATCATGGGATACAATAACTGCAGTACCCGGAAATTTTATCAAAGCATTTTGCAGTATCGCTTTTGAAGAAATATCCAGGTGATTAGTGGGCTCATCCAATATGAGGAAGTTCGCTTTGGAAAGAAGCATCCTGGCAAGAGCGACTCTGCTTTTTTCACCTCCGGAAAGAACTCTTATTTTTTTAAGAATGTCATCTCCGTGAAAAAGGAAACTTCCAAGAACAGTCCGTAAAAAGGACTCTTTATAGTCAGGATCGATGTTTGATACTGCTTCAAGTATATTCTCGTCCGGATTAAGCTCTTCGGCAGCTTCCTGAGCATAGTATGATACCAGCGCATTATGACCTCGGATCAGTTTTCCTTTGTCCGGCTCTAATCTGCCCGAAATCAATTTAACGAAAGTGGTTTTTCCGGTTCCGTTTCTGCCTAACAAGGCTACTTTTTCACCTCTTTCAATTTGAAGATCAAGATTATCTAAAACAACATTGTCTCCAAATGATTTGGAAAGACCCTCAACTGTTAACGGAAGGATACCGCTATGAGGAGGATCCGGGAAGCGGATTCTGACAGTCTCAGCATTGTCGGCGTTCTCAATTCTTGAAATTTTTTCAAGCATCTTAATCCGGCTCTGAACCTGTTTGGCTTTTGTCGCTTTATAACGGAATCGTTCAATGAATTTTTCAATATGCTTTATTTCTTTCTGCTGCTGCAATCTGGTACTCTCTAATTGCTCTTCGCGTTCTTCCCGGAAATCAATATACTGCTCGTATGTTCCGTTATAGTAAGATAATTTGTCGTTATAAATCTCAAGGGTTTTATTTGTGACAGAATTCAGAAAGTATGTATCGTGTGAAACGATCAGGTATGCACCTTTATACTCAGTAAGAAAATTTATCAGCCAGCTTAGACTATCGAAATCAAGGTGATTTGTTGGTTCATCGAGAAGTAAAATATCATTTTGACTAAGGAGAATTTTCGCAAGCAGTATTCTCATTCGCCAGCCGCCGGAAAAAGCGAATGAATTTTTTAAAAATTCCTCTTCCTGGAATCCGAGACCTATAAGAATTTCTTCAATATTTGAGTTAATTCTATAGAAATCGAGGGCTTCCTGCAAATGATGTATTTCACCGAGTCTATCTATCAGTTCGGGATACTTTTGATCTGAATGATCAGTGCTCTCAAGTAAACCAATTATTTCTTTTTCCTCAATTTCAAGATCGGAAATATTCGGAAGAGATACCCGGACTTCTTCCTTTAATGGTAATCCCTTTAAACCTGAAAATTCCTGAGGAAGATAACCGATTCTGAGGTTTTTCTTAATCGCGATTTCTCCGGTTTCAGGCTTTTCATTACCAGTTAGGAGCCTCAGCAGAGTCGATTTTCCGGAACCATTTGCACCGACGAGGGCAATATGTTCTCCCGGATTTATTTTGAGGTTAACATTTTCAAAAAGAAAAGTACCGCCATACTGGATAGAAAGATTAATAAGGTCAATCATTCAATTTCAACGGATAAGAGCGAGTTTAGCGGTTGCAACATTTTTGGCGTCGCGGTCATAAGCTACGATAAGATAAATACTCGAGGGCGCCGGTTTGCCTGAAAAATCAGTTCCATTCCAGAAAGCGACTCTTCCGCCTGGTGATTCAAAAGCAGTCACAAGTTTTCCCGAAATTGTGAGGACTTTTATCTGAGCGTCCCGAATCAGTCCATCAATTGTGATATAATTCGAACCATCCGGTTTAAACGGATTAGGATAAATCTCAATTTCACCAAAAGCTTTGAGCGGAGCGGGAAAAGGTGTCTCAATCATCGTCAGCCCCTGATCGGTTGAAACATATACTATACCGGAATTAGGATCGATTGCAATATCATTAATGAGATCAGAGGGCAGGGGACTATTTGTTGCATTAAATTGTGCAATAAGATCACTGCCATCTGAAGAGACGAGGAAAACACCTTTGATGGTTCCAACCCATTTTTGGTTAAGCGGATCCACAGCGATACATTTAATCGCCTGCTGACGAAGAGCGAATGCGCTTGATATTCTGTAGTCGGGATTTGATGGATCCGTAATTATACTGACGCCGAGATCAGTCCCAACCCAAATTTCGCCTCTCTGATCAAGGGCGAGTGAAGTTATTTTATTGTTGGTCAGCCCATCTGTCTCTTTAATAATTCCCCATTCATCATCATCAAGATTATCTGCTGTCTTATTATCCATAAAATAAACAAGTCCAGGTCCGCTTCCTTCCGATCCGGTCAAAGCGAACCATTTGGTATCATACTGATCAATAAGCAGATGTTCAGCTACGGTGACAGTTGAAAGCAGAGGGTTTTTCAACTGATAATGATTCCACACACCCTCAGAAGACCTTTTACTGATGGGTGCCGTTGCTGCTGATTCAAAATTTACAAACCACCGGTCACCTTTGGAATCTTCCTGAATATCACTGATCACAAGAAATTTGGGATCCTTTACAATCCCGGTCATTCCAGTAGAATCAGCATTATAAGCTGAAAAATTGCCTTGATTCAGGAGGGCATAGCCCTTTCCCCAATTGGCGAAACAAACTGAGCCGTCTTTCATCACCGTTGTATTATGGTAGGCGTTAGAAAGAAGTGAAGGTGTATTGGAAATATTAAAATTAGACCACTCTTCGCCGTCCTTTATATATATTCCTGGCCCATTTGCACCCCTTCCGCTCGAAGCATATAACACACTATTTTCTCCGACTGCAATCCCGGCAAATAAATTATCACGAGGTCCAGGCACAAGAATATTCTGATTTCCGTCTGCTCTGAGAATATGAAATCCCAAAGTGGTTCCAAGAATTTTTTCATCTTCATTGATTTTAAGATCAGTAAATAAGCTGTTTGTTATCGAAAATACCGTTTCCCTCGTTCCGGGAAGTAATTTTATCAAACTGTTCTGAGTTAAAGCCCATAATGTATCCTGAGAAACAACTATTTTTATTAGTGAAGTATCTTTCATTCTATATTGCTGCCAGGTACTTCCGGTAAATGAAAAGATACCTTTATCACTGCTTAAAACGGGTAGATTACCATATTTGGATATTGATTTTGCCGTCGTGGCATTAAGATCAATTGAGTATGAATAAATTTGCCAGGAATCCGGAGCCGAAAGATTGACTGCTCCGGGATTGGATATGGCGATGCCGTTCTCGGTGACAACAAAAATTCTATCGTCTGCAAGCAGATCAAATACCTGAATTTTTGAAGGAAAATCTCCAAACTTGAAAAAGGTATCTTTAATCTGGAAATTTTCCGTGCTTATCAGCGTTACTCCAAAAGCCGTACATATATAAGCTGTTGAGCCGCTTATGACAATTTTATTAATCTGATTATTATTTTCACCGCTTCTTGAGATATCTGAAATCTTAAGAATACTGTTATCATTAAATATAACATGAACAACTCCGTCCGCATCACCCGCCCAGACTACACCAGAGGCATCTGAAGAGATTGCTGTTATATTATGGCTGTTTAATCCTTCGGATTTTGTAAAAGCTAAGAATTCCCCGTTAAGATATCTGAAAACCCCACCGGATGTTGAAGCCCAATAATGGTCTGCGGCTACCGTCAATCCGCTGATGTTGTTTTTCCCGGTGTAGTTTTTCCAGGAATATTCATTCTGAGCAAGAAGATTAGTAACGAGAAAAAGATAAACAAAGAAAAGAAAAAAATGCATGTTTCTCCCTAATATAAAATATACTTGCCTTCTGTAAAACCGATAAAAGTACTTCTATCAGTTCTATTATGATTTAGTCTGAACCGTTTTAATTTTCCTTCGACCAAATCGGAAGGTTCAAAGTTAATATATTTTTCATATCCAAAGAGTATAAAAAAATTCGCCCCTGAATGAATCACCTCAAAGAAGTCTCCTCCATATCTGCATTCAATCTTATCGTTCATGTTTTTAATGGAGCTTCGCGAAAACACATTTATTACTTTATTAGTTGGCAGATAGTAATTAAAATATGCTCCAAAATCGAGGTGATTAACCGGATAATTGGCAACTTTTGCTGGAATCGTAATAAAGTTTAATGTATCTGAATTCTCAATGAAGGAGGAGTTGTTTTGTGCAAAATATTTTACATTCTTCTCAGCTTTGTCCGTCAGTTTTATCCAATCAAAAATTGTAATAGATATCGAAAACAGGGAAAGTAAAAGAATTGTGCCGCCTGTTATAAAAAATAATCTTTTTCCTGCGCGATCCTTCGTTAGTGCTCCAATAATAAGTATCAGTAAAATGGAATAAAGGCCAGAAGGAAGATAAATGTACCATTTCATCACTAACCGGGAAACAGGTAAAAGGATAAAGATACAACCCAAAACAAGAAAAAATGCAGATTTCAGGGATACGAAATCAGCTTTTCGGGCAAAGGAAATAAGCATGGATACAGTAATTGCAGCAAGAATAACCGAAGTAGTTAGTATGTTGGTTGAAAAAAAATCTGTAAGCTGGTAGTTGAAAAAAGGAAGCAGCAGAAGTCCGGCGAAGATCATAAGGTTTTTAAGAATCACTCCATATCCGGCACTTGAATGTGAATCGTTTACTGCAAAGATATTATTATCGAACGCAAAATATCTGAAGGCAATAATTGCACAAAGTATTAACAGAAAGGGGAGCATCTGGAACAAAGACTCTTTTAGCGGCTTTTTCAGCAGCACAGCGTTAGTTAGGAAAACCAGTACCGGAAAACTCAGAGCAGTTTCTTTGGAAAGAAAAGCGAGGATAAAAAAGATGCCGGATACAAGCGTAAATCTTCCGCCTGATTTTAGGATCTGCAATAATCCCGCAAAATAAAACAAAAATAAAAACCTGTCAAAAGTATCAGTAAGCCAGAATACAGCCAGATCGTTAATAGGGAAAAACAAAAATATAAGCGCGGACAATAATGCCTTTATCCGCTCATGAAAAAATGTAACTGCAATGAGGTATATTAAAAGAGAATTTGCAATGTGAAGAATTATGGCAAATCCCCTGTGAAGTTTGAGGGAGTCAGACAATAGAAAAGAAACGAAGCCAGAGAAAAAGTTTGGAACAGGTCTGTAATAATCTGCGTCAAAATCCTGCTTCCCCAATAGTGCAAACAATCTGTTTAGGTCTGCAACTTTTGTCCGTTCAAGAAATGCAATTTCATCACCAAAAAATTTTATTTCAAGAGCGTTTACATATACAAATAAACCTGAGAATATTATTATCAGGTAATACAGGAGATCAGAATTACCGTAATTAAATGAGTACTTACCGAAATTTTTCATAATAAGAATTACGGCACTGAATTATTAAGCAAAATCAAATCATGAACTAACAGGAGTGGAAAAATATATCACACAAAAGTTTCTTTAAATTTTTCGTAGTTCAAAATTCTGAGTTTTGAACCTTCCAGTTCAATCAATCCCTTTTTAGCGAAAGCATGAAGAGTCCGGGATATTGTTTCTCTCGATGTTCCGGCCATATTGGCAAGATCTTGCTGGAGCGGTAATTTCTCAATTTCAACGATTCCGCGTTGAATTTTACCAATATCATCAGCAATCTGGAGAATGACCGTAGCGACTTTCCCCTCTGCATCTTTTAGACTTAGGGCTTTTATTTTCATATCAGCCATACGTAAGCGCTTGGTCAATTCCTGTAGAAGTGCTACCGAAACTTCCGGATGTTCATGCAATAAATTAAGGAACTGTTCACGCTGTATCAGGAAAACATCCGAATCTTCAATAGCAATAACATTTGCAGATCGTGTAAGTCCGTCGAGAATCGCCATTTCGCCAAAGAAATCAGACTCATCAAGGATAGAAAGGATCACTTCTCTTCCATCGCTGCTGGTTCTTGAGATCTTAACTTTTCCACTAATGATAACAAAAAGGGCAGAACCGGCTTCCTCCTCCATAAATATTACAGAATCTTTTTTGAAAGTTTTTGCGGTGCCGATTGTCGAAATTTTATGGATTGTGTCCTCGTCAAGGGATGAAAAAATCGGGACATAAAACAAAAAATCGTTCGTTATTGCCATTTAGACCTCAAAATATTTATAATCCGGAATTTATCAACTTTAAATAAGAAAAAATTTGATATCTGGCAAGTAAAAGTAACCTTATTGCCTGTAATTTTTTCTAAATCTACTCACTTTTGTATTATTCTTATGAATATTGAATTATTATTCACGAATCGATTGTTGAACTTATATTAATTATTCAAAATACCAGAATAGATTGGTAATTTATCCGGGAAACCGAGTACTAAACGAGATAACGAAATAGACAGCGAACAATTCCGGTATTTTTCTTCTAAAGCATGATTTTTATGGATTAATGTTTTACATGTAAAAGTCACCATCGGGCAGCAAAAGAAATTATTAAATGTTTAGTATGAGCAATCTTTGCTGCTCTGAATAGGCTTAATAATATTGCTCTTTCTTCAGTGTTTTGAAAACTTAACACAAAAATAATTTATTAATATAAAAGGATATAAAAGCTTTAGATTGATAAGATATTTGATAATAAGTATATTTACATTTTACAAATAAATAATTTCTATTTCCAGGAGGAAAACTAAAATGTCTTTGAAAGTTGGTATTAATGGTTTTGGACGCATCGGTCGCTTAGTGTTCAGAAGAGGGATTGAGATAGGCGGAATTGAATTTGTCGGAATAAATGACCTAACAAGCGCAGCTACTTTAGCACATCTTTTAAAATATGACTCAGTTCATGGAAAATTTAAAGGTGAAGTTAAGGCTGAAGGCGACAGCATAATAGTTAATGGAAAAAAAATAAAAATATCTGCTGAAAAGGATCCGGCTAATTTGAAATGGGCAGAACTTGGTGTGGATGTCGTTATTGAATCCACTGGTGTTTTCCGCAGCCAGGAAGCTTGTATGAAACACATTCAGGCTGGAGCCAAAAAAGTGATCCTTACAGTTCCTTCAAAAGGCGATGTTGACGCAACAGTGGTATTGGGTGTGAACGAGGAAACCTTAAAACCTGAAGCAAAAGTTGTTTCGAATGCATCATGTACTACTAACTGTCTAGCACCAATGGTTAAGGTACTTAACGACACTTTTGGCCTGGAAAAAGGATTTATGACAACCGTTCATTCATACACTAACGACCAGGTTATCCTCGATCTTCCGCACAGTGATTTACGTAGAGCACGTGCTGCGGCTGTCAGCATAATTCCGACCACAACTGGTGCAGCAAAAGCAGTCGGCAAAGTTATACCTGAATTAAAAGGCAAACTTGACGGTTTCGCTCTGAGAGTCCCGACACCTGACGGTTCAATCACTGATCTGGTTGCAACACTTAAAAAAGAAGTAACTGTTGATGAAGTTAATGCAGCAATGAAAAAAGCAGCCGAAGGAAAAATGAAAGGAATTCTCGAGTATTGCGAAGATCCAATTGTTTCTGCTGATATCGTTGGAAATGATCATTCCTGTATCTTTGACTCTCTCTCAACTATGGTTAATGGTAATCTTGTGAAAGTTGTCGGCTGGTACGATAATGAATGGGGTTATTCATGCCGTGTTGTTGATCTGATGAAAAAACTTTTTTAGTCGTAATTAAATGATTTATCTGAAGACGCAGTAATCTTTTAGGATACTGCGTCTTTTTTTTATCAAATATTTTCAGAGGATTTTATGAACAAATTATCAATTGACAATTTGGATTTTAAGGGGAAACGCACTCTTGTAAGGGTTGATTTTAATGTTCCGCTGAATGAGTCCCTTCAGATTACTGACGACAAAAGAATAGTAGCGTCGTTACCTACAATCAAAAAACTTATTTCGGTTGGGGCGCGGGTAATCTTAATGAGCCATTTAGGAAGACCCAAAGGAAAACCCGATCCCAGTTTCAGCCTCAAACCAGCGGCCGCCAAACTGGCAGAACATATTGGGAAAAATGTAATTATGGCACCGGATTGTGTTGGGGATGAAGTTGAAAAATTAGCTGCATCAATGAAAGATGGTGACGTAATGCTGTTAGAAAATCTCCGTTATCATAAAGAAGAAGAGGCTAATGATCCTGAATTTTCTAAATTACTCTCAAAACTTGGTGAATTATATGTGAATGATGCTTTTGGAAGCGCACATAGGGCGCACGCTTCAACCGAAGGCGTTACAAAATATATGCAGAAATGTGCTTCGGGTTATCTGATGCAAAAAGAGCTTGATTATTTAGGTAAGGCGATTCTTGAGCCTAAACGACCTCTGCTTGCAATTCTTGGCGGTGCAAAGATCTCAGGCAAAATTGATGTGATTGAAAATATGCTTCCCAAGGTTGATGCGCTTATAATCGGCGGAGGTATGGCATTTACATTCTTTAAAGCTCAGGGTTATGAAATTGGCTCATCGCTATTGGAAGAAGATAAAGTTGAACTTGCCGGGCAATTATTAAAAAGAGCGGCAGAGAGTGGGAAAAAAATACTTCTCCCGGTTGATGTGTCAGCAGCAACTGAGTTTAAGGATGATTCTCCTGCTATTGTATGTGATTCTGATAAAATTCCTGCTGATAGAATGGGGCTTGATATTGGTCCGAAAACAATAGCCCTATTTTCAGATGAAATTCTTAACAGTAAAACGGTCATCTGGAATGGTCCTATGGGGGTTTTCGAATTTCCGAATTTTGCGAAAGGCACATTTGCAATAGCAAAAAAACTTGCTGAAGCTACAGAAAAAGGAGCTATCACTGTTATTGGCGGTGGAGATTCTGCAAGTGCTGTTAAAAAAGCCGGTGTTGCAAAAGCGATTACACACGTCAGTACAGGCGGCGGCGCTTCTCTCGAATTTCTGGAAGGCAAAATTCTTCCTGGTGTTGCAGCCCTCAACGATAATTAATTCTCCATTTGGAAGCAGCCATTTTTATAGGCTGCTTCTTTTTTTTTATCTTTGATTTCTTAATTTCTTATTCAGATAAAAATTTATTGTTTTATTCTTCTTTTTATTACAGAAACTTATCATACATTTAGTCTGTTTTAATTATGTTGAATATTTTATTATCCGAAATACGGATATAATGTTTTCTTGATTTTTGCAATGAAGAGGTAACAATGGGTTATCAGGACAGGGGATACTACAAACCTGCAGGTTTTGGCGGGTTTACTTTTTTCCCTCCGATTATAAAAAATTTGCTAATAATTAATGCCGCAGTTTTTGTGCTTGGTCTCCTGGGCAAAACTATTCTTATTGGCGGAATTCCGGTTGAAGACTGGATTGTGCGATATTTTGGGCTGATTCCGCTCGGTTATTCTGATGTTTCTTTTTATCCCTGGCAACTCATAACATATCAGTTTATTCATGGCGGTTTCAGCCATATATTTTTTAATATGTTTATGCTGTGGATGTTTGGAATGGAACTTGAGAATCTGTGGGGTTCATCCAAATTTTTATTTTTCTACTTACTTTCGGGTGTGGGTGCGGGACTTTTACAGTTATTGGGAGCGCCTTTGATTGGTGAAATGACAGGTCCAACGATCGGAGCTTCCGGTGCAGTTTATGGAGTAATGATAGCTTTTGCCATGTTTTTTCCTGACAGGTATATTTATATTTATTTTCTTCTTCCCGTTAAAGCAAAATATCTTATAGCGTTTTTGATTGTAATAGAATTTTTATCTGTTGGGGAACCCAGTATCGTGGCTCATTTGGCTCATATAGGAGGCGCCTTAACGGGATTTATTTTTATTTTACTGGACCGGAGGAATCATTTTTCTTTTGAATTTCTTCAGCGCTGGTTGAGTTTTGGACAGAGAAAGACAGCAAAATTCAGGCGGCCGGGTTCTGGTTTCGGTAACGAGAAAGATGCCGAAGAAGTTAAATATTATGAAATCCACAATGAGACAAAAGATGATATTGACCAGGATGAGATTGACAGAATTCTTGATAAAATTAGCAAATCGGGTTATCAGAACTTAAGTGAACGTGAAAAGAAAATTCTTTTTGAAGCAAGCAAAAAATAGCTTATTACTTATTCTTGCGATATTCTTAACAGTCTTTAGTGTTATAGGGTGTTTCCGTGATGAAAGATCTGCTCATGAATATGCAAGGCTATATGCTGATATGCTTGTGGTTAATGAAAAATATGCAAGCGATCCGGTTAAAATTAGAAATGAAAAAGAAAAATTATTTCTGATATATGATATTCCCGAAAAAGAATACGAGGAAAAAATAAAGAGTTTTGAAGCCGACCGGGCCAAATGGGAGGAATTTTTCAAGGCAGCTGCGGATTATCTCGATACTCTGAAAACACGTGAACGGATTAATCAGTAAGTGTTTTATTCAGAAACAGCATTATCATTCCCTGGCTGATATTTGCCGGGAGAGAATTTCTTAACTGAAGCAATTCCGTATTACCATCATTGTAACTTTTTTTTAGTTTTTCATAATTTGTCTTTCCGAGGAGTTTTATCACATCAGGTGTCTTGGTGAATTTTTCTAATTCTATTAGCTGTGCAGCTATAAGTATATCGCTCAGACCGGTAATCTTTAAAATCTGATCAAAATTATTTCCCCGATCAAGGAGATCTCTCAGGAATTTTAAGCCATCAGGAATTTCATGCTTAGTATTTTGTTTGATAGTAAATAAAACCTCATCTCCGAACTTAGAATGTGTTTTACGGGTGTAACCTTCAATCTGAAATAATTCGTTTTCGTTTTCAGGCATTTTTGAAGCTATCGCTTTCAAAACTTCATCAGAACAGATCATCTCAGGTTTTTGCAGGAATTTTGCTGCGATATTTTTTCTTGCCTCAATTAATTTGTTCATAATAAACGGAGTATTCGTTTCCTGAATCCGCGGAAATTCCTCATCATTTTCTCCCTCTTCACCGAAAAGTACAGTCTCAATGTTTAATGAGTAACTGCCGTTATTATTGACGATAAGATTTTTTATAACCGCAGAATCAAGAGCGATTAGAATTTCATCAGAAGTGTAATGAGCAGTGGATCCGAAAGAACGGTCGGCTATCAGTCGGGGATCGTTGCAGGAGCCTTTCAGAATATTTACAATATCATTCGAGGTAATATTTTTATTCTCAGAACAAACATCAATTATTCTTTCAATTAGAAATTCATTGCTTTTATTAATTCCACCGTTATTACAGTTATCGCATTTATTACACTTGAAATTAACGGAATCAGGATCGCCGAAATAGTTCAGAATAAAAGAAAATCTGCAATCCTGCGTGTGAGCAAAATCAATCATCTTTCCCAGTTTAATCCGGGCGGAATTGGTTTCAATATCGAGCAAATCCTGATTTATATTCAGTGAAGATGACTCAATCCTCGGATAAGTAAGTTTGAAGCGCATTTTACCTTCACCGGCGTCGTAATCCAGAATTCCAATACCGGCAAGTTTGGTGAAAATGTCTTTCATCGAATCAATCGAAAGACCGGTGAGTTTTGAGAGATTATCAAACGAAAACTGAGTATTCTGGCTAAATGGTGCTGCCCCGAATTCCCTCAGCAGTAAAACTAAAATTTCCTTTGTTGTGTTCGCAGGAAGACTACGAATATATTCTTTCAGCATATTTGTTTCGAGCAGGAACTTAAATGAAGTTTTCATGTTGAGTGCTGATTCCATTTTTATGCAGCCTGCCTGTTCGAGAGCTTTCAGAGCGGATGGGATCAGCCGCGGCTCAACACCTTTACTGCCAAAATATGCAGAGATTTTTTCATCAACATGCAGGAATTTATTTTTTATTCCTCCAATTCCAATGCCATGATAGCTGCACAAAGTATCATAAATAAATTTAATTTCGTCCCTCTGAGGGTGTGATATCTTAATCAGGAATTCATGAGTGGATACATCTTTTTTGGAAAAAATAAGGACAGCCGTAGCCGGGGCTCCATCCCTGCCCGCTCTGCCAATCTCTTGATAGTATGCTTCAATGGATGAAGGCATGTTCGAATGGATAACGGTCCGAATGTCAGATTTATCCACTCCCATGCCAAAAGCGCTTGTGGCGACGATTATGTTGATTTTGCCGGAGATAAATCTTTCCTGTATTTCTTTCCTTAGCTCAATTGTCATTCCGGCGTGATAAGGTGCATTATCAAATCCCCGTAATTTTAGAAAACGGCTCAGATCGTCGGCTGATTTTCTTGTGGAAGCATATATTATTGCAGGCAAAAGATTTTTTTTCAGCAAATCTGCCACAGTGCTTTTTTGATCCGATGAATTTATTACACTAAGTGTAAGATTATCCCGGTGAAATCCCTTCACAAATAATTCAGCATTAGGTATGTCGAGAAATTTTAGAATATCAGTCCGAACTTCAGGAGTTGCCGTCGCAGTGAAAGCTGCAATATTTTTTATCCCGGTATATTTAATAAAATCTGAGATATTTCTATAAGCTGGTCTGAAATTATGCCCCCATTGGCTGATACAATGAGCCTCATCAATAAACAGATAGGAAGGCTTCAGGTTTTTCACAAGATTGGCGAATTCCCTGTCTTCCAATTTTTCAGGAGAGACGTAGAGAATTTTTATCTTTCCCTGGAATATTCCTGTAAATATCTCAGTCCTTTGGCTATAATCGACAGAACTATTTATAAATGCAGCCACTGGACTTATCTGGTTCAGGTTATCTGTCTGATCTTTCATCAAAGAAATAAGCGGGGATATGACCAGAGAGAAAGAATTTGCGAGTAGGGCAGGAATTTGGTAACAAATTGATTTCCCTCCACCTGTCGGAAGCACAGCCAGTATATTTTTACCAGTTATTATAGAATTTATTATTTCTTCCTGACCGGAACGAAAATCATTAAAGCCAAAAAATGACTTTAGCAATGATTTTGGATTATCCCGAGTATTTTCTGTTTTCTTAATAATGAATTCCATCAAGGACAAATTTATTAAAATCGGGAATGAAAATGTGCTATCCTATTGATTTTATTAATAATTAAGTTGGTACGATTTATGTAATTTGATACTTATTTTGGAAAAAGAATAACTGCGTTTCAAATATTTGAAAAAAACTTAGGATTGTAGGGTATTAAAATGAATTCTGATAAAATGCGTCTCGAAGATCTGCTGACTAATATGAATAGGGGAGATGAACAAGACAGGATAGAAAAAGTTGCGATTATTGGTGCGGGAATTATGGGAAGGGGAATTGCGCAGACCGTTGCCGCCGCTGGAATTGATGTTGTGATTGTTGAAAAAAATTCAGAATATATCGATTCTTCCAAAGAAATACTTCAGACATCTCTTGAGAGGGAAATTACCCGCTGGGCACTCACTAAAAGTGAAATGAAATCAATAATGAACCGTATTGTCTGGACTCTGAATATTGATGAAGTAAAAGATGCAGATATTATTATCGAAGCTGTAGAAGAAAATTTTCAATTAAAACGGCTTATTTTCAAAAAACTTGATGAGATCGCAAATAAAGAAGCTATTTTTATCTCAAACACTTCTACACTTAGCCTGACTAAAATTGCAGATATCACGGAGAGGAAGGACAAAATAATCGGGATGCATTTCCACAATCCGGTTCCTAAAGTTCCGCTTGTTGAACTGGTGAGAGCGCTAGATACCTCCGATGATACGATTCAAAAAGTAAAAGCTTTTGCATCAAAAATCGGTAAGACAGCAGTTGAAGTTTATGAATATCCCGGCTTTGTGACTACAAGAGCTATCGTTCCGCTTCTAAATGAAGCGATGCATATTCTGCTTGAAGGGCTGGCGACTACAAAGGATATAGATACTGCAATGAAATTGGGATACAACTTTGCAATGGGTCCGCTGGAGATGGCTGACAGCATGGGTCTTGACGAAGTATTAGCGTGGATGGAGCAATTATGGGGATCACTCGGAGAACCAAGATACCGTCCATGCCCATTGCTAAGAAAACTTGTCAGGGAAAGGAAACTTGGTAAAAAGACCGGGCAGGGATTTTTTACCTACGATGCTGACGGAAAAATGATCGGATAAATAGAAAGAGGAAGTATGAAAATTTTAGTATTGAATTGCGGCAGTTCTTCAATTAAATACCAGTTTATTGATTCTGATAAAGAATCGGTTCTGGCGAAAGGACTGGTCGAAAGAATAGGGATGAGTAGTGCAGTGCTTACACACGAGCCGCTCGGGAAAGAAAAAATACGAATAGTTGGTGAAATTCTTGATCATACAATAGCTATTGAATATGTAATTGCAGTTTTGCTGAGTCCAAATCATGGAGTTATCAAGGATAAGAATGAAATTGATGCGGTTGGGCATAGAGTTGTTCATGGCGGTGAAACCTTCACCGGCTCCGTGCTGATAACACCTGAAGTCCTCAAAGCGCTTAGGGATAACATTGAACTTGCTCCGCTCCATAATCCTCCGAATATTAAAGGAATCGAAGCAGTTACCGCACATCTTCCTGCGACTCCGCAATGCGGTATTTTCGATACTTCATTCCATTCTGCAATGCCGCCAAAAGCTTATCTTTACGGGCTTCCTTACGAGCTTTACAAACGATACAAAATTCGCCGTTACGGTTTTCACGGTACTTCACACCGTTATGTTTCAGAAAGAGCGGCTGATGCAGTCGGTAGGAGTATTAATGAACTTAAGATCATTACAGCCCATCTCGGCAATGGCTGTAGTATGGCTGCAATAAATAAAGGCAAATCTGTTGATACGACGATGGGCTTCACACCTCTCGAAGGATTATTAATGGGAACAAGATCGGGAGATATCGATCCCTCACTCATTACCTACATCATGGGAAAAGAAGGTCTCTCACTCGGTGAAATGAATACACTGCTGAATAAGCACAGCGGACTGGTTGGGCTCAGCGGTGAAAGCAGTGATATGAGAGAGATTGAAACTGCAGTCGCAGAAGGGAATAAAAAAGCGATCAATGCCTTTGATGTATTTATTTACAGGATTAAAAAATACGTCGGCGCATATGCAGCTGCGATGGGCGGGGTAGATATACTTGTCTTTACCGGGGGAATCGGGGAAAACTCCAATCTGGTTAGAGAGAGGGTCTGTGAGGATATGTCGTTCCTGGGGATTGAACTTGACATGACAAAGAATGAGAACCCCCCGGCTGACGGCGATCTTTCAGCAAAAGGTACGAAGACAAAAGTATTTCGTATCAGGACAAACGAAGAACTTGTTATTGCGATGGATACAAAAGAGATTGTTGAGTCAATGGCTAAAAACTGATTTCACAATATTTATTTCAACCGGCATACTGATTAATCATTAATTGGATGCCGGTTTTTTTATTTTGTGAGAGTAATTTTTGGAGAAATATGGATCTCAATCTAAAAGGAAAAGTTGCCGTCGTTACAGCCGCAAGCAAAGGTATTGGGAAATCGATAGCCGAGGGGTTACTCAATGAAGGCGTCAAAGTATTAATCTCATCCTCGAACCGTGAAAACCTGAGGCAACTCGATGCAGAATTTTCTGAAAAGGGTTTTACCGGTTACAGTCTTGAGGTTTGTGACCTAAATTTGAAGAGTGATATTGAAAGACTATTTGCAAAGGCTATTCTGGAATTTGATACTGTTGATATTCTTATCAACAATTGCGGCGGCCCAAAAGCCGGAGCGCCATCTTCAATGAATGATTCAGACTGGCAGAAAGGTTATGAGCATACTCTGCTGAGCGCAGTGCGTTTGACAAGCCTCGCTGTTGAAGAAATGAAAAAGAATAAATGGGGCAGGATAATCAATATCACATCATTATCGGTGAAGCAGCCAATTGATAATCTTACTCTTTCCAATGCATTCAGGAGCGCGCTGACAGCCTATGCAAAGACTCTGAGCCTGGAAGTCGGTCAATACAATATCACGGTCAACAACATTATGCCCGGATATACACTCACTGAGCGCCTCGATCATCTTGCTGCCATAAAAGCTGAAGAACGCGGAATTGATAAAGCTGAAATATTACGTGAAATGGCAGAAAATGTTCCTCTTAAAAGACTTGGTAAACCGGAAGAGATTGCTAATATTACTGTATTTCTTTGCAGCGATGCCGCAGCATACATTAATGGTACGTCAATACCGGCAGATGGCGGACTAATAAAAACAGTATGAAACAATGATAAAAGAAGTTGAGATTACAGTTGAGCCTTCCCTTTCCAGGGACGAAGAATTAATCCTGAAAAAAGCGGCCAAAACAAGCGGGTTACCATCGGACGAAATAAAGAGTATAAGGATCAGGAAAAGATCGATTGATGGCAGAAGTAAAATCCCGGTTTACAGATTTCTGGTAATGGTAAGCACTGAAGATTCTCTGGATGAAAAAGAAACTGTGTTTAATCCGGTTACCAGAAAAGATTCTCCGGAATGCTATATCATTGGTTCTGGTCCTGCCGGTCTGTTTGCTGCCCTAAGAGCGCTTGAGCTTGGATTCAGACCAATTGTATTTGACAGAGGCAAAGATGTCAGGGCGAGAAGACGCGATTTGCGGAATATTATGCAGGAAGGACTTGTTAATCCTGAATCCAATTACTGTTTCGGTGAGGGCGGAGCCGGCACTTATAGTGACGGCAAACTTTATACCCGGGCAACAAAAAGGGGGGATACAAGCAGAATTCTCGAACTAATGGTCCTGCATGGCGCTGATCCTGAGATTCTCATCGACTCACATCCTCATATTGGTTCAAATAAACTTCCTAAAATGGTTGAGGCTTTGCGGGAAACCATTATTCATAATGGTGGCGAGGTTCATTTTAATTCAAGGCTTACAGACATTATTATAAATGATAATAAAGTTGAATCATTCATCATAAATGGTTCGAATCAGATTAAGTCAGATTCACTTCTTCTTGCTACCGGGCACAGCGCCAGAGATGTGTATTACCTGCTGAATCGGGCAGGTATCAGTATTGAGGCAAAAGAATTTGCCGCGGGAGTTAGGATTGAGCATCCCCAGCCGGTTATAGACCGGATACAATATCATTCTGAAGAAAGATCCGAGTTCCTGCCTGCTGCAAGTTATAGTCTGAGTTGTAATCTTGATGGCAGGGGTGTGTATTCGTTCTGCATGTGTCCGGGCGGAATAATTGTACCTGCAACCACCGAACCTGATACACTTGTCCTTAATGGCATGTCCGTCTCAAAGCGGAATTCTCCTTTTGCGAATTCCGGACTCGTTGTTACAATTGGTCCTAATGAGTGGAAAAAATTTGAGGGGGAGGGTGTTTTCGCCGGTCTGCAATACCAGAGTGAGCTTGAAGAAAATTCATTCAGGGCAGGCGGCGGAGGACAATCTGCCCCCGCACAAAGAGCGGTAGATTTCCTGAATTCGAAAATATCCACAGATCTCCCATTAACATCCTATATTCCGGGTATTAAAAGTGCACCGCTGCACGAAATTCTGCCTTCAGAAATATCGACTTACCTGCACCGCGCTTTAAAGCAGTTCGGTTCAAAAATGAGAGGATTCCTTACCGCCGATGCATTGCTTCTCGCGACGGAATCGAGGACGAGTTCACCAATCAGGATTCCAAGAGATAAAACAACGTTGATGAGCATTTCAACTGAAGGATTATTTCCGAGCGGGGAGGGTGCCGGTTATGCAGGGGGTATTATATCGGCAGCTATCGATGGCACCAAATCAGCAGAAGCCTTTGCAAAATGGTATTCCGGTAAATAATTTATTCGCGTTTATAGCCGCGGGCGATAATATAATCTGAAATGATTCTCAATTTGTAATTTTTCGCAGAGAAATAAGAACCAAAAACTCCAAATCCGCCTGTAATATTTGTGAATTCCGTCTGATCGAGAATTATGGAAAATCCTTCTTCGAAACTTTTCGAACTCATATAATAGGAAGTCATGCTTTTATCCATCAGGATGAGTTCGAATTCCGCATTTATTACAGTATAATTATTTCTGGCAGTATCAGCTAATGTCAGCCTTTCGAAAGCATAATCAAAAGCTTCCCAGTCGTAGATAAGGTAATTTCCGGCGATAGGAGTCGGGTAATTCTCAAAGATTTTTCCGCTCTGATAAGTAAGACTAACCGGAACTTCTTTCGAATGATACGATTTAACGCCTGAATCTGTGTAATAATATTTTATTACAAGTCGTGGGAGATAAAACTGCCCTTCGGGGGGCGCATCCAGAACTTTCCAAACAAAAGCGATTCTGCTCAAACCGTTTGGAACATATTCATCAGTGCCTTCCAGAAATTGAATTTTAATAGAAAGCGGGGTATCCGTTTCGGATGTGAGAATTTTACCATCAGGAGTTTTCACATTCAGCCTGATATTTTTTCCCGGTGCGGGTTTGAAATTGTTAATCGTATAATAATTTTTACCAGGATTTTCTGCGCTTACTGAATCTTTCAAAATATATTCCGAGTTATCATATATCAATCTGAATTCTGCGCCGGGTATGCCGGTTTCTATTTGTGAAACGCCATTTTTATCAGGGGAGCTTTTTATTAGCTGAGCTGTCTGGTATGTCTGATCCCCATTGAGAATGAAATAGACAGCATAATCCTGCCGGAAATCTGCATTTGGGTCAAAAGAACTCTCACAACTGAAAAAAGAAAGAAGAATTACACAAATCAAGATCAATTTTTTCATATTTCCACCTTCATGGATAAAGTTGGCAGGAAGGGGAGCATATTGATTTTTTTCCCTGAATCCCTCTCAAAATAAAATATATTTGCCCGGTCATACAAATTAATTATGCTCATATCCATTGTTAGGTTCAAATATCTGAGATCGAATCTGCGGGAGAAACTTATATCGAGCCTGTGATAAGCCGGGAGCCTTGTGGCATTTCTCTCTGAGAGAATTGTATAAGGAATAAACGAAAATATACGTTCCCGGAGATCGTCGATAATCAGCTTATTATAATAACCAACAAGCTGAGTATAAGGCAGTCCTGAATTAAAAGTCCAGAGGGCATCGAATTTAATATCAAATGGTAATTTCACACTTGTCATCAAATTAAGGTTATGCCGTGAGTCATAGCGGGGATAATACCTTAAATTATCAATACTTTTTATTGTCCAGGACAGCGAGTAGTTGGCACTCAGAGAAAAAGTACGTTCCAGATAATTTACAGATAATTCAAATCCTCGCGAATTTCCCTGCCCATTTATAAGGTCGGGGTCCTGTTCAAAATATTTTTTTTCATTAACTGATGGCCAATATAGCATTGGTTTATAATAAGCCTCAGCCCCGATCGATAGCCCCGGTGTTAAAAACAAATCGATGCCTGCAATATAATGAATTGCATAAGCCGGGTTAAGGTATTCGGGAACTACAACCCAGGGTTCAAAAACGCTGATAACTTCATTTTCGTCTGAAAGAGTTGTCATTTCCTGAAAATGTAAACCCCACGAACCTTTAATTCTTGCAAAATTACCGATATTATAAAAAGTAAGGACCCGCGGCTCAAAATAGTATTCACCGGCTGTCCCAACTGCAAGTCTTGTCACATTAAAACGTGTGCCGGCTTCCAATCCAAAATCTTTTATCCTGTTGAGGGCGTATTTAACAAAAAACACAATGCTTGCTCCGTGCTGTGTGGAACTTGTAACGAGCCCTTTTCGGTTTTCGATCTGCAATGAATTTTCAATCTCTTTGATCTGTATTCCCGCTCCTACCTCATCCTGATAAGGGAAGATGTAACTGAATTCTGTATCAAGAGAGAGTTCACGCAGAAAATTTCTTTTGTAACGTTTCCCGGAAAGGTTCGGGTTAACTTCTCCCTCATAGTTCACTGAATTGATTGCAAATCTGTAAAAGAGGGGAGACTCTTCGAGCAGTTGATACCAACTGATACCGAGCGCGCTGTTTTTCCAACTGATATCTTCTCTGTAAACATCGTTGTAATTGATCTTGTCCGAACTGAAAAATCCATGTGCGCTAAACTGCCTCCCCATAAGCAGATCAGGATTGCGGTAATTAGCTTTAAATGATATATCGTGGAAATTCACCGGTATCTCGTCTGAATTAAGGAAAGACCGCAGAATCCGGTTATCAAGATTTTTTCTTCCACTTATAATGAATGAACCATAGGGGATAGGTCCTTCAACCAGAGCTTTCCCTGTCAGAAGTCCTGCAGCAGCTTTTCCGGAAAATTTGTTCAGGTTGCCGTCCTTTGTTGTGATATTAACCACTGATGAGAGCCTGCCCCCGTACTCAGCCGGAAATCCGCCCTTATAGAATTCAACCGAATTTATTATTTCAGGATCGACTGCGGAAAATAATCCCATAGCATGAAATGGCTGATAGATCGTCGCTCCATCTAAAAGCACAAGGTTTTGATTGGAACTGCCTCCGCGCACATTAAATCTTGCAGAAACATCGCTTGTGGAAGAAACCCCTCCCAAAGTTTTAAGGGACCTGAAAATATCTGCTTCCACATTCTGAGGTACTCTTTCCAATCTTGAAGGGGAGAGTGATTCGAAAGAAATATTATAATTTCTTGTATCGGGAACCCGATTTTCCACTTTCTCAATTGTCTGCAGGTTATATGCAAGAGGATTTAGTTTAATACTTAAAGAAGCAATTTTACCTGCCCTTATAAAAGCTCCGAATTCTTTCGTTTCATATCCAACATAAGTCACTTTAACTGTAAATATTTGTGAAATCGGAAGATTAGTTATCTGGAAAAATCCTCTCACATCGGTAGCGGCTCCCACCTCAAATTCTTTTATAAAAACGTTTGCATAGGATAGCGCCTCGCCTGAGAGAGAATCCGTAACCTGTCCACGGAGTGTCCCTGTGATCTGGGCATTTTGAACCGAAGCGGCGATCAATAATACGAACAGAATTTTTTTAATCATGAGGGCAAATATATCAGGGATTTTTCATTTAGCCAATGCAAAAAAAGCGGATTTTTTTAATGAATAATATAAGCTGCATCGGAAACAAGGCATAACCCCCCAACCCTTTTAAGCAGCGGTCTTACTATATTTATAATATCTTCAGCCGACTCGGGCTCACATGCTATCAGCACGTAATTATTTTTGGAATCATCGGCAAGACTATCATTTCTGCGGATACCACGCTGTCCTCTGCCCTTGACATCATCAATAATCGTGTAGTTGCAGTATCCGGATTTCTCAAGACTTTTTATCAGATGATTTGTTTCTAAAGAATCAATAATTATTTCTATTCTTTTTACATTTTTCATATCAATAGACCAGTCCGATTATATAATAATAAAGTGGCAGTCCGACAATAATATTGAAAGGGAATGTAATTGCCAGCGACATTGAAACGTACAGGCTGGGGTTTGCCTCAGGAATTGAAATCCTCATAGCAGCAGGAACAGCTATATAAGAGGCGCTTGCTGCGAGAACACAGAGCATAAAAGCATCACCCTGAGATAAGTTCAGCAATAATGAGAGTCCCAGACCGGTAAAAAAGTTGACGAGAGGTAAAAGCGTTCCAAATAATAAAAGGAAGAATCCGGAATTCCTGATATCCGATATCCTCTGAGCTGCGACTATGCCCATATCAAGAAGAAATATTGTCAGAATTCCATTGAATAAACCATCATAAAACATTTCAAGCGGCAGAGCTCTTTCCTTCCCAACAACCCATCCAATAAGCAGACTTCCGAGCAGAAGAAAAACTGAACCGTTCAGAAATGCATCCTTCAAAACTTCGCTCCAGGAGAAAGAGAGATTTGACATTTTTGTATTGAACCGCAGCAGCATAATGCCGGAAATTATAGCTGGGGATTCCATCAGAGCCATTGCAGCAACGAGATAACCCCCGAAACTGATATTTATGTGAGAAAGGAACGAAGTAGCTGTCAGAAAAGTTACCGCACTGATTGATCCGTAAGTAGCAGCAATTGCAGATGCGTTGTAAACATCAAGTTTCATCCTCAGGATAAAGAAAGCAAAAACAGGGATTAAAAACGAAAGTATAACGGCGGCCAGGAGTGTCATGGTTATTTGAAAATCAAGGCTGCCCGCTGATAGTTTAATACCTCCTTTAAAGCCGATTGCAAAAAGCAAATAAAGTGAAAGTATTTTTGGAAATGGCTGAGGGAAATTCAGATTCGATTTAACAGCAACAGATAAAACGCCAAGGAAAAAGAACAATATCGGTGCGCTTAATAGATTATTCGAAATAAGACTAAAATCCATTATTTCCAACAGGGTTTTTTGAAAGAAGCAAGATAATAAATATTGAGTCGCTCTCAAAAATGATTTGGCTGAAATTATTAACAAAAAAAACGGTAAGGCCCGAAAAATATCTGTATCCGGTTCCTTACCGTTTAAATTTAATCAATACAACAGTTATGATTGATCCTTTATTAGATCTTCAGCAAGCAGATCATTTATAGCTTTTGCCGCCCGTCTGCCTTCACCCATGGCAAGAATTACCGTGGCAGCGCCAAGCACAATATCACCACCGGCAAAAACCCTTTCCATTGAAGTTTTTTGATTATCGTCAACGATGATATTTCCCCATCTGTTGACTTTGAGGTCAGGTGTGGTCTGGCTGACAAGCGGATTGCTTCCATTTCCAATTGCTACGATAACGGTATCAACATCGAGCAGAAACTCACTATCGGGAATTACAACCGGTCTCCGTCTTCCGGAAGAATCGGGTTCACCTAATTCATATCTAAGACATTCCATTGCCTTAACGCGGCTTTTTTCATCCCCGAGAATCCTTTTTGCATTCTGAAGGAAAAGAAATTCAATGCCTTCCTCTTTTGCATGCTGTACTTCTTCTTTACGCGCCGGCATTTCAACTTCCGTTCTACGGTAAACAACATACACTTTCTCAGCGCCTAATCGCAGAGACATTCTCGCTGCATCCATCGCAACATTTCCGCCGCCAAGAACTGCAACACGTTTCGAAGAATATATCGGAGTAGCTGCTTTATCTTTTTCAAAGGCGCGCATAAGATTTGCCCTTGTCAGGTACTCATTCGCTGAAAATACTCCAACCAAATTCTCTCCTTCGATTCCCATAAAAAGAGGCAAGCCGGCTCCGGTTCCGACAAATACTGCATCATATCCGTCTTTTGTAATCAGATCGTGTAATTTGCGCGTGCGTCCGACAACAAAATTGGTCTGAAATTTCACGCCAATTTTTTTGAGTGTTTCTATTTCCTCATCAACAATATCGTTTGGAAGTCTGAATTCCGGAATTCCGTAACGCATAACTCCGCCGAGTTTATGGAATGCCTCAAATAGTGTTACTTCATGTCCTTCTCGCCTGACATCGGCTGCAACAACAAGTCCTGCCGGACCGCTGCCGACTATTGCAACCTTCTTTCCGGTTTCGGGTTTAATTTCAGGGAGTTTTACAGTCCCCTGTTTTCTTTCCCAGTCGGCAACAAATCTCTCCAGCCTTCCGATTGAGACAGCCTGATCAACATCTTTAAGGGATTTACCCACAGTGCAATTCAACTGACACTGTACTTCCTGCGGGCAAACTCTGCCGCAGATTGCGGGGAGCAGGCTCGTTTTTTTTATTTCATCAACTGCTGACTGAAAATCACCATCAGCAATATATTTGAGGAACACCGGGATATTTACCATTACCGGGCAATCGTGGACACACATTTCTTTAGGACACTGAAGGCAGCGCATAGCCTCCAGAATTGCCTGCTCTTCCGTATATCCTGTCGCAACCTCCTCAAGATTTTTGGCGCGAATATGCGGATCCTGTGAAGGCATCTCCTGGAGTGGTATCTTCAGTCTGTCCCTGGCTTTTAAGGGGTCATTTCTTTTTTTTAACTCTTCGAGATAATCTTTCGCAATCGCTGTTAGTGTGGAAGATTCAATATACGTCATAATTTTTTCTCCAGGCTGCTCATTTGGTTTTCGAGATGGCAATTATGGTTGTGCACTTCAAACTCTTTATAGGAATTAAGACGCATCATCATGTTATCGAAATCAACAAGATGCCCGTCAAATTCAGGTCCGTCAACGCAGACAAATTTTACTTCGTTTCCTACGTTTACCCTGCACCCGCCGCACATACCGGTGCCATCCACCATGATTGTGTTAAGAGAAACAAGAGTTTTTACGCCAAATGGTTTTGTGGTAAGTGAACAGAATTTCATCATTACAGGCGGTCCAATTGCGATAACGAGATCGGGTTTTGGATCCTGGGAACAAATCTCCTTAAGCGGTTCGGTAACGAGGGCTTTTCTTCCGGCTGATCCGTCATCTGTGCATATAATCATACTGTCGGAAAGTTTCGCCATCTCTTCTGTCAGAATAAGAAGTTCAGATGTTCTTGCTCCGAGTATCGTTGTAATATGGTTGCCCGCATTTTTTAACGCCTGGGTGATCGGGTGCAATGGAGCTGTACCAATACCTCCGCCAACACAGACAACTCTGCCGAAATTTTCGATATGAGTAGGTTTGCCGAGCGGACCAGCAAAAACCGGAAGATATTTCCCGGGTTCCAACTGTGATAATTCATGGGTGGTTTTACCAACAACCTGATAAATAATAGTAATTGTTCCGGCTGCTTCATCAGCATCTGCAATTGTCAGAGGAATTCTCTCCCCGAGATCTTCATCAATCTGCAGTATGATAAATTGTCCGGCTTGTCTTTCTGAAGCAATAAGCGGAGCCTCAATTTTCATCTGGTAAACATCTTTTGAAAGCTGCTTCTTGTCAATAATTCTGTTCATGGATAACTCTACTAAATAAGATATTTGGGATAACTTTTGTTATAAAATTATGGAAATTATTTGAATGGCGAAAAACTCAGATCTAAAAATACTGATTATCACTCCTGACAACTCATATTACAAATATGAATACCGAATCAAATTATGAACCGGTTATGCTGTTCCTGCATCCTATAATAAAGCCTTTGAACCGGCATTGATTGCCTGTTTTTTTCTTGTGATTCTTAAATATTAAAAATAATAAATTGAAAGTAAAATCCTGAAGACTATTTTTAACTTTACTTTTTACTTCAATCTGTTTAATTTTTAAGGTTACTTAAAATAATTTGTTCCCAAACGGAGAAAACAAAGTGATTATTGGTGTTCCAAAAGAGATAACCGGGGGTGAAAAAAGGGTTGCTGTTGTACCCGATACTGTCGTCCGTATGTCGAAGAAAGGATTTTCTTTTCTTGTACAGAAAGGAGCCGGATATGAAGCTTCCTTTACCGACGAAATGTATGAAAAAGCCGGTGCAAAAATTGCCGAAAATGCAGAAGAAGTTTTCAGTAATGCTGATGTTATTGTTAAAGTTCAGAAACCTGAGTTTAATTCAGATTTAAATAAACATGAGATTGATCTCATTAAAAAGGGTAATCTTCTTATCACATTTATGTATTCTCTGCACTATACAGAACTTGCTATACAATGTGCGAAGGCAGGTGTAAATGTTATATCCATGGATGCAATTCCCAGAACGACTCTTGCACAGAAAATGGATGCACTCTCCTCACAGGCAAATCTTGCCGGTTATAAAAGTGTTATTATCGGTGCAAATGCATTAGGCAAGATTTTTCCGCTTATGATGACTGCAGCAGGGACAATATCTCCGGCTAAAGTTGTGATAATGGGTGCAGGAGTTGCCGGATTGCAGGCTATAGGTACTGCAAAGCGCCTTGGCGCAATAGTTGAAGTTTCGGATATCAGACCGCAGGTTAAAGAGGAAGTCGAAAGTCTTGGCGGAAGATTTATTATGGTTGAAACCGATGAGTCCATGCAGGATGCAGGAGGCTACGCTAAAGAAGCATCTGAGGAATTTCTGAAAAAGCAGAAAGAGCTTATATTCAAACATGTGACAGAAGCCGATCTCGTTATTACGACGGCTCTCGTTCCAGGAAGAAAATCGCCTGTGCTTGTTACAGAGGAGATGGTAAAAAACATGAAACCGGGTTCGGTAATCGTAGATATAGCAGTTGAATTTGGCGGGAACTGTGAACTTAGTGAACGTGGAAAAGTTGTTGAGAAATATGGTGTTAAGATATTCGGCGAGGATAACCTTGCTTCCAAAATTGCAGTGAACGCAAGCGAAGTATATTCAAAAAATATTATGAACCTGATTGAACATATTTCAGATAAAGAAGCTAATCTTCAGTTAAAATTGGAAGATAAGATTGTTAAAGGATCGCTGATCTGTTATAATGGAGAGATTGTTCACGAAAGGACAAAATCTCAGATTAATAATTAATAATTCAGAATAAGGATTTGAAATGGTAGATATTTTAATGCAGATATATGTTTTTGTTCTGGCAATTTTTGTGGGCTTCGAGCTTATCACAAAAGTGCCTCCGACACTGCACACACCGCTGATGTCTGGCTCAAATGCTATATCCGGTATTACAATCGTAGGCGCATTGCTTAGCGCCGGAGCTGAGCAGTTTACTCTAAGTACTATCTTAGGTCTCGTTGCAATTATTTTTGCAACGATAAATGTTGTCGGCGGTTTTCTTGTTACCGACAGAATGTTAAAAATGTTTAAAAAGAAATAGAGGATAGAATGCACGTAATAATAGAATTATCTTACCTGTTATCCTCGATACTTTTTATATTTGGGATAAAAAAACTCGGTTCGCCGAAAACAGCCCGGCAGGGGAATACTTACTCTGCTTTTGGTATGCTTCTCGCAATTGTTGTAACTCTTTTTGATCAGCACATTGTAACTTATGAATGGATCATCATAGGACTGATTGTCGGAGGGGCAATAGGCGCCACAATGGCAATCAAAGTGCAGATGACCGGAATGCCTCAGATGGTCGGAATTCTGAACGGATTCGGCGGCGGCGCTTCGACATTGGTCGCGATGTCAGAATACTACAAGTTAATAGACCCGACCAGAGGATTTACTCATCAGGACTCAGTCACAATCGCCTTAAGTATTCTTATTGGAGCGGTTACTTTCACAGGTTCATTTATTGCATTCGGAAAATTGCAGGGCTTCGTGACCGGAAAGGTTGTTAAATACCCCGGTCAGCATCCCCTGAATGCATTTCTTGTGCTAATCGTTCTTGCCGGAACAATTTACGAGGTAATGTTCCCGGGTACAGAATGGCTTATGCTCACTCTCCTTTCAGCATCTCTGCTCCTCGGTGTTCTGCTTGTTCTTCCAATCGGCGGTGCAGACATGCCTGTTGCAATATCATTGCTCAACTCATATTCAGGTCTTGCCGCATCGGCAACCGGATTTGTTTTGGGGAATAACGAGCTGATAATTGCAGGAGCTCTTGTCGGGGCATCAGGAATTATTCTTACACTCATAATGTGCCGCGGAATGAACCGTTCACTTATGAATGTGCTTTTAGGCGGATGGGAATCAGCCGGTTCAGCTTCAACTACAGCCGGAGGCGCTTCAGATAAACCGCAGGGTGATGTGAAGTCTGTTGACGCACAGGAAGCGGCTATGATTTTTGATGCAGCGAGCAGCGTTATTATCGTTCCCGGATACGGAATGGCAGTTGCTCAGGCTCAGCATGCTATAAGAGATCTTACCAATCTTCTGGAGAAAAAAGGGATCAAAGTAAGGTTTGCTATTCATCCGGTTGCAGGACGTATGCCGGGACATATGAACGTTCTCCTTGCTGAAGCTAATATCTCTTACGATAAACTCTACGCAATGGAAGACATAAATGATGATTTCCCGAATACTGATGTCGCACTTATAATCGGCGCTAATGATGTTGTGAATCCTGCAGCGAGGCATGATCAATCGAGTCCGATATTTGGAATGCCTATTCTCAACGTTGATTATGCAAAAACCGTAATTATCAATAAACGTTCTATGAATGCAGGCTATGCCGGTATTGATAATGAACTATTCTTCTATCCCAATGCGTTTATGTATTTCGGAGATGCCAAAGATGCCGTTTCTAAACTGAACAATGAGATAAAGGAATTATAGAGTTTTGTGTGACCGGGTTTTTGCGATCCGGGCACACAATCTTTTTGCTTTTTGTGACGAATAAAATGTAAAAAAAATGCATTTTATGACATAAAACATTTGTAATTATTTTATTATTTATTATTTTCGAAGCAATATATTTGGGTTTTTGGAGGAAGCATGAAAAAAATATACTTATTATTATTGTTTGTCTTATTGGCTGTTGCTATACAAGCTCAGAATGTCGCTTCTGATTATGCAGACGCTGCTGCATACAATGATGGTTGGACAGGCGGAGATAACGGAGGAACCGGCTTTAATGCTTGGAGTTTTAATAACACTGGGACTTCCGGCGAATTTATTGCTTCTTCGAGTGCACAAGGATTTGGGGATATTAATGTTAATGGAGAATCCTTTGGTATGTGGGGGAATCCTTCCGGAGCAAATTACTCCAATGCTTCGAGAACTTTTAATTACACTGTTGGTGAGAATACATATACTGAATTGCAAAATGGACATACTTTCAGTATTTATTTAGCCACTGCCTACCGTAATGGAAACAAAGGTATTGATCTTAAAGTAGGTGGAACTACTGTGTGGAATTTTAATGTTGGTGGTGATGCTTATAAAGTTAATGATGTTGACCAGGGATGGGCATATTCTCAAAGTTCGATTTTCTTGGTTGAAGTTACTCAATTTTTTGATACGTTAGCCTATATTAAAGTTTCACGAGGAAGTGACATTTATACAAATGCCAAATATGATCTTAATGGTAGATTGTCGGGGTTTAATTTGTATTGTGGAGGTACTGATGCTGGTAATGATTTAAACAACTTATTTTCCAATTCAATCACTATACGCACTGATAATCCTGTTCCAGTTGAACTTACTTCATTTGCAGCACAGGCTAAAGCCGGATTTGTGCAGCTTAACTGGGCAACCGCAACCGAGGTTAATAACTACGGATTTGATGTTCAGAGATCAGCAGGAAACGGATGGGAAAAAATAGCTTTTATCGAGGGCAACGGTAACAGCAATTCTCCGAAAAGTTATTCTTTCACCGACAAAAATGTGCTGAGAGGAACATATTCATACCGGCTGAAACAGATTGATACTGATGGTCAGTTCGAATACAGTGATGTTGTTGCTGTTGAGATAAATAATCTTCCTTCAGTATATTCGCTTGATCAGAACTATCCAAATCCGTTTAATCCAACAACAAACATAAAATTCGGTTTACCCAAGGATGCTTTCGTTTCATTAAAAGTATTTAACATATTAGGACAGGAAGTAAAAACTCTTCTTGCAGGCTTCAAACCGGCAGGCGAATATGTTATTCCTTTTGATGCTTCTGACCTTACAAGCGGACTTTATTTGTATAAGTTAGAAACAGAAGGATTTTCATCAGTAAGAAAAATGCTTCTGACGAAATAAACTGAAATAAAAATATTATTAAGAAAGGCTGTCCCTCAAAAGGGGCAGCCTTTTCTATTTTAATCACGCCTTAAATTGAATGAATCAGGATTTGACGGTTTTCAGGATTAACAGGACTGTTTTTAATGTGCCATGCTTAAATTCAGCAAGCGGCTGACTGAGATTTTTCAAAGCCGATTGTAATTTGCTTGAGCGAAACTATTGTTTTACGGCAGGATAATCACTGTCTCAAAAAAATGTAAAACAAAAAGTGCGGATTCTTAATACTTAAACAAGTAAAACTTTAACCCCGGAGAAAACTGCAGCAGCGGCAGAGGGATCTTATAATAATTCAGCAGTTTTTTTACAGGATTAAAAATCCTGAGGTTCACAGGAATCGCTTCAAAATCTATATCGAAACCGGCAAAGAGGATATGGTGCGGATTTTCGGTCGCAAGTCTGGCAACATTATGCCCGATTGTCAGCATTAAAAAATCCGGGTAATATTTTTCAATTTGGTCTGGCAGAATATTATTAATTCTGAAACTCACCCAGTTATATGTACTTTCATAGTCATCTATGATATATCTGTTTGAATTGTTTCTGAATCGTTCAGATGGATGATAACTGATTTTGAATACAAAATAATCGAGGAATGCGTATCTATGGCTAAGGATAGGCCAGGAGGCTCCGATAAGATTTGCCGTGAAATCTCCCGGACTGAAACCGTAATCCTTCGAGAAACCATCCCTGATTTCAGTGTAAGTCTGATAGCAGAAAGCCAATCCTGCTGCATAATATTTATTCCGGGGTTCGTCTATCCCTGCCCACTTGAATAAATCCCCGTAAATATCAGAGACCAGATAAGAAAAATAGAAATGTCCGAATTTGTCGCTGCCTAATGCGTAAGTCCAGTCCTGGTTATTGTTAATATAAAAAGCGCTCCTTTCGCCTTTCCACCACATATTTTCCTGAGATGTGATACCGGCAATAACACCTGCGGTTGTAGCGGCGCTAATCAATGATAAACGATATAAGTCTGGATTATGTCTGCTTGAGTCCTGATCCTGAGCGTAACACGGATTAAAAAGTAAAAGGCTCAATATCAACAGACATTTTTTCATTAATTAAGCGAATTCATCATCATACAAAATTACAACATTATCACTTGCCGGGAAACCAACGCAGGTTAATGTAAAGCCCGCATTTTTATCCTCATCGCTCAGTGCGGACTGCCCAATAAGCTGCATCGAACCAGATATCAGTTTTGCCCGGCATGTTCCGCAGGAGCCGTACTGGCAGGAATTCGGCAGATCAATTCCGGATTCAATAGCTTTTTCCAGCACTGATTCTCCAGGTTCAACGATAATTTTATATTCTTTTCCCCGAAAAATTATTGATACTTCCCTTGACTTCTTCTCTATTTGAACTGTTTCATCGAGAACCGTAACATAATAATATTCTTTATGGATCCGGCTGGCTTTTATGCCGAATTCGCTTAGCGCTTCGATCACAGAGAGCATCATCCCTTCCGGTCCGCATAAGAAAAATTCGGAATTCTGTCCCGGCTTTTCCCGTTTAAGCAGATCCTGGACAAAATTTCTATCAATCCTTCCAATTTCAGATTTGTTTTCTGTTTTCCCTCTGGAAAAGCGGTGGCTTACTTTAAACCTCCCGCCGTATTTATTTTTAAGTTCATCAATATCCGTAATAAGCATTACAGATTCTTCGTTTTTATTGCCATAGACAAGCGTTGCATTTGAAAGCGGTTCATTTTCGAGAGTAGATTTAATCATCGAAAAAAGGGGAGTGATTCCGCTTCCGGCACCGAAGAAATACAGATCTCGTTTTGTTTCAGGCAAAGGTCTCAGGAAGAAATTACCCATCGGGCGATGCGCTGTAAGCAAGTCGCCGATCCTTATATTTTCAAGAAATCTGGATGTAACTCCTTCCCTGAATTTTTTTACAGCGATACCAATGATCGGGAGATCGGATGGGGATGTAAATATTGAATAACCTCTCCGGAATTCATCAAGATGATCTTTGAATAGAATTGTAATAAATTGTCCCGGAATAAAATTTAAGATTTCTCCATTCTCAGGTTGTAATAAAATTTTTATTGTGTCATAAGATTCTTTTTGAATGGAAAGAATTTTTAATGTAACGTAATCGGACATAAAAATTGTATGATATTAGTAATAAATATGGAACATGATAAGCAGGAAATTAGTTCTTTTTAAGGAGGTAAGCTGCTGAGGTAGAGGGCGAACCTCAGCAGCTAGATAGTTTGTTAAAGGAGGGATGAAAAAATTTAATATTCAAATAATTAAATATTACGATTTTAACATAATGCATTTTTTGAGCAATGTCAACACTTTTTTTGTAAAAACATAAATAAGAATATTAATTCTGAAATATCCGGATGTTTTATTCAATGTATTCAATCAAACGTCCCGACGTTTTTTTTACAGACAAACATTCACGAAGAAATAATATTTGACAAAACAAATATTTATGGTTAATTTTGTAAGTCTAAATCTGAATTACGGAGGAAAAATGTTCGCAGTTGTTGAGATTGCAGGTAAACAGTTTAAGGTTAATGAGAGCGGCAAATATTATGTGCCCAGATTATCTGCTGAACCAAATGCTGAAGTTACGTTTGATAAGGTATTGCTTGTTGCCGATGATAAAAGTGTTAAAGTTGGATCTCCGGTTGTTGGTGGTGTAAAAGTTTCAGCAAAGGTAATAGAGCATATTAAGGACGATAAAGTTATTGTTTTTAAGAAAAAAAGAATAATCTCTTACAGAAAACTGAACGGACATCGTCAGCAATTAACAAAAGTTGAAGTTACAAAAATAGGCTAAGAGGTAAATAAATGGCTCATAAAAAAGGACAAGGATCAACCAGGAACGGACGCGACAGTAATCCGCAATTTCTTGGTGTTAAAAGATTCGGCGGTGAAAAAGTATCAGCTGGCTCCATAATAGTCAGGCAGCGGGGTACTAAATTTTTCCCGGGAACTAATGTTGGCATGGGTAAAGATGATACTCTCTTTGCTTTAGCTGACGGCACGGTTAAATTTGTCACGAGACGTGAAGACAGAAAATACGTCGAAATAGTGACAGAGTAAATATTTGCTAAAAAAAAGTCCCGTTTTGCGGGACTTTTTTGTTTTAAACCGATTGACAGATTTGTTAAATATAATTCAGTCTCTGAAGATCAGCAACGAGACCCTTAACTGCATTTACAGATACGTCCATAGCTTTCTGTTCTTCTTCATCCAGAGTTAATTCAACAACCTTTTCGACACCGCCTTCTCCTAATACTGCAGGGACACCAACATAATAGCCATCAACGCCGAATTCACCATTGAGATAGGCGCATACCGGCATTAAACGCTTCTCATCTTTAAGTATTGCTTCAGCCATTGCTATTGATGCGGAGGCTGGAGAATAAAAAGCTGAACCTGTCTTGAGTAATTTGACAACTTCACCGCCGGCCATTTTTGTCCTTTCGACCATTGCGGACATAACTTCTTTTGCTTTCACTTTATCATTATACTTTCTTTCGAGCATTTCCATTACCGGTATTCCGTTTACATTGGCATAACGTACAAGAGGCACCATTGTATCTCCGTGTCCGCCAAGTACCATCGCATTAACGTCTTTAACAGAAACACCAAGTTCCCATGCAATAAAAGTCGAAAAACGTGATGAATCAAGAACTCCTGCCTGTCCGAAGACCTTTTCTGCGGAAAATCCTGAAACTTTCTGAAAGAGAGTAACCATCGCATCAAGGGGATTGGATACGATAATAACTATTGCATCTGGGGCATTAGCTTTAACACCTTCAGCAACTTTTTTCATTATTTCGGCATTGGTTGTAAGTAAGTCGTCACGGCTCATACCCGGTTTTCTTGGTAAGCCGGCTGTAATAATTACCAGATCAGCTCCTGCAATCTCTGAGTAGCTGTTAGCGCCTTTAAGATTAATATCAAATGAATCAATTCTTGATGCTTCTGCGATATCAAGAGTTTTTCCCTGAGGCATATCTTCAACAACGTCGAATAAAACAACGTCACCGAGTTCTCTCTGGGCAATCAGTTGGGTTAATACACCGCCAATCTGACCACCGCCGATCAATGCTATTTTTTTTCTGCTCATTTTTTATTCCTGGTTTTGTTATACAAATAATTATCTATCAACAGCGATAATAAGTTCTGTGCCGTTATCATGAAAAACAAATTGCACCCTGTCCATATATGTTTTCATTATATGAATACCCCTTCCATGATCTTTCATAATGTTTTCGGGGGTGGTAGGATCGGGGACGGAATCCGGGTCGAACCCGGCGCCCTGATCACGAAAACTCACACTGAATTCAGTTTCGGTGATGCTTACTGTTATTGTAACGATTTTCCCGGGATCAGTTTTGTTGCCGTGAAAGATTGAATTGGCAAGGGCTTCAGCAACGGATAAAGATAATCCATTGAATTTTGATTCTTCTACTTTGTACTCCCTTGCTATATCCATTATATAATCATCCACCTCCGGCATCAATTCAGGATCAGTCGGGATTTCTTTTTTATATATCTTTTCCTTCAATTAAACTCCGTGAAACAACATATTATTTTCTGTTGTAAATTATAAATAATTTCCTAAATAATTAAGTTTAATTCTTCAGATATTCCACCTGACATACAAATTCATAGTTGCCATTTCTCTTCTTTCGAGTTTTTCATTGGAAATGAACTCATAATATCCTGAAAAACGGAGTTCACTTCTTTGATTTAATTTCCATGAGATTTGGGTTATAGGCCCGTAGCTTGAATAAACAGTGTTTTTATCTTTCTCTTTCGGCGTTAAAAAAAGGTAAGTGGTCAGATCAAAATATCTGTACCCCACCCCAAGCCTCATATTTTCATTTTCAAAATAAAATCCTGGATTAAGGTAGTATTCAGTAAGGAATCTCTGAGGTCTGGATTTAAAATCCGCCCAGTTAAATTCACCCTGTTCCGAGAACTTTGTATATCCCTGAAATTCCAGACCCGCCCGGCGGATAATTGGTAATACCAGCGAGTCTCTGAATATGAGACTTCTGAATGAAAAACTTTTATAATTTGGGTTGAGATCTTCAAAATCGTAAGTCGTATAATCCGCCTGAATTTCACCCTGAAAACGGTTTGTAATATCTTTGGACAGCAGATTTGAAGCTGCAGCAAGTTTTAAAACTCTTCGTCTGGAATTATTCGAACTTCTTTCCGCAAAAATATATACAAGATGATTAAAATTTCCTTCAAGATCGAGGGAAAATGAAGCCACAGGTGAGAGAGCGTATTCATATCCGATTCTTAGTATTGAAAGTATCTCGTCCCTGTCGTCAAAATTGAGATCCGAAGGTGTATCATATTGCATTTTACGAAGAAAGATATTAAAGATGAGCCGCCCGTTTTTACTCAGCGGCGAAAAACCTGAAATATTGATATTTGTGATCTGATTAATGTTATTTTTTCTTTCTTCCTGAATTTTCCTTTCTTCAAAGAAAATGATATTGGCACCCTCAATCATTTTTGGTTCGTGAAGTTCTTCCCTGGAACCCAGAGATAGATTAATATTCCACCCCGATGATCCAAGGAAAAAAGAGAATCTTCCAAAAATATCATAACGGAATTCGCTGATTTTATCATCAAATGTCGATGATTTTATATTACCCGTATCGAAATATCTGGTTGACCTGTCAACATTCCGCCATTCAGCTTTACCGCCGAGTTCGGCAAAAAGTTTATCAGATGGATTATCAAAACTTACGGAATTGCGGAAGATCAGATTTGATTCTGACCTCTGCTGGATATTATTAGTGATTCCATAAATCCCACTAAGACTGCTGTCTGCTGAAATGTAAAAATCATTTTCACGGTAATCATATTGAAAACTTAAATTATTTTTAATTCCTTCATCAAAAGGGGAGTCTATTGAAAGAGTAATATTTCTGTTGACATTTTTTCGCGGATTTATATCTTCATTTTTTATCAGGGCGGTCCCATTTAAGGCGCTGCCTTCAAAATCAAGCTGTCTGATACTACCTTCTAATCCGAAAATATATCCATTATCGGTCTGATTAATTTGTGTATTCTGTGCGAAGCCGCCGAATGGCAGAAAACTTAATCCGGCTAATACCTGGTACTCTAAATACATTATACCGTGAATGAGGGATGCATTGCTGATTGCGAGTGAACGGTCATCGGAATAAAGCTGACTTTGTGAGTAAAAACCTCCTGAAAAATTATTATTTATTCTGTAACTCCCACCAATCCGGAAATTGTTTTCATCGCGTATTGTGGTCTGAGAAGCTAATTTATAAACGTTTGAATTATAAATATTTCTGAAATTCAGCGTTACTGAATTGTCCGATAAGGTGTAAGAAAGAATATTATTCAGACGGTATGTATTAATCTGTTTTTCAAGACTATTACTGAACAATGTTTTGTTGCCGCGATTAAAGGAATTGATGTACCCGGTTGAATCCAATTCATTCTGTGCTGATAAAACTGACCAAAAAGATATTATAAGAATAAAGAGTTTTCTGATCATTCAGATTTCACCCTGAATTTAATTACGGCGGAATATGAACCTGGTTTAGCGCTGAATCCTGTAAAAGCAATCACTTTCGCATAATAGAATTTGAGTTCATCGAGATACATTGAATTTAACGGAACGGCAGCAAGCGAATCAACACTTGACGGATGCAGCAGGTACTCCTCAGATGAAATAAAAAAACTATTATCACAGATCAAGAGTCGGTATTCCAAAATGGGGTGGTAACACTTAATTATAAAATTATCTGTCCTGATCAATATCTGATTATTTACGGGATAAATTATTTCCGGCTCCACCATGACTAAATCCCTGGTTGTGGAATTAACACTGCTCTTCAAAAATCCCTTATCAAAGGTCTCAATAAGGTAATAATATGTTTTGCCGCGGATCAGACCTGATGTATCTGAAAAAAAAGTATCATCGCACCTGGCATGAAAATATTCTTCGACCGGTTCAAAAAAAACCGTTGAATTGCGGTAGATATTGTAACCGGCGATATCGGATACATAAGGCGGGCTCCAATCAACATCAATTCTTTTCTCCCCATTACCCGAGACAGCATTAATTCCGAGGTTTCTTATCCCCGGTGGAACATATCTGTTTAAGGGTTTTGTGTAGATTGTATCCCCCGGATTGCTCTCAATACCATTCTTATTTCTGGTTGCGACATAAAAATAGTAAGTCGAGTCGTAACTTAATGAATCTATAAAAAAGTAATTCTGCTTCAAAAAGGATTGTTTTGAAAAATTAGTATTTCCGCCTGATGACATATAGACTACATAACCATCCAGACCAAAATGTTTTACAGGTTCCCATTCCACACCTATTTCACCATCAGTTGAATAATAGAACGATATATAAGCCGGGGGTGGAAGAACCGGAATATCATCAACGGGACCATTCAATTCTTCACGAGCACAACTTGTATAAAAAATAATCAATAGAATCGAATAAAAATTATATTTCGAAAATATCACCTCTATCCGGTATTGTAATTCTGTTAAATCCTGTCTCAGCGAGTCTGTTTTTGAATTTTTCCTGCTGGTCTTCATCACCGTGTACTAAAAAGATATTTTGTAAGCGACTGATATCAAATTTGCTGCAATAATCGAGAAGCTCATTGCCATCAGCATGTGCACTCAGAGAGTTCATGACAATAACTTCAGCATTTAGCGGATGTTCCTCACCAAATATTTTAATGATTGGATCTTTCTCAACTATTCTTCTTCCAAGAGTATGCTGAGCAGAATACCCTACAATTAAAACAATATTGTTCGGATCTTCAATATTATTTCTTAAATGGTGAAGAATACGTCCTGCTTCGCACATACCCGAGCTGGAGATTATCATCAAAGGTCCCCGGACTTCATTCAGATTTTTGGAATCTTCAACATCCGAGATGTAATGAAGTTTTGAGAAGCCAAATGGATCTTTATCTTTAAAAATAAACCGGGCAGTTTCGTTATCGAAACACTCAGGGTGCATTCTGAAAACTTCTGTTGCATTAACAGAAAGCGGGCTGTCAACGTAAACCTTAATGACTGGAGCTAAACCTTTATCGAATATTTTGTTCAGAGTGAAAACAATTTCCTGCGTCCGCCCGACACTGAAGGCGGGAACGATTATTTTTGCATTGCGCGCAACTGCTTTTTTTATAACTTCGGCAAGTTTTTTTTCAGAATCAGTTGGTGAGTCATGGAATCTTCCGCCGTAAGTGCTTTCACAGATAAAATACTCAACATCCGGAATTTTTTCCGGATCTTTCAGAATCGGAAGATTTGGTCTTCCAAGATCACCGGAAAACCCAAGATTGAGAAGCCTGCCGTCCTCATTAATCTGAAGAAATAAGGATGCCGAACCCAGAATATGACCTGCATCAAAAAAGGTACATGAAATACCGGGAGCGAGTTCAACCTCATGATGATAATTAATTCCCACGAATTGCCGCATTGTATCGGACACATCTGCCTGCGTATATAAAGCTTCGAAGAGGTTTTTACCCTGCTTTTTTCGTTTTTTATTAACAAACTCAACATCCATCTCCTGGATATGGGCGCTGTCCCTCAGCATAACCGAACAAAGGTCTCTCGTTGCGAAAGTGCAATAAATATTACCTTTAAATCCGCGTTTAACAAGATTGGGCAAATTACCTGCATGATCGATATGTGCATGAGAAAGAATCACAAAATCTATTTCAGCCGGGTCAAACAGATCAAAATTTCTGTTTATCTCAAATGCCTCTTTTCTTTTTCCCTGAAATAATCCACAATCAAGCAAAAAACTGTACTTTTCTGTCTCAACCAGGTGCATTGAGCCTGTGACAGTTTTTGCTGCTCCAATAAAAGTTAGTTTCATTTTAAATTTTCGAAATTTTATAGTTTTTAAATCCGTTATATATCTCTTTAGCCGCCGTTTTAATTACAGTCGCTGTTGGTACAGCAAGCAGCATGCCGGGTATTCCCAATATTTGTCCTCCCATAAGTATTAATAAAATAATAAGCAGAGGGTGAATTGATGTACTTTTCCCAAATAAATTCGGCTGAATATAACCGTTATCGAAAGTATAAATTATTGTGAACATTAATGCGATCTTTGGGAGCATAGAAAAATCTCCGAATTGAATTACAGATATCAATAGAGCCGGAATTCCGCCAATTACAGGACCGAAATATGGAATAAGATGCCCGAGTCCCGCCACGAGTCCAATGGATGCCGCATTATCGATCCCAATAAGTGCGAGTCCGACCGCGCATAATGTTCCGACAATCAATGCGTCAAAAATCCAGGCTCTTACAAACAAGCCAAGCTGCTTGTTTATTTTACGGATAATATTATAAGCCATTTCAAAATATTTATTCGGCATAATATCGACCAGACCTTTGAGTAAGGTGCGTTTATCTTTCAGAATGAAGAAGGCGATAAAGGGAACAATTATTGCAATAGCGACAATTGTGAAAATACTGTTAAGGATATTCTGAAGATCAGCAATTGAATCATATATAAAGGCAGTGAAAATCGAGCTTAGTTTATCTGTGATTTCAGAGGCGCTTATAAAAGGCACATATGCTTTGATAAAGTCCTGAAATTTGGTAAAAAAGTTTCCCAGAGAATCATCATTGAGCATCATTGACAGCGTATTTAACTGTGACCCTATTTTCGGTATCAAAAACGAAAACCCCAAAAAGATAACAAAACCACTCACAATAAAAACGCTTAGTACAGCTAAAATCCTTGGCATTCCATATTTTTCAAGTTTGTCAGTCAGCGGGTTAAAAATGAATGCAACCAGCACGGAGATGGTGAAAATCAGAAGTATGTCAAAAAAAACATAAATCATCGATAATATTATCGCTAATAGTAGAATTATGATGCCTGATTTTATCAGACGGGAGATCGTTTTATCGTTTAGTGCCATTATCACAAGAATAATTCGTTGATTCTGTAAAATATAAAAATCTGAGCCAAAAAGATAATGTTAAGAAAGCAGAGCAGAGATTTTGGTATATTTGAATAAAATATTTTTATTTATTTGGACTAAAATATGGCTGAACTGGAATTATTACACAGAATTAAAAATGAAGCTTCAAAACGCCGCAAAACAATTGTTTTACCGGAATCACATGATGAAAGAGTGATTTTTGCCGCCGAAAAACTTACATCTGAGAAAATTGCTTCGGTAATCTTACTTGGAGATGAAGGTAAAGTAAGAGAAGATGCAAAAAAGGCAGGCTGCAACCTTTCAGGAATTAGAATTATTGACCATGTGAAATCCGACAAATTCAGTGATCTTGCAAATATTTATTATAATCTTCGGAAGAAAAAAGGAATAACGATTGAAGAAGCAAGGGAAACCTTGAAGAGAGATCTGTTTTATGGGGCAATGTTAGTCCGGGAAGGAATGGCTGATGGTTTTGTTGCCGGTTCTACTGCATCAACGGGAGATGTTTTGAGAGCTGCAATTCAGTGTGTTGGTATGCCCGATGGGATATCTATTGTATCGAGTTTCTTTTTAATGGTTTTCCCTGATAAGGTTTACGGATTCTCCGATTGTGCCGTTGTACCCGATCCTGATGCATCTCAGCTCGCAGATATTGCAGAAACGACAGCCGATAATTATCGGACACTTACCGGCGAAGAACCTCATGTTGCAATGCTTTCTTTTTCTACGAAAGGCAGCGCTTCGCATCCGTTGATAGATAAAGTTATTGAAGCAACAAAACTTGCTAAGGCGAAACGCCCTGATCTCAAAATTGATGGAGAAATGCAGTTTGACGCAGCAATTGTGGATTCGATAGGTAGGAAAAAATCGCCTGGCAGTGATGTAGCCGGGAGAGCTAACGTACTTATTTTTCCCGACCTTAATGCCGGGAATATCGGTTACAAGATTGCGCAAAGACTTGGAAATGCAGAGGCAGTCGGTCCCGTTGTTCAGGGACTTAAAAAACCACTTTTCGATCTAAGCAGAGGTTGCAGCGTTGAGGATATAGTAAATACTTCAGCGATTGCAGCATTGATGGCAAAATAATAAGCCATGCATTACAGTATTAAGGCGGCAGCGGTTATGACCGCATGCCGCTATTTTTATTTCACGACAATCAATCGCCCCAGAAATTTGTCCACCTCCTGACCATCGAAGCTCAGCAGCATGAGCGGATATACCAGAGCCAGATATGAGAGATCGATTTTATCGTTAACGAACGCATTGTAGAAACCAAACTCCGCTATTTTTATTCCAAACGAAACGATGATTGTGAACAGTATTATTACTCCGGCAGAAAAAAACACTTCGCGGAGTGAACTAACAAGAAATCCTGATAATACTCCGAGCAATAATGCTAAAGCCACGATATAATTTGGCAAATATGATAGTTGGGACTGAATTGCAAAAGGACCTGATGCCAAAAATCCTTCCAGATCCCAAAATATAAATGGCAGAAGTGAAACAATAAAAATCAAACCGGCAACTCCCCAGTAAATTAAAAGTGTCCTGAAATTATGCCTGAGAATATAAAGTGAATAAATTAACAGCGGGAAAAGGACGATACTCCTGGTAGAAAGAATTATCCCGGACAATATTGAAAATAATAAAAGAGATTTACTGTGCAAGCGCCTGCCGTTAAATATACTTATAAGAATGACAGGCATAAGCATATTCATTGTCAGTTCCGATCTGACAACTGCCTCATATGCAGTAACAAGCGAAAATGTAAACAGAAGAAAAATTATCGATCGGGACTCGTCCGTATCTTTCTTAATATATAGGATATAATAAAACCCCGTCATTCCCAGGGGAATCAATAATCCAATTTCTCCTGCTAAATAAAAAGGAATTGATAAAAAATAGAGAAATGGAAATGCAGAAGGTGTAATAAATGAATACCATGGAAAAATCCCGGCGAATAGATTATCAAGCCAAATCCGAATAGCAGGCTCTCTCCCGATTGAACCCAGTTTATCGGTGAACATAACCAAAAAAACAACTATTATTGAAACAAATACTGCTGAAATAAGCAGGGATTTTTTTGAGAAAGAAAAAAAACGGGGTTTATGTTTGATTAAATAATAAAATGAACTAATAAGTAAAAAATAGAGTATAGTAATTAACAAATAGTTATCTGTATAAATAAGTGAATATTTTAACAGGAACAGATAATTAATACCTGATGCTAAAAAAAATATAAGATTATTAATTATCTGATTTTTGCAGAGAAGATTAACTTTCACAAAGGAGTCCATATAATGATAAATGGTTTTTTGCTAATTATTGCTGCTATCTGGCTGAATATGCCAATTGCAGAAGTTCAACAATACAAATATAGTACCGGG